>Ga0315280_10006176_pt1 | contig 16656 bp, 19 predicted proteins | sample YL17G06_40_MG_FD_203697 | JGI IMG/M metagenome (GOLD analysis project Ga0315280, IMG submission 203697) | Sediment microbial communities from Yellowstone Lake, YNP, Wyoming, USA - YL17G06_40 | ecosystem: Environmental > Aquatic > Freshwater > Lake > Sediment | place: USA: Wyoming | collected...
ATTTGCCCAAAGAGTTGGAAAAGTTCTGTCCGAAATCCCTGCAGGTATCAAACTGCAAGATCATTACAGATTTTATATGTAATCCGACACATGTCTTCTTTTGACGGTGTTCGAAGAATGTGTAGATGGGCATTCGTGATTTCGGCTTAGCGTCCTTTTAACTTATCTTTGGCGTTCGTTGGTCTTTTATGTCATTAATTTTACATTAGTTCTCCGAACATATCATCTGATTCTTCGGTAAGTTGATCATCCCAACATTCCCAACACATACCGTCGTAGTCTTCGTATTCTTCCTTGCTAATTTTTCGACCACATACTTCGCAATGATACTCTTCTTCATCTTCGGGCACAGTAGACCGCCTAGTCTTCTATATTCGCAATTCGATTAAAAGTGTCTCTGAGTTTGCCATATTTTTCGTTGACTTCGCTGGCCTTGCTGTAAGTGTTTTTGATGTGAGTATAAAGCGTGCTCCAACTAGCTTCCACTTCTTCCAACGATTTTGAGAGTTTGCCGAGGTTGCTCTGGATTTGCTGTGCTTTCTCTGATATCTCCGTTGCTTTCAATCCTACAGATAGAAGGTTGAGGTTTATGGCGAGCGTGGCCGGAGAGACCAGTAACACGCCTTCTTTTGCCGCTTCGGCAATCAGGCTTGGTTCACACTCAGTTAGGTATTGGTATACGGCTTCTGAAGGGATGAAGCCGAATGCAAATGGTGTTGTGCCTTCTTCCGGCTTAACGTAGTCTGTTTTGATTTTGTTGATGTGAGTTCTAACATCGTTGCAGAAGCTTGCAGCAAGAGCCCCCTTTTGTGTGTCGTCAGTTGTCTCAAGCATTTTTCTGTAGTTTTCTAACGGGAATTTTGAGTCTATACAGATCGTTCCTTGTGGTGCGACTAAGTGTGCATCAGGTATTTTGCCTATCTTTGGGATACGCTCTCTTATGTGAACATACTGCTTTGGCAAAAGATCCTTTAGGATTTGTTCAAGTTGAAATTCGCCATATTCTCCTCGGCCACGCGCCACTTTAAAAAGTGTCTGCAAGTTTTGTGTAGCACTTTGGATGTCATCTGCTCTCTGTTTTATCGCCCCTATATCTTGGTCTATTCCAAGTTCTTTCCAGCAGGTGGCAAATGCTCCTTTTACTGTTTCTTGATTGATCGAGATTCTTTCAATTTTGCTTGAGAAGCGAATTAACAGAAGTAATATAACGGCGATAAGGATAAGCACTAAGGCTACTAACAGCTCAAGCATCTATGACACAGGGTGTTCGAGTTTGAAATAAGATTATGTCTTGAGGTTGAATTAACAATTGTGAATCACGAGTCTCTATTCAAAATTCGGTTTTGTGATCAACTGTCAATAGCTGTTTTGCTGTGATAGTAGCATAATGGTGTTAGATGAACATGTTTTTATTTTTCAAATAGATATATTTGTCTGAGTTGCTTTGGCGAGGTTGTATGCTTGCAAGAAGAAGCAAGTTTGAACAAGGAATTTAGTTTTTCGCTTGGTTCAATAATCGAGCTTAGATCTAGGCTATGGAGAGTTGATGACATTCAGGGTGATGTGCTTGTTGCTACAAGTATTGATGGAACACCTATAGAGCGCAGGAGATTCTATCTTCCTCTTGAGAGAGTTCGACCTGGAAGTATTAAGACTCCTTCCAGAGAGATTGTAGGGAATTACTCGGCTCAAGATTTGCTTCTCAGGGCTTATCGGCTCAGTATGATTCATGGCACTGCGCCTCTATTGAGCCTTCAACGCAGTAGGGCTGTTCCAGTTTCTTTTCAGATGGTTCCGATTGTGATGGCTCTTGAAATGCCTAGAGTCAGACTGCTTATTGCGGATGATGTAGGTTTGGGGAAAACAATAGAGGCTGGACTTATTGTTGTTGAACTTTTTGCCAGGCAAAGGGCATCTAGATTATTAGTTGTATGCCCTGCAATGTTGAGAGAACAGTGGAAGAAGGCGTTGGATTATTTCTTTCACATTGATGCAAAAATCATATCTTCAAGGCATAGAAGAGCGATGGAACGAGAACTTCCTCCAGGGACAAATCCTTGGGAGTATTATCCATATCTTATCGCATCTATGGATTATGCGAAGATGGCTGAGGTTAAGGCTCAGATTCTTGAGCAGACATGGGATGTTGTGTTGGTGGATGAGGTTCATAATGTTGCAAAGCCACATCAGGTTGACCCAACGCACAGAGTGAAAATGGAGCGGTGGGAGCTTATGCGCGACTTGGCAAAGAAGACTAGACATCTAATTATGTTGACTGCTACGCCCCATAATGGTTACACGGATACCTTTGCAAGTCTTTTGAGGATGCTCGATGTTGCAGCTGTGTCTGGTCCAGATCATGACCCAGTTATTAATCGTGATGTTGCCAAATTCCATGTCTGTCAAAGACGGAGGATAGATGTTGAGGAGGAGTTAAAGAAGAGTGGTGAAAAGAGTCCGTTTCCAAAGAGAGATGCGGATGAAGTTTATGTTAAGCTTTCTGATTTGGAAGCCAGGGTTATGGATGACGTTGAACAGCTTGGTAGGCATATTCTTGCAGCGGCAGGCGCTGAACGTACCTTTAGAATGAGGATAGCAAAGTGGACTGTAACGCATTTTCATAAAAGAGCTTTGAGTTCTCCTAACGCTCTTGTTTGTTCGTTGAAGAACAGGTTGAGGACAATCAACAGAAGATTGGGAGAGCAAGAATTAAGGGTGGATGAAGATGCTTCAGTTGATGAGGAAGAAGCTCGTGCTGAGGTTTTGGATAATGATACTGGCGAGCGTGTTGATGATGAGGAGACCGGTGCGAGAATGGAGCGTTTCTTGCTTGGCGATCGAGGCTTGCTTGAGGGAGAGAAGAAACTTCTTGAAGAGACTCTTCGCTTAGCAGAAAAGGTTACTCCTTCCAAAGATAGTAAGCTTACTTTTATGTTGGAGAATACTTTGAGACAGATGTTTAGGAGAATCCCTAAGGTTATTATTTTTACGCGGTATAAGGATACTCTTGATTATCTTGCTAAGAATGTTCCTGAGCATCGGCATTTTAAGAATGTTAAAATTGTCACTCTTGATGGCTCTTTGGATGAGGCCCAGAGAGCTGAGCGATTTCACGAGTTCGAGATGGCCCATGAGGCTGTTATGGTAGCGACTGATTGTATCTCTGAGGGTATTAACCTTCAGTATGTGGCTTCTCAGATAATTCATTATGAGCTTCCTTGGAATCCGAATAGGCTTGAGCAGAGGAATGGTCGTGTTGATCGTTATGGGCAGCCGGCGGATACTGTTGTGATTAGGACTATGGTTGTGAATGATTCTCTTGAGGCGGCTATATTGAAGGTGTTGGTGGAGAAGGCTTTTAGGATTAGGCAGGATTTCGGTTTTTCTCCTCCGTTTTTTGGTGATGATATTTCGGTTCTTGATTTGATTAGGGAACGGGGGCTTGAGGTGAGGATTGGTCAGCGCGGTCTTGACGAGTTTTTGGAGGGTATTTCTCCTGAGGAAGTGGTGATTGATCCGTTTTCTGAGGAGTCTATTCAGAGGATGAAGAATGATAATTTCTATGGTCAGTCTAGCATTGATTTGTCTGAGGTCCAAAAAAGATTGACAGAGACGGAGAATTTGATTGGGAGTAGAGAAGAAATTCAGAATTTTGTTAAGAGTGGGTTGAATAAGTTTGGGTGTCGGATGTCTGGTAATGTTGATGGTACTTTTAGGATTGAGGTTTTGGATGCTCGGCTTGCTCAGGGTTTGGATCGTGCTGTTATACCTAGGGCAACGTTTGATCCGTTGAGGGGGAGGGATGATCCGGAGCTTGAGGTTATTGATTTGGGTCATAGGCTGGTTAGGAATTTGATTGAGCTTGTGAAGGAGCTTACTTTTTCGTCGAAGGATACTTATGGGCGGACGGCTTGCTTGGCTACTCATGCTGCCGACAAGGTTTCTGCTGTTTATACGTTTCTTGTTAGGTATGCTGTTCACACTAAGCCTGTGTCGATTATAGAGGAGCTTTTGAAGATAGGATTGGAGCTTCATGACGAAAGAAGGCTCTCGAAACAAGAGTTGGATGCGCTTTCTTCTGGAAAGCCTGTTCCAATGGCTAGGACTGAGGATGAGATGCGTCAGGACCTTGGTTTGGCTCTTTCTAAGCCTAGTCTTAATAGTGAGATGAGAGCTAGAGCTGAGGAGCGTTGTGGGGAGCTTATGGTTGAGAGGCAGAAGGTGAAGAAGAGTTTGGAGGAGAGGGGGGAGAAGGAGTGGCTTGAGGGTATTGATAGGTTGTCTGTGGCTTCTGTGGATCTTCTCACTGTGACGGTTTATTATCCGGCGCTTGGTGGTGGTTAGGTTGAGGAAGAATCCTTTTTCTAATATTTCTGCTCGTGGTGGGATTATTACTTTAGAGTTTTTGGAGTCGATTCGTGGGGAGAAGGCTGCTAATAGTCGGATTCTGCCTGAGACTTTTGCTACGTTTAATGCTTCGGCACCTGCGGATAGAAGGGAGCTTGATCGTCGGATTGCGGAGGCTTGGAATCATCTTCTTGAACGGTGGGATGCTGTTTCTAATCGTTATTTGAAGATGAATGTTTCTGATGCTAGGAGTCGTTGGATGATTCCGTTGTTGAGGGAGTTGGGGTTTGATCCTGCTTTCAATAGGGAGGATGTGGTTGTTGATGGTGATGAAAAGCTGAGGTTTAAGTTGTCTCATCGGGGGTGGGTGAGTTCTGATGCGCCGATGGTGCATATGGTTGCGCCTGTTCAGGATTTGGAAGGAGAGCTTTTGGAGAGTGAGGGGCAGTCTTTTCAGAGGGGTAGAAGGAGAAGTCCGCATGATGAGTTGCAGGCGTTTTTGAATGTTAATAGGCGTTGTAAGTGGGGTATTGTTACTAATGGTGTTTTGTTGCGTGTTTTGCGTGAGTATTATCATACTACGACTAAGGGTTATTTGGAGTTTGATGTTGAGAATATTTTTCGTGAGAGGAGTTTCACTGATTTTAGGGTTTTGTATAGGATGGTGCATGCGAGTAGGTTTATTCCTGATAAAGATGGTGTTTGTGCGCTTGAGCAGTTTTACCGTGAGAGTGTGGCGGCTGGGGTTACTGTTGGCGAGAATCTTCGGCGGAATGTGAAGAGGGCTATTGAGGCGTTGGGTAATGGGTTTTTGACGCCTGAACTAGCTAAAAGAATGGTTGAGGATGAGGAGTTTTGTAAGGCGTATTATGCGGAGCTTTTGAGGGTTGTTTATCGTTTGTTGTTTTTGTTGTTTGCTGAGCAGAGGGCGATGTTGCCGACTAGGGATTCGTTGTATGCTGATGAGTATAGTGTTACGCGGTTGCGAGAGATGGCTGAGACTAGGCATGGGAAGGATGAGCATTGTGATTTGTGGGAAGGGTTGAAGGTTACTTTTAGGATGTTGAAGAATGGTTGTGCGCCGTTGAGGGTTTTTGGGTATAATGGTAGCTTGTTTGATGATTCTGAGATTCCTATTTTGTCTGGTTTGTCTTGTAAGAATGAAGATGTGCTGACTGCGGTTAGGCATCTTACGTTGGTGGAAGAGGAGCATGTTTTGAAGCGTATTAATTATTTGGATTTGGGGGTTGAGGAGATTGGTTCGATTTATGAGAGTCTTCTGGATTTTGTGCCGAGAGTTTTTGGCACGGAGCAGGAGGTTGATGGTGAGAAGGTTCCTGCGAATATGTTCTTTTTGGATCCGCGTGGAGCCGGGCGTAAGACGACTGGGAGTTATTACACTAATCCTCGTTTGATTGATGAGTTGATTAAGAGTGCTTTGAAGCCTGTTGTTGAGGATAGGCTTGCGAAGGCGGTGGATAAGGAGAAGGCTTTGTTGTCGATTAAGGTTTGTGATCCTGCATGTGGTAGTGGCGCGTTTTTGATTGCAGCGGATAATTTTCTTGCTAGAGAACTGGCGAAGTTGCGTACTGGTCAGGCGGAGCCGCCTGATAGAGAGGTCAAGAAGGCGAGGAGGGATGTTCTGCAGCATTGTATTTATGGGGTTGATTTGAATCCGATGGCGGTCGAGTTGGCGAAGGTTTCGTTGTGGATAAATTCCTGTGTTGAGGATATGCCACTGAATTTTTTGGATCATCATATCAAGTGTGGTAACTCGTTGATTGGCGCTACGCCTGAACTACTAAAGGAAGGAGTTCCTGATGAGGCTTTTGTGCCTGTGGTGGGTGACGATAAGGTTTTTGCAAAGGAAGTTAGGGCTCGTAATTCTTTGGAACGAAAGCAGAAGCTTATGATTGAATTTGAAATCACCGAGCAGGCAAGGCAGGCGAAAGAGTATGCTTTGTTGGATGAGTTTGTGGAGAAGTCGACTAATGATGTAGAGGAGAAAAAGAGGAAATACAATGCCTTAATAAATTCTCCCAGATGGAAGTTACAGAAGTTCTTGGCTGACGCTTGGACGGTCGCATTTTTCTGGCCGCTGAATAAGAACAGCCCGCCGCCTCCAACACAGGCAGTTTTAAGAGTTATTCAAAATAATGGAAGACATACAGTTAATTCAAAAATGCCTAGAATGGTTGAGGAATTGGCTGAACAGTATCACTTCTTCCACTGGTACTTGGAGTTCCCTGATGTCTTCGAAGGAGGAAAAGGAGGTTTTGACTGTATGTTAGGAAATCCTCCATGGGAGCGCATCAAGCTTCAAGAAAAGGAATTTTTTGAAGTTAGAAGCCCTGAAATTGCTAATGCGCCAACCGCAGCGCATAGAAGGAAAATGATAGCTGAATTACGGCAAACTAGACACAAACTTTGGACTGAATACTTCAAATCTCTTCGTGCCAGCGAGTTAGAAGGAAAGTTTCTCCGAGGTTCTGGAAGATTCGCTCTTACGTCAAAAGGAGACATTAACACGTATTCGGTCTTTGCAGAACATTCCATTAGGACTATTTGTGAACGGGGGTTAGTTGGTATTGTTGTTCCTACGGGTTTAGCAACTGACAACACTAACAAGGACTTTTTTTCAGATATTGTTGACAAGGATCAACTTGTGAGTCTTTTTGACTTTGAGAATAAGGAAGGCCTTTTTCCGGGGACTCATCGCAGTTACAAGTTCAGCCTATTTACATTGGGTTCTTTGAAAAAAGAACAGAAGCCTACATTCTCGTTTTTCCTAACTAATCCAGATCAATTAAATGACGAAACTAGAAAGTTTCAGCTAACAAAAGAGGATCTTACTCTTATGAATCCTAATACCAAGACATGCCCTGTATTTGCAACAAAACGCGATTCAGAACTCACCAAGAAGATCTACAAAAGAGTGCCAGTTTTAATAAACGAGACTACTGAGGATAACCCTTGGGGGGTCAGATACTTCGCCATGTTCCACATGACTAACGACAGTCATCTCTTCAAAGATCGGAAAAGCCTAGAGGAAAGCGAATTTACATTAGAGGGAAACATTTTCAGGAAAGGTGATGAAGCCTTCCTTCCACTTTATGAGGGAAAAATGATATGGCATTTCAATCATCGGGCAGGATCTGTAGAATATAAAGGTGGCTTTGTTCCGGGCAGACATGATGTAATAACCTCGGACGCTTCCCAATTAAAGGATCCGAACTTTGTGCCTCTTCCGAGATATTGGGTTAATCGAATCGAAGTTGAAAAACTTGTTCCAAAAACAAGTCGCTGGCTATGCGGCTTTAGAGACATAGCAGATCCAGGTAACGAACGCACAGCAATATTCTCGATAATACCTGTAGTAGCTGCAGGGAATCAGCTTCCTCTTCTATTGTTTGATGTTGAACCAACAAAGGTCGCTGTCTTTTTGGCAAACGTTAACTCATTTGTGTTCGATTATGTCGCTCGACAAAAGCTAGGTGGAAACCATATGAACCTCTTCATTGTCAAACAACTTCCAGTTCTACCTCCAACCACCTATACAAAGGATCTCATCACTCTTATCTCATCCAAGGTTCTTGAATTAACATACACTTCATGGGATTTGAAGGAGTTCGCCAGAGAGATGGGCTACGTAGATGATAATGGTCAACCAAAACCCCCTTTCGAATGGAACGAAGAACGCAGACTTAATCTTCGGTGTGAACTTGATGCAATCTATCTGCTCCTCTACGGGGTTTCGAGAGAAGATGCAGAATACATTCTCGAAACATTTCCAATCGTTAAGAGAAGAGATGTAGAACGCTTTGGAGAATATCGAACCAAAAACCTCATTCTAAAATATTTCGATGAATACTCAACTAAACTAATGATGCCCACAGTTAGATAGGTGAGGAATCATGAACCCGTTTGAAGCTTTAGCTTATGTTCAAGATGCTTACAGAACATATGTGTACACGTTCCAAAAGATTAGGAACCCAGTTATTCAAGAGTGGATACAAGACAAAATCGCTGAGGGCACCCTTCTCTGGAAAGACCCATATATCCAGCTTAACCGTCGTTTTGAGCCAGGCGAAAGCCTACAAAACCTAGTCGAACAAGGCATACTCCATAAAGGCGTCCTCAAAATTTTCACCACAAAAGATGAAGACGGAAAACTCACGACCACCCCGATAATTCCATACAAACACCAAAGCCAAGCCATACTCTCAATAATCAAAGAAAACGCCAACACCCTAATAACCACAGGCACAAGCTCAGGCAAAAGCTTCTGCTTCGGCATCCCAATCGTAAACGAATGCCTCAAAATGCGAGACCAAAAACAATCAGGCATCAAAGCCATAATTGTCTACCCAATGAACGCCCTCGCAAACAGCCAATACGAAGACTTCGCACAAAGACTCCACGGCACAGGACTAAAAATAGGCCTCTACACAGGCGACACAAAAAACAGCCCAGAAGAAGCCCGCGTCGCCCTCAAAAGCGCAACAGGAAGAGAAGAACCCTACGACAGCGAACTCCTATCCAGAGACGAAATCCAAGCAAACCCACCAGACATACTCATGACCAACTACGTCATGCTTGAACTCCTACTCACACGCTTCGAAGACAGACAACTCTTCCCAAAAGAACACAAAGGCAACCTCAAATTCCTCGTCCTCGACGAAATCCACACATACTCAGGCAAAAAAGGCGCCGACGTAGCCTGCCTAATAAGACGACTAAAAGAACGCACAGGCACAATCGGAACGCTAAGATGCATCGGAACCAGCGCCACAATCCAAAGCGAAAAAGGACAAAAAGGCGAAGAACTCATCGCCCGCTTCGCCACAAACCTATTCGGCGAACCCTTCCACCCCGCCCACGTCATAGGCGAATACTACCTGAAAATCCAAAGATCACCACCCGAACCACTCCCCCCAACAATACAAGTCACAGAAGAAATGCTCCAAAACTTCGACGGAAGCATCGAAAAAGCCACGACACTAACAGAAGCCCTAACAGGCAAAAAACTCGAACAGAAAGACAAAAACCGAGAAACCCTCGGCAAAATCCTATCCAGTCAACAAACAATCCAATTCCTCGAAGACAAACTAGCAGAAGACTCCTTCTCCCTCAGAGCAATACTAAACGAATACAAAGAAAAACACCGACCCAGCGCAACACTCGAAGAATGCTCCAGAGAACTCAGAGCCGCCCTCCTCGCCGGCTCAGTAGGAACAATAGAAATCCTCGGCTCCCAACAACCAAGATTCGTACCAAAAATCCACACATTCTTCTCCCAAGGCAGAACCATCACAAGCTGCCTAACAAAAGAAGGACCACACCTCAACGACAGAGGAGAAAGCACCTGCTCAGTATGCGCAAAAACCTCAAAAAACACAATAACATTCCCACTAAACTTCTGCAGATCCTGCGGCCAAGAATACTACGGCATCTCAATAGCAGAAGACAACACACTATATCCAAGAGACATAGACATGACCGAAACCGAAGGCACAAACGCCTACATCCTAGCCGGACACTACGACGAAAACGCTGTACCATTTCCAACAGACTGGTTCGAAACCGAAACAGAACTCAAACAAAGCCGCAAAGAGTTCAAACCAAGAAAAACCACCTACTGCCCCAGCTGCAACAAAATAGACGCCACCTGCAAATGCAAAGACAAAATCGAAGTAACCATCATCCCACACCCCTTCCTATTCTGCCCAACCTGCGGCGTCTACTACGACAAAAGACCACGAGAATTCAACAAACTCTTCACCTTCGGCTCAATCGGAAGAAGCACAGGCACCGACATCCTCATATCAAGCATAGTCTCAAAACTCAACCCAAACGAACGCAAAATAATCGCCTTCTCAGACAGCAGACAAGACACAGCCCTCCAAGCAGCCCACATGAACAACCTCCAAAAACGCATACACTTCAGACGAGCACTCTACTACGCACTCCTTGACGGAGGATACTTAAGCAACACGGATAACGCCTTGGACGTTCTCAAATCTGGCTTAGAAATATTCAAAATAATGTCAAAAAACAACGTACTACCCAACTACGCAAAACTGAAAGGAAAATACGTCAAAATCACCCAAGCCGACGACGCGTACCAACGCTACCTCAGATACAACGTAATCCTAGACCTCGCAGCATCAACACGCAAAAACCAACGCAACCTCGAAGAAGTCGGACTAATCAAAATCGTCTACAACGGCCTAGAAGGACTTGCCAAAGACGAAAACATATGGACAGACATACAACCCATCGCAAAACTGACAACAAATGAACGACACGACTACTTGAGCGGATTCGTCGACATCTTCAGAAGACAACTCGCCATCTACCATGAAGACATAATCGCAAGAAGAGACTTTGAAACAGACGTAACAGAAAAACTCACCGAAGAAAGCCAATTCGACATCGGCACAGCAGCCGCTGGAACAATCACAGGATATTCAGACACCGCAAGAAAAGGCGGAAGATACGCAAGAATACTACGACTAACCAGCCCAAGAAGTAGACTAGTAATATGGACAGAAAGAGCCCTAGACGTAGACCCAGACACAGCCAAAGAAATAGTCAAACGAGTAGTAGAAATCCTCTCGGATGAAGAACTTGCACCCATCCTCAAAGAGCACGAAGTAAAAGGCTACAGAGGAACCATCATCGGACGAATATACATGGTCGACTCCAGCCTAATCCAACTCCAAGCCATCACAACCACAAAACACAAAATATGTCCAAAATGCGGCACAGTCTACCAACAAAAAGCCCTAAACCTCTGCACAGGAGCCGACTGCGGACCACTCAAAGAAACAGACTTTGAAAGAAACTACTTCAGAATAGCCTATTCAAAACCCTTCAAAGAAACCGTAAACATAGAAGCACAAGAACACAGTGGACAACTCGACGGTGACACAAGAAGAAACCTAGAAGCAAGATTCAGAACCCCCAACGATCCATTAAATGTACTTGTATGCACGCCAACGATGGAACTAGGCATAGACATCGGTGAACTATCTGCCATTTACATGAGAAACGTTCCCCCAAGCCCAAGCAACTATGCCCAAAGAGCCGGTAGAGCCGGTAGAAAATATCAACCATCACTCATCACAACCTTCTGCGGAGTAGGCATCTCAAGAGGCCCACACGACCAATATTTCTACAGATTCCCAGACAAAATAGTTTCCGGACGCATCACCCCACCAAGATTCATGCTCGACAACAAACAACTAATAATCACCCATCTACACTCACTAATCCTCGAAACAATGAAAATGAAACTAGAAAGTGGCATTGGAAAGTTTCTAAACCTCGAAGAATCAGGATATCCAATGCTTCCAGACTTCAAAAATGATCTCACAAAAAGAGTAGCAGAAGCAAAACCCCAAGTTCTAGAATCCATAAAAAGAGTATTCGCCAAAGAAATAGAAACACTCCAATGGTTCACTGAAAACTTTGTATCACAGACTATAGACTCGTTCATATATGATTTCGAAGATGCCCTCGAATATTGGAGAAAAGAATACGAAAACCTAGACAAAGAACACCAAGACCTCAGCGCAAGACAACGAAAAGAGAAATTCTCCACACAAGACCAAAACAGAATGGCTGCAATAGCCCAAAAATTGGACAACATGAGAAAAGGCGAAAAAAACTTCTACATTTACAATTACCTCTCTGCAAGAGGATTTCTGCCAAACTACGGCTTTCCAAGCACAAACACAGTTCTAGCACTTAGCGAATCCGACGACGAAATAACACGAGATAACGTAATCGCCCTATCAGAGTTCGCACCAGGCAATACAATATACTTCAAAGGCGACAAATACGTAGTCACATATGCAAGACCAAAAACAAAAGGGCAAAAACCCGTAAGGGAATATCTGCTTATTTGTCCAAACTGCTCAACAGTGTTGAGAGGAGACACAGCCAGAACTGCGTCTGCATGTCCAAAATGTAAAACGTCACTCGTAGGTGAACATCCAAACCCGAATGCAATGCAGCTTCCAGACATGTACGCAATACGGAGATTTAGAATCACCAGTGACGAAGAAGAAAGAATGAGGCTTGGCTACCAAATCTCAACCCACTATGAAACAGGCGACAAAATAGAAGAGTTTGAAATTAAAAGCAAAGACAATTCTTTATTAACGGTAAAATATGAACACAATGGAAAAATAATCCATATAAACAAAGGAACAATAAAAAATCAAGAAGATGGTCAAGAATCTGGATTTGTGCTCTGCACTGCCTGCAACCGATGGTTGTTCGGGGAAGACCGAATCGATGAACATCTAGACGAAGATTCCCCATCTCATTGCCCAAAAAACGCGAAAGAAGACGACATTATACGTGGAATCATCCTCTTCACGGTTGGCACTCATGATGTTGCTACCCTTAATCTACCTCCACCTGAAGGGCTTCTGCCTCCACAGATAGAAGATTATTATGTGACATTGAAAGAAGGCTTGCTTCAAGGCATGCAAATTGCGCTAAACCTAGATGCAAGCGAAGTCGACGGGTTCGTTGTCAAAAGACAAGCAGAGCAAGAAGGATATGATATTATTCTGTATGAGACAGCCGAGGGCGGCATTGGCGCTATTAAAGCCATAACTGATACTCGTGGACTAGAATCTATTATTGCAAGAACAAGAGAGCTTCTTCATGAAAAAGACGAACGAATGGGATGCAACAAAGCATGCTACGAATGCCTATTAAACTACTATAACCAAAGAGAACATGAAAAACTAGATAGAAATCTAGTTCTGCCTACTCTAAAAAAGCTTGAACACCTAGAAATAGCACAGCGCACAACAGGCAATCAACCAGAAAGATTTGAAGAATTGCTTAAAACATGTGGCTCCGAGTTAGAACGCAATGTTCTGAAAAAGATTAGAGAAGAAGCTCTTCCGCTTCCAGATGAGGGACAGCATATTATCTATGATGGAGATATACGAGTAGCAAAACCTGATTTCTTTTACGAAAAGTACAAAATCGCACTATTCGTTGACGGCCCGGCACACGATGAAGATTATGTAAAGAAAGATGATGAAGAAAAAAGAAAGAAGCTAAAAGCACTGGGTTATCGGGTCTATATAATACACCATGCTAGCTTAGATGAAGGGATAGTAAGATTAAGAAAAGCCTTTGAATGAAGGACAGCTTTGGGACTCAAACAACATCAACATTCACTATCTCTGGCTCAAAACGGTATCAAATTCTCAACATCATCAACTCACCCTCTCGCATCATTCGTCAGGCATTAGATAAAAAACATCTTTATGCTACGCTTTTGGTCGTATCTGTTCCAAAGAAAACCAGCAAAAATTGAGAGAACTCCTTCCTTTGGGATTCTGTCTTTAACCATCTAGCAACCAAGGATTTAAACGTGAAACGCTTTCCAGTTTTATCACGCAAATACTTTTCGAATTCTGAGGTAAAAAGAACTAGCCCACCCTGGGAAACAACATAACTGGCAAAGCTTTGCTCCTTTCCATAGTTTCCGATCTTGATCTTTATTTTAGAAACGCTTCCTTGAGACAGATAAGTCAACACCTTCATTCAACATTTGGCATTTACGTCTCCTACGGGTCAATCTATAATTGGATAAGAAAATACGTTGAGTTGGTAAGTCGCTATACGCAGAAGCTCAGAATGGTTACGTCAGAACGTTGGCATGCTGATGAAACATTAATCAAAGTCCGTAGCAGACAAATGGTGTTGTGGTCCTTGCTTGATTCTGAAACACGGCAACAAATAGCTTATCACATAAGCCAGAGCAGAAGTAAAGATGAAGCCGCTGTTTTGTTTAGAAAAGGGAAAAAGCTTCGAAAACTATTTGCACAGAAATGCGATTAGAAGATCAAGCAGACAACTCAGATCGTATGACGATTTCTCAGATATGAAAAAATTATTTGGAGAGAATATAATCAAAGCTGTGAGGTATATGACCACAGATAAGATTCTGCAAATGGATAACTATGTAGAAAATGATACAGTTCATCATGAACTGAAGGAAGCTGTTGAAAAACTGCTGAATCTGACCCGGGACTGACATTTTACACGAAATCCATCACCGACGAAGAAGTCGAGGTTTGCAAATCACATCAATGGTGTCTAAAGACCGCGCTAGAGAATATATGAGCTCGACATGTTTTCTCCATCACTAATGATCCATTTCCTCCTCAAGCAATCATTTTTTGTTAACAACGTACAGTTTAGCTCGCCCCACAACTCTTGAAACAGCGACTTTTCCAACTTTCTCCAAGCCCCAAATATATTTACTAACAGTGTTGCGATGAATTCCTGTTTTTTTAGCGATTTCCTCTATTGATAGGTCGCGGGGATACTCTGACTCTAAACATTTGAGGATTCTTTCTTCGAGACTCTGGCTCATTGCTGTTCACTAAGTTTGTGTATTAATCAACAAGGTTTATATAACAGTTTGCACATAATTATTGTGGACCAACGCACACTATTAACGAAGAACACAGAAACACACCATTAATCATTAAACAGGAGGAATGTAAATGGGATGCCTGAGCAAACTACTTTCGCTCCTAGGAAAACGAGAAAGAAAAGAACATCACCCTGTATTCTACTTGAAGCCGCCAACTCCTCCAGATTTTATCATAGTTCCCCCGCCAGAACTGAGCGAACAAGCCAGACCGAGCGAAGAAAACAAAAAGCAAACGAACGATGAATGTGAAGAGCCTGTACCTTTAAAGGAATTTCACGCCATAAGCGTTGAAGTAGCGAGTGAAAGAGCAGCAAAAAAGGGTCTGCTAATCCTTTTCAAAGAAATTGACAAATGTGACCTTTTTGGAAGGCGACGGGTCTATTTGGCGCTCACGCCGGAGATGGCCCTGAAAATCCTACGACTTGAATTTGACATGAAAAGTCAGGCAGAATTCACTCTGGAGGAACAAGAAATTTTGAGAGATTTGGCGCTGAAGGGCTGGATTAAGATTTTGAAGAATGGCGGGGTTTATTATTATGGTCTCAACTCGCGAACAGCAATGATTCTTAGAAGGCAAATGATGAATCAGATTTTTTGAAAAACATAGATATATTCGTGTTTGAAAAGATACAAACCCTCTTTGAGACTACGATATTGCCAAAGATTCTCTTGTCCAATTTTTCCTCGATTTCCGTTGATGTTTTTGATGTTGGTAGCTTTGAGTTTGAACAAGCCTGTTGCCAAGACAATGTCCATACATCTAAAACCCAGCGGTATATACTCGCCTTTTGAATACACATCGCCCATCACTAAAATCATATACCTTTCTTCTTCAAGCAAGTCTGCAAAGTTTCTCACGACCCTTTTTAACTTTTTTAGAAAGATTGGGATGGACGGAGCGTTTGACAAGTCACGCGGGTCATCACTGAAACGGATTATATTGTGATAAGGCGGATGAAGGATGATTAATTGAACTTGGCTAACATTGTGCGCTGTTAAAATACCCTTGACTCGTCTCCTTGTTTTTACAGAAGTGCTGTCACCTGCGATAACTTCCGCAAAAACTTTAGGGTTCTCTTGTGCCTTTATCAGTTGATTTGCCTTTGCTGCTACTTGGGGAATGAGCTCAACGCCGACTCCATTTCGACCACATCGTTTGCACTCAATCAGACTTGTTCCGCTTCCGGCAAAGAGGTCTAAGACCCAATCGCCCTTACACGTGTATCTCATCAACGCCTGGTAAACAATCTGCGGGATAAAATTGCCCCAATACTCGTTTGTATGCCCACCAGACTTTTCTCTATTTGGAAAAATCCACAAACTGTCAACAATTATCTCTTTTTCCTTTATCTCTCTTTTCCAATTGCTTATGTCTATGTCGTTTATTCGTTTGCGTTTGGACTTGTCCCGATTCGGTGTTGGGATTACGAGCAATCCCATTAATCTATTGTTTTCATCGCCTTTTAAACTCTTGACACACAGTTCAAAATACGCAGCTGCTGGTTTAATTTTCAGAAAGGTTTAATAATCTGGTTGCTAACATAATACTAGGCGATAAAAATGACTAAAACCCGTGAAGGACCTAATTTTGAAGCGTTAAAGCCCGCCCCCGGCACCAAAGCAACTCTTTTAAGTGTTAACTTTCCTTTTTACATTTATGAAAATCTTGGGGATTTCAGGTTCTCATAGGAAGGGTCAAAATTCGCACAAATTGCTTGAAGAATCAATGAATGGCGTAAAAGAAGTGGAGCCAGCCGCTGAGACCAAGATAGTAGAGTTGGCTGGGTTGAAAATCGAGCCGTGCATTGCTGTGTGCGGTCCCGCGGGTACTT
>Ga0315280_10006177_pt1 | contig 16655 bp, 13 predicted proteins | sample YL17G06_40_MG_FD_203697 | JGI IMG/M metagenome (GOLD analysis project Ga0315280, IMG submission 203697) | Sediment microbial communities from Yellowstone Lake, YNP, Wyoming, USA - YL17G06_40 | ecosystem: Environmental > Aquatic > Freshwater > Lake > Sediment | place: USA: Wyoming | collected...
CAAACACCATTGAAAAAACCTGGCCTCTGCTAATCGCCATACTTTTAGCATACTCGAGGTCGGCGGCAATCATATTAGCGGCGGACTTTATTTGCACACTGCCCGCTGAAGTCATCATTGGGATGGCTGTCATCGCCGCTATCGCTATTATCACAACCACGATTAAAATCTCTATCAGCGTAAAACCGCTGCTTCTGCGTAGCGAATCGTATCTGGTTTTTCGAGCGAAATACGAACAGCGCGGCCTTGCCTGTAAATACGTTAAACCTCGCATCCTCATTGACTTTCTTTCACCGTCCTCATACATTACTAACTTTCCTCCCTTCTTTTTTCGACCTCTTTTCGGTGTATCTTTACCATCCGGTCAACCGGTCCAGGAAAGCTATCCGGCCTCCTGTATTCCCACGCCCTTTCAGCTTGACAGAACTGCTCATTTTTCATATCTTTCGTGTGTCTTTTCTGCGTAGCGCAAGCCGCATAGGTGTCAAATCTCATACCTTCCGCAGTTAAGGCCAACAAAATTGGTACAGTCGTCAAAACAACAGGCAGGAACTGTCGAGCTATTTCGATGTTTTGTGAAGGTCAGGATATGTAATTATATTTCTAAACCACTCTGGATTTTTATTTTCATCGCATATAAAGGCCGATAAGCATATTCTCTTTCAGCCCTCCAAACCCTTGGCAGGATTGTCACGCAAACGTCTTCACCTTCTCTGGATACTTCTGAAAAACGCACCGGCGGTCTGTTCCCACTTTTGGGCGATAGCTCCCCCGGAGGACCATATTAAAATTGCTGTTTTGCAGGGTTCAGCAGTTATGGTAATATTGCTGCCGACCTCATTCAGCTTCCAGTGTCCTATCAAACCGGCCAAGCCGTCGCGCGGGGGGTAGATGTCATTTACATCCAGCAGATGGTTGTAGATGCGAATGTCATCAATCAGCCCTTTGTAAACATACATAGAAGAAGCAGTTCTATCTACGCCGATATTAAAATGTCCGTCCCCACTACCTGGAGCGTTGGTCCATGTACTCGTATCACGTACGACACCGTCGAGGTAAGAAGTCATTATGCTTCCACTGCGGACGACACCTATGTGGTGCCATGCGCCTGCAATATCGGTGAGTCTGATTCGCGTATCCCAGTATGGAGAGGGTAGGTAATCGGGGTGGTAGATAACAAGTTTCCTTGGGCTGCTTGAGTCAAACTGAAGTGTCCAGTGATTTGTCGAGCCGTCCGGATCGCACTTCGAGAACACACCGGCCCAGCTCTTCTGGGTTGCATCAGCCTTAATCCAGACTGAGAGGGTATAGTCGCCTGTTAGTTGAAGCTTAGCAGGGTCATTAGAGGTCTGGACATAATCATCAACTCCGTCAAACTCCAATGCGCCGTCTGTCCGACCGCCGGAAGGTCGCCAGGTCGGGGCGGAATATAATCCGGCTGTGTTGCCGTTTCCAGATGAGTCCGATGTTGTTTCCGTAATACCGTTCTGAGCAAACAGACCACCTAACATATTCACGACAGTGCCGTCGGAACTAACTTGCATCTTCCCATTGAGAACCGCAAGCCCATTAATCTCCAGTCTGCCCCCATCTTCTACTATCACATCGCCACTGACCAAAAGGGCAGGGAAATTTTTTACTGCGGTGATGGTATTATTGCTGCCGCTTATTCTCAAGGTACCGTTGACTACGAGCATACCTGTGATGTTGACATTACCTGGCAACTTGGCATCACCACTGCAGTAACGAACGCCGCCCGGGTTGCTCGTGGAAGGAGCAAAGCTGCCGCTGGGATGAAGATAGGAACCAACAATATCCGGGGAATAACTTGCTGAGCCGATATAGTACGCTGAACTAAAATTGTTTACCTGGACCCCCGGCCAATCCACCGGTGGCTGTGTGACAGAAGTATTTTCCTGCCCCTCGATATTTCCTCCGGTTATAGTGCCACCTGCGAAAACATCGCCGTGGATACTGCCGCTATTGGATAGATTACCAGCACAATAGACATCCCCGTTAATCGTAACTCGCTGGGAAATTGTTGTACTTGAGCCGCTCCAGTACGCAATACACGGGTCAAGCCGCAATTGCGCTGTTATGCTGCTTCGTCCAACTTTTTCGCCGTTTTTCAGCCGGTAAGAATTGCAGTCTATAATATAATTGCAGCGGTCCGTCTGGTCCGAATCATCACGAGCGACCTGAATATCATAATAATCGTTACCACCGGCTATTTGCTGGCCCGCGCCGCCAGTCCAGTACTCAGAAGAAACCTCCTGCGGATTCAGTATCAGTCCCCTGGCGTGCTCTAACCCAGATTCAGCCAAATAATCCATTTGCGTCCGAAGCACCATATTCTCGCCACAGGCCAGCTCAACATCGCTGCGAGACAAATACCCCAGCGACAGAACTGTTATCACCATAACAATAAACAGGACAACCAATAGTGCTACCCCTGGTCTTCCTGCGCTTTGGATTTTGAATTTTCTTCTAATCATCGTCACTTACAAGACTAATACTACCTCCACCCTCGTGGAGCAGATTCCCGGCCCAGCCACGAAGTCTCGCATTTATCTGATATTGATGAACAATACCGTCTTCAACAAGGTCAAAGGAGATACTCACAAATCTACTCCGCGGCGGCGACGCATCAAAGCCAAACTGCACATTGCTACACTGAGGTATCAATTGCATAAAGGTCGCACTGCTGCTGTATGGCGTCCACCAGTTCGTTGAACGTCCCTGAATGGAACTCAGATTTATAGCAGCGCTATTTGAAGAAGGAAATTCGGCAAGCTGCAAACGGTCACGGGCCGGTCCCCTCTCGATATAAACCAGTTCAGCGATATTGATTTGTCCATCGTTATTATCATCAGCCCGCCAGATGGCAAAATCATCGGTGGTGACACAACATATAAGATTGCAATGCCGAAGGAGCTGAGAAATACGAAGCGTGGCATAGCGCAATTGCGCCTGCTTATAACAGGTGTCATTGGCGGCATCATTTGCCCTGCTGAGAGCAAAGGCCAGCGTAGCTACCGCACTTAGAACCACGCCCGTAACAGCTAAAGCAACCAGCAGTTCGACAAGGGTAAAACCCCCACGATTAAATGCCAGCAATTGTCCCTTTGCCCTGCGCATCTGTTTTATTTACTCACAAGCCGATTTATAATCACAATCTGTTTACCACTGTAATAGACCCGCACCGTCACACGAATAAACATCGGCTCAGTGGCACCGCTTTGCTGTGGCACATAAACATATTCACAGCTTACGTTTCTGCTGAAGTTAGTATATCCTGGGTCTGCAAATAAAGCTCCGCTTGTATCCTTTACTTGAGCCTGCGGCTCGGTATATCCATTATAGTTGGCTACTATCTGGGCAAACGGCGTACTGAGAATCTGCTCCATCAAGTCGCCGGCCAAATTAGCAGCCAGGGTCCTGTGCATACCCTTGGCCCGCACCGCGGCGCCGCTGGTAAATGGAAGCAGGACACCTGCGGCAGCAATACCCAGCACAACGGTAGCCATCATTGCCTCAGCGAGGGTGAAGCCCCCGTATCTGGCACCGTAGGGTTCTCTACGGTTAATAGTCATAGTACCTTTTTCCACTACCATCGGTTCCCGTGTTATCCGGCCGCACTTCGGAAGTGGCGGCCTTATAAATCCAGCCGTGGCTGTCGTCAGCATTTGCCGGGAAATCCTCGCCGTTGCCAAGCATCTGAATGCTGTCTTTATTGTTAAAGGGATTAACGGGTATTTTAGACAGATACGGACCGCGGTTAAATCCGGGCGTACCTACGGGAGCTGTTTGGCCACTGGTATTGCTGGACAATGTTGCGTGCTCAATGAAGGCCTGCTCGGTTGGTACTCCTGAGCTCTGACCGTTGGGGTAGCCGGGCCCGACTTCCAGATGCTGATATTTATAAATCAATACAAACCTGCGAAGAAGCTGCAAATCCACTGCGAGGGCGCTTTGCTTAGCCGAAGTGCTGCTATTCGCAATAGCCGGTATGATGATTGCAGCCAGGATGCCAAGCAAGACCACCACTACGAGTATCTCGATAAGTGTAAAGGCTCTTGCTTTTCTCATAAACTGTCCTTTTTGTTTTAGCCGTTGTTTCGTTCACATTAAAAAGGCTGACCGGCTCGTGGCATTTGCCTCAGCACGGTCAGCCTATTTTTCTACTTCGTTGTTTTCGCCGGCTTATGCCGGCACCTTTGCCGTGTAAATATTCACGGCACAGTCGTCGTTCCAAAACTTTAGAGAACTGCATGTTCAGCGCTGTCATCGGCGTTGATTGCACCGGTGGTTTCGTTATATTCCCACCCACCAGCACCATCACCAGCGGTCCCACTGGTATCGATGGTATCCAGGTCGTTGAAAGGATTGGTCGGCATTTTCTGGAGGTACGGGCCATACGCACCACTCGCAATAACAGTACCGTCGATGTCTGTTTTGCTTGTCATTTGAGCCACGAAGCTGGCGGCAGTAGGTGGATTATCATTGTGCTGAATCTTATACAGCTCGATTTGCGAACGGAGCGTTTGAAGGTCGGTGCACAGACTCGATGTCTTAGCTTCGGTGCTGGCCTCGGTAAACTGCGGAATCACAATAGCCGCCAGAATACCCAGGATGACCACCACTATCAGAATTTCTACTAATGTAAAACCACTTTTTGCTTTCATTTTTTACCCCTTTTCCTAAAAACCTTATTTCATTTCTTCTTGTTTGATAAAACGCACAACATCCAAAATCATTCTTTTTACAGTTTAAGGTATCGACCTAATCAATACGCAACTTAATTACTCTTGTGTAAGCTGGAAGTCCTCCCACAACAAAGAAACGTAAGAAAATACCCGAAAAAAATTACTTCAAGGATTTTTTCGGACACATAACCGACGACAGAACCCCCCAACTACTACGTCCGAAAATAGAACAGGCTGCTTTTCTCATGGTTTGTATAAGTGTCTAAACAAAATATAGGATACAAACCTTGCGATGCCAAATTTTCTGAGGCGGCAACTCAGGACACAGCAGGATTCTTTGCATAGATGTTGGTGTAACACTGTTTCTGTAAATTCGGTATGACGACATGCGTGGTGGAGTTCAGTCGAGCCGCGGCCAGAATCGACAACAGAAGACAAAGGACACACAAATCCGAATATCTAAATTCTAAATCCGAAACAAATTCAAATAACCAAAATACAAAGTTCAAAAATAATTAAAAAATTCACAAATTAAGGGGTTTTTGAGGGAAATTTTGAAAATTGGGGTGGTTGGTGGTAGTAAAAAGCGTGATTTTACAGGACTTATTTGTTTTTGGGCGAAAAATGAGGGTAAAAATAAGCAAAAATTTGCATTTTTTTGCATTTTTTTGCAAAAATGAATGTGTTTTGAGCAAAAATTGCAAGAAATTAACCATTTTTGAACACTTTTTTTGCACTTCTTGACTTTGGGAGTAGATGAGGGTAGATAAGTAACGGGCAAAAGCACGAATACCGAAACTCGAAATCCTAAATCCGAAACAAATACGAATAACCAAAATACGAAATTCAAAACAAAGAAGACGCGGACAAGCACAGATTGATCCACTGGAGGAGGACAAGTCCGCCTTCTGCCCCAAAACTAAAAACTAAAGACTCACTGCCTTTTTTAGACACTGATTAACACGGCATTTTGTTTTAGCCACAGAGAACTTCTGCCCCAAAAGTCAAAACTACCCTTTGGCCGCACTAACCTCGTACACATTAAGAACCTCGTCGCCATAATGGTTTATAACCTTGACGGCGATTTTGCCGGTTTCAGGCGGGTCGAACGGTCGGCTTTTCGTTGAATACAACATCGACCAGGCCGACTCATCAACCTCTGCGCGAAGGGCACGCTTCAACTTGTCATAAGGATTGTCGGCACCGGTAAAATAAGCGTGCCGAACGAAGAAACTCTCGCCGTTGTAGTTGGTGTCAATAAACCAGCACGCAATGTCGTCCGTGCTGTTGCTGCGAATCTGCCCCGTTGTCGGGTCGTAAATATCAAGACCCTTAATCTCCACCTCGATCTTCCCATCGCCGACTCTGCGCACCTCGAGGTCCGGCTCGCCGAATACCATAAACAAGTTCCCCGCGCCGGTCTTTTTCAAGAACTCATCGCCCATCTGCAAATCGGCGTTTATTCTCGTCGGCAGGACGGTGAGCCTGCCGTACCTTTTGGCCTCTTCCGAAACGTGCGGGTCAAATGCAAAACCACACACAAGCAGCAAATCATAACCAATCCCCTGCACCGCTTCTTTCGCTGCCTCCCTGACCAGTTCCGGCCCAACCGTGCCGTGCTCCGGCCCAATACAAACCGCCGTTCTTTTTACCGCTCCATCTTTCTCGGTGTATTCGCCCTCGGCGTGAATCCAAACCCCTGCGCGAACCTCCAGCCGGTCGAATTTGAGCCGTTCGTTCTTTATAGTATTCTGGACACCTGCCTTTTTGAGATTCTCGATGATAATGTTTCCAAATTGTGCTGCACCGACCATTTTCATCGTCCAGCCGTCTTTGCCGACCTCAGCAAGAGATTTCTTTTCTTCGACGCTGATTGTTCGATGCGGTGAAAGACTCTCGACCGTTAATGGCCCGCTAACGCGAATGCGCTTGTTGTCCACATAGGGCTTGTCATAGAGCAATTCAGTATCGGCATTTGCGGCGATACTATCGTCAATCTCCTTCTGGCGTTTCTGCCTCAACTGCCACCATTCCTTGAGCAGTTCAGCGGTTTCTTTAGGCCAATCCTTTCCCGCCTCTCGTGGAATCTCCCACTCCTGATAATCCTTGCCGAGAATTTTATTTAACTGCTCGCGAATCGGCTCCATCTTTTCCTGATGGCGGCCATAGATAACGTCGATTTGCTCATTATTGGCGATGGATTTGAGCGTAACGTGCGGGACGCGCTGATAGACAAAGCCCTTTTTAATATCGCCTCCCGTCTTATACGGCGGTGGCGTTTGTCCCGTTATCTCCGCCTCTTTTTGAATGCCTTCCGGCGAATCGGCAAGGATATAATACGGGAATCTGGCAGTCATTAATCGCGTCCGCGCCAAGGCAAGCGCAACCCGACTCGTATCTATCGTTATCCACCGCCTGCCCCACTTCTCCGCCACATAAGCAGTCGTCCCGCTCCCACAGGTCGGGTCCAATACCAAATCGCCTGGATCGGTAGTCATAAGAAGACATCGCTCGATGACTTTAGGTGTGGTTTGTACCACGTACAACATATCCCTTGCACCCATGGTGTCATCCCACACGTTTGTTAAGGTGGCGACAGGAAAATCATCTAAATATCTGAGGTAATCAAGCCGTTTACCAGAAGGAATTACCCGAGCACAGGCGGCTAAACGATTGAGGCCATTCCGTGTAGTTTTCCAATGGTGGTTTTCTGGCGGCTCGAAAGTTTGACCTTGATACATAAAAGAGAATGTCCCCTCACTTGATTCCCCAGCAGACGCTAATATTTGAGAGCGGAACACACGAGCACCAGGCACAAGGATCATACTATCATTAAGTTCTTCATCCTTCAGTCTTCGCCGTGTGCCATCCGGAATTTCCACAAACTTGTATTGCTCCCCTTCTTGAAATCCAGCTATTTTCGGGGTATACAAAGTTCGATACTTAACGATTTCCTGATTCTTCGCATACCAAAGAATGTAATCAGAAATCGATGATAGTAACTTTGGAGCAAAACCTCCCGTTTTCTGGAATGAAACAAGGCTACAGAAGTTCTCGCTTCCGAACACCTCATCCATCAGGCAGCGGACAAGGTGGACGTTTTCGTCGCCAATCTGGACGAAGATTGAGCCGGTTTCTGTAAGAAGTTCTCTTGCGACGACAAGGCGGTCTCGCCAGTAAGCAAGGTATGAATGAATTCCAAGTTCCCACGTATCACGAAATGCCCGGATTTGTTCCGGCTGGCGAGTCGCATCTTCCGCCTTGCCATCCTTGACGTCCCGCTTGCGGGTCGAGACCTGCCAGTTGGAGCCGAACTTTATCCCGTAAGGCGGGTCGATATAAATCATCTGGACCTTGCCTTTTAACCCCTCTTTTTCAGCAAGCGACGTCATCACCAGAAGCGAATCGCCCAGAACCATCCTGTTCGACCAGTTGGCCTCGTGCTGATAAAATTCGACCATTTGCTCGAACGACGGTATGCCGTTGAAATCCGCAAATAAATCAAGTTGATTCTCCGGCTTTGCTTTCTTCGCCTGCGCGCGGACGTCCTCAATTATCGCTTGCGGATGAATCTTCTCCTGAATATAGACCGGCACAGCCGGCACAACCAATTCCTGCTGGTCCTGCTGGTCTTTACCCTTCCAGACAAGCTGCGGGTCAAGGGATGGGTCGCGGGCATAAAGCAATCCCGGATACTTTACATCCTTCGGCCTGGCCTCATCTTCTTTGACAAAGCCCCGCAATTCCTCAGTGGGGATGTTTTTGCGTTTATCCTTGTGTTTGACCGAATCAATCGGGACGGATTTATTGTTTTTTCTTTTTGCCATTTTAGTTGTTCCTTGTCTTATCTATTATGGCACGGATAGTATTTTTCGCATCCCAGGGGTCGGTGATTTCAATAAACGCCCATCGGCCAAATTCGCCGTGATTATTTACAGCCGGTATCCACAGATTCCTCGCTGTCGAAACCTTTGCGTCTTTATCTTTGTCCCTTTGGCCGCTAACCTCAATAATAAGGTTGAGCGGGTTATCACGGCCGTGCCCATCATCTATGCGGGCTATAAAGTCCGGCATATAATTGTGTTCTTCACCGCCCACCGTATAAGGGATGTAAAAACCAAGCTGCTGGTTCTTGACGTAAGAAATTAAAAGTTTTTCATCGCCAAGTTCCTCAAGAGCCTGAGCCATTTTCTGCTCCCAGGATTCGGTATCGGCGACAACATGCGAGACGTGGCAATAAGCCGGGTTAGTCGCATAAACCGGCCTTGTCGTGTCAAAGTCCACATACCTTGTTGAGCCAACTGTATTGTATGACTGCAAAATCGGCTTGAGCGTCTTTTCGCCCTGAGTGCCTGCAACAATCGACCTGTAAATTTTGTCCGCAGCATTATCAGCAAATTCAATCAATAAAAGCATCTGTGGGAAAGTGTTATCCTTGCATTTGACACACTCACTAAGCCACTGTTTGGTTATGCCAAGCAACTGCGGGAACACCCACTGTTTGCAATTGCCTTCATCGTCGCGGTAATACTTTTCAAGTGTCAGTTTTGACAACAAAAACGCAACCTCCTGCTCTCGTCGGCGCTTCAAATCCTCGAGGGTGTGTATGGTCGTTTCGCCGACTATTGGAGCGTTCTCCGTCTTTGATGGTATATCCGCCGTTGATAATACGTATTTCGAGTCTTCCGTGAACTCGGCCTGCAATCTTTCCGCAGGCAGCTCATAGCGATAGCCGGATACGCGGGGGAACGTTATCTCGCACCCAATCCGCTCCGCCAGCGCACGCACGTGTTTCGGCTCCGGCCCCGGTTTCGGCTGCGTGCTCGAACCCGCGCAGGGAATAAAGGAGAACGGAACCCCATAAACCTCCGCATACTGCGGCTCAAACATTCCCTCCGCATTCGCCACGTAATTCGTCCTCCGCAAACCCCTCCCTATAACCTGCTCGCAAAGCAACTGCGTGCTGAACGCCCTGACCCCAAGTATGTGACTTACCGTGTTGGCGTCCCACCCCTCCGTCAGCATCGACACCGACACCACGCACTTTATATTCTCGCCGAGCTTGCCCCTCTTTCCCACCGTGTTCATTACCTCTCGCAGCAAATCCTCGTCCGTTAACTCCTCTGTGCCCCGCCCGGGAAAACGAATCCGGTATTCCGCCTTGAACTCCTCAATCTCCATTGCGGCCATTTTCTTGAATTCCGGACTTATCGCCTCGCCCGACTCCAACTGCTCACTGTCTATAAGAACCGTGTTCGGCCGACTCGTCCACTGCCCGTCTGCCACGTTACTGAATATCGGTAAGGCCCCCGGCACAATAACCGTTGACTCCTCATCCAGTTTCTTTTCCCAACCGGCTATCCAGTCAAACACCAGTTTTGAGACGTTCGTATTGTTGCACACCACGATAAAGACAGGCGGCGTCCCAACTGCCTGCAAATCCTTGTTTTTCTCCCAATCCTTGTAGCGCTTCTCGTAATTCCCATACAAACTGTGCAAAGCGCCCTGCAGCTCAGCAGGCAGCTTCGGCTCGCCTGTAACCGCCTCTTTTCTGCGTCCCTTCCTCGGAAGGTGCTCGCGAATCCGAACCCAAATGTTACGATAGGTCGGCTGGTCGCCGGTCATCGAATCATCAGCAACCGGCACACGCGGCACCTTCACAATCCCGCACTCTATCGCGTCAATCAGCGAAAAGTCCGACACCACCCACGGGAAAAGCGTCCCCTCGTTGTATCCCGACCCTCGCAGGAAAAACGGCGTCGCAGACAGGTCATAGATAACCTTTATCCCTGTTTTTCCCTTCACCGCCTCAAGCCCGGATACCCATACCCTCGCCGCCTTCTCGCGTCTTTCCGCCTCTTCCTTGTCGTCCCCTGCAAGCTTGACTTCTTCCCCATCCGGCTTGTGTCGGTAACAGTGGTGCGCCTCGTCATTGATGACCACGATATTCTTCTTGTTCCCCAGCTCCCGACAAACACGCCGCACCATTTCATCGGGCGTTTCAAGAAATCTCTCTTTGTCATCAGGTGCAACAATCTCTTTGGTTATCTTCGCCGCTGTTATCTTCTCTCGCCGCAGAAATCCGTGAAAATTTGTAATGATAATCTTCGCCTTGCCAAGCTCTCCCATCACATCCGTCGGAAGCAAATCACGTTGCTTATAGTAGTTGTTTGGGTCGTTCGGCAAAAGCACACGCAGCCGGTCTCGAATTGTAATCCCAGGAGTGATAATCAAAAACGTATCCGAAAAACGACCATCCTGGCTGTTCGCAAGCTTGTTCAGCGTCTGCCACGCTATCAGCATCGCCATTACAACCGTCTTGCCGCTGCCGGTCGCCATTTTGAATGCAATTCGATACAGTCCCGGATTTGCACTCTCGTTTGCCTGACGCAGGTCATTCTCAATCCAGGCGTCGCCGCACTTGCTCGCCGCCTCCGCTATATATATCGCCGTCTCCACTGCCTCTATCTGGCAGAAGAACAGCTTGTTCTCCCTTTCCGGATTCTTCCAATACTCCAATAGCCGGCGCGTCGTCCTCGTTATGTGGATGTACCCACCCTCTCGCCACAGAGCCACCCGTCCTCGCACACGGTTTATGAAGTCGTTCTCCTTTTCGCGGTCCTTCGTCCATTCCGTATCTAACACGAGCTGCTTGTCTTTTCCTCGTCTTCGCGGCTGCGGCACCGGAACGAAATACGAGCTTATCCTCCGTCCCTCGACTTTCTCATCGGTTATCCCCTCGTCGGTGAACTTCCAGTGCCGTATCGGTTCGCCATAAGGCGAATTAAGAACCGGATTTTCTATAACTACCTGTCTCACTTACTCCGCTCCTGTCCCCCACCCAGACCAACGTATGTTCGCCGTCTTTCATTTCGCGATAGAAGAGACGGAATTGGTGGGCTGAAGCCCACCCTACCTTTACTTTTGAAAGGCGGGTCAAGATATACAAGGTCAACCGATTCGTCTTCGATATAGCGGCGGAGTATTTCCAAGTTATCGCCGTAATACAAAACGTTCTCTGCCATATCGCACCTTTGTTTTATTCAAAGGGGAACCGCCTGTAATGTTCCTGTAAGGAAGCATTATACCGCAGGTTATTACGATTACAAGGGCAATAAGAACCCCGAATACAGGCTTCAGGGCTAAATCCGCCGAAGGCGGACAAGCCCGCCACACAAATGGCGGGCAAGTATCTGGATTCCCGTTTTCACGGGAATGACAGTGTCGTAGTGCGTTGTCGTGCCGACAACTCCGCCACACGAATGGCGGACAAGAGCTAAACAAAAGAAAACCCCCCAAATAAATCCCGATGAACAGAAACGGGGTCGGTTTGAGTCAATAATCAATGTATTGGGGGAGATTTTTGATGTGTATTAATCTCTGGGTTTCGCCGGCGTGCTCAAGGGCTATCCGGATGTAATCAATAGCCCGCAAGGCCGATTCAATCTTATCGGCCCACTCAATCAGAACCACCGACTGCGCATAACAAAAATCATCAAAGCCGAGCATCTCAAACTCAGCAATGGAATCGAGGCGGTAAGCATCTATGTGGTAAATATCGAACCGGCCCGAGTACTCATTAATTAGAACAAAGGTGGGACTGTTAACCTGCCTGCTATCTTTGGCCCCCGCACCGGCTGCAATCCCTTTAATAAGGTGTGTTTTACCGCTACCAAGCGGCCCGCAAATAGCTATGACCTCACCGCCCTTTAGCTTCTGGCCTATCCTTCGCCCGACTTCAATTGTCTGCTGGGGCGATTGCGATACGATTTCCAAATCCATACGAAATGTAAAGCCAAACCATCTGTAATATACGACTGTCACTTGCCCAACTGCGCCGGATAGTAATATCCCACCGTCTGAGCGACAACCCCTAACCTGTATTGATGGTCCTGCATAAGACAGACACGCCGGTCGGAAGTAGCAACAATAGTTGTATATATGCGAAGCTCTCCTTTTAAAGCAGTTATCACTTCCTCACGATGGTCGCCCAGACAATCGACTACTGCGACCGGACGGCCCTCAATACGCTGGATTGTTTCGCCGCCCCAATCGCCTATTGCTCCGGAGATAACCACCTCTTTTTGCGGGTCTGCATCCCACCAGACGGCGCGCGGGCTCAAATCGCCCGATTTTTGAAACTCAATCAGTTGCCCTGTCGCGCTATATAACCATCGCTGTTCTAAATCTCTTTCGCCGGCATAGACTTCCATACCGGGGAACTGCGCGAGGATGTCACCGGCCATTCCCTGCCCGTGAATATGGCGTGTGGGTTTTTTGTGCACCCAGAGTTTGCGGCCTGTCTTAGCATCCACCACGCAGATTCCATCGCTTTCAAGGCGGTTTTCTATACCGTAAAAAATCTCAAGCCCGGGATTGTTCGGGTCGATGTCGGCAACATAACACATATCAGGATGTCCCATCTCCAGCGTCCAGAGACCCTTGCCGTTATCATCCAGCACCGCTGCCCCGATGACCAGTTCATCCCGCCCATCCTCGTCAACATCCGCACTAATCAATCCGTGCGAGCCCTGGCCATCGTATTTCTTTTTCTCCTGCGGCGATTCCCAGTACCAGATTTGATTAAAATCTTTATCCATCGCTTTGGTTTTAATAAGATTGTACGTGCCTCGCTGCATAATCAACGATGGGGTTTTGCCATCGAGATATGCCACAGTAAGAAAATTACGACAGTAATAGTTATAATCGGGATAGCCGTCTCTTGTAAGCCAGTCGGTCTTCGCAACAACCTGGCCTGTCTGGCCATCAAGTTTGACCAGAAATTCAGGTCCTGTTGTAACAAGTCCTTTTTCATCCCGTGGGTCGCCTTCGCCCGCCTTGCAATAAACCTCGGCCTTGCCGTCACCATCGACATCATAGACAATCCAGGGCGAATACCATATCCCTGCCTCGATCGACCAGCCCATATCGTAGCGCCACATCATCGTGCCGTCTAAACGGTAGGCCTCGAGTTTGTAAGTGGTGGTGCTGCGTTTCCAGTAGCCGGGGTGCTGATAAGGGTCGGTATTGAAATCGGGCTGCTTTATGACAAACTCATAAACCCCATCGCCATCCAAATCACCCAGCCCTACTTTTTGAAAATCATAATCGCCCTTCAGCGGAATAGACAAATAAGATTTTGGCTGGCCGACTAACGTAATCCGAACTTCGCCCAATCGTCTGGATGTAGCCGACTCATTTTTTTGACTGTATCCATAGAGCTCATAAATAAAAGTTTTTTTGCCTGCATCTCCGGCTGACTTATCCACAAAGTTAGTAAGTCGATAGGACTTTTCCTTCGTTAAAACTATCGATTGGTCAGTACCGGATTCCAAACTGCGGCGTCTAACCTCAAAAGCAATATCCTGCGGGTCCTCCTTCAGGAGCCGCCAGCTTAGAAAAACTGAGCCGTCCTCACGCCCAACGGCTACCAATCCTCGGTCCAACCTTTCCAGACCCGGGACAGAAATCGGTAAGGCAGAAAACGAAAAAATCATGATTGCCCCAATAAAAACTAATCGAGTTCTCATAATCTATACCTCTCTGACGCCTTTTGATGGAAATTACCTGTCAATCCCTCAAATGGTCGTAACCTTTCGCCTCCAGCTTCCTCATCCGGCCATCCGGCATCTCTGTTTTCATTTTTTGGGTATCGGTAATAACGCCGATTCTGGTAATCGGCACCGGCCCATCCCACCTGGCTAATAATGTTTCACAGTCTTTTTGTGCAAGCGTAAAAAGCAGCTCAAAATCCTCGCCATCATTCAATGCGGAACTTAGCGGGTCTTTACTTTTCCGGGCCTCCTTCGACAGTGGAATCTGGTCTGCATATATAATAGCCCCTACCTTGCTTTGCTGACAGATTCTATTCAGGTCACTGCTGAGTCCATCGCTAATATCAATCATTGAATTTACCGTAACGATTTGAGCAATTTTTATCGCCTCTTTAACCCTCGGCTCAAACCTCAAGTGCCTCCCGAAACCCGCCCCTCCAAGTGTGCCTGTCACACAGATACTGTCACCGACTTTCGCACCGGACCTTCTTACTGGCTCGTTTCCCGCACACCTGCTGAGCATCGCAACACTTATCACAAAAGGCTCTTTCTTTCTCCATCTGGTGATGTCACCCCCAACAAGCGCACAGCCGAACTTATTGCCCGCAAGAGTAATCCCTGAGTGAAGCTGCTTTAATTCCCCGGCCCCAAAACCTTTTGGCAGTGCAACAGATACAACTGCCGCAACAGGCACCGTCGCCATTGCCGCACAATCGCTCAGATTCACCGCCATAGCTTTATATCCCACCTGTTTCAAAGTCGTCTTTTTAAGGTCGAAGTGAACACCATCCAGAAGCATATCGGTCGTAATAAAAACCGGCACATCGCCGGCAAACTGAATCTGCGCCATATCGTCGCCAATGCCTATGGGAAAATCTTCTATGGACAACCTGCTCTGGCGGGCAAACCAGGCGGTTATTTCGTCTTCGCCGTTACTCATCGCCGCCCCAACTGCTCGTTCCAATATACAATTTGTCGTTTTGCCTGCTGTGGTCCAGCCGAACCCTCGGTAACATATCTCTTAACAACATTTGCGGCACCGAGGTTCTCATAAACATCCGACTCAACCACACCGCAGTGCTGTTTGAACTCATCTAAACTCAGCTCCACCAGCTTTTTGTTCACTTTCTCGCAGTAAGCAACCAGCAAGCCAACAATGCCATGCGCTTCACGGAAGGCAACGCCCTTTTTAACCAAGTACTCCGCCAAACTTGTGGCATCTAAAAACCCTTCCTCCAGCTCTGCAGAAATCCTCTTTGTATCGAATCTCGTATGTGAAACGACCCCTCGCATCGTGTCTAAAGAAGCCTCGACCGTATCGCTGGCAGCAAAAACATGAACCTTGTCTTCCTGCAAATCACGATTATAGCCCGACGGCTGGCCTTTTAGAATCGTCAGCATTCCAATCAATGAACCATAGACCGAACCAGTTTTTGCGCGAATCAATTCGAGGACATCAGGATTACGTTTCTGCGGCATCATACTCGATGAGGTACAGAAGCTATCATCAAGCCGCACAAACCTAAACTCATTTGAGGAGTAGATTATCCAATCCTCGGCCAACCGTGATAGATGCGTCGCAATAAGCGCGCAATCGAAAATAAATTCCGCACAGAAATCCCTATCGCTTACCGCATCTATACTATTATAGCTGATATCGGAAAAGCCCAACTGCTTTGCCGTACCCTTCCTATCTAATGGCAGTGTCGAGCCAGCCAGTGCCCCGCTGCCCAGCGGCGAAATATCAAGTAAAGACCTGCAATTCTTCAGTCGAATAAAGTCACGCTCAAATTGCTCCACGAAACTTAATAAGTAAGAGGCAATAACTATCGGCTGGGCACGCTGCAGATGCGTATAACCCGGCATTACATCTTCGGTGTGCCTGTCCGCCAGTTTAACAAATGCCTTTTGAAGTAGTGTTATCTTCGCCTGCAGTATCTCTATCTGGTCTCGCATCCAGAGGCGAATGTCGGTGGCGACCTGGTCATTGCGGCTTCTGCCAGTATGAAGTTTCTTGCCTGCCTCGCCGATTTTTGCTACCAGTGCCGCCTCTATCGCCATGTGTATATCTTCATACTTCTTTTCGAATCTAAACCGCCCTTCCACGATTTCCTGCGATATTTCGATAAGAGCATCCTTGATGGCTTTGAACTCATCTTTGGTAATCAGCTTCTGATCAGCCAGCATCTGCGCATGAGCAATCGAGCCGACAATGTCATACTTATAAAGCCGCTTATCTACAGACAGAGACTGCACAAAATCGACCATAAGTTTATCCGGCTCACCTGCCAGCCGCTTTTCCCAAGCTTTTTCTGCCTCGACCATTTTGCCAGCTCCAAAAACAAAATCCTTTCCGCAAATCATACGCCCTGCTCCCCTCTGTGTCAAGCTCAAC
>Ga0315280_10006179_pt1 | contig 16654 bp, 12 predicted proteins | sample YL17G06_40_MG_FD_203697 | JGI IMG/M metagenome (GOLD analysis project Ga0315280, IMG submission 203697) | Sediment microbial communities from Yellowstone Lake, YNP, Wyoming, USA - YL17G06_40 | ecosystem: Environmental > Aquatic > Freshwater > Lake > Sediment | place: USA: Wyoming | collected...
GGAGAACGCGGCAGAGTGTACTGCTACCGGCTGACGCCCGACGCGTATGCCCAGCACGTGAAGATTTCGCTAATCAAAGCAATTGAGAACGCGGCATCGAACGACAGAGACGAAGACTAGTGAACTAGTTCCGAAGCGTGCACGGTAGGCGAGTTTGCCGGAAAAGCGATCATGTTTCTCCCATTAGGTTTCTTGTTACTTCTCTCGGCAGGGGTGATCATGAGGCTTGTCGTGTCGAATTGGATTAGTGGCAGGTATTCAGGTGTAGTCGAGGAGGGTTGTTTTCCTGCTTCTGGTTTTGATTCCGGTTTGGCTGACGCGGTTGAGGATGATGTATGAAATGTTGCACCCAGGCGAAATTGGCATTCCCTTTCGGAGGAGTCCCAAACTTCCACCTCACGTCTTCCTGTAGGAGCTCCCCGCTCCAATCGCTGTCATTGAACGGCGGATTGGCAAGGATGAAATCGGCCCTCAAGTCTTTGTGCTCATCATTTAGGAAGCTTCCCTCATTATTCCACTTCACTAGGTCCGACTCTATCCCCCTTATGGCCAGATTCATTTTGCATAAGCGCCATGTCGTCTGGTTGCTCTCTTGACCGTAAATAGAAACGTCTCCAACTCTTCCTCCATGTGCATCGATGAATCTCTCGCTCTGAACAAACATACCGCCAGAGCCGCAGCACGGATCGAAGATTCTTCCCTTGTAAGGCTCTAACATCTCAACGAGGAGTCTAACGATGATTCTCGGAGTGTAGAACTGCCCGCCTTTCTTGCCTTCGGCAGCAGCGAATTGTCCTAAGAAGTACTCGTAGACTCTCCCAAGAATGTCCTTGGACCTGTTCTCTTTGTCTCCTAAGCCAATCGTTCCGACTAAATCGATTAGTTCCCCCAGTCTCTTCTTGTCCAAACTAGGCCTCGCATAATTCTTCACGAGCACGCCCTTGAGCGAACGGTTGTCTCGCTCTATTGCGTCCATTGCATCATCGATTATTTTTCCAATTTCGGGTTTCTTTGCATTGCTTGCCAGGAAATCCCATCTTGCCTCTTTGGGAACCCAGAAGACTCTTCTCGAAACGTATTCGTCGACATCCTCAGGATCTGATGTTGGATCTTTCTTCAGCTTTTCGTACACTTCACCAAAGGCATCGGAGATATACTTCAAGAACAGCAATCCAAGCACAACATGCTTGTACTCCGCGGCGTCCATGTTGCTGCGTAGCTTATCCGCAGCCTCCCACAGCTTCTTTTCGAACCCGAGATTGGCTCCGTTGGACTGATTACTGTTATTGCCCTTGTGAGCCATCGAATCACCATGTCCCAGGCAGTCTCAAAACTCTACAATGCAGAACCGCATAGGACATACTTACTATTTTCCCGCCATGTCTCAAAAAAAACTTGAAGGCGCGCCCATGCCAACTTTCGCGAGTGTGTGGGTCCCTTGATGCGGACACCCGAATTTGAACCCGGTTGTTCGTTGATCTTGTGTATGTGCGCGCCAAGGTACTCACACGCATCGAGGAAAGAAGTCTACACCAAGATTTTCCTGTCCGTCTGGTACCGAAAATGAGAAATGGATTACAAGCTCACCCTGTATGAATGGATACGACTTGGATCTACCTACTCACTGGGCCTTTGGCATTGCAATAGGCCTATTGTTCTTTGGTCGTCCTGAAATTGCTTTTCTAATAGGCCTAGGTGCGCTTCTCCCTGATTTGGATAGAGAATACTGGTTCATTCGCGCCGAACAGTATCGAGATGAACAGCTACATCGAGCTCTATTTCATAATGTGTTCATCATGGCATTCGCTTACTTGGGAAGCCCGTTTCTCTCCCTTGGGATTTTTCTCCATGTCTTGCTGGATTCTTTCACCACCGTGAAAGATAGAGGATGTGAGTGGTTCTACCCAATAACTAGGCGGGTTAAGCGGGGTAGAAAAGATGCCGATGGGAAAGATGTGCCGTTGGTCCCTACCGAGCATGTTTACTTCTATCAGGAGGACCCGAACGGCTTACTCGAAGACCCAAACCCCAACGTTCGTCGACCTGGAGACTGTCCTGTCCCATGGCGAAGAACGTACGGTCCAGCCCTCAACAGTCAATTGTTGGATCGCGGATTTTGCTTCGGATCTCTGGCAATCATCCTAGTCTGGTTGTTCGTTTCATCAGGCGGTACACATCTGGCCGTTCTATGGACCTCTTTTGCTCAAAACTACGCTATGTATCTGGCAGGGTACGGTTCGGTCGCGATGATTTTCGCGTCTGGAAAACTGGACACAAGAACGAGAGTCCAGGCTCTCAGAGTACGGGGTCTTGCCCTGGTGAAATCTGCTCTTCTTGTGGCAGGAATAGTCATTGGTGGTTACGGTATCTTCCTATGCAGAATCGCGCTGTTGATGAATCTTGAGGCGATAGCTACGGATTGGTTTCCGATTCTTCTCGTAATTCTTTTCGTTGCCCTTCTATTTCCAATACTCGTAAAATGGCAAACGAGAGATGGAAGAATCGCCACCGTCTAGCGTCGTGACTCGAACAGAACTGCGGTCATGGCGTGTGGGAATCGCTTGGTGCGCACGATTAGTGATCAGACATGGAGTTAGTCTGAGTCGTCGAATTGGTCAATCTTTCCGACTCCGCGAAGATAGGCTAAACTAAGGATTTGGAACCCCACGATGGCAAGGTCAGTGATGGTGTGGCTGTAGGAACTCAAGAAAGGTATCTTCTGTTAGTGAGCCCCGCATGGAAGAACACTTCCGATTTCTCGCGCATTGGAAGCTTACTCATCAGCCCACGAGTCAAGGAAAGGTCAATCATGGCGTGGAGAGTTGGCTCAATTCCCCAAACTCTTCTGGTCTTTGCCTATACGCGGATTGATCTCTGAAAATCTCAATTGTAACTTACAATTTTTTTCCAAATTACTGATGCTGAGGTGTCTCATGTCGGCGCAGAGTTTAACCTCAGTCACCCAAAGCAAATTGTCAATTATCCATGGGCTTCTTGCTTCGGGATCTTCTATCTTACACGCTTCGAACTCTAAGAATTGTTCTTTGCCTAAGAAGCGGACTGCCTCCGGAAATATGAATCCTGTGAAGTCAATTTTGTCTCGCTTCTTCATCCTTATTAGTTCTCTCTTGAATTCACGCGCGAATCCTCTGACATCTTTATGTGTAGAGTGCAAAATGCACCTTGAGACTTGAGAACCAATCCCTTCAAGCGCAAGTTATTGCGCAACAGAGTGTCTTACGAGCAATCACCGATCGTTTCAAAGCTGACCAAGAAGGCGGGAGAGAAACCTGAGGAGCCCCAAGTGCGTTGACTCGCCAAGTCATGACGAATTGAAGGTATACCCCCCGGCGAGGAGAGAAGGTAACCGAGCGCAGTCGTTATGCCAGTTACTGGTGAAAGGCTCAAGAAACTCAACGACATTATGACCTTTCATGGCACCGATACCGATAGTCAGGAACGCTCTCCTCAGAGTACTCACATCGGCGGAGAGACCTCTGTCTTTCTCAGATGTAAAGCAAAGAACTGGCGAGATTCTTCTTGGGAAAAGAGTTCATGAAAAGACCATTGCTGAGGCTCTGAAAGTCCTAGTAAAGGCTGGCTTAGCGGAGAAAGTGATAATTGAGGGGAAAAGCAGTTGGGGTTTGACAACCCGATACTACGTTTCTTCTTTGCAGTCTTCCCTCAGGAAGCTCATCACGAAAGGAGTCATTAACGACATTGGAAAAGTTCAGGATCACGGCTCAATTAACATGACCATTCCACACACCATCTTTCTCATCCCTCCTCAGGACGAGTTGCATGTGGCTGATACGTGCGGGAAATCCCTTCTCGTCTCATGGTCAACACCCGCTGAAGGAACCGCTTCCACTCTGGTGAACGATTACCTCTGTCTCAATGAACCTGTTAGGGAGGGACTTGGAAAAATGATTGTGTGGGCATACTGGACCGGACTAAAGAATTACGCGCAAAGTACGACGATTGCCAACCTACAGAGGGTGAAGTCGTTCGTAGACAGAGCATTTGTTGCAGAGAATAGAAAAAACATACCGCTCACAGCAGGAGAACAGGCTGTTGTCAACATAATCGCTCTAACCGAAGAACTCCTCGCAAAAGAGAATCTAAAGGAGTTCCTCTCTTTTGCAATTGAGAAGGAGACCGTCGTCAAGGATCTTGAGAGAACTGCCTCAAAGTTGTTCGTAGGTGATATTGCCAAGCGACTATTCAGCGACCTGACTTCGGACTTTGGGGAAAGAGTCTTTGATGGCTTGGACTCGGTGGGTCAAATGGAGAGGCTGGAAAGCCTTTTCCCAAAGAGTATGCTCGCTGCTCAAGATGTGTGGAATCTGTTCATCCGCTCTCTAATTGTGGATTATGTCTGGTCTAGTTCAGCCACAAGTATCAACGGCAATCTTGAGGAGTCAAGAAAGAAGCTTGAGGACCATCTATGCTTTCTTCCCTCGCTAGCTGATCTGATGAAGAGACGAAAGGTCGCTGCATTGTATCTATGGGGATTTCCTGATTTCCATGAGGAGGCTGAGATGCCGTCCAAGATATCTGAGTTCGACAGCTGGTTAGAGGATGTGAAGAGCGGAGATGCTGATCATAGAGTCTGGCTCTTCGAGGAAAAAACGATCAATCGAGTTCGCAGGGCTTATCGATCTGTTGTGATGGGTCGAGCTCCTCTCCCCCAAAGGATTGACAAGGAGAAATGGACTCTCCTTGACATCTTTAGACATCATCCCCAGGGAAGAGATCCGAAGTTCTGGCTTGACATCGTCGAGGCGCTCACAAAACGAAACACGCCTGAGAATGCGGAGCATCGGAGGAACGCGGTGCCAGAAGGAATGTGTTCCGAATTCAAGAAGAAGGAAAGACAAGCCATCTGCAGCAGACTAGATGAGGAAGAACGCAAACTGGAAGGATAGAATGCACATGGTCAATATGCTTCGGTGCAGCCAGAGCTTCGCCATTTGAGGTATTCTTCTGCGTTTTTGAGTAGTCAGAGGAATTGTGTGTGTATCTCTTGGTGCGGGCAACAGAAATTCAACGCGATTTGCAATCAAACTTTAGCTTACTGGTCGATGAGAGATGACAGATTACCTAGCCGCTACGGTGGATGACGACGTTATGCCGATTTCTTTGTGTCGCTCGTTCTCAGCGATTACGCGTGCTTGGCTCAAGGATTACGAGCCCCTTTCGGAAAGGAAATTGCTTCCGAATGCCGTCTCGAAGGCACGAGCTTCGGTCGACGTTGACGGTTACGTCGATCCTTACTCTAGAACTATTCAACTGGATCTTCATGCAATGAGGGCCAGACGACAAGTCTCTGCAATTCTCGTCGACACGCTTTGCGCCCACGAAGTTGGTGGAACGAGTTATCCTTACGGTCATGGTGCCGCCGCTCTCAATCCTCGAACAGCTCTTCCGCTTTTCGTCGGCCTTCAAGATTCGCTCAATGAGTGGGTGCTTGCGCTCGCGATTAACCCACAATCCGCAAAACGATACTATGAGGACCATATGGGAGCCATTGTAACTGCTCTTCTATCTGAGACATGGTTTCTCGAAATGCTTGCCCTCCTATCGCAAAGTAGGCGTCTATCGGAACAACTGCACGCTAATTGGCAAGTAAGCACGAAGAAAGCCATTCGGAACGAACGTAAACGACTGCGAGATTTGGAGCGACGAAAGGACAACTACGCACTCGGGCTGAGGGTGTGGAGGAAACTACGAGAAAAGTTTGGCACCCAAGCCAACAGAATTCTCGAATTATCAAGGGACAAAGTGTTCCTGTTCGCCGCCATAGAACAAACCAGTATAGAGATTGTTCGGAGATCGGCTCTTCCAGGAAGTATAGTGTTGGCTGCGCTAGATTGTAGAAAAGACGGCGACATTGAAGCACAATTGCGTTCCAAACTCGCTAGCACGGCCCGACTAGGAGATGTGTCGATTCAAACGAGGTTAGATCACTTTGTTGAAGAGGCAGTGCGCAGATCAATATTAATGCAAAATAGTGGGTTAGAGTTCTTTTCAGCTTTGTGGGTTGGGAAACTCTGGCTTGCATTGAATTCCATAATCTTCGCTACGACATTGTACCGGAACCAAGTGTCGGCACAAGTTCTGATCAAACGAGATGTCGGCGACCTTCTCAAAGGAGACAAAGACACGATCAATCTAGCGGTTTCAATTCTTTCAATGAGAAGCAATATGGCCGACATACGAGTTAGCCAAACGGGGCAATGGAAATATCCAGACAGGATTTGGGACTACCTCGATGGGAAATGCAGCTTAGAGCAACTGCTTTCTCCTCCAAGACCATCGCGCAACTGTCTAATCTTTCATCGACAGGATATCGAATACGATGTAGATTTGCCTCAAAAAGTAAAGAGATACTACGCTTCACACAGGGATGAAATCAACAGATGGTTAAAGGAACCAAGGAGCTATCTCGAACAAGTGATGCCTCTGTTTTGAAAACTCTTGCACACTTGAAACGGCCTTCTAACCACCGAAGAATAGTTTGGCCTTTGAGACGATTGGGCTAGGAATCGTTCCTTTTCACTTGCAACGACTTACTTTCCGATTTCGCAGCCTTTTTCTTGGTGTACGTAACGGAAACCTGCCCGCTAACTCCAATTCCAAATGGTTTTCCAGCGAGCTCTCCAGTGAGCGTTATCTGCGATAACTCGAACCCTTCAGGCGCTCGACCTATCTTTTTTGCGACCACTTCGGGCAATCGTTGAATCATCATCTCCATAATTGCCTTCTTCGTTACGTTTTTAGGTAGTGGACGCTTTCGCGCATCGAATCCTAAGACGGGCCGGCCGATTTGAACAAACTCGAAGAAGTCTTCGTCGCTTAGTGTCAAAAGAGGGCTCAGCGACTTCTCGTTTGCACTTCTTGCTTTGGCTATTTTGCTATTTTCGCGTGCCATGCACTAAACTCCACAAATAACCAAGCGCGGCTGGATATCAGTTTTGTGCGAACAGAACTCAGCCTCACGCATCACAACGAACTGCAACAACACTCAATCAGTGTTGCATCGACCTGAAGGATTGTGTCAGCTGAGACAACCATGGCCGTCACGCATCTGCAATTTGTCAATGCCGTCCGACATAACAACTGTACTATGATTTGCTTCACCTTTGACTGGGGCGTCCTGGGCTTTGCGTCCGAGGCCGCTGATCTGTCCTTCCAAGAATTCCTTATCCATTCTATTCACCTCCGAGCTGAATCTACTCGTAGGTTGACGGGGAACCGGAACGATGTGGGAGACAAATACCTGAAACTGATCGGCTGTGGTCCGCTGTATCGGCTAGTGCGCGCATCGCAATTTGAACCGTCGTTCGTCGTCGTTTCAGTTTTGGTGGGTGGTGGTGGGTCTCATGGTGCGGGGGATATAGGTAAGGCACCTGTTTGGCCCCGGACGTGGAAGTCGAGAATTCGACGTGTAAGTGTCACGTGGAACAATGAAACGTGGATGTCCACGTGTAACTAGGAACTAGATTTCTCTTCTAGCCCTTTGTCTTTGCTCACAAAGAACCACTGAGGAGAGGTTGGTATACTGTGCTTTTGTGACGTTCGATTCATGTCTCTCATGTGTCAAATGGTCTCGGTGACTGATTCTCGAACTCTTCATCAAAAGCAATTTCAGTGGCTGCTCACGCGATAGAACTATCACAAGACAGAAATGTCGGGAACTGTGAGACTTCCAAGCCTCCTAATGATGGAGAAGATCGTTGGGTGCCGGAAGCAGAAGGACTCCAAGTGGAACCCCAAGAACCAGAGTCTACGCCATTTCGTTTTCATGATCCAGCACAGGAGTGGATTCACACAAAGCTCCTGCACCTGGTAGGACCCGGCCCAGCGGCATTCTACAGGGATGCATGCTGGCTAATGATCCAATCACCACCTCTCGCATCGACGAGTCACTTGGTCGGTCATCTTGTTCGCGAGATCGACAGCGCAATATGCGACGTACTTGAACCAACCGTAAAGCGGTGGCAGAACGCCCGGCCTTCAGGCTCCTCCGGTGAAGATGGAGACAAATCTGTGGAACATAGGACCAAGATACGGGCAAACCTAGGATACCTAGGTATTTCAGAATCTGAGCCCGTTGCCAGGGCATGGCTAAGGCTGGGAAAGAAGGGAGATGATTACTCTCTTCATAGGCTCGCTCATCGCAGAGGCGCATCCGAGCCCCGCCCCGTGGATCAGAGCTTCCTCAGTTTCTGGGAAGAAATACAGAACGTTCACGCAGTCGTACTCGACAGGTTTGAGGCTAATTACGCGTCTGTGTTTGACACTCTGGACAGAATCCTCGCCAAAAGCAGACCAAGCCATGAGGACTTGAAGCAACTGCGGACGAACGTGCCGGACAATATTGTTACTTGGAGCTATTTCTTCGAAAAACTCTCCAGCGCGGACTGGCTCATGCCCTTGAGAGATGCAGGCTTCTTTGACCATCCCCCCGAAGTCCAGCTTGACGGCGAAAGAACAGCGATCGGGGCTCTAGCATGGCCCCAGTCACGGTATTTGGCTCGGGTGGCTTCAACCAGTCCCTTTTATGTCCTTGGAATCATGCACCGCGTGTCTGAGACAGGGAACCAGTTTGTCCACTCTGACCTGATTGATGCAGCACTCGCGATGCCATCTGACTTGGCTGCAGAATTCGCAAAGAAAGAAGCGGGCTGGCTCGACACACACGAAAGCATTGACTTGTTGCTTCCACAGAAACCGGGAGAACTGGTCGAGTATCTCGCAAGAGAGAAACAGATTGACGCTGCGCTCACACTGGCCAAGTCTCTACTACAGCTCTTGCCTCCAAGAAATGAGGAAAGACATGTCGCTATTTCGGAGCCGCGTGCCAGATTTGACACTTGGAATTACGGACAAATCCTCAAGACACAAATTCCAACCCTTGCGGCGATGGCTGGAGAAAAGGCGGTTGTCATGCTATGCGATCTTCTTGAATCAGCGGTCCAGCTGTACAGGAAGGGTCTTGGCCCTGAAGACTATTCTCATTTCTGGAGAGAAGCAGTCGAAGCCAGCGACGAAGACCAACTCTCGGACCCGAAAGAGCTGCTTGTGTCCGCTATCAGGGACGCAGTAGTATCAATCGGGCGAATTGACCAATCACGGCCACCGTCGATTATCCAAGAACTGGAGAAACACAAGTGGTTCATATTCCAACGCCTTAGTCTTCATGTTCTCAACACTTTTCCCAAAGGAAACGAGGCTCTCATTGCTGAGCGGCTGACAAACCGCGCGATTTTCACCGAGCCAGCTCTTTGGCATGAATACTCGCTGCTTGCACAGAATCAATTCGGTAACTTGTCTTTGGAGAATCAGAACAAAATCCTGAACTGGATTAATGAGGGACCCGACGCTAGCGACTTGGCTGCAATAGAGAAGGAGCAAACGGAGAAGATTCCAGCCAAAGAGGAAACTCAACACTACGTGAAACATTGGCAGCTCCTACACTTGGCACCTATTCGCGCCTCATTGCCAGATCCATGGAAATCCCGATACAAGGAATTGGCGAATGAATTCGGCGAACCAGAACATCCCGAGTTCCTTACGCGCCACGTTGCAGTATTCGGACCTGCAAGCCCCAAGAAAGCGATAGAACTGGAGAAACTGAGCGTCGGAGATGTCGTACGCTACCTGAGAGAATGGCGTCCGTCCGGCAGCCTACTAGCACCGTCTCCAGAAGGGCTCAGTCGTGAACTGACCATTGTAGTCTCTTCCGATCCGACACGTTTCGCATCAGCTGCCAATCTATTCAGAGAGCTACACCCTACGTATGTTAGAGGCATGCTGTCAGGCCTCACTGAAGCTGCAGAGAAGGGGCACTCCTTTGAATGGGCAACAGTGCTCGATCTCTGTCAATGGATCGTGAGACAACCTCGCGCGGAGGTAGGAGAAGAGAGAATCGACCTAGAATTCGATGTTGGCTGGGCACAGGCAAGGAAGAGCATTGCCCGTCTGCTGTCAAAGGGCTTCCAGAGCAAAGCTGGCGAGATCCCATATGACCTGAGGAAAATAGCATGGAACGTAATAGAGCCCCTGACGAAAGATCCCGACCCTACGACAGAAAGTGAGCGAAATAGCTACGATCCTCAGAGTCTTGATCCTATTAACGTAGGCATCAACACAATCCGCGGCGAAGCGATTCGTGCTGTTCTGTGTTATTCGCTGTGGGTCAGACGACACCTTGACAAGGGTTCTAAAGAAGTAGGATTCGAATCAATGTCGGAAACACAAGAAGTTCTAGATGCTCATCTTGACCCGAACATCGAGAATACTCTAGCGATCAGGGCTATCTATGGACAACACCTGCCATGGCTCTTCTTTCTTGACAAACGCTGGGCTTTGTCTCGACTCTCCAAAATACTCCCTTCAGACGAATCTCTTCGAGATTCACACGATGCTGCTTGGGGCGCATACATTGTCTATTGTCCTCCATACGGAGACATCTTTGAGGCGCTTCGTGAGGAATATGCTTCGGCGGTGGAGGGACTCGGCGATGGCATGTCCAAGTGGCGTTACCTAGGAGCAGATCCAAAGGAACGATTGGCAGAACATCTCATGGTGCTGTATTGGCACGGGATACTTGACCTGGAAGAGAGAATCATGAGACGCTTCTTTGAAATAGCCCCCGATGAACTGCGCGCTCACGCCTTGTCTTTCGTAGGACGGGAACTGCTCAACGAGAAGGGGCAAATTCCTATTACAACTGTCCAGAGATTGAGGCTATTGTGGGAATCCCGAAATCATGCTGTCCAGTCATCGCCGTCATCCAACGTGGCAGAGCTGTCAGCTTTCGGTTGGTGGTTCGCTTCCGCAAAGTTCGAAGACGCGTGGGCTCTTGCGCAGCTCTCTACAATCCTGTCAATTGCGAAATCAATTGAGGCCGAGCACCAGGTTCTGAAGCGTCTGTCTATCCTTGCTTCTGAGTTTCCGGAGCAGGCAATCGATTGCCTTTCCCTAATGGCCACCTACGAAAGAGCACCGTGGACTTTTGTGGTTTGGCGTGAGGAGATCCGTGCTATCATGGTGTCCGCCATCAAGAGCAACAGCAAAAATGCCGCCAAGAAGACCGCTGTCCTAATTAACCGGCTCTCTGCGATTGGACGCCTCGAGTTCAGAGACCTACTGAATGCAGGTCAGTAGACTAGACAGTGAAAAGCTCGGACTTGTACTCTCGCGTCAGCTTCGAAGATGGAGTGCTCTCTGAGTGTTGTTGATCCTTCCACGTGTAACCGGTAAGCCAATACCAGACGCTCACCAGAGGTTAACACCATGTTAACGGCCAGTTGACAGGGTGATAACGCGATTTGAGTAGGTTGATAGCGACACGCGTCAGCGATGAGCAGTATTCGAAGATAATGGGCAAATGCTCTGGCCTGGGCTGCTCCACTTATGACTACCTGAGTATGCTAGTTGAATCGGATATCGCTGATGCCAAACGAACTGATCTAGACTTTGACGAACCCAAGCCGGTTCTGCACAGGACAGATTCCGAAGCTATCAGAAGTCGAATACTATCCATGACGACAGATGACGCAAGAAAGCTCGGAATAAGAAGGAACACTCTCTGGTATCTTCGCGAGCGAGCGAAAACTGGAAAGTTCTTCAAAATCTATGGGAAACTTGAAACGAGACTACACGAACAGAGCGACACCAGCCACAGTCAAAGATGATTTGGGTGGGTCGATAATGGAGGAGAAGGATGTTCTCAACAAGCTGAAGCAGAAGGGATTCTCTCTTGAAGTCCAAGTCTGCGAATCGCTCGAAGCGGATGGTTGGACTGTAACGGCCCAAGACTACTATTTGGATCAAGATCAGGGAAAAGCCAGAACCGTCGATCTTACTGCAACTAAGCGATTCGAATTCGAGAAATGGTTCAGCAAACAACCGCTGTTCGACTTCCTCGACACGACGTTAGTTGTAGAGTGCAAGAAGTCGGTGAATCCCATAGTTTTCTACATGACGAGAAAGGGAGCGCTCTTCCAAGAGGAGAAGTGGAGAGCCGGAATAGTGAAGTATCTGCTGAGCCCGAGGATCGCGATGCCCATGATTGAGATATCTGACAGGTTCCTCTCGAAGAGCCACTACTATGCACATGACATAACGAAGGCTTCAGTGAACTTTCGTGTCTTGAATGGAGAAGACTTCTTCTTCGAATCATTGAATCAGGTCCTCAAGGCCTTCAAGTTCAACTTCGAGCGAACCGAGCACTCCCTGCGGACTCTCTCGGAAGGAGGTTTGCTGTTTCACTATCCAATCGTGATATTGGAAGGAACCATGTTCGAATACGAGTCGGGCGAAGTGCATCGAACGAAGTATGTTCAATATCAGCGTCAGGGAGTTTCTCGGTACAACGAATCTTTTGTAGTCGACGTGTTGGATAACACGTTCCTCAGAGATTTCCTGGGTATACTCAAGAACGAGCATGATTTACTAAGAGCTTCTATGAGCAGGCAAGTATTGTAGGGGCGCTCAGAGCGGCCACGCGTCTCGCGGAAGAGAAGAAGTGGCGGTATGTTACAGGTCGCCGCCTTCACCGTGTCGTCAGGACAAGCCCTATGCTGTTGAGCCCTTCGAAAATCTCGTTTGCCAGATTCTCGCGTTCTTGGCTGTCCATTCTGGTCTGGAACATCTTGAGTATGCTCGCAACATGCCCCGCTATTGCCTGCTTGACCTCTTGTTTGCCTTTCGATGTCGAGGCGATTGCGCGGACCTTCTGTGCCAGTTCTGTGAGCGTCCCGCATTGCATACGTGCTAGCAGTTCTCTGTCGAAAGCGCCTGATTCGAAAGCAGCCTGCAACGGTTTTCTTGTTCCAATAAGTGGGTCTATCCTGCTTTTGCGAAGCAGCAGCAGGTTCGTATAACCATCGAAGAGGCTCACAACGACCTTTCTTAATGCCAGCCTCTCAGGGTCGTTGACTCTCGCTGTCGCCGCCAATGCAAGGTTGGTCTCGGCGGAAACCCGGTTCAAGAACAGGTCCCTGACAGCGGTAACCGGGTCTTCGACGACTGTGCCTGTTGTGGGGTCTCCAGCAACCACCTTGAAAGTTGCTTCGACAGGGAAGATCCTGATTATGTTCGCGGAGAAATCTGCTCTCTTCTGGCTCTGGTCCTTCGCGCAATGCTCTCCCACAGTCTGCTGAAAGACTTGCGTGAATTTGCCGTGGAACTGCTCAAACGACATGCCTACAGGCACGATGCCAATCCTCGTGTACCTGCCGGTTCCCTTCTCTATCACAAATACGTCCCTAAACTTCGGGACCATTTCGTTGTCTATGAGGCTGATGACAGGCTTGTCACTAGGTGTCGTGATGAGATAGGCTGAGATCACTTGCATCCTGAGCAATTGGAGAATGACATCTTCCTTGAGCTCGGCTTCAAAGAACTGGTGTAGCGATAATTGAAGCCCTTTCAGCACCTCCTCCTTCTCGCGCACCATCTGGGCTGCTTCCTTGAGATGGCCTTCGAACCGCACCGTTGCCACAAAGCTGATTCCTTCTGGCACACGCCCTATCGCAAGTTTGTCTCTTACATCATCAATATACGGATAGGTTATCGTCGTGCCTGTCAGGACCTCTTGGATGGCCCTCCTAAGCGTCACTCTCTCCCGTTTCAGTTGCTGCGCCTCTTCGTGTCGGCTGATAAAATGATAGAGCATCTTGGATGCCAACTCGCTTTTCGCCGCATCCCTGCAAGCCTCGTAGAGTCGTGAGTCCTCCTGCGACTTGAAGAAGAGAACAAGCGTGGCGACCACCGATGCATCAATCAGGTTTTGGGTCTTGTCTTGCAGATTCGACTGGGTTATGATGTCATTGCACACGATTCGCAGCTGTTCGTATGATCTGATGTTTCTCTTCTCTTTGAGGAGGTTCAAGATCCATGGGAAGTCTACATCAAAGCGAGGGGGTGCCAGCTCATGTTCACTGGAGAAGGCTGATAGATTCTTCGACCAAATGAGCAGATCGCGGAAGGATTGATACGTCGACTGGATGGAAGACAACTTGAAGTTCTGGAAGGATCCTATGACGGACGTGAGATTGTCGACCTCTGTGTCACGTTCGGTAATCTGGCTGGACTCGATGAACCCCAAGTCGATGAGCAAACTCGCAAGTCCTTCTGTCAGATTGCTATTCAGCACGTTCGAGAACGTCGTTTGGAGATTCTGTGTTTGCTGCGTGAACTCATAGTAGAACAATGCGAGGAAGTCCTTTGGTATGCCAAGCTTGCCAGACAAGAAGTCGATCAGTTCCTCAACAGAGACGGTCTGCGGAAGGTAGTTCTTCTCGAACTCCTTTCTCGAACTCTCGGGAATCTTGATGTTGTACGCTGACATGGCCTGCAACAGTCTCTCCTTGTGAGTGTCGAGCTCGACAAAATAGGCGCCTAGACTCGTTTGGACATTCTCGATAGATATGAAGCGGTGTTCAGAGATGTGGTGTGAGACAACTTTGAGGATGGAGTCGATGGAGAATGCATACCTATCTGGGATCTTTAGTATGCCGTTGCTTATCATGACTGTGAGTAGTTCATGGGTCTTGTCTGCATCCTGCTTGATCTTGGCAAATGCCTTCTGAGCTACTGCCTTGTCCCCTGAGTATTCTTCCAAAAATAGCATGACTATGTCCTTGGAGACGTTGATGAGCTTTGACACTAGAATAAGAAGCTCGTCATCCCATTTTGCAGAGTCAGGTTCGCCGGGTATGAAGTCTGAGATTGCCCGTTGTTGGGCAGGGTCAAGCTTGAATCTGAAGTGTGCGAGTGCTTGGCCGACGGTTCCCTTGCGCGTCATCAAGTCGACATGGAATCCTCGCATAAGCTCGTCGAATACTCGTGCGTCAAACGTATCTAATTTCTGGAGGAATCTGACGCCGACTTCCACATATTTAGGATCAAGATAGTCGATACCCTCCGCAGTTACAGATGCCAGCAATACTCTGGCGAGGTGTGCTCTCTCACCGGGGTCGCTCCGTATTTTCTGCCAAGAGTTTCTCAGTCCCTCTGCATCGTCGACATAGGCATAATAGAAAAGCGATATGATGTGTGGGCTTGTTCCCAGCTTCTCAGAGAGTTCCTTTGCTGCTTCTGCGGCCCATTCATCCATGGTGTTGCTCATACTTTGGAATGACGCAAGCCACGCCTCTGATTGTGAGTCGATCTCCAACCCGTAGAAACGGAGAGCATTGGTTAGAGTGCGCGTGAAAGCTCTCAGGTGAAACAAGAAGTCGGCTTGATCATACATCGTCTTGAGCGCTGGGTTATATTCTTTCGTTGCGACCAAGACGCGCTTGACCAATGAGCCAGCAATACTCAGACTCTGATCGATTCCCTCAAAACTCTCTTGGGTCTTCAGTCGTCTTCCTGTAATGGAGGAAATCGTGGAATAGATCTCAGTAAGGTATTGATTGAATGAGGTGCTGTCATTGAAGAGACCATCTTTGGCACTTCTGGCAGAGTAACCGACCAGCAAGGCCAAAATGAAAATCGTGACCATGGGTGCGAGGCTTTCTAACGTGATGGGAATTCCAAGCGAGATGAGAACCCCGAAGTACAGTACAGCAAACGCCGCCGCAACAACATAGCAACCTCTCTCAAGATTGCCGATTTTCCGACGGGTCTGCTCCAACGAAGTGTAGACTCTGTTCCATAGCTTGCCGGCTTCGCTGTTCAGATCTTGCTTGAGCTTCGCAAGCGTAGCGTTGGCTTCGCTGAGTTCCTTTCGGAGCGCCTCTTCCTTTCTGGCGATTTGAGCTGACACCTCGGATGCCGCTCCTTCAAAGAGTTCAGCAGAGTCTTCGATTACCTTCTCAAGACGTGTGGCTGCCTTCTTGGCCGCATCGTATTTCTTGCCTACATCCTCTGCCTGAGTTTTCTTCGCCATTCACAAACCTTGATAGAATTTGCATGTGAGGATACTTAAACGGAGACTAAAGTGACGCCCAGGCCTATGAAGCTGGGTTTTGAAACAACTAGGATTGTGTTGTCATGAGAGGCATGCCTAGGCTCTGCCGATATCACTGCATTTCCAAGAACACTCGACTTCACCATCTGGGTCTGCTGAACAAGCTTAATGCCAAGTGGCACGTATTCGCAGTGTGATTGTCTTTCTTATGGCTTTTTGGAATAGGTCATGTAGTTTGCTTCGTCCAGCGCCTTGGCAAGCGTCTTCGGATATCCGCACATGCTTTCGAGCTGCTCAAGCACCTCGCTTTCATCAGTCGTCTTGGTTATCTCCTGGGCTTCTTTCTGCATCTCCTTTAGGAACTCGTAGTAGCACACCCCGGCACCCCTCTGATGCCGCATCCCCTGCTTTCGGTGCTCTCTGTGGTAATGTTCGCATATGTTCTTGTCCCACATCATGAGCAAGTCAGACTGGAGAAGATGGATGGCTTTGCTCGAACCTGCAACCCCGAATCCCTCATGCGTATCAACGCAGTCATACAACTTCACTATCTTGTCTCGCAACTTGTCTAGATCAGTCGTCGCCAACCTAGCCTGTTTCCAAAGACAAAGGGCGATTGAGGAACTCGATCAGATCCCGCTTGGCGTTCACAGCGGACTTCAGACCAAGAAAATCCGCGCGATATTCTTCTATTACAAGTACGGACAAGATTCTCACTTCTGG
>Ga0315280_10006180_pt1 | contig 16653 bp, 15 predicted proteins | sample YL17G06_40_MG_FD_203697 | JGI IMG/M metagenome (GOLD analysis project Ga0315280, IMG submission 203697) | Sediment microbial communities from Yellowstone Lake, YNP, Wyoming, USA - YL17G06_40 | ecosystem: Environmental > Aquatic > Freshwater > Lake > Sediment | place: USA: Wyoming | collected...
GGTGGTCCTGCTCGACAAAAACTTCCATCCGGCCTGGCGCTCGAACTTGGCAGCCTGCGCGGCCGACGGCAATGATCTCCGGCTTACGTTCACCTCGCCCGTCCCGGAATGGGTTGAGGAAAAAACCCCAGTTGAACCGCAGGAATGGCTGCCGGACTCGCTCCATTTTGTAAATTGCACTTACCGCAGCACCGGACGGTTCGGCATATTGCTACGGATCCCGAATACCCTGATCGAAAACTGCCTTTTTGAAGACAACGCGGCCGGCATCCATATCGGCAGCGAATGGAGCTGGGGTTACTGGCTGGAGTCCACCAATCCACAGAACGTGGAAATCCGCCATTGCACCTTCCGCCGCAGCCACTTGGACATGCGCTACGGCGGGAAAAAGATGGATGTGGCCATCGACGTGGCCAGCTGGGTGGGGGTCAAGGCACCCGGCCTGATGCGGAACTTCCGCATCCACGACAATGTCTTTGAGGACGAAACCCTCTGCGTGAGCCTGCAGAACTGCCGCGACGTGTGGTTCTGGAACAATACGCTCAAAAACTGCGGGCAGGACTTGAAGTGCGACCCAGCCACCACGGCCAACGTGCACCGGACGGCGCCGGACAAGTAAAGGAAAGTCGATAGATGTATCCTACCCCCGAAAAGAACTACATTAAAGAAAATATAAAAAGTAGAAAAACAAAGAAAGGGAATTATGCGCCCTTGTATGGTTATCACGTATTGATCGATCGATCAAATCATGGTCCTATAAAAAGCGTGCCTACGCCATGTATTGGCAATACCAAATTCCCCCCCTCATCAAAGGGATTAGTTGACGTACCTTCTGAGTGAAATTTGCATCCAATAAAGGCAGCATCCGATGCATCTGTTACCCGACCGTTAGCCCTAAACTTAGGTTACAAAGCTCCAAACACCATCGTCATATCCTAAGATATCCACCCTTGTCCAGAACAATATAGAAGTCTTCAGAGAAGTGTTCCGTCTTGCCTGGATAGGTATCCTTTGTTCCCCAGTAATAAATGGTTCCTGTGATGGCTCCGGTAATTCTTCCTTTCCAATAGCCGTCACCTTCAGAATAATGTCTCGGATCCGGATCGTTTATACCCCAGAAATTTAGTCTATATGAATTTCCATAAACCAGTTATAGTATCATCACCCATGAAAACGCCTTATCTTTAGACTTGGATCTCTTCTTCGAGTATTTGCATTTCCCTTTCTGGACTAACGCAACCTGTGGCTGAGGTCGTTCCTTAGAACCTGCGAACCGCGAAACCGTATGGTCTGAGTTACATTACGCACGGGCAGCTTCTTCAGGGCATCGATGATCCTCTTGCCAATACCTATGTCCGCCTCGGTTGCGTCGCCGAAGAATATCTGCCCCGACTTACCCAACCACAGCTCCTCAAGCTTGGTATCGGTCCGTAAGACTGTCGGGTAGGATGCATCGGGCGGGTCGTCGAGGGAGGAGATGTATTTGTAGCCCAACAGCGGCCGCTCATTTATCCTCTTGGCAGCCACCGAACGGACTACGGGATTCTGCCTATCGAGGGGTTCCAGATCCATTCCGAACAGCAGATGCCCCCACAGCGAGGCGTGACACCGCAGATGCCCATCGGGTAGCGTTTTAACTGGTGAAATGTTGGCATGGACCTTCGGTATGCCCGATAGTTCACGGCCAGTGATGATCGGAATGGTATCGTCCTCGCACATCACCAAGACGTAGTCACCCTCAACGTGGTCCCTCTCCCCATCAAACCGCGCCCCGGCCAGAAAGGTGGCTATCGAGTACCCCCCGCCAGCCATGAAATCGACGCCGTCGTAGTAGCCGAACATGACCGTCACGATGGGTTTCTCAGCTGGCTTGTAACAGTCCGGCAGGAGCGCTAGGATGGCATCGGGATCGGTCTGATACTGAATGCTGAGGTACTGGACTTCCCCGTAGACGGAGCGGACGAGCTCCTTCCTGTCGTAAATCGGTCCCATGATCAGCGGCATCAGATATATTTTACTTGGGTCGATCTTCATGGCACTCTCCAACACCTTTCCACTCGACAATCGATCGATATAACCTTTATAAACAATTTAATTTTGATACTTTTATTATGCAAAAGACGCCAAGGGATGTGGATGCTTACATTGCAGCAGCTCCAAAAGAGGTGCGGCGAAAACTCAAAGAGCTTCGGGCAGCAATCAGAGAAGCCGCGCCGACTGCCGTGGAACGCATCAGTTACGGAATGCCCTATTATGAATACAAAGGGCGACTGGCTTACTTTCGTCTTGCAAAAGCCCACATAGGACTTTATGTACCTCCTCCAATTATAGAGGAACATAAAAATGAACTAGCAGATTACGAAACTGCTAAAGGAACCGTCCGCTTTCCTCTGGAAAAGAGGCTTCCCTTAGCGCTAATAAAAAAACTGGTTAAGGATCGAATGAAAAAGAACGAGTTAAAATATACTACGCGAAGTTAACGCCCGGCATCAAATCAACTATTTCCATTCCCTTCTTTACTTGCAACTAACAAGCGCGGGATTTTACTTATCGTTGTGTGTTCTAGATGATAGAATATTACTGGCTTATGGAATATTATATTATAAGATATTCCATACATGAATTATTAAATGTCTGAGGAGGAAGATTGGAGGTACTGCCCTAATTGTGGAGAAGCCGTTTTGCAGGATAGTAACTTTTACTCAAATTGCGGTTATCAGATTGGGCGTTTGTCAAGAGGGGTTGTCTCGCAAATTCCCAAACAAAATGTATCACAACCACCAACGCCAGTGACAGTGGAACGAGGGAAATACTATACATTAGCACTATTATAAATTCTATATTTGTATATGAGTTTTCTAAATTCATGTTTTCTAATAAGAAAAATCTGTCAATACGCGACGATTGTCAATAATTGCCAATTTTCCCTTCCTTAAGCTCGAGAATGCACAGGTAGTATTATATTGTGGTTAGGCAATGAAAAAAGTAAGCATATGGGCGTTGGACATCTTAAGCCGCACGATCTAAATTTCTGGTGGGAATTAGGAGTAAATCCAAATGAGATGAGGACGGCATATGAACGGGATTCAGTAGGCTTAATAAAGAGGTTTAAATCAAGTTCATTGATCACTGAGAGAGTATTGAAAACGATTTCAAATTTGACTGGTCACATCACAATTGAGGAACTTGCTATAAAACAGTTTGATGTTTTTCAAGAACTATGGTGCCTTTGGAAGTTTTATAATAATCGTAGAAGGCTTTACCTGATAGCACAATACGCAAATCGAATCCCTACATCTATCCGAAATAAATTCTCGAGCTCAAAAGTTGGTAAACAGGATAAATTCAACTTGCTTTTATTAATCCTTTATTCCAAAGACAATCTTTTAAAGGAGTTTATGTTATTAGACAGCATTGACATACATGGATTCGAAGTAATGCAGATTAGGCATGATTCAGAAGAGCAATTAAGAAAATTCCCTGGGATTTCATCGGTTGTCAAGGTGGCGTTGCTCTTCGAGAAGGAAAGGGAGAAAGGCCACACTCAGGAGATGATCGACAAGAAGTATAACCTCACCCAGCAAAGGTTCTCCCACTACCACGAGATACTGGGCTTTCCGGACGGAATCAAGCGCCTCCTTACAAATCGATTTGTAAAATTCACGATGCAGCACGCGAGGAAGATAGTGAGCTTGCTCGATGACAGAGCAGTATAGCGCGCTATACAGCTCAAGGACGGCATAAGGGATTACGTTGAGAGCGTCAGGTGACGCTGCCCCCGCCTTAAAGGCCCCATGGGCACGACCTGAAGGAATCGATTACGGCAATGCCTTTTATGGGCATGGGATCGTGAACATGAGGAGCGATCTGCGAATCGCGTCTTATCCATCCGAATGCGATGATGTGACGAGGGAGTTCAGAAATGAATGCCATCCTCCTAGAGCTCACGAATCCTTACGCGTGGAACAACGGAAACTCTTATAACAAATTAATGGCCTTATCCCAATTCCGTGATTGAAGAAATGGAAGAGATGCCCATAGGCGTAATGACTTGGGTCTTGGCTGATCCCATGAAGGCCCTTGAATTGGCCGAGTCCGTCGGCGTCAAGAACATGCAGCTAGGTTGTCCACCTGATGACTATGACTGGAAAAAGAAGGATGAGTTCATAAGGCACCTCAAGGAATCCGGGATAAGGATCACAACCATCTTCTGCGGATATGTCGGGGAGAGCTATGCGAATATGGAAGTCATTAAGGAGACCGTCGGGCTCAGAAATCCAAAGCTCAGGGTAGCGAGGGTAAGGAAGACCTTCCAGATGTCGGATTTTGCAAAGGAGTTGGGCGTTGGCGTCATCGCAGCCCATATAGGTTTCGTTCCAGATGACCCCGAGGGCCCGATCTACAAAGGGATCGTAGAATCCATGCGAGAGATAATGGACCATTGTAAGGCCAACGGACAGCAATTCGCCCTCGAGACTGGTCAAGAGCCCGCGCATGTCCTCCTTCGCTTCATTAAGGATGTCGGGGGGAAGAACATCGGGGTCAATTTCGACCCCGCGAACATGCTCTTCTATGGATCAGGTGATCCAATAAAAGCTCTCGAGATCCTAAAGGACCACGTCATCGGCGTTCATTGCAAGGATGTTAAGATGCCCACAAAAGTGGGGCAGAAGCCGGAGGAGGTGCTCTTTGGAGATGGGGACGTCGGGGCCGAGAGATTCCTCAGGAAACTGAAGGAGATCGGCTACAGGGGGCCGTTGACCATCGAACGAGAGGTACAGGACATCGAAGAGCAGAGGCATGATATGATAAAGATCAGGAAGAAACTTGAAGAACTGCGAAGAAGGGTGCTTTCGTCAACCTGATTCAGAAGAAGTGAAGTGGATATGCCAGGTAGGATCAACGTCGGCCTGATCGGTTGTGGGAACATAATGCCCGCCCACTTAAATGGTTACGTGCAACTGATGGAGAAGGGCGTCGATGTCCGTATAACGGCCCTCGTGGCAAGGAAACGGGAGGACGCGCTGCGGTTCAGGGAACGGGGCGAGGGGCCGCCCCCCAGGGTGCAGGCGGGACCCCCTGGAGATCCGCTCCTCGCCCCCCATGTATGGATCTATGACTTCCAGAAGGACGTCGATGTCGAGATCTACACCGACTACAAGGAGATGCTGCGCAGAGGCGATGTGGATATCGTCGACATCTATACGCCACCGTACGTGCACCACAACATGGTGCTCGATAGCATAACTGCGGGCAAGCATGTCCTGGTCGAGAAACCGTTAGCGGTTACGGTCAAAGCAGCCCGCATCATGGTAGAAGCCGCTGAAAAGGCGGGGAAGGTGCTCGGGGTTGCTGAAGTTGGCCGGTACGTTCCGGATGCGAGGATTACGAAGTGGGCCATAGGGCGGGGCTACATCGGCGAGGTGCAGATGTTCGTGAACGCCATAATAGGCTGTTATTGGTCGCCCGACAAGATGGTCGGGGCCACGCCTTGGCGACACAGGAAGGTCCTAGGTGGCGGAGGCCCGTCCGTCGATTTCGGGGTGCACATATTCGATATGGTCAGATACTATTGCGGTGAGGTAGATGAGGTCGAGGGCATCGTCAAGATATTCGAGGACGTTAGGTATACACGTGACGAATCCGGAAACGTTGTGGACAAAGTGGAAAACGATGTCGATGACACCTTCATCGCCATAACCCGATCCAGGGGCGGAGCCATCGGCCAGATCACCTTCTCATATGCGCTTCACGGGGAACCGACCATACTCGGTAGCACGATCTACGGCAGCAAGGGTTGCATAAAGGACAACGTGGTAATCTCGGATGACGGGACGAGGGCCACTCTAAGCAATCTCTTCGAGGGGAATGCGAGCGACGATGAGCGGGAAAGGCTCTTCCCGATGGGCGTCACAGATCCATTCGCTCAAGAGACACTCGATTTCCTCAATGCGATTCGAGAAGGACGACAGATGGAGACCAACGGCAGGCAGGGATTGCGGGATCTGGCCATCAGTTATGCCGTAATCGAGTCATCCCGTCTCAAACGAGCCGTGAGCGTGGATGATGTAGAGAGCGGCAGGATAGGCGAGTACGAGAGCGACATAAATATCCACTACGGCCTTTAGCGTCTTCTCCGTAGATATAGACGCGAAGGGCAAGCGTTTTCAGCTAGGGCCTCCTTAATAAAACTGGATGACCCTCACTCAATGCTGTTAGCACGCCTATGAGAAGCGTTCATCGTCGCTCCGCTCCCTTGGATGCGGCTTCTCTAATCGTGCTCTTCACACGCATAGCTGGATGCCGCTAAAGGCCAACAACTTGAAAGAAAGGAGGTGAGAAATGCAGATGGGAGACGATGCTTTGGGGCTCGGTATAGACATAAGCAAGAGAAGGGCTGACGTATGCTTGAATCATTTCAGCATTACGATCGAGACGTTCATCGTGAGTAACGATGAGAATGGCATCTCTACCATTCGAAGAAGCTGGTGTCGTGGGCCGGATTGGCTCCTTCCCTGCACAAATCCGGCAATGTTTGTGGCAGGTTCCCTTCTCGTTATTTCATGTGAGCCATTACTGAAGCCCTTCGCCATGTATTGACGTTTCGCTCTACGCCTTCTCAATCGCTCCGATTATCTCCGAGTAACTCCTCATGCTGTAAAACCATCCTTATTCACGATATCGTCTACAGACCTCCTTGCCTCTTAGCGTGTACGCTATCATTTACTCTTCGGCCCCCTCCAAGATGGCATTAACCATAACTATAACATCGTGCTATCATAGATGGACAGAAACTTATGTTATCCGCTATAGATAAAGGAAAACCGAAATGTAGCTTAATGACAGCCAGCCTGGGTTAGATTTAACCCCCTCTAGAGACAAATGGCCAAGGGAGTTCGACGGTTTTCGCCATTTCCTTTACGCGATCGAGGTTATCGAATACCTTCCTGAATGCCTTGACATATAGCTCCATGAGCTTCAGGTCGTTCGGCGGCGTGATCCTGCTTATCATAAGGTAATCGTCGATCAGCTTTAGGGTTTCAGGATAGTCCTCATTGCGATATTTGACGGGCGTATAGAATGGTTCGATCTTGTTCGTATAGAATGGACAGCTCCATGGGCAACCCAGTCCATAGCCGTCCTTGAACTGAAAGACGCTCTGGGATGGCACTGGTACCGTCTGCCATTGACCGATCGGTACGCCTTCGGCGCTGAGGGCTCTCTCGAATGCAGTCCTGTACCCTGCGGCGTGAACGTTGAGACCTAGCTCGTCCCTTTCCTCCGGGATCTTGATGCCAAGTTTATCCATCTTAAGTCTGAGAACGTAGAAGAAGTAGACGTGGGTCCTATCCGGTGGAACGTATGGAGGCTCTATGCCCTCGATCTCGCCCAAGTGCTTTGAGAGGTATTCGCAGTTCTCGCGGCGCAATGCGTTCAGCTTGTCCAATTCTCTCAATTGGCATCTTGCAAAAGCCGCTGCGAAGAAAGTCATCCGATAGTTCCAGCCCATGCCCAACGCGTTGTAAACTCTTCTTTCGCCAGGCCTTATCACTTCGCCAAATTCCCTCATCCTTTTCGCGCGTTCGTAAAACTCCTCCTTATCCGTTACGAACAGTCCACCCTCCGTCCCGCATGATAAGTTCTTACCAACGATTATGCTGCATGCCGCTATGTCCGACAGGGCGTCGGCCTTTCTGCCCTTGTATAGTGAACCCTGCGACTGCGCGTTATCTCCGATAACGACCAAGTTATGCCTCCTCGCTATGGCGTTTATCTCGTCCATGTCGGCAGGCAGACCGTGCAGGTGAACGGCCATTATCGCCTTGGTCTTGTCGGTGATCTTCGCCTCTATTTTATTCGGGTCTATGTTGTATGTCTTGGGGTCGATATCGACGAAGATGGGAATTCCGTTCTGATGGAGTATGCATGAGGCAGATGAGAGGAAGGTGAAAGCGGGGACGATCACCTCATTGCCAGGTCCGATTCCTGCAGCCGCGACGGCCAGATGCAGGGCCGCCGTGCCGCTGCTCGCCCCCAGGCAGTACTTCGCCCCAACGTAATCCGCCCACTCCTTTTCTAGCAACTCCCTGGGATCTGGTCCAGGGCCGTACGGCGCTGGGAGCCAACCTCCTGGATCATTCAATACGTCCAGGACCGCCCGCCTTTCTTCGTCGGTTATCCAAGGCCAAGGCTTGATGATTCCTTCAGGAATGACCCGAGGGCCTCCATCAATGGCTAACTTTTCAACCATTCATTCCACCCAACATCCAACCTACTTAAAATCCTTATAAACTCTTCTTGTTTTTTAGGGCCCTGTTAATACGACTATCTCTCTGATGGGGCTCTGTTTCATAACAGCCTCACCGGGTTTATGACGGCCCTAACGACGTGTACGCGATGACGTACACGTAGGCCTCCTTTTTCTATATAACGCTAGGTATCGAGAACCACAGCCTTTTCAGGTCGGCCGATAAAGTCCTCAGAGTTGTAAGGGGCGTCGATTCGGAATGGTATGGGACAGTCCCCGATGTAGGCAACTTCGTCTTGGTGGACAAGGAGAAGGCCTACGAGGAGATAGAGAAAGTAGCGCCTTATGCCATCTTCTGCCACGCGAAAACACTCGAGCTTGGGCTCGGATGGGAGGGCCTAACCTCCTACTGGGAGGAAAAGGCCGTTGATTACAGGAAGGTGATTGAAATCTTCAGGAGGCATGGATTCAACGGATACATGTCACAGGAATATGAAGGAAAGGAAGCCGAGGAAACGGCTGTGCCAAAGGGCCACGAGTTCCTAACAAGATTGATCGTATAAGAACCGACACGACCCGACTGCGCTGGCCCTATTGATAAAGGCTTGACACGGCCTCACGTATAGGGGGCGGTCGTGGAGCTGAGGGACCATTGGGCCGCTCTGATACCACTTCGATTTCTCGCCACCCTCCGGTTCGAAGGATATGCATCCATCGAAGCCTGCGGCGGCGAGTACGTCACGAATCTTGCGATAATCGACCAGTCCCCTCCCTATGGGGCAATACTTGAATGGCCTTTCCGCGCTGGCACTTTCCGATGCGCTCGGTGCCGGTTCAAAGCTCTACGCGTGGACATGGACTACCTTGGGGGCCAGGCGTTCGGCGGCCCTGTACGGGTCACATCCTGCCAACCACCATTCGCAAGTTCTATGACAAGGATCTATGGAGTTCATTCAACATCTTTATTGCCGACTTGACCATCATGTCTCCGGCCTCAGGAACTAGCATGCTCGTACCAATCGTAGTCTCGTAACTTCCTGTGACCTCTAGGGGTTCAGCCTCCTTGAAGGCCTTGGCTGTAGGCACATATCCTATGTTCGGCCAACCATCGTTAGCTAATTCGATGATGAAGGTGTACTTGAACGGAGATTCCTTCTTGATTCTTAGACCATGTTCCACGAATATCTCGTCAGGGAGTCCGACGATGGCTACTAAGCTCCCAATAGCCAACACTTGGACCCACGTCTTAAGCTCCCTGGGGGCGCTCTTGAGCTCTTCGATTCTCGGTCCAAAGAAATACTTCAATGTAAACTGGGTCATATTTTTCGGAGCTACCTCCCCATTCATGAGTCTCCTTGCAAACTCGATCTCTTCCTGTGTTGGTATTCTTCTAGGGATCGCCAGCTCCTCCATCGCCGCCACCAGCTTCAAAGACTTATGGAACTCCATCTGGTTCCAAGCCCATAGAACCTTCGCTGCGATCAGCGCCGCAACGCGCTCAGCGTGCCCGAAGTACCTGTTCACCTTCTTGTGCGGTTTCATAGCATCGAACATGATCACATCTCCACATGTTCCATTTGCTAGAATTGCGACAAATTTCTCCCCCCTCATACGTTGGATCATTTCGGAGAACACGCCGAAGTAATCGGCCGAGATAGTGTACATGTCTTCTCCTTTTTCAGTCGGGTCCAAGCCGGCATAATGCATAGCATAGTTGACAAGGAGTGAGACGGTCTTTCCGTTAAGCTCCTTCACACAGAGAACGCCAACCTCAGGATCTATGGGTCCAGCTGGCTTGACTATGTTTGGATTCAAGGCGCCTGGATTGGTCCACACAGTCCCATCCTTCATGAAGAACCTCCTATTGCCCAAAGGCTTGCTTTCCTCTTCTCTCTCGCATCCAATTTCAGCTTCCACGAGCCTATTGTTCGCCATCTGCACGCTGTCAGCAATTTTCTGAGTGAGAATGTCGCCATAGTCGGTGTTCTCTATTAGAGGGCCAGTGTGGGTGTGAGTGCAGGATATGAGGACATTTTTAGGAAGGATGCTGCATTGCTTACGAATAATCTCCTTTGCCCTGTCTATGTATTTTCTACTCACACCGACAAGGTCACAAACAACGATTGCGATTTTTGTCTCTCCGTCATAAAGGACAAGAGCCTTAGCGTGAAGATCATCATGGATATCCTTAGATATTCTCTCCTCAAAGTATCCTTCCATCTTTGTTCCTAAGTAGGGAGTAATGTTGACTGCAGCTGCACCAGACTTCAACATGAGTATATTTAATTGCCACAAGCCACCTCCTTAAAAAGAATTGCCGTTGGTGCGCGCGCCTAATCCATATGCAAAGTCTTATATAGTGTTTCTTTTTTTTCAATATAGGGGTGTGACTGAAGGTTTGTCGACCGAAAGGATAGAAATTGATAGGATTCCTTGGATAGCCGTAGTGATTCTGACGCTTGCCCTGGGTTTCGTGAATCCCCTTGTCACGGTCATGCAGCAGAGTACTGTAAGATACTGGTTCAACATAGGAATCACCACATGCGCCGAATACATAATGCCAATGTCATACGCTCTTCCGCTGATCCTCGTCATCCTCACAAGGATGCGGATTTTAAAGGCACTCAAACCTTCAACCCTGACCTATCTCTTCGCTTGTTTGACGACTATAGCATTTCCAGCATATCCCGATCCGATCTTTGTCCCACCAACATATTGGGCTGACAGGTATCTCTCGGCGTACTCGATGGAGTATCAGCCGTGGTTCTTCGCACCTGAGCCGGATGTAGCTGAGCAACTCCTAGCAGGGGGAGTGCCCATCCCCTGGGGCGCATGGCTCCCGTCAATACTTTGGTGGTGGCTTGTTCACGCCCTATGGGCGCTCTTCTTCATAGCTCTCGCATCGATCGTCAGGAGATTATGGGTCGATGTCGAGAAGCTCCCATTCCCATTGGCATCGGTGGCGCACGAGATTGTTAAGATTTCGGGAGATGATTCAGATGCTCAGAAGAAGAGGCCGCTTAGGTCGCTCTTCCTTGGGATATTCGCTGGAATTATCTTTTTCGCAATACTATTCATGATCCTGATGTTCCCTTGGTTCCCAGACATATACGGCTGGAGGGTCAACACATGTGGCTTCGGAGCTACTTACGTAACGACAGATTCTCCATTAGCGGCAATCTTGGCCCTGTCTCTGATAGAGAAGATGCCCCTCTATGTTGCAGGCATGTACTTGGTTCCGCTGAGCATACTTTTCAATGGTTGGTTCTGGTGGATCGTGCTCGCGATACTCGTGCAAGTGACGTATACGATGGGCTACTATACGGCGCTACCTACAATGGGTGGCTGTGGCAGGGTCTGGTGCGGCGACGAGGGCTTGATCCAGGGACTGCCATTCATCTGGGGGACATTTGTCAATCTTGGAGTGGCATTTGGCATTTTGATCTCCTACGCGTATCTGACAAGGGGCTATCTTGCTGACACGATCAGAGCGGCTCTTAGAAAAGGAGCTCTGCTAGGCGTTGAGAAGGAAGAATCGATGTCGTACAGGGCAGCATATGTGATGCTCATTATCTCCGTAGTCGCTCTCACTTCTGCCTTCATGTATGCGAGCCTTGGCCTTCTACCAGCGCTCATCGTCATATTCGTGACTTTCTTCTATCAGTTCCTGCAAGTATACTTCTTGAACTTCGTTGGGTTCGTGATGCCGTCCGGTTTCCTGAATGCCCATGCCTTCCTTAAACCGATATGGCCGCACGCCCCTGAGCCACGGACCATGGAATGGACCGTAGCAACAGATTTTGTTGTCATGCCGGCTGCAAATTCACCGGGCGCAGGATGGGGATTTCCGTTCTTCACGATGACGATGAGTCACGGGATGGCAGGATTCACGAAAACCAGTGCCAGGAACGTATACAAGGTCGTGCTCTTCGCAGCCGTGCTAACTCCCTTAATTGCCCTAGTGGCATTCATATGGGGAGATTATACATTTGGTTCGACTAAGCTCCCAGGATACGGCTTCACATGGACCAGAACCGATCGCTTCACCCCAGAGTGGGCCGAGACTAACCCTTCGAGGAGCACTTGGTGGCCTCAGGCCCTCGCCGGCTTCATAGTGGCTTTCGTGTTAAACTTCATGCATACAAGGTTCATCTGGTTCCCATTCGAACCCATAGGTTTTCTACTTGCGATTGAGTGGGGTTCACAACTCGCCGGACTTTGGCAACCTGCTCTAATGGCTTGGTTGCTAAAGACCATTACGATTAGAATTGGTGGAAGTAAGATGTACGAATCCTTAGGCAGGCCAATTGCTGCAGGATTCATAATAGGCTACGCTCTCATGGCCGTCATAGGCGCTATCATAGGTGTCGCAAGGTTCTTCTTCCCATTCTAATACGAGCTTGCAATTTATAGTCGTACGTTAGTATGTACATTTAGTGTTCTCAATCTACACTTCGAGCCAAGCGACACTACAAGGTGTGGGGTGGAAAGTAGATAAATAAGGCTCATGTTATTGCTGTAGACAAAGCACCATCCTGCAAGAAGCACGTTGTAAAGCTGTCAATTGAAAGTGAAGTAAATAACGAAATGTTGGCAAATGATCCCGTCATCTGAAACCTAGGGTGAATGAGGAAAAGCAGTGATCCAGCTATATAAAGAAGGCAAGTGGGATGAAGCTTTTGGGGGAGCTGCTTGGGTCGACATACTCACTAAGATAAGGCAGTTGAAGGGAGTATATCCACCACCTCGCGACTTGGTTCTTCTCAAATCATACAATATCTACTACAGGACTGGCAGTAGAAGGTATCCCACACATACAATACCTGAGGAAATGATCCCTGTAGTTGAAGAAGCGATTGATCGTTTCATCAAGAGTGAAGCTGTGAAAACCTGAGGTGATTTGAGTGCACGAAAACCCCACCAAGCAATCAGAGGACCTGCTTAACGAAGCAAGCACAGCTTTGCAGAGAGCACGAAATCTCGTGAGCTCATATGATTATAGCGGAACGGTTGAGGCAGCGCAACATAATATCGAACATGCAGTCAAATCTATGTATCGTCTTGTTGATCTGGAGCACCCAAAACCAAGATCGCATGATGCGAGTGTTGAATTGGAAAAGGTTACAAGGAGACTCGACTTCCCTGAACCCTACAGCTATCTTAGAGAAAGCTTGGGCAGGATAAGGTTAATATCCGCTATGTGGTCATGGCTCATAGCACGTCGATATATGGTTGTCTGGATATTCCCGCGAGCAAAATATTCAAAGAGAAGGATGCCAAGACTGCAATCGAATACGCTTCTGAGGTCTGGTCAATTTGTAACAACTTCCTCTACTTCATGAAGATGAGTATTGTGAAAATTCAAATCACTTAGTACGAGAACGCTTGTGTTCCTGGCTTAAATATTATCCCTATCAAGCTACTTAGCTTGTCACATTGCCTGATTAGTAATAGCTATTTTCTGATGAGTATCTTCTGTGACGGCAAGACGCTCACGAACTGCCATCCGTCCTTGAGGTAGGATACCAGCTCCTCTTCCTTCACGACTATCTGAGGATCCTTCTCTCCCTCCCTCATCTTCTTGATCTCGTTCTCAAATAGTTCTATCTCCTCGTCGGGCGTCAGCTCCCTTCCCGATTCCGTCCCGATTCCGTTCTGTCCACCTATCTTATTAACAACGACTCGAGGCTCTTGAGAAGCAGCGTAATGAGTTAATGGCATTATTGAAGAAAAAGCCCAGTAAATTCCTGATATTATCAACTTATCCCGTGATTTTCTAGATTCTAGATTCATTGGCGCTTATATCGGCTTTTGAATTGGTTTTTTGAGGGATATGAAAAAATCGGATTGCCAGCACCTAAACCGCATACAAGGCTCAAGCCTCCCCTTCCTCTTTGGCTTTTTATTCCGATATAATGATATTTCCACAGATACTTCACAATTAGTCAGACTTATAGGCTCTTGAGAGGATAGACAATGATACTAGGGGATGGATGGAAGGGATGAGGCCCATCTACTACAACTCGGCCTTGATCGCCAGATCTGACGATCGGCCTCTACCGCGGGATTTGACAATCAGCCCGAAACCAATTCGTAATAAACGTCTTGCATTATATGTCATCGCTTCTCTATTGATTATTGTTTTCGCCTTCACCTTCATTTCCCAGTTGTTGATACCAAAGAAACTACAAATTACGTTCGCTGATGACAAGACCCTTGAAGGCGATGGAGCTGGGCCTTACACAAGTGGATCTGATGGCGTAAATTTCCAATCGGTATACTCCCAACTCCCTGATCAAAATATATTTGCCTTCCAGTCATATGAGAGCCCCACGAGATCTATTTACATTAGATTCGATGAAGCCGAATGGAAGGATAGGAACTTGGCAGATATACCTCCAGAACTGCCTTCAATGAACTATCGCGTAGTAATTGCTTGTGGACATCGCTCCATCCTAATTAACACGATGGAGATTGGGCAGGTTTTAGAACCCTATGTATGGCTCACGCTCTATGAGGCGGATACGGGCGAGATGTTGGATAATTTCCTCATAAGGGACTTGGTACCTTTTGATAATGTAACTCTGCCCCAAGAACCACCTTCTAGGTTGTATGAACAGGGCCATGCGGTCTTAACAAGGCAAAGCGAGGACGTATGGGTACTCGATATAGACGCGTGGTTCACGGAAGTTACACATACGACTGGCGTTTTACTACCTAATAGTCCAAAGTGCTATGTTAGAATTAGCTTTGTAATGACGATCAACTTAAGAGCTTAATGAGATGAACTCGGTTTCGCAACTGGCACTCTTAAGGAAGAAAAATGAATCTTAAAAAACTATATTGGACATTATGGGGCCAGGTAGTAGTCTGCTCCTACATCGGCGACATCAAGCGCTTCCCCGACTCCGTTGTGCCAAATCGATTCGGACCTTCTTGGTAGAAAATAAATAAAATGACAGAATTGTTATGAATGCGACCAGGAGAATGATGGCTACCACTTTATTTTTCCTCAACTGTCCCATTCCTCAGAGAAAATCCCTACAAATGTCAAGACTGAACCCTAGTAGATGGGCTCATCCCTCTCACCTATCTATCCTTGGATTTCATCTCAAGAGCCTATAAGACTGACTGATGGAGAAGAATGGTATTCCATCGGTATTACTTCAATCCCCTCATTTTAATCGATTTTCATATTTGCCATTTTTAGCTTAACCTGTTTCAATCCGATAACATCATGATTCCTTGATGTGAAACGTTCATATCCCGAGATCCTCTTCTTACCATCGGCCAGAGGAGTGAACGGGACTGCCGCTATGCGGTGATGACTAGATGGGAATAGCCCTTACTGGATCCGGTAAGAGGCAGTTGCGATGAAAAGTAACTCGGCGGATGAAAAGAGAGTAAAAAGATACGCAACTATTATAGTCATCGCCGTAGTAATAATACTTGCAACAGATATAGCGTGTACGTTTTATGGTTAAGTCTACACATATACATGCAGGATATCACAATCTCGAACTAATAATTGTCCTTTCTTCATTAATTCGTCTATAAATGGGAGGGTCAAATTTCTTACTCATGCCTTCAATATCTGCATGAATATTTCCCCCCAAATACATCATTCCTGAGACTAAAAAGTCTGGACTTCACATATCAGTTCATAGGTCAGGCCATGCTCATATAAAAAATGGGGACTATATTGGAACACCTGATGTAACGTCCCTACTACAAAAAGATTTCAATTCGTTTATCCTTAAAACATTCCCTAAGTTAATCCTCGAATATGGTGCAAAACACCATTTTCATTCATCTTGCACTGGTAAATATATTTATGATAAAAGGGATTCATATGGTCGATATTCAATCCTTAAATTTCTATTCTCTTTCGATTATCCTGAACGTAAGTTATCAACCACACATGATGTCTTAGCACAAATTCCTGAACGAATTAAACAATCTTTATTGATGACACCCATGGATGTTGATCAGTTGATACGTAATGGAACAGAACGTCGCTTACTAAAAGATGAAGTTGAATGGTTAAGAGATAAATCAAGAAAAACTCAACCATGGCTAAATCATGAAAGATGGCAAGTTATAAGTGATAATGCATGAAGATCTTATTAGTTGAACCCGATTTTCCTATTCCACCTAAGAGTAGGAATCATTCTTCGTTTTTGCCTATTGGACTCCTTAAACTTGGATCTTATTATAGAAAAAAAGGACATTATGTTAAACTTATACGAGGAAATTCTACAATTGATAACTTCCAACCAGACAATATTCTAATAACTTCATTGTTCACCTACTGGTCAATTTATGTGTGGAATAGTGTACAATTTTATAAGTTTCATTACCCCACATCAAAAGTAATAGTGGGAGGTATCTATGCCTCTCTAATG
>Ga0315280_10006181_pt1 | contig 16651 bp, 19 predicted proteins | sample YL17G06_40_MG_FD_203697 | JGI IMG/M metagenome (GOLD analysis project Ga0315280, IMG submission 203697) | Sediment microbial communities from Yellowstone Lake, YNP, Wyoming, USA - YL17G06_40 | ecosystem: Environmental > Aquatic > Freshwater > Lake > Sediment | place: USA: Wyoming | collected...
TCATTGACCTCAAGTTCGAGGGAATTGACACCACTCCCGAGTACCGTGACAGGCTGTTCTGGCTCAAGCAGGGTGGAATGACACCTGAAGGAGTGCTCAGGATGGAGACCGTCAAGGAAGCCGCGAAGGAGCTCGGGAAGTCGTCGGGCGCGGCCTTGGGCGCCGGAATGGTCCTAATCCCACCGCTCTTCCAGACTTCGACTCCTGGAGCGCCCGCAATCGCCCTAGTCGTATGTCCGAGCTGTAGTGCTCAGATTCCTTCAACCTCCAAGTTCTGCCCGAACTGCGGCAAGAGCATATCCGCGATGCCCCAACAACCAAGCCAAGTGCCTTCACAAAAGTGCGTGAAGTGTGGCGAGATACTGCCGATTGGCGCAAAGTTCTGTCACAACTGCGGAACCAAAGTCTGATCCAGAGGTACCCTTGGTTCGATAGCACAAGGATCTCGTCTTTCCATTCTTCAACTATCATCTGTCGGCGTTAGCCTAGCCCATGAACCGTCGGTTCTTCTTTGCGCAAGAAATGGCAGAGCCACAGCGATGGCGACCCTAAACGTGGGCTGATAATGCATCCTTGTGAGAAGTGACATAAACAACGTGCGTGCATACTGCCTGAATCGTTGGCGAGATTGGGTCAGACAGAGGTAGCCGGTCTTGGGCAAGAACGAGATCTTGGAATTCGTTCGAAAAATGAAAGCACGAGATCACGTGATCTTGTTCTATACAAATCATAAGGACAAGCGGCTGGTTCTTTTCACGTACTTGAAAGCTGGACTAGATGCCGGTGAAGCGGTTGTGTACGTTGCAGGAGACGAGCCATCGAATGCGATAAGGGAAGCAATGAGCGGCTTCGGATTGAACGTCGAGCACTACCAGAGAACAGGTGCCCTGAGGGTAGTAGACTACCGACAGTGGTACATTATCGGAGGAAAATTCAACATCGAGAGGACGCTTTCGTTGTGCAAGAAGGCACTGGATGAGGCAACGACGAGAGGTTTCAAGGGACTCCGTGTTGCTGGTGAAATGGCCTGCTTCTTCAAACACAACATGATCAACGAGCTGGTTGTGTATGAGCGGGCTTTGCATCGAGAACTTGAGATCCCATTGGCCGCTGTCTGTGCATACGACGATGGCGTCGTACTCAAAGGAGCCGAGGAAGAACGCTATCTGAGATTGTATTTGGATCTGGTTACGGCACATAGCACAATCCTCTTTACGGGTCCGCAAGAGGCGGGAATGGTCAGAGTCGTCTAGAAACGAATCGATCATCAACACGCTTGATTGGCACGTTCAGCTTCGGATGGACAAGATGTGAAGATATTATTCGTTGAACCGCCGAAACATTTCTGGTTTGTGATGGGAGAGTATCTTCCTCCTCCCTTGGGAATTCTGGAACTTGCTGCGTACGTAGAGAGTAAGATACCTGATGTGGAGATTGAGGTGCTTGACTGTCAGGCAAGCATGCTCGATTGGGGCGGCCTCGAGGAATACATCAAATCGTCGCGCCCTGACATCGTCGCCTCGAGCAGCCTCGCTACATGCAACACCTACACGACTGTTCGGGCCTTGGCCACGGCGAAGAAAGTCGCCCCCTCGATCCTCACGATAGCTGGCGGTCAGCACTTCACAGCGACAGCAGACGAGTCGCTGCGCACGTATCCTGAGGTTGACGCGATTGTCCGAGGTGAGGGCGAATTGACGCTTGTGGATCTCGTGAACGCCGCTAAGAACTCCAGATCATTTGCTGATATCAAAGGCGTGTCCTTCCAGAAGAATTGTAGAGTCTTTCATAATCCCGATCGGCCGCTGATAGCGAATCTTGATGAACTCCCAATGCCGGCGTATCATTTTGTCGAGGATAACATTCACAAATATCACTTCACAATGATGGCTGGATCGAACACGATCTACGCGCTTGTCGAAGGATCAAGAGGCTGTCCACATCGCTGCACGTTCTGCTCACAATGGAAGCATTGGCGAGGAACTTGGCGATCAAAGTCCCCGAAGCGAATCGCTAACGAATTCGAGATGCTCCACAGGAACTATGGAGCTGAGTTTCTCTGGCTGACAGATGACAACTTCCCGCTTGGTCCGACGGCACGACAACTTTGCGATGAGATAGTGAGCCGCGGGATTGCCGAGGACATTATGTGGTTCGTTCAGGCACGATGTGACGACATGGTTCGCCACAGCGACCTGCTTCCGAAGATGCGATCTGCAGGAAACATGTGGATCCTCACAGGCGCCGAGAGCGGCAGCGAGGAGACGCTTCGGAGAGTGAAGAAAGGCATCAGCCCAGATCAGACGGGCGATGCGGTTCGTCTGATGAAGAAGAGCGGCATCTTTGCTCAGACAACTTTCGTCATCGGGCACCGTGACGACACGCACAAGACGCTTTCCGATCTTAGGGAGTTCATCAGTAGTATAGATCCTGATCTTGCAATCTTCATGATCTTAACGCCATTCCCGGGAACCGACGTGTATGAAGAAGCCAAAAGGAATGGGTGGATCGAAGATTCAAACTGGGCGAATTATGACATGGTCCACCCTATCATGGCCACTGAGACATTGAGCAGGGAGGAACTTCAAGAGGAGCTGGTCAACTGTTACCGAGCCTTCTACGGATCCTGGGCGAGGAGGTTTCACGGGATCTTCTCATCCAACAAACTGAAGAGAAAGACATACCGGTACATGGCAAGCCAATCCGTGCTTGCTCAACTCAAGCCCTAGCGGATCAGTCGAACCACATGATGAGAGACCGAAAGAAACACGTGGCCCACGTCGCGTTCGTGGTAGTGGTTTCGATTTTCGGTCTGGTCATCTCCACCGCTTTGCTGAGAAATCCCATCCCTTTCTCAGCAGGGGCCGATGGTCGGAGGATCCTCGTTGCGCTTGCCTATGATCTCGTTTGTATCGTGGGCATTTTGGCAGTGCTATTTCCTATAGCATGTTCTGGAGTCTTGGGCGTTCGGGTTTCGTCCGCTGAATCGCCTGAAAAGTTCCGAATTTCGGCGACAAGATTCCTGGGCGTCTTGGTTGTACATGGTCATCATCCTTTAGAATCAGAGTCAGCGAAGCATGAGTTACTCTTCAGGGAAAGAAGCTTCTGTGCAACTTGCTATGGGTTACTGACGGGCGCGGCCGTTTCCCTGACAACTGTCACAGGTTTCGCCGTGTCAGGCTGGCCAGGTTGGATTGGCAACTATCCCGCGTATCTCCTGTACTGTGTTGGAGTCGCAGCGGTAATCACAGGATTAGCTCAGACCCTCATGCCGGATGCTGGTGCGAAAGCAAGATTTGTTCTCGCATTCGTGCTCGTCACAGGAACGGGTCTTATGCTTCTCGCTACTGATCTCCTGACTGCGAACTTGATGGCCGACTTGTTCGTTGCCGTGCTTGCCGTCTTTTGGCTTCTCTCACGTATCTCGTTGTCCCATCGAGATTGGGCGCTGATCTGCTCGCGAGTTACTTTGCGCAAGACCGACTTATCGACGTGAGTATCGGTAGAAGCCGCCGAGCAGAATTGCTATCCCCACGAAGATGAGTACGAGCGGCCAGAAATCCTGCACCCCTATCCACGTTCGGAACATGATCGACAATCCCAGCACTATTATGAAGAGCCCCACAAGAACGCTCCCCCAATGGGACGGTAGACCGAAACACATCGCCTGCTCATGTCGGGTCCTTCCTTTCTCTACGCCCATCAGGGGTTTTCCACATTGTGCGCAAACCGCTGCATCATCAGGATTCTTCGCGCCACACTTGACACAGTAGACCAAGCAGACACCACTTCTGTTATCAGCGATGTTGGCATGAAATATACGTCTTCCTCTGCGTTTGAGAACGTGCCTTGCCACGCGTGCCTCAGCTGTGCAAGGTTTGCTTCTCAGTCGGGCGGTTGCTAGTGAATAGTTCAAATGCCTGTGACTAAACACACTGATAGAGGGACACATGGTGGTGCGCTGCGATAAATGCGGAACCGATCTGCCCACTGAGGCCCAGTATTGCTTCAAGTGCGGATCGCGTGTTGGCAAGGTGTTCACGGAAGAGTTCTCCGTGCGCTCTGACGATCTAGTCAAGAAGGTCAAGGACATACTGCGCGAGGGGAATGTGAACAGACTCATCGTACGAGATGAACAGGGCAGGCTGCTGCTTGAGGTGCCGGCTGCAGCAGGCTTGATCGGTGCCATACTGGCGCCCTGGCTCGCTGCCTTGGGCGCAATCGCTGCATTGGTCACTGAATGCAGCATATCCGTTGAAAGGAGAGAGTAGAATGAGTTTTGAGACTCCACGCCGACGGTCGTGGGATGACTATCATCGAGACGACACCGGTTGGATCTCATTTGGCGCATTTTTGATAATAATCGCAGTCATCTATCTGAGAACACCCAATCTTGTACACGAAGCTAGGGCCTTCGTAGGTGACTTCCGTCTGGTCGAGCTCTTCCAGAACTTCTGGTGGTGGGTACCTTCGACCAATCATCCCGCGTTATATGCCGCCGCAGGAGAGTTCTGCTATGCCTTCGGTCTCGTGCAGGTCGTAATACTCGGTCTAAAGTTTGCGAAGGGATCGTCGACGCACGGAAAAGCAGAGACATGCTCAAGTATCGTGTTCTGGTTGGGAGCGGGCTACATCCTCGGCCTACTATCCCAAGGAGTGCTTTCATGGCTTCCCTTCATTGCGGGTTCGATCATTCTGATAGGTATCTCAATTGTCGCTCGAGCACTGGTATTGGCATTCGCTCCTCGACATCAGTCGTGAAGATCTGATCGGTGATTCGATGCCCTTCTGCGCGAAATGTGGAGCAAAACTCACGGAGACGGCGAGCTTTTGCTCGAAGTGCGGAGCAGGAACGTACAGAGGAGCAGCCGGTCTGGGCGGAATCATCACGGATGCTCTGAGAACCGCTGGAAGAGAGGTCGAAGACGCCCTCAAGATCGCTGGACAAGAGATTGAAAAGGCCGTCAAAGATGTCAGAAGCGATCTCTCTGATCGGGGAGGTCCTTTTTGCACCAAGTGTGGCAAGAGGAACCCGCTCGGTGCCGGCTTCTGTTTTTCCTGTGGCGAAGAGATTCCGTCAGTAGCATGACAAGCCTGTTAGATCTGCTGGCTGAGGTTGGCATGGTTCTGGATATTCGACCCGTTCCATTCTCCCATCACAGGTTCAGGTACCTTCAATACAGACCACCCGTAGCATGGGCCTCTGAGAGTGATTTAGACGCGACGCAGATTCTCAAAGAGAAGCCAGGGCAGAACCGAGATGAAGGCTCTGGAATGTCCACGTTGTCATTCTCACGTAAGGCTAGACCAGTACAGAGACCATATCGCGAAGTGCACAGGACCAGAAGCAGCCCCTGCTGAGGCCCCGCAGGCAGCCGCGAGCCAGGAACAGTTGCCACAGCCTTCGCAGTCTCCCTAGTTGTTCGAGGATTATGGACCGATCCGGCTGATGACTTGTTGCAGAAACATACTTGCAGGCGGTCGGGAGATTGCTGCATAATTCACTGGGGATCTTTTGAGGCCGTCCACGAGGATATAGTTCGTTGGAGAAGTCAGGGCCGGGAAGACATCCTCAGATATCTATCGATTGATTCCAGCGACCCCTGCAGTTTGCGCGGATTGTTCACCACGGAAAGTTGTCCTTTCCTGAAGAAGGAAGAAGGGAGCGAACTCCATTCGTGCGCTATTCATGATACGAAGCCTTTCTACTGTAAGATATACCCGGACGACGGCGTCTGCGAACGCAAAGAGGCCACCGAAATCTAGTGTGCTCGAACCACTCGTTTGCCAGCGCACCTGCGCTTGATTGACTGTCGTGCGCAGTTCTGCGAAGTGCGCCAAAACTAGGCCTTTGGTAATCTGTCAGCGAACTGTTTCACTTGATTGTCGTATTCCACGCTATCGAGGTTCACTTCGGCAGGCTTCTCGTTCGACACCGTCACGTCAACGTGACCAAGAGGGGCATGAAAATGTAATCCAAATGAGACCGGTTCCAAGCCGAATCTTTCTCTGGCATTCTTCGTGAGTTCATCCAAGATGAACTTGGAATCATATTCGCGCTTGCCAACCAACTTCCCTCCAGATACCCGTATTTCAGCAAATCCTCCTCTCCCATGGAGATGAGCGATTGTCTCGACAAGCGCAAGGCCGTTCTCCACAAAATACTTGCCAGCCCGATCCAGCGCTTCCAATGCGTCCAACCTGGTTCTGACAGACAGTCTCAACATGCTTCTTCAACCAGACACGAGAGCGAGTGAGGAATAAAACTTCGCCAAGACAAACCGTAAGCACATAGCTCCACTTGCGTGTGTTTCGGCTCATCGCGACCGTATGGGTCTGCACAGAATACAACTTCGCACTCCTCAACCACGAGAACTGACCAATGGAATGACCTGATTTTGCAGCGCCTGAATCTCGTCTCTTAGAGCTGTTCTTCTAGGGAACGGTTGACGATGGGCATTCGCCACCCGATTCCAAACGCCTTCCGACTGATCTTTATCGAGGGCGCCGCCTGCCGGCGCTTGTACTCTGCAGATCTTATTCGATCAAGTATGTCCTCCGCGAGCTTGTGGTCATAGCCCAACTCAGTGAGCTCCTTGATGGATCGGCGGTTCTCGATTATCTCATCTACCAATGGTGAGACGACTGAGTAGTCAAATGGATCATACTGGTTCGGCTTCAGTTCCGCCGACGGAACCTTCGCTATGCTGCTCTTGGGTATCGCCTCGAATCCCCGACGCTCGTTATAGTGCTTGGCCAAGGCATAGACTTCGGACTTGCTGACGTCACCTATGACCGCGAGCCCCCCGCTCATGTCGCCATAAAGCGTGCAGTAGCCTAGCGCCAGCTCGGTCTTGTTCCCGGTCGTCAGGACAAGGTACCCGAACTTGTTGGAGAGCGCCATCAGCATATTCCCTCGGATCCGCGCCTGAATGTTCTCCTCGGTCACGTCCGCCGTGCGTCTTTCGAAAGGCTGCTCAAGTGTCCTCTCGTACGCTCTGAGGATCTCATCAATCGGGATAGTGAGGTAAGTGATTCCAAAGTTCTCCGAGAGTGATTCGGCGTCGCGTCTGCTGTGATCGCTGGAATATCGAGACGGCATGTAGACGCCTACTACGTTCTCGCGTCCGAGAGCCTCAACCGCTACCGCAGCCGTGAGTGCGGAGTCGATTCCCCCGCTCAACCCTATGACCGCTCTCTTGAAGCCGGTTTTTCTGAAGTAGTCACGGACGCCCAACACGAGAGCCATGAACACGGACTCCTCCTTATTGTAAGGCAGAGACTTGGCCGTCGGCGCGGTGCCAGACGCTATCTCAAGATCAACGATGACCAAGTCCTCTTCGAACGGTCTGCCGATTCCGACGAGTTCTCCTTGGCTGTCAACAGCGAGGCTTTCTCCGTCGAAGACCAGCTCGTCTTGTCCGCCAACCATGTTCACGTAGAAGAACGGCCGCTTCAGCGACGTGGCTTTCGATTTGAGAAGCTTCTCTCTCACGAGCCGTTTGCCCACGTAAAATGGGGATGCATTGATGTTGACGACGATTTCCGCACCATTCTGCACAAGATCCCCGATCACATGGTGTTCGTATCGGAGCTCCTCATCCCAGAGATCCTCACAGATCGAAACCCCCAGTCTAAGTCGCTTGCCGGCAACGGTCACTGTAGTGGGCTCATTACGGGCGGCCGGCTTGAAGTATCGCAGCTCGTCGAAAACATCGTACGTTGGCAGAAGTGTCTTGTGAACAATCTGAACGATCTTCCCATTGTGACAGACTGCGGCGGCGTTGTAGATGTCGGACCGGTCATGATCGACGAAACCAAAAACCGAGATCATCTCCGGCGCTTGCTCGGCAAGCCGCTCTACAATGGATCTGTTCCTTTCGATGAACTGCAATGGTCCGCTGGGCAGGTGACCGCTCTGGGTTCGGATCTCTCTCGGAGGAAGGAGGTCCAGTGGTGGATAGCCGGTTATGATCATCTCAGGAAAGGCGAGCAGGTCAACATCGAGGTCCACGGCTTTCTTGATGAACGATTTGACAAGCTCCGCGTTGCCGTCCAAGTCCCCTACGGTGGGATTGACTTGCGCCATTCCGACTCGAAGGGTTGTCATAGAATCGAACCTGCAGTCATCAATCGTAGTAGCGGTGCCCAGTATATGAAACGCATATCAGGAAGGGCAGATCATGACTGATGGCGCGTGGGATTCTTGGGGATTCTATTTGAAGCCGCTCAAGCAGCGCGAAGAATGAAGATGCTGATTATCCTAGTAGCTCTGCTGTATGTCGGCTCGTATCTTGCTGGTTGGTACTTGATCAGTATCAAATCCCCAATTGCCGTTGAGACAAGTCAGGGACTCCAGGAATCTGTTCTCACGCAGCAACCGTTCACTTCAATATATCAGTCTCTCCGGGGAGGAGAGCTGGTCAACGCGATTCTGGTCACTTTCTTGGTCAATTTGGCGTCGGGGGCGTTTCTGACGACAACGCTCCCAGGGATTGTCCCCTTGGTCGGATCACTAGGCACGATCGCTGTAACAGTGCTCAGAGGTTTTGTGGTCGGAATCACCTACCCAGAGGTGCTCAGCTCGTCGGTTGGGGGCTTCGCCCTTGGATTTGGAACCATGGCCCTCGAGCTCGGTGCCTATGTCTTCTCAGGAGCGGCCGGGATCAATATCGCCTTGGCCCCAATCCTGCCCAGGAGATATGGCGTGCGGAGCAGATGGGTGGCCTTCAAAATGGCGTGGAAGGATACTGCGAAGGTCTACATTATCGTGGTCATACTGTTGGCGTTGGGGGCAGTATGGGAGATGACGGGTCTCTTCCTAGCGCTGCGATGAATGCGGGGTCTATGATCACTCAGGTTCGATCGGATTCCAGTTTTGCAGGAGCTTAGCTTAAGTTCCTCTTTGCTTTCGAGTGAACCGCGGTGTCTAGTATTGTCGGCGGTTCTTCGGCAGAAACTGATCGACCTCGGTACGTCAAACCCCCTGTTCACCATTCGCCCAGGCGACGATTGTGATCTCTATCTTGCACACACCATCGTTGACGCCAAGTACTATGGAATAGCCTCGAAAGAGCAGCTCAGGAAGCAATACGCGGCTAAGATGTGGCTCGTTGAACCTGAACGCACCTTGAAGTATAGGGAGATCATCCAGGATCAGAACCAAGGCATGGGAGTCCTGTCAGCGCCGAAGTTGAGCTTTCAGAAGAGCTTCGTCAAAGGAAAGGTCCTGTTCCAGAAAGAGAAAAGCGTAGCTTTCGGCTTCAAGAAACCCGGCGACCCAGGCAGTTTCGGCAAAGTGTACGACTACGACTTCGATGTCACGAAGATCCGTGGCCCAGTGAAGGAACTGGTCGAAGCAAACGGCTGGAAATTCGAACAGATAATCTTAGACTACCAACCTACTCGAGGACAAGACCAACGCTTCTGTGGGAAATGCGGCACCGCATTGCCTTCGGGGGCGGCATTCTGTACGAACTGCGGACAGAAGGTCGCCTAAGACAGACCGTCGACGCTAAGGAACGGGGTCTGTGAGAAGCGCGTTCGCCTCGCATCGTTCCGCAACAGTTTCTTAAACAAGCCTACAGACTCTACCAGTGAGGTCTGGAATTGCTGGGTGAGATTGGCGGAAGAGAATCTGGTTTCGCATACTTCAAGGAAGGCGATGAGGTGAGGGTGAACGACGACGCTGTGCTCGCGCCTGATACGATTCGCGGTGAAGTCGGGACTGTGAGGAAAGTCAATCGCTTTCTGGGAGAGCCAGCGCAAGTCTCTGAGTCACTCATCTCGGTTGACCGGTATCAACAACTAGTCAAGCAGCCTCGAGAAACTGAGATCCTCGGTTTTGCTCTTCAGGTCTATTTCCCGAAGATGGGTGACTCGATGCTCGTGGCCTCTAACGAAGTCACCCTCCTAGCCAAGTTCAAGGAGAGGATCGTGAAGCTGGAAGAAACACTCTTCTCCCGCCTGCGAGATCCGCAGCAGTTTTGTGTGCTCGGCGACGGCGGCTTGGATGTCCCCTTCGTGAACCAGAGTTTTGATGCACTGCTCTTCGGCGATATCGTCAGGTATGTGTTGAGACCGAAGCTCAGCAGGGGCGCGACGAAGGTTCTTTCACCCGAGGCGTCAGGGCCACCCTTGGCGGCGGTCTATGCGAGCATGGCTGGCCTGAGTTTTGTTCGCGCTGTGAAGGTGTATGACAAGTCTCATTCGCAGGTGCCGGCGAGCTGGCGCGGAGCTATCGTAGGAGACGAGAAGGTCCGGTCCGCGACCAAGGGAACAGAGAACTACTTTGCTATCCCCCAAGATGCTATAGGCCCAGAAGATCGCGTAATCATATTTGACGATGTAGGTTTCACAGGAAAGACACGGAAAGCGGTCATCCAGCTAGTCGAGAAGACCGGCGCTAAGATTTCATCAATTGTTAATGTCATAGAGAAGTTCTACGGCGAGCCTAGAGAGACAGTTGCCAATGCCCGAGCAATCTTGGGAATAGGCGGATTTCAGCCAAAAGGTCAGAAGGAATGCAGTATCACTGTTACTGAGCTGTTCATGGAGCGGCTCGAATCACCCAAGGTCGTACATGGAGTCAGATACGAGCCCGGAAGGTCTCTGTCAAGCATTGCTGTCTCTCAATAGAGACAACTGGAATTCGGAGGCGTGTCTGACGGGCGACCCTCTGCTAGTCAGCTTTCTCGCACACTAACCAAGCACCGTCTGAGCAACCTCACGGATTTGAAATAGCAGACCTCGTTGCCTGATGCAGTGATGGACTTCAGTGTCCTTTCTGTCCATACTTTTGGTAGTGAACGATCTTATCCAAGTCTTTCCTATGTTTCGGTCCGGGTCTTTCGTCTGGGTAGCCTAGCGTTAGCAGGGAGACGACTCGAAGGCTTCTGGGTATATTCAACAGATCTTTCACTTTCTCTTCGTTGTAAGCGCCGATCCAGCAGGAACCTATGCCTAGGTCCCAAGCAGTCAATGCCATGTTCTCGATGGCGATCGCTAGATCGATCAGGAATCCCTCAAACGGACCAACAGGGGCGCTTTCTTCCGGGTCCGCCAAACAAACGACGACGGCAGCGGCCTCTCCAACAAAGGCCTGATTGCCCGCGACCTGTACCAACTTCTTCTTCACAGCTGGATCTGTCACAACGATGAACTGCCAAGGTTGGCGATTCGCGGCAGACTGAGCGAGCCTCGCCCCGTCCAGTATATTCAGCAACGTCTGTGTGGGTATTGGTTTGTCTTTGTACGTCCTTATCGAGCCCCTGGTCTTGATTACGTCCAAAACCGGCAAGACGAACACTAAGGGTTCGTTGAAAATCTATGTGACTTAAAGCTTGACTGGCAAATCCTTGTGGTCAGGACTGCAGGCTCAGGATTTCGCGATCGGGTACGTGCCATGCTTTGCGACGGTCTTTGTGATGGTTTCAAGGACTTCCAGATAACGCATTGATTTGATGTCGCCTATGTCTTCAGTAATGCCTAACGCGAAATCGTGTCCAGGAGCCGCGCTTCGCAGAATGTTAACCACTTCCCTTTCTACCCGGTCAAGCTGAGCTTCCAGAGATACTGTCGCCGGAAAGTTTGTCCAGAGCACTTTTCCTTTCCACGTGGCCCTTGCCTCGTCGATTGAAATGTCTCCGATCGGCGGCGGCGTAAAAGCTTCGACAACATCAATCTTGGTGCGAGCGATCAAGTCTCGAAGGCATTTCAGCTTCCCGTCGAGGTGGACGGCCAAGATCTTGCCTTTGGCATGAAGCATGTCCGCGATTTCATCGTAGAAGGGAACACAGAAGTCCTCGAACAGCTTCGGACTGGTCACGACTCCGTTGATGTTATCATCTAACAGCACAATTTCTGCCGGAGAATCTGCGACTATTCTGTACATTTCGAGTTGTTTCTTGCGGAAGACTTCGTACAGATCATCGAACTCGGCTCTGTGCATACGGTAGTCTAGTGAGAATCTGGTGTAGCCCATGAGATCTAGGAGCATGGATTGCAGAGGTGATTTTGGTGTCATCGCTGCCGCAACGCCATCATCACCCATAATTCTCTCTACCTTTGAGAAATCATCACAATTCGGGAAGTATTCGGTGTCGTCGATGATGCACTTGACTGTCTGATAGTCGCGTAGCTCTTTGATCGCCCACTCAGAAGGCCACTCGAACAGGGCATAACCGCGCTTGTATTTCTCGCGAATCGTACCCACGGGAGTGTTGTAGGTTCTATCGATCACTTGTTTCTGTTGCGCGACGCAGGAATAACGGTCATCCAGGGAGAATGAAGTGACATGTTCCGTTGTTTCCATCGTTACGTTCGGGGTCTTGAAGCCGTAGACTGGTGTGCTTAGGTCCACGAGGCAGAGGCCAATATTCCGTAGTTGACGTTCTTTGTAGCCTCTTGGCGCCAGAATAGTGTAGGCAGTTATTGGTATCGCATCTGGTTCCTCATGCCGGAGCACACTCATTAGCCTGTCTTTCAGGTTCATTGAAGATCCCCGCGTGCAACCCATTCTTTGCAGATGTTTACGCCTGCTACAGCATCCGGAGCGTAGGCATTTGCCCCGACAGTCTCAGCAAACTCGTTCGAGACCGGTGCACCGCCGAGTATCACTCTGAGCTGCCCCTTCAGTCCAGTCTCCTGTAGTAGCTCAATCACATTGCGCATCTGGGGCATAGTGATTGTCACAAGCGCAGACATTCCAAGAATCCTAGGTCTCTCGACGCGTACGGCTTCGACGAATCTGTCAGCTGACACGTCCACTCCGAGATCGACTACTACGAAACCGGCGGTCCGCAATAGCATGCTGACGATGTCTTTGCCTATGCTGTGAAGGTCACCTTCGACCGTGCCCAACACGATCTTGCCGATTTTTCTCTCTTCACCCTTCTGGAGGTGGGGCTCCAGTATCTTCAAGCCTTCTTCCATTGCTGCTCCCGCTGCGATGAGGTCAGGGATGAAGTATTCGCCGGCCTGAAACTTCTCGCCCACAATGTTCATCCCGGGGGCCATGCCCTCGCTGATCACTCTGGTCGGTGGAATTCCACTCGTCAGAGCCTCCTCGCATGTCTTTCGCACACGCTCAAAATCGATGCTTACGATGCTGTCCCTCAGCCTGTCAAGAATCGGCCGTTCCAAGATCTCGCCTGCCAATCCAGCCTGCGGTGACACTGCCCTCATAGCTCTTTTGACTTGGCTTTCAAGAATTCGCGAGTCGATGACTGAGAAACCGTCAAAAGCGATGCGGATTCCATAGGGCACAGTCGAGAGGAGCGGGATCATGAACAGCCTCTTGCGAAAGCCCTTAGAGTGCTGCGGAATGAGAATGAACCCTTGCCTGCGGGTTGGTCCAAAACATGAACTCAACTAGACTGTTTGACGGAATCTACCAAATTGCCTCTCCGCTCGGTGATCGTGTCCTATACCAGTACCTTCTCTCCGGGGTCGTTCCCTTCTCGTAGATACTGGAACCCGTGAGACTCCTGCGAAGACAACTATTCCATTCATGGAGTCCATTGGGTTGAAGAAGGACGATCTCACCGTTGCCATCAATACGCACTGTGACGCTGATCATTTCGGAGGAAATTCTGAACTTCGACGTTTGGCACCACGAACACTGCTTGCGGCTCACAGAGAGGACCGTGAGCAGATCGAGGACCCTGACCTCACGATGAAGATTCGTTACAACGCCTTCAGCGCAGACCATGGCATCGAGTACGCGCCCGAGGTGAAATCATCTCTGCGGGCGATGATGGGCGACCGCTGTAGTCTGGATATTCTCCTTCAGGGCGGAGAGGTATTCCAGTTGTCCGACGATTGGGGTGTTGAGATCCTTCACGTCCCAGGGCATTCTCATGGGCACATTGCCATTTGGGATCCACGAAACAAAGCGGTCATAATCGGAGATGCGGTGATGGGAAGGTATATTCCAACCGCAAACGGCAGACCTGCACTTGCGCCAACCTACATGTATCCGGACGAGTACTTGTCGACAATACGACTCATCAAGCAACTCAAGCCTGAAACACTGTCGACATCACACTACCCCAGCATGAATCGCGAGCAGGCCCAGAAGTTCCTCGACGAAAGCGCCATATTCGCTCAAGAAGCGGACGATCAGATACTGAAAGCTCTCAGAGCCACAAACGAACCGCTAACGCTGAGGGAACTGATCGCAAAGACCGCGGAAAAACTCACCCCGATCCCAGAAAACGCCAGGATGGATCTGGCGTTTCCATTTGCGGGGCATCTGACAAGGTTAGAGAAGCTTGGCAAGGTCCACCGCGCAAGGAAAGGTGGCCTTGTCGCTTGGAGAATAGTTCAAAGGCTTAGGAAGAGACGGAGGATCTAGTTGGGGAAGCAGCGTCTCCTCTCTCCAAGGTTACAGCATGCGTGCGAGACGGGTTCCGTTGAATGGTGCGGGGTGGGATGCGGGCGCCAGTTCGCCGGTGTGAGTGACCATATGTGGCTTGGATTGTCCTGCCATTACGAAACCGTCGCCGCATTCGGAACTGAATGTCTTGCGCGGAAGCTAAGAAATCGTGTCTCTCAATGAGCCTTTAGCAATGTCTGCGGCGATTCGAGCTTCTACTGGTGAACTCCAGCCCCTGGTGTCTGCTTTCATTGTAAGCTAGAAGCCGTATGCTTGACCTGCCTCGTAACAACTTCTGAGCTAGGGGCTGCCATGCGGCTCCGGCGTCCCCTTGTTGACGCACAACGAGAAAGGTGATGAGATGGTCTCCTTTAGGTTGCGTAAGAATAGTAAGCCCACGTATCAAACGGTTAGTCCGAATGGGTGTCCATGCAAGAGATGCAATTGTCCGCATGTACAAGAGCTTCATTCGCTTAGAAAGTATCCTACCGGCACACATTACCAAGTCTTCTGCACGGGAGGCAACGATGTCTGTTTGGCACATTCAATGAAGAGTTCACCGGTCATGGCGGGGATGTGAGGAGTCGGTGGATGTGATGCGACAACAGCTCATCATGCAGCAGAAAGGTGTTCACCCAGAGAAGGTAGTTTCCAAAGATGGGACGCCAATCGCTTTTTGGCGTAGCGGGCAAGGCCCTCCGCTTGTGCTGGTTCATGGTACCGCGGCTGACCACACCCGCTGGAGACCGGTTCTTCCCACGCTGGAACAGCACTTCACAGTCTATGCGATTGACCGCCGACGCCGAGGCGGAAGCGGTGACTCGAGCGAATATGCGATCGGGCGTGAATTCGAGGATGTCGCGTCTGTCGTGGACTCGATTAGTGAGCCAGTCAACCTGCTCGGCCACTCCTATGGCGCAATATGCAGTCTCGAAGCTGCTTTGCTCACTTCGAATGTAGCAAAATTGGTCCTCTACGAACCGCCAATAGTTGCAGGCGTGGACTTCTACCCATCTGGGGCCATCAACAAACTCGAAGCCCTACTAAACGCTGGCGACCGTGGCGCAGTTGTCACGACTTTCATGAGTGAAATTGCGAAGGTGCGTCCCGATGACTTGAAGATGCTGCAATCGCTTCGTGCCTGGGAAGCGCGAGTGGCGGCTGCACACACGATTCCCCGTGAGCTACGAGCGGACGAAGACTACCTCTTCGATCCGGAACGATTCAAGATGCTCACCGCGCCTACGCTCCTTCTTGTGGGCGGCGATAGTCCAAGATTCCTGAAAGTCGCTAGCGCTGCCGTCTATGCAGCACTGCCAGACGCGAAGATTGCTGCAATGCTTGCAATCAAACGGCTAGGGCATCTAGTTGTCATAGGTCACAGGGTTCAGTGAAGAGTGCGGGGGGTGGGATTCGAACCCACGAAGGCCTACGCCACAGGGTTTCCCAGATCCCCAGTGATCCCGAGGGATCACCTAAGCTTGGCACCATACGACTTTGATTTCGTACGGTCCTGCCCCTTAGACCTGGTTCCCGCCTGGTTCGTTTGACTCGCCAGAGACTCGGGTACCCCCGCGCATCAGCTCTTGTCCCTACTCACCTAGCGGAATATTATCCCTTCGAACTCGCTTTCGTGATTGACAACTAGCGATCTGCTTGCTCGGCACTAGATCGATCATGAATCTGTGGAGGATTTGGACTGAGCAATAGATATTAGTGGCAGTCTGGGTCAGCGTATGGCTTCCGAGTGAAGAGTGTTGAAAGGCCGCAATTACAGGGCCCCTAGTGGTCAGCCCTACACGCGTGGCAAGTATATCCACGGCTCACCTGCGCTGAGGATTTCAAAGTTCACTATGGGCGACACGAAAGCGGCCTATGACTACAAGGTCAGTCTGGTCGTGCAGGCTCCTATCCAGGTTCGCCACAATGCGCTTGAGGCGGCTCGTGTGTCCGCGAACAAGGTTCTCTTTGACGTACTCGGCGAGACAGGCTACGTAGTCCGCCTGAGACCCTATCCGCACATCATCCTCCGAGAAAACCGCATGATCGCCACTGCAGGCGCCGACAGACTTCAAGAAGGAATGCGCAGATCGTTCGGAAAGCCATCTGGCCGAGCCGCGCGCCTACGGGCTGGACAGTCAATCCTAGACCTCTACGTGAATCAGGCGCACGTCGATCTTGCTAAGGAGGCTCTGAGAGTTAGCTCGAGCAAGCTCGCCGCTACCTGCAGGGTCGTGGTCGAACGAGAGATTCCTCAGTCAGCGGCGTAAGTCC
>Ga0315280_10006182_pt1 | contig 16648 bp, 15 predicted proteins | sample YL17G06_40_MG_FD_203697 | JGI IMG/M metagenome (GOLD analysis project Ga0315280, IMG submission 203697) | Sediment microbial communities from Yellowstone Lake, YNP, Wyoming, USA - YL17G06_40 | ecosystem: Environmental > Aquatic > Freshwater > Lake > Sediment | place: USA: Wyoming | collected...
CTCCCATGTCCATGTGCCACCTTCCACTCCCTGCATCCATCGGCGGAAGGCCGGAAAAGTTTAGGTTCGCTCAGCGCCCGCCCCCGGCATGCTCCAGCACCACCTGGATAAAGCCCAGGGCAGCTTTCGACAAAGCTTTGTCCCTCCGGTAGATCAACCCAAGTTGCCGCAGCATGGGCTCCGGCCCCAGCGACACGGCCCGCAACTGCCCGCTAGCGAGCTCCTGGAGGCAGTGCGACTCGGCGCAAAATGAGATCCCAAGACCCGCCATCACGAAACGCTTGAGCATTTCCGTGGAATCCAACTCCATGGAAATGTGCACCTCCGCTTCCACCGGCTCCAGCCACTCATTCAGACGCGTCCGGGTGGTGCCGGATTTGGGCAGCAGCAGAGGTTGCCCCACCAGTTGCTGGCAAACCACCGCCTGCTGGCCGGCCAGGGGGTGGCCGGGCTCGGCGATCAGCTTGATTTCATCGCAGTGGATCCGAGCGATCTGAAGTTTTCTTTCCCGGATAGGCAACTGGGTGACGCCGAAGTCCGCGGCGTTCTCCAGAACCGCTTCCAGGATGCGGGCCCCGTACAAACGTTCCACCAGCATCTGGACCTGGGGGAATGACCGGCTGTACTGGGCAAAGACCTGTGGCAACACATAAATGCAGGTGGCTTCGTTGGCCGCAATGACTAACTCCCCGCGCGGCGTGCGCTCCAGTTCCTGAAGGGCGTTTTGGGCCTGCCGGCGCAGTTCCAGGATCTGCCCGGCATACTGGCTGAAGATCTTACCCGCAGTAGTCAGCGAGATGCGGCTGCCAAAACGCTCGAACAGGGCCGTGTTGAGCTCCTGCTCCAACTGGCGCACCTGCGCGCTGATAGCCGGCTGGGTTCGATAGCAGGTCTGGGCAGCCTTCGAGAAACTCTTCAGCCTGACGATCTCGAGAAACGTGTGCAGTTGGTCTAGGTCCATGGAGCCGGACCATCAGGGGTCCACAACAAAAAAGTGAATCGGCGGGATAGAAATAATGAATTTCCCTTTCCCGGTTTGCCTTGCTACTAATTGTAACAACTGTTCCCGGGTGGTGCGGTTGAAGAGAGAAACCGTGGGAATGCCGCAGCCACAACCAGGCCGCACCCCCAACCCGGGCCTTCCGCGCGATCATGGAAGAGGAGGCCCGTGCTGCTAAAGTCCCATTCCTTTGCGACCCGCGAAGATCCCTCCCCAACCCGGCCCACGGCCCGGCTCAGGCATTTTTGCCTTTTGATTTTTGCCTTTTGCCTTCTGATTTTCCGGTCCTTGCGCCGCAGCCGCACTGTGTACCGGCTGGCGCTTCTCCTGGCGGTCATCGCAACCTCCGCCCCTGCCCAAAGCCCGCCAGAGGTTCTGGTGGTGCTCAACCGCACCTCCGCGGTGTCCCAGCAGATCGCCCGCTACTATGCCCAGAGGCGTTCCATCCCCGCGCGCAACCTGTGCGCCCTGGAGGTCACTCCTGAAGAGACCATCGCACGCAGTGTCTATGAGGAGAAGATCGCAGCCCCCATCGCCGCCTTCCTGAAGGCCGCAAACCTGGTGGACCGAATCCTGTACATCGTGACCACCCTGGGTGTTCCGCTCAGAATTTCCGGATCCTACCTCGAGCGGGACACCGACGCCGCGGCCGTGGACTCGGAGTTGACCCTGCTCTACCAGATCATCCACGGAAAAAAGCCGCCCCTGCGCGGTCCGTTGCCGAATCCGTTCTTCATGCGCCGGGATGAGCCCTTCCGCCACCCCCGCTTTCCCATCTACTTGGTCACGCGGCTGGCTGCATATGACTTCGCGGACGTGAAAGCCATGATTGACCGCTCCATGGTGGCGGTCAATCGGGGAAAGTTCGTCCTGGACCTCAGCTCCAGCGACGACAAGACCGGCAACGACTGGCTGCGGACGGCGGCCATCCTCCTGCCCAAGGATCGTGTGGTGATCGATGAAACCACCGCCGTGCTTTATGGCCAGCGCGAGGTGATCGGGTACGCCTCCTGGGGGTCCAACGATCCCCATCGAAAACGCCGCTTTCTGGGCTTCGAGTGGCTGCCGGGCGCGATTGTCACCGAGTTCGTCTCCAGCGACGGCCGCACCTTCGTCCGCCCCCCGGATTCCTGGAACATCACCACCTGGAAAGACACGGCCAATTTCTTCGCCCGCTCCCCGCAAAGCCTGACCGCGGACTACCTTCACGAGGGCGCCACCGGGGCTTCCGGCCATGTCTATGAGCCTTACCTCGCCTTCACGCCCCGCCCGGATTACCTGCTCCCGGCCTATTTCAGCGGCCGGACTTTGGCCGAAAGCTACTACCTGTCGATCCCGGCCCTCAGTTGGCAGAACATCGTGGCCGGAGACCCGCTGTGCCGGCTGAAGAAAGATATCCGCCAGAAAAAATGACCTCCGTAATGCCTCAGTCTCTGGGAGGTACTGGATCCCTTGTGGGATAAGCTTTAGCTTGTCTGGCCCATTTTCGACTACAGCGCGAAACAAGCTGAAGCCCATCCTGTCCAGAGTCCCCGGAGACTGAGGCATTACTGACCTCCGTGTTCCGGAGTTGCAGGCCGGACCACGGAGGTCGGAGTTTTTGAGGGCGGCAACTGCCCGCAGGCGGTTGCCCGGCTTGGAATTGCGTTCAGCGGCTCCGGCGGAAGCCGACTCGAACGCCCGGCCTCATCAGTCCGCGAAGTTGCCCCAGCTTGTCTTTCTGGTCCTGGGTGAGCAGGGCATAGAATTTGGCCTGGGCCTGGGCGCGGGTCCCCATGATGGGCGCCATGGCTTGCGCCACCTTGCCGGCGAGAGGGAGCAGGGCCTGCAACTGCTGATCGCTGGTGGCCGTCTTCTCTGCATCGCGCAGCGCCTGCTTGGCCTGTCTCACCACGGGCAGCAAGGGTGCGATGGTATTCTGGGCATCATCGAAGATGGCTTGGGCCGCGATCTTCTGGCTGTCCGTGAGATTCAGCAGCGTCGCCAGGCGCCCCAGTCGCATGCCTTGCCAGTTGCCCGCCTGCCCCATCCCCCGCCCGGCGCCCATGCCTTGCGCCAGCGCCGCGCTGGCGGTCCACAGCGCCACGGCGCTCCATGTCAGAAGTCTGTCTCGCATTCTCATGTGTTCTCTCCCAATTGTTTAATACCGCGCGCCGCCGGTATGTTGTGGTGGATGGCGTAAATCTGTGTAAGCCCCAAAAACAACAACCTCCGCGGGGCGGTCTTGGGGACCGGCCCGCGGAGGTCAAACAGCATCAAGCGGAAGATGCTCTTGCATCTCCACTACCCCGGCGAAAGCCCAGCCCAGCTCATGCCGGACCAACCGCCGCCCCCCTCAGGCGGGTTTCTCGCCTGCCCCCCTCCGAGTTCCAACTGCCAGGACTGCTAATGATTGGAAACCGGCGCGCCCCGGCAGGTTGCGGGTTTCTGTGTAAATGTTCGTAAAAATCCTTACATTTCTATGCAGCGGACCTTCCTCACTCGTGCTACATTCTGGTCGTGCGGATTTTGTTGGTGGACGATGACGTCGAACTGGGCGCCCTGCTCAAGGAGCTCCTCAAGCGCGAGAGCTTTGCGGTCGAGGTCGAGTACGAAGGCCGGCGCGGGCTGGAGCACGCGCTGCGCGGCGATTGCGACCTGGTGGTCCTGGATGTGATGCTGCCGGGAATGGATGGCTTCGAGATCCTGCGCCAACTCCGGCAGAAGAGCCGCGTGCCGGTGATCATGCTGACCGCGCGAGCCGAGGACGTCGACCGCATCATCGGCCTGGAACTGGGCGCCGACGACTATCTTCCCAAGCCCTTCAATCCTCGCGAACTGACCGCCCGCATTCGCGCCATCCTGCGGCGCATCGAAGAGCGGCCCGCCGCGCCTGGCAAGCCCCTGGAAGTCAACGGCGTGCGGCTTGACCCCGGCGCCCGTGAGGTGTCCGTTGAGGGCCAGCCGGTCGAGGTGACCACCATCGAATTCGACATTCTCGAGATCCTGATGCGCGCGGCCGGAAGGGTGCTCTCCCGCGATGCCCTGATGGAAAGCCTGTACAACCGCAAGGCCACCCCCTTCGACCGCTCCATCGACATGCACATCAGCCACCTCCGCAAGAAGCTCGAGCGGGGCCGCACCCTGATCAAAACCGTGCGTGGCGTGGGTTACCAGTTTTGCCGAACCCCTGAGGAGGCGCCGGCGGAATGAAATCCCTGTTCTCCAAAATCCTGCTGTGGTTCCTGGCCGCCATGGTGATTACGGTGCTGGGCTTCCTGGTCACCACCGAAGTCAGCTTGAGCGCCACACGCGGACGCGGGCATCTGCTGTCCCGCTTGCTGGCCTTTCCCATGGAGGAGGCTCGCCACGCCTACGAAACCGGCGGTCCGGAAGCCCTGGGCAGGTTTCTGGCACGCTTCCGGCTTGTGTTTGAAGCGGAGGGCGTCCTGACCGATACGGAGGGCAAGGACCTGCTCACCGGGAAAGACCGCCGTGAGCTGATCGCCAGCGCGCAGCGCCGCCCGCTGCTGCCTTTCTTCCGTGCAGGCCCCACCGTGATCGCGCACGCCAGCGACCGCGACCGTTACTGGTTCTTTTTGATTCTTCCGGGGCAGAGGGGGCGCTTTCCCTTCTTCCTCCCCCAGTATCTGTGGATCATCGCCCCGATGGTGTTGCTGTCCTACGCGCTGGCCCTGCATCTCAGCTCGCCCTTGCGGCAGCTCCAGAGGGCCGTCGAGCGCTTCGGCCAGCGAGATTTTTCCGCCCGCGTGAAATCGCAGCGCCGCGACGAGTTGGGGCAGCTCGCCCGCACTTTCGACCAGATGGCGCAACGCATTGAGACCCTGCTCGAGGCCGAACGGCGCTTGCTGCTGGACATCTCCCACGAATTGCGCTCCCCGCTGGCTCGGCTGGCGGTGGCGGTCGAACTGGCCCGGTCGGGAGAGGATCGCGAGGCCGCCCTGAACCGCATCGAGAAAGAGGCCGAGCGCCTCAACACGCTGGTTGGGGAACTCTTGCAGGTCACCCGCGCGGAAGGCGATCCCTCCTCGTTGCGTCTCCAGACCGTCCGGCTGGACGAGCTGCTCGCGGACCTGGTCGAGGATTGCTCGCTCGAGGCCCAGGCCAGAGGCTGCCGGCTCACTCTCGACGCCGCCCAGCCGCTCAGCGTTCCAGGCGACCCGGAACTGCTCCGGCGCGCGGTCGAGAACGTCATCCGCAACGCCATCCGCCACACCCCCGCAGACACTGCGGTCGAGGTGAGGCTCGACAGCAACGGCAGCACTCGGATTTCGGTGCGGGATCAAGGCCCCGGGGTTCCCGATGAGTACCTGCCGCGCATCTTCGATCCGTTCTATCGCGTCGAAACAGATCGCAACCGCGCCAGCGGCGGCGTCGGCCTGGGGCTGGCCATCGCCCGCCGGGCCATCGAGTTGCACAAGGGCGCCATCCGGGCCCGCAACCTCACCCCCGGGCTGCTGGTCGAAATTGAACTTCCCAAGAGGTGAATGATGAAGAGACCTCTGGCGTTGGTGTTGTCGGCGGTGTTTGCGATGGCGGCCCCGAAGAAGCTGGAACTGTACGTCTCCCGGGACGGGAACGACAACTGGGCGGGCACGCGGCGGCGGCCCTTCGCCACTCTGGAGAAGGCGCGCGACATCATCCGCGCACGCAAGCCGCAGGGGGGCGCTTCGGTTTCCCTGCGCGGGGGCGTCTACCCCATGACCAGAACGTTCCTGCTCACCGGGCAGGACAACGGCTCCGCGGAGGCGCCCATCAGCTACCAGGCCTGCCGAAACGAAACCGTGCGGCTGATCGGCGGCCGCCTGCTCGGGGGCTTCAAGCCGGTCAGCGATCCCGCCGTGCTCGAGCGCCTGGATGAGGATGCGCGCGCACACGTGCTCGAATGCGATCTTGCGGCTCTGGGCATCACGGATCTGGGCCGCTTCAGCTCGCGGGGCTTCGGGCGCCCGCGCTCTCCGGCGCACCTGGAACTGTTCTTCCAGGACCGGCGGATGAGGGTGGCCCGCTGGCCCAATGACGGCTTCACCAAGATCGCGGCCCTCACCAGTTCCACCATGGGCGATGAGCACGGCGGCACACTGGGCAAGCTCGATGCCGGGTTCTACTACGAAGGCGACCGGCCCTGGCGCTGGAAGAAACTCGACGACCTCTGGATACACGGCTACTGGGCCTGGGACTGGGCCAACTCCTACGAACAGATCGACACCATCGACCGCTCTCCGCGATTGATCCGCACCCGCCCGCCTTACGGCAACTACGGCTTCCGGAAAGGTCAGCGCTTTTACTTCCTCAACATCCTGGAGGAACTGGACCAGCCGGGCGAGTACTACGTGGACCACGACGCCCGCAAGCTGTACTTCTGGCCGCCCGCCCCGGTCAGCTCCGCGGAAGCTGCGGTTTCCCTGCTGGAAGCGCCCATGATCCGCCTCGAGGGCGCCAGCCACATCCTGATCCGGGGGCTGACCCTCGAATACACGCGCGGGGACGCCATCCAGGTGAGCGGAGGGACCAACGTGCGCATCGAGGGCTCGACCATCCGCAACATCGGCAACGCCGCCGTCATCGTCCAAGGCGGAACCGGGCACGCTGTCGCCGCCTGCCACGTCTATCACATCGGCGATGCCGGCATCCACCTGGCGGGCGGCGACCGCCCGTCGCTCACGCCCGGCGGCCACCAAGCCATCGACAATCATATCCACCACATGGGCGAGTGGTCGCGCACCTATCAGCCGGCCATCCAGGTGAGCGGCGTGGGCAACCGCATCGCGCACAACCTGATCCACGATGGCCCGCACAGCGCTATCCAGCTCTCCGGCAACGAGCATCTCATCGAGTTCAACGAGATCCACCACGTGGCCCTGGAGACCGGCGACGTGGGCGCTCTCTACATGGGCCGCGACTGGACCATGCGCGGCAACGTCATCCGCCACAACTTCTTCCACCACACCGGCGGCGTGGGCATGGGCTCCATGGGGGTCTATCTGGACGACTGCGCCGGCGGGACCACGGTGTTTGGAAACATCTTCTACCAGATGTCCCGCGCCATGTTCATCGGCGGGGGCCGGGACAACACCGTCGAGAACAACATCTTTGTCGAGTGCCAGCCAGCGGTGCAGATCGACGCACGCGGCCTGGACCCCAGGCCGGTGTGGCACAACATGGTCTACACCATCATGAAGCACAGCCTGGAGGCCATGCGGCCGCACCAGCCACCCTACAGCACGCGCTATCCCGAACTGGCCCGGCTCGACCAGTATTACCTGGGCGACTCGGGCGTCCCCCCGGAAGGCAACCGGGTGGTCCGCAACATCTGCTACCGCGGCAAGTGGTTGAGCATCGGCTGGCGGGCCGATCCGAAAATCATCGAGGTCCGGGACAACCTGGTCGAGCAGGATCCGCGGTTCGTCGATGCGGAGAAGATGAACTTCCAGCTCCGCCGCGACTCGCCGGCCTACAAGCTGGGTTTCCAGCGCATCCCCGTGGAGTGCATCGGGCCGCCGGTGGGGCGGCGCCCCTGCGCCGGGGGTGCCCCCTGGGCCCGCCCGCCGGCCGGCATTTTCATCCCAGACCCGCCTCATGCTATGAGATAATCAGACACCGGAAGGGTATTCTGATGACCAAAGCGGCTTGCTCATTTGGGTTTTTGCCGGTCGCGATCGCGACGGTTCTTTTCCTCCCCAGTGTTGCCAGCGGACAACGAGGGGGCGGTGGGCGGAGCGGTGGCGGGAAAATGACTATCCCGGTTCAAAAGTCCGGCAAAGTGGTGATGGAGGATGGCACGCCTCTTCCCGAGCCGGTACTGGTCGAGGCCGCTTGCGCCGGCACGGTACTTCCCGTCGCTCGGACAGATTCGAAAGGCGGCTTCATCATCGGGCGCGGCCGCGAAGCGGATGTGGATGCGCGGTTCCAGAGCGGCAGCACGGCCGGCGGTGTCACCGCGGGCTGCTGGCTGCGGGCCAGCCTCCCAGGCTACGAGTCGAGCATTCTCAGGGTGACTGACAGCGAAACCTTCGATCTCGGCACCATTGTGCTGAAGCGGCCCGCGGGCATTGAAGGCACAGCCTACAGCGCTACCAGCCTGAAGGCGCCCAAAGCCGCCCAGAAGGCCCTGGAGAAGGCCCAAGCGGCCACGCAAAAGAAGAAATGGGACGAAGCCCGTCCCCAGTTGGAGAAGGCCGTCGAACTCTATCCCGAATATGCCGCGGCATGGTGGGAACTGGGCCGCGTCCACGAGGCTTCCGGGGACCTGGCACAGGCCCGCAACGCATACGAGCGCTCCATCAAGGCCGACCCGAAGTTCGTCAAACCGTATCTCCAACTGGCGGGAGTTTTCCACAAGGAGAAGAACTGGCGGGGCGCCGCGGATGTGACCGCCACCGTGATCAAGCTGGATCCTTTCAGCTACGCCGGCGCCCACATGCTCAATGCCATCAGCAATCTCCGGCTGGGGAACATGGAAGCGGCCGAAGCCAGCGCGAGGCAGGCAGTCAAACTGGATACGGGGCACATTTTCCCCGAGGCGGAGTACGCTCTGGGGCTGATCCTGGACACAAAGGGCGACTCCAAAGGAGCGGCGGAGCACCTGCGCAGCTTCCTCCAGCTTGCTCCCAACTCACCCGGCGCGGAAGCTATCAAAGGGCGATTAGCCGAATTGGAGCAGGCCTCAGGCGCGCAGCCGGCCCCGCAACCGCCGGCTCCGAAGTAGCCGGGCCGCGAGACGCCTGCCGGCCGCGGCTTCCGCCACGCCGCAGGCGCGGCTCGATGCCGGCTTCGGACCCCGCCAACCGGGCCCGTTCACACCTCTGTGCATTTTCCTGGCTCACTCACAGTCAACCGCTTGTACCTCATCCCGCCCCCCTCGCTACCTCGCTTCTTTGCTCGCTGGTGAGATCATGGTTGTAGGCGGGGCTTCCGTGCGGCACCGCCCGGGGTAGCCAACCGCTTGGAGGCTGCACGCTGCCCCGCCAGGCCGAACCGAGTTCCATGCGCATCGGGAGGCGCTCTGGTGTAGAATACTCGGTTTCCAGGAGCCAAAAAGGGAAATCCCCGAAAGGATTGCTGGCTACGATGCGACTACTCGGACTCTTATTTCTCGCAGGCAGTTTGCTGTTGCCCTTACAGGCGCGCCAGGAAACCGGATTCCTGAACCGGACGGTGCGCGTGAAAGGGGTCCTGTACAGGTATCAGGTCTATGTGCCGGCCGAGTGGAACAAGCGCACCGCGTGGCCGGTGATTCTGTTTTTGCACGGCGCCGGAGAGCGCGGTGACGACGGATTGGCCCAGACCCAGGTCGGCATCGGCGGAGCCATTCGTTTCCACCGCGAGCGTGTTCCGGCGGTGGTGGTAATGCCGCAGTGCCGGAAGGACAAACTCTGGACCCAGCCGGAAATGGAGGAGATGGCGCTGGCGGCATTGGAGGCGGCCATCAAGCAGTTTCACGGCGACCGCACGCGCCTCTATCTGACCGGGCTTTCGATGGGCGGGTACGGCACCTTTGGCTTGGCCGCCCGGAATACCGGCAAGTTCGCCGCCCTGGCGCCCATTTGTGGTGGTGTGCGGTTTCCCCGCCGTCCCAACACGCCGGCGGTCCAGGAGCCCGCGGGCGATCCGTATGCCGACACGGCGCGCAACATCGGCAAGACACCGATCTGGATCTTTCACGGAGGCGCAGACCCCACGGTGCCAGTAACCGAGTCGCAGAAGATGGTCGAGGCCCTCAAGGCTGCCGGCTCGGACCCGAAGTACACCGAGTACCCCGGCGTGGGCCACAATTCCTGGGACAAGGCCTACGGCGAGCCGGAGTTTTGGAAGTGGCTGCTCGAGCAACGGCTCCGCCGGTAGCTCGGGCGAGCGACCGCCGGGCGGCTGGCCCAGATGGCCTACCGGTTCGAAGGCTCCCCCGAATATCACGCCTCTGCGCCGGTACCCTGTGCGACTCCCCAGAGCCCTCACAGTTTCCGGAACCATGGAGCGCACCGCAGTATTCGCCGGAGCACGTCTTTCATCGCCTTCGGTGGGCGATCCGGCCATGCCCAACTGACACCCAAGTATCGGGAGATCTCCTTCCAGGACAGCAGCCTTTGCCGCTCGGTTCCCCTTCCAAGCATGGCGTCCTCTTGGACTCCAAGCCTAGCAAGGACCGGCGCCTGGATTCAAGAGATGCGCAAAAGTTCGCAAGCGCGTGATTGCGCCCTGCCACCCGTCGCCGGAGGGCCTTGAGCCCGGGCGCGGTAATCCAGAACGTGCCCCGAGAGGCAATCTTCACCTGGGTGCTCTTCCAGGCGCCCGGCAGGCCCGGTCCTCCGGCGATCCTTTGTAACATGACCACCTCTGTGAAGGCCCCACCATTCGGCTGGGCGCCGGTGCTTGTCGCCGTCATCGTGCGGCCATCCGCCGATAACGTTCTCCGGGTGGTCTCCAACTCTTTACCCTTCAGCTTGTACACGCTGGCCCAGGTGCTGTGGTTTTCCCGCTTCCAACTACCGTCGAAAATCGGGGGTTTTCATCCCGTGTTTCAGGCGGTGAGGAGATCGTGATTACGAGACACCAGAAGCCCGTGGCCCGCATCATTCCCGAAGGCCGCCCGGCTTCGAGTGAAGTCCGCCAGGCAGTTGGCGAACTTCAAGCTCTCCGCCAGGAGATGGCGAAGCGTCGAGGTTTCAAGCCGCTCACTGACAAAGAAATCAGGCATGCGATCGAAGAGGGCCGCCCGTGAGCACTGGGTTTGTTGCCGACTCGTCCGTCGGTGTTGCCTGGGCCGCAATGTCACAATCCAGCGAAGCGGCCGCGCAACTCCTCGAAGACGTGGCATCGGGCACGCCTTTTGTCGTGCCGGTCCTTTGGATGTTCGAGGTCGCCAATGCCTTGCTCGTGCTGACGCGCCGAAAGCGCATTCAACCCGCGCTGTCCGCGCGTGCTCGCCGGGCTCTCAGCCGTCTGATTTCACTCCTCGACGATGAAGCGCCGCAGGTTGCGCTGGGTACGATCTCCGATCTGGCGGAGAAACATGCGCTGTCGGTGTACGATGCGGCCTATCTGGAACTGGCCGTTCGGAGAGGTCTTCCGCTGGCCTCCCGCGATGCGGATCTGAACAAGGCGGCGAAGCGCTGCGGCGTCCAGACGCTCCTGTGAGCGAATAGCGCGCCCATGGCGATGCTGCCTTCCATCTGCTGCCGCGAGCCGTCCGGGCTGACGATCGCACCCTGAACTCGACGGTCAAACGCCGAGCCCCCAGGCACCACATGTCCGGCGCAGCTTGACGCGCGCCACATTCGTGACCGAGGCGTCACTCCGATAACGGTCATGCTGCCGGCGACAAAAAAATCAGATATGGCAGAAGAAACTTGTCGTCTTCGATTGACTTTGTGCTCCAGACCACCTTAGGATGCTGCTGAGACGAAGGAGAGCTCCGGCATGAGCAAGAGAATCCACCACATGGGCATGACTCTCACGAAAGAGGAGAACGAGCGATGGCACAGGGACGCTCCCGAGCTGACGCCCGAGCGGCACGACGCGCTCATGAAGAAGCTGGGCATCACGAAGGAACAGGACGAGGAATGGCACCGAACCCACAAAACGCTCCACGAACAGCGGACCAAAGGAAAGAAAAACATCAATCCGTTCGCTGTGGGCGGCGGCTTCCTCGCTTGGTGCGTCAAGCAGGGCTGGCTGGTTCAGCAGGGCAAGCAGTACTTTGCCACCACAGAGGGCCTACGCGAACTGCGCGAACGTTTTGACATCAACGCATAGACACTTTTCGCTACCGCCTCATTTGGTGCAGCAACGGTGAGGTTCTCCAGAGGGGGCAATCCCTTGGTTCCCCGATGCCAGGACTTTGTGCCCTGCCTCTTCGGCCCTTGTTTAGCGCTGGCGCGAGGAGTGGTCCTACCGCTGCCCCCTTGTCCTTGACCGTGCGCTGGTGCGGAATGTCATAGAACTGCTGGGCCGTTGGCTTGCGGGTTAACGGCCTATTGTCAGCCCCTTCTGAGCGCCTCCTGGAGCCGCGCCGGCGTCATTGGCAACTGCATCAGACGGACACCCACCGCGTCCTAGATCGCGTTCGCCACCACCGCCCCATGTTTACGATTGGCGGTTCGCCGCGGCATGAGGCCAGGACTGCCGGATTCTCGACCAGCACCGCCCCGATGTTGGGCAGCCAGCAGACACAGTTATTCCCGCAACCATCGAAGTTGCGCCCGAGCGCTTCTCCCTACTTGAAGTCTGGTTGTGCGCGGCGCCGTGGTCTACAGCAGCTTTCGAAACTGGTCGATCCTCAGGCCTGCGTCCCGGATGATGCCGCCGATCGTAAAGGCGTTGACAGGGTTGCTGCGCGGGACAGTGACGATTCTGCTTCCGTCAGCTTCCCCGCGGCTAGACTTGGGCTTCGACCTGGCGAAGATCGCCGCTGTCGACAAGCTCGGCAGCGGCGGCCAGATACTCTTGGATGGCGCTTTGGATGTTCTCGAGCGCTTCCTGCTCGGTCGCCCCCTGAGACCAGCACCCCGGTAATCCCGGACACCACACGCTGAAGCCTTCTTCGGTTTGCCGCAGAGCCACCCTATAGACCATCGCTCCGGTTTCCTGCTTCAAGTATGGCGCCGGGCAGCCGCCATCTCACCCGCCCTTGAGCGCCCCCTGGATTCGCGCCGGGGTCATCGGCAACTGCCGCAGCCGGGCCCCTACCGCGTCGTAGATGGCGTTGGCGATCACCGCGCCCATGTTCACAATCGGCGGTTCGCCGCAGCCGGAGGCGGGGACTTCCGGGTTCTCGACCAAGATGGTCTCGATCTTGGGCAGCCAGGAGAAGCGCGGGATCTCGTAGGTGTCGAAGTTGCGGTCCAGCACTTCCCCGTCCTTGAAGCGCACCTCCTCGGTGAGCGCATATCCCAGGCCCATCATGATGCTGCCTTCGATCTGCTGGCGCGAGCCGTCCGGGTTGACGATGACGCCTTCGTCCTGCGCACAGACCACCCGCTGGACCTGGACCCGCCCGGTGCTCTTGTCGACCGCCACCTGGGCCATGGTGGCGATGTAGGTGCCCATGTAGATGGCGCAGGAGACGCCCACGCCCCGCCCGCTGGGCGTCCGCCCGGCCTTCCAGCCAAACTGCTTGGCGGCAGCCTCCAGAACGCGCCGCATGCGCTTGTCGCTCAGGTGGCTCAGACGGAACTCGAGCGGGTCCACACCCACTTTGTTCGCCAAGATGTCGATGTGCGATTCCCGCGCGAAGGTGTTGGTGTTGACCGAGGGCGCGCGCCACGGCCCAATGCCGAACGGGTGCAGCCCCGGCGTGCTGCCTCCGCTCCAGCCGCCGGAAGAGAGGGTGCGCTGGTGCGGAATGTCATAGAACTGCTGGGCCTCGCGGTCGCCCGCGCAGTAGACCGCGTAGTCCCACAGGACCATCTTTCCGGCGCCGGTCAGGCCCGCGCGGATCTTCACCACCGCGGCCGGGCGGAAGGTGTCATAGAAGAACTCCTCGGCCCGGTCAAAAACCACCTGGACGGGCTTGCCGGTGAGCTTGGCCAGCCGCGCCGCTTCGATGGCCTGCCGGGAGGCGCTCTTCCCGCCGAAGCCGCCGCCGACATAGGGCGTCACCACCCGCACGTTTTCCGGCGTGAAGCCCAGCGCCTGCGCCACCTGCTGTTTCACCGGAAAGGGCGTCTGGGTTGAAGCCCACACGGTGGCCTTGCCGTTCTCGATCATCGCCACCGCGGAGTGAGTCTCCATGGTCGCGTGCGCGACGTAGCTGTTGAGATAGGTCTCGTCAACGATGGTCGCAGCCAGCTTCTCGCCCTCCGCGAGGATGCCGCTCTGGCCCACCACCCGAGGTGGCGGCGCGGTTTTGAGCAGGTGGTCGAAGATCGTCTTGTCGTCCACGCCGGGCTGCGGGCGAACGAACTGCGCCTTGATGAGCCCCAGCGCCTTGTCGGCCAGGTCGGGCCGCTCGTGCAGCACGGCCACCATGTCGCCGTCCCGCACCAGCCGAACGCCGACCACCTTCTCGGCCGCGCTGGTGTCGATGTCTTTCAGGGTGGCGCCGTGCGCCGGGGGTCTGAGAATGCGCGCGTGCAGCGTCCCTGGGATGGCCATGTCGCCGGCGTAGCGGGCCTTGCCGGTGACCTTCTCGATGGCATCCTTGCGCCGGGGCGACTGCCCGACCACGGTGTACGCCTTCACGGGCTTCACCGAAGCCTTCCCGACATGCCGCTCGATGCGCTTTCCTTCAACCAGTTGCGCGTAGCTGACGCGCTTGCCCTGCGAGGATGGGTCGCTGACCACGCCGGCCTTCACCTGGAGCCGGCCTGCCGGCGCACCGAGACGCTCGGCCGCCATCTCCAGCAGGACCGCCCTGGCCTCCGCCCCGGCCGCACGCAGCACCGGGCCGAACTGCCGGATGCTGAGGGACCCGAACGTACCCATGTCCCAGGGGCAGACGTCGGTGTCGCCCATCACCATGTCCACCGAGTCCAGCGCGACGTCCAGCTCCTCGGCCAGGAGTTGCGCCAGCGCGGTCTTCGATCCCTGCCCCAGTTCGACCTTGCCCACCAGACAGGTGACCCTGCCCTCCGCGCCGATTCGAAGGTAGGCGTTGAAGTCGCTCGGGTAGCCCTGCCGGGCCGGCCCCTGAGACTCAGCCTCGAGCGGAAAGAACACGAACAGGCCGGGCAGCGCCAGGAAGTCGCGGCGGCTCAGATTCGGATCGTCCGGTATCATCGCGCGCCTCCCGGCCCGGCGCCGGCGGCCTCCTGGATGGCCTCGACGATGCGATGGTGCGAGCCGCAGCGGCAGAAGTTGTCGTCCATGTGCCGGATGATCTCGGCGCGCGTGGGCCGCGGGGTCTTCTGAAGCAGCGCATAGGCGTCGAGAATCATTCCGGAGGTGCAGTAGCCGCACTGAAAGGCGTGATGCTTCAGGAAGGCCTCCTGGATGGGGTGGAGCTTCCCGTCCTTGCTCAGGCCCTCGATAGTCAGCACCTGCTTGCCGGCAACGTCCTTGACCGGGGTCGAACAGGACCTAACAGCCTGCTGGTTCACGATGACCGTGCAGGCGCCGCACAAGCCGATGCCGCAGCCGAACTTGGCGCCGGTGAGGCCGAGGTCGTAGCGCAGCACCCACAGCAGCATGCGCTCGTCATCGACGGTCACGCGCGCCGGCTTGCCGTTGAGCGTGAATGAAATGGTTCGCCGCATGGGAATCTCCTCCCAGTTACTTCTTTGCGGCGGCCGGCGCCGGCAAATCCGAGTTACCGATGTCAGCGACACACCTCCACTTACCGTCTGGCTGTTTCTTGTAGACCGCCACGTACTTTCCCTTGTCGGTCACCGGCTTACCCTTAGGGTCATTCATGGTCATCGTGTAGGTCCCGGAAGCGTAAGCGAGGTCGCCACCCCGGGAGACTTCCACTTTCACCGTTTCGAAACTGTGGGAGAAGCCGGGAGTGGCGAAAAGCGCACCCCAGGTCTTTCGCACCGAGTCCTTGCCCGTGACCAAGGGAGCGTTGGGCAGGAACAACGCGGCATCATCAGCGTAGAGAGACGTGAAGCCTTGCACGTCTTTGGCTGCCGCGGCTTTCAACGCTTCAGCTTCAATCTCACGAACGGCGCGCTCATCGGCCGCGCGGGTATCGGGGGGCGGTGGCGCGGCGCAACCCCACATGAAACTGAGCAGCGCAAGGCCGCCTGTCAGCATGGCAAAACGAGTCATGGTCTTCCTCCTTCGCTTTGGCATTCAGCCTACCATAAGCATACACCCGAGCGCTCCCGTCGCACCCTCCTCATCTCGCCCGGTCTTTCTCCCTCGTGCCGCTGGACTCTGCCCTGTCCGCAACGCCAGCTCCGCGACGCCAAAGCGGAAAACCGGAGACCGGATCACCACGGCTGGAGGGCGCACCGAGGAGCGCTCTACTTCTTTGCGAGGGCCGGCGCCGGCAAATCGGAGTTATAGATGTCAGCAACACACTTCCAGTTGCCGTCCGGCTGTTTCTCGTAGACCACCACGTACTTCCCCCGGTCGGTCACCGGCTTACCCTTGGGATCATTCATGGTCCCTGTGTAGGTTCCTGAGCAGTAAGCGAGGTCGCCGCTCCGGGAAACTTCTACCTTGGTCAGTTGGAGGCTGAGCGAGACGCCGGGAGTGGCAAAAAACGCAGCCATCGTCTTTCTGATCGTGTCCTTTCCCGTGACCATGGGGATGCCCGGCGGGTACACCGCAGCATCGTCAGCATAAAAAGATACCCAGCGTTCCAAGTCCTTTGCGGCCGCTGCTTTCGACCATTCGGCCTCGATCTCGCGAATGGCCCGCTCATCCGCCGCGCGCGCATCGGGAGGTGTTGGTGCGGCGCAACCCCACATGAAACTGAGTAGCGCGGCGCCGCCTGTCAGCATGGCAAAACGAGTCATGGTCTTCCTCCTTCACTTTGGCGTTCAGCCTACCACAAGCATGTACCCGAGCGCTCCCGGCGTACCCTCCTGGTTTCGTTTGGAAGGGGGCGAACCGCGTGTATACTACACAAGGAGGACAACAATGCCACTTCGCAACTGGCTTCTGGTTACCGCGTTGACGGCTCTGCCCGCTTTGCCCGCATGGGCTGCGTCGCCCCCTTCGCCGCCTGCGAACTGGACAGACGGATACGTCATGGCCAACGGC
>Ga0315280_10006183_pt1 | contig 16648 bp, 15 predicted proteins | sample YL17G06_40_MG_FD_203697 | JGI IMG/M metagenome (GOLD analysis project Ga0315280, IMG submission 203697) | Sediment microbial communities from Yellowstone Lake, YNP, Wyoming, USA - YL17G06_40 | ecosystem: Environmental > Aquatic > Freshwater > Lake > Sediment | place: USA: Wyoming | collected...
AGCTTCTGGAAGAGCGGTTACGACCGGGATTCGCTGGGGAGGTACGCTTTGTCCAGGGAGATCTTCAGGGTCGCCGAGTCCCAGTTCCGTCGAGCGGTGTATCTCAACCCCTACGAGCCAATGTTCAAGCAGCATCTGGCGTGGTGTCTCTACAAGCAGGGGAAGCACTCCGAGGCGGAGGACTGGATCCGGAAGGCAATCGATCAGAAACCCGAGGATAGGGATAGCGGGTTCATTCTGAGCAAGATCGAGGAACACAGGGGTATTCGTCCCGCAACACCGATCGATAGGAAATGAGTGGTGAAATGGCGATAAGAAAATACGAAAAGCATCTAGCGTTCTACGAGATGAGGGACGAGCTGAAGAAGGCGAAGCACTGCGCGTTCTGTACTCTGGAGCGCAAGAGGATGCACCAGTATTTCGATGGGCTGCTCTATGAGAAGGTGAACGACCCCGGCATACGAAGATCCCTTGTAAGATCGGCGGGGTTCTGCCCCCGTCACGCACACATGCTGGCCGGATTCGGCGACAGCTTGGGCACAGCGATTCTTTATCAGGATCAGATCCGGCTCCGCATGAAAACCATGGAAAAAATGGGGTCACCGCTTCGCAAGAGCCGCAAGCCTTCGCCGTCAGCCGCGAAAAAACAAGAGGATTGTCCAGCCTGCAGGATCGAGGGACAGATGCGGATGGGGCACGCGCACAGCCTCCTCCAGGGATTGACAGACCCCGAAATGGTGGATGCATTCGAAACGTCAGCCGGTCTGTGTTTCCCTCATTTCACCTTTGCGGTAAACGAGGCCGAGGATCCCGGGGTGCGCAGTGTATTAATCCGTGTCCAGAAAGAGAAGATGGAACGCCTTTCCGCTCAATTGAAGGAGTTCATGGACAAGCACGACTACCGACGCATCTCGGAGGGGTTTGCCGAGGAGAAGGATTCATGGCTGCGCGCGGTAGAGCTTGTGTCCGGCCTGAAGAATGTGTTCTGACCGGATATCCTTTCCTTATTATTGCCTTATAAGCGGGCGCTGAGCATTTTCTCCAATAGAAATCCGCACTCGTTGTAGGTGATGAGGAAGGACATGATCGAAGCGAGAAAAGCGAGTACGGCAGCCGCAGCTATGCCCAGGCAGATTTCCACGAGGGCTATAGAAATATCAAGGTAATAGGCAATAATTGCAGCAATAACTGCGAGAAAAAGCCAGACTACGGCGATAAAGAAGATAGACTCCATGGGGCTGCCCTCCTAGCTGATCAGATAATCTCGTATTGTCAACTTCATGTGGGCAACGAGTAGTCTCTGAGGAGATGGGAGTCGATGTTTTTCGGAGGTACATATGATCCGGTTTGTGATAGTCAGGCATGGGGAAACCGAGTGGAACCGAGTGGAACGTTTCCGTGGACGGGCGGATGTGCCGCTCAATGAAGTTGGCCTATCCCAGGCGGAGGCGACTGCCCGCCGAATCGAAACGCTTTGGCAGGCGGCGGCAGTTTACTCAAGCCCCCTTTCCAGGGCGGTGAAAACCGCGGAGGCGATTGCGGGTCGGTTTTCGTTGCGCGTGCAAGTCCACCCGGAATTGATCGACATCGACTATGGGCAGTGGCAGGGCCTGTTGCCGGAAGATGTCAGAGAGCGGTGGCCGGAACTGCTGTCTGCCTGGTATGAGGCTCCCCACACGGTCCGCATCCCCGGAGGGGAATCGCTGGAGGACCTGCGGGTGCGCTGCGGGAGCGCAGTGAATGAAATAGGAGCACGGCATTCGGGAAGTACCGTTGTTCTTGTCGCGCACACGGTCATCAATCGCGTCATTCTCCTCGTCATGCTGGGGTTGGGAAATGACCGCTTCTGGCATTTTCGACAGGATACCTGCGCTATCAACGAGATCGAGGCGGAAGGCGGCGAGTTCACCCTTGTGTCGATGAACGACACGTGCCACGTGCGTTACCATGGCCGGGCCTCCGAATGACGTGGCGCCTAATTTGTGGAACGAGATAAAAATCCGAGGCAAAGAAGGCTGCCACGTTCCAGGAGCGGAGTCTTCAGGCCCGGGTGCGGTAGTGCGCCTTTTGCCACTACGCTTTTTCATGGAGTGAATAAAGATCCATGTCCAAGCATGAAAAGGTTTCTCCCTTATTCGGTCGAGCCTTTGTTTCTCATCACGAAGATGACCAGGGGAATCGAAACTGCCTGTGCTGCCATGGAAAAGGCGATGAGTAGGGTAAGCGAAACGCCATACAGGTATCCCATGAGAGCGCTTCCGAGAAACCATGCGATACCATAGCCGGTATTGAAGAAGCCGTAGGCGGTTCCGCGTCGATCCGTCGAAACCATCTCCGCGACGACGGCCCGCATGATGGATTCCTGGGCCCCCATGCCAATGCCCCACAAGGCCATGCCCATAACGGCGAAAGCGAGGGTTCCGGCGAACACAAGGGGTGCGAAGAACAGTGAGATCGTGGTGGCGGCGATGATGACGCCGAAGCCGAATCGATCGAAAAGGCGACCGAATACCAGGGCCGCGATGGCATCCACTCCCATGGCGACCGCGTAGAGAAGCGGGATCATCTCCCGGGGAACCGTTCTGGCATTCTCGAAGTGGAATGCGATAAGGGGATAGTCGACGTACCCCGCTGCGATGAACGCGATCGCGGCCAGATACAACCAGAATGTCCTGGGGAACTCTTTTTTCGAGGATGGGGATGCGGAGATGGTTTCCAAATTATCTGGGCGTGGGTACAGGAAGCGCGCGAAGAGCAGGGTTCCGATCGCCAGAACAGCGGGGATCAGCAGAAAGGCGAAAGCCGTCCTGTATTCCCCCCGAATGACCTGAATGAGGGTGACCAGCAGCGGCCCCAGAAGCGCGCCGATTTGGTCCATCGCTTCATGGAAACCAAATCCCCAGCCGCGTCCCATCTTCTGGGTCGCATGGGAAAGCATGACGTCCCGCGCCGGGGTACGCAGCGCTTTTCCGATCCGTTCGGCGATCATGAGCGCGGCCGCCAGCTCCCAGTGATTTGCCAGGGCCAGGGCCGGTACCGCGAGGAGGTTGATCAGATATCCCACAATCGTGATCGTCCAGTACTTTCGGGTTCGGTCGCTGATGAAGCCCGACACCAACCGCAGCCCGTACCCCACGAGTTCACCAACACCTGCCACGAGCCCCACGGTAAAACTGCTTGCCCCCAGAACGGCAAGGAAGGGACCCGTGATACTGCGCGCCCCCTCATAGGTCATGTCGGCGAACAGGCTGACGAGTCCGAGCAGAACCACGAATGTGAACGCGTTCTTCTTCGTGTGTATTACTGTCACCTCACGCTGTGACGTTCTTGAATGCCGCCTTTCCCGCGAAACGCGCTTGAGGCCCCAGTTCCTCCTCGATCCTTATAAGCTGGTTGTACTTCGCGATGCGCTCGCTCCTACAGCCCGAGCCGGTCTTGATGTGGCCGGCTGACGTTGCGACGGCCAGGTCGGCGATCGTTGTGTCCTCGGTTTCCCCTGAGCGGTGAGAAACGAAGCAGTTGTAACCGTTCGCTCTCGCAAGATCCATGGTCTGGAGCGTCTCGGTCAGAGTACCGATCTGGTTGAGCTTGATGAGGATCGAATTGGCGATTCCCTGCTCGATGCCTTTCGCGAGGATTTGGGGATTGGTGCAGAAAAGGTCGTCACCGACCAGTTCGATTCGAGCGCCTAGCTCCTCGGTCAGCATTTTCCATCCCGCCCAATCGTTTTCCGCCATCCCGTCCTCAAGCAGAACGATGGGATACTGCCGCACCCATTCCGCCCAGTGCTTTACCATCTGCTCGGAGCTCTTTGCCTCCGCGCTGGATTTGAAAAAGACGTATTTGCCATCCTCCCACATCTCGCTGGTCGCCGGATCGAGGCAGAGGGAAATGTCGGTGCCAGGCGCGAATCCCGCCTTTGTGATCGCCTCGAGTATCAGATCGACGGCTTCCACGTTGGACTTCAGGCTCGGCGCGAAGCCGCCCTCGTCGCCGACCGCGGTGCTGTACCCTTTTTTCGCCAGAATGGCTTTCAGCGCGTGGAACGATTCGATTCCCATGCGGATGGACTCGGAGAAGTTGGAGGCGTGATGCGGGGCGATCATGAACTCCTGGAAATCCACGGTGTTGTCCGCGTGGCGTCCTCCATTGATGATGTTCATGCACGGGACGGGAAGGAGGGAGGCGTTGACTCCACCAAGGTAGCGATACAGGGGGAGGCTCAGGGCTTGAGCGGCTGCGCGCGCGGCGGCGATGGAGACGCCGAGGATGGCATTCGCCCCAAGGTTGGCTTTATTCGGGGTACCGTCGAGCCTTATCATCGTGGCGTCGATGAGCCTCTGGTCCAGCGCGTTTATGCCGACTATTTCATTTACGATCCTCGTCCTGACGTTCTCTACGGCTTTCCGCACTCCCTTGCCGTTATACCTTTTTTTGTCCCCGTCCCGAAGCTCAACAGCTTCTCTTTCGCCGGTCGAAGCTCCCGAGGGCACGATGGCGCGAGCCTTGAGTCCGGAGTCCAGTTCCACCTCGACTTCAACCGTGGGATTCCCGCGGGAATCGAGGACCTCACGCGCACGAAGCGTTTTGATGGTCGTCATGTACACTCCTCCTGTTGTGCATGGAAAGAGCGAAGCAGGCGCCGCGCGGTGGCAACATCGAATGGCTTGAACCGAGCGGAACGCACTTTCATTTGTGCCTCCTACCATGCCGGTGTTCGGTAGGAGTCATCAGCCTTCGGGGAGAAGGCGGTTGGAAAGGGGGACTCCATCCCCTGGCGGATGAAATACTAGGGGAATGGCAGAAATGAGTCAAGAGTTTGCGCATTGGCAGCTTACAGGTAGGCAAAGCTCTTCGGCTTGGACGCGTCGGGCTTCCCTCACCCCCCTTGCCGCCTACCCCTCTCGTTATTATGGAGAAAAGTTCCCGATTTAGTCCGGCCATCTGCCGAACCAACAACATGGGAGCGAAGGAAAACTTCGGGAACCCGAATCGACGGATGGCGACATCGTGACCGCCGTCAAGGGGTTCAGTCCTTTGACCGCGATTGCCTTGATGAGCGATGTGGTTGACGTGGATCGGTTCAGCAGCGCCGAAGTCTACGAGCAGCTCGGCGGCCCCGGGATCGAGGCCTTCAGCTCTGCGGCCCGGCGGGCCCGCGAGCCCGGGCTGCTGGTGATCGCCGACGGGAAACGCAACGACATCGGCAGCACCTGCCTGGCCTATGCGCGGGCTTTCCTGGGGCGGACGGATTCTTTGGAAGCCCGCAGGCCATTTTCGACCTGGACGCCCTGACCGTGAGCGCCTGCCTGGGCTGCGAGGGCGTGCTCCCTTTCTTGGAGGAGGCCTCCCGGCACGGCAAGGGGATCTTCATCCTGGTGAAAATCTCCAACCGCGGTTCCGGGGAGCTTCAGGACCTGCAGAGCGGAGGAAAGCGGATCTATGAGCGCATGGCGGAGCTGGTGGTCCGGTGGGGGCAGGGCCTCATCGTCGAGCGGGGCATCTCCTCGGTGGGGGCCGTGGTGGGCGCCACCTACTCTCAGGAAGCCGCCGCCTTTAGGCAAGCCATGCCCCACACCCTCTTCCTGGTCCACTCGGCCCGGCAGGTGATCTTCGCCTATCGCCGGGGTCCCGACGAGGATTTCGCCGCCGCGGCCTGCGCCGCCGTCCTGGCGATGCGCGAGGAGCTTGAGGGCAGTCTGAGGAGGGCGAACCACTGGCCCTGGTGAAAGCGGTTCAAGGGACCAGCGGTAACGCCGGTTGCGGACTGCAATGGTCGATCATTCCGATTCCTTTATCCAGCAGATAGCGCAGAGAAACGAAGGTCCCTTCTTTGCAGAGGAGACTTCCCCCGCACTCGCATTGACCGCAGGCGCCGACCCCGCAGAGGCTCTCCGGCTCGAAACAGAGGAAGATCGCCTTTGGGTCCAGCCCGCAGGCGCTCTGGACTTCCGCCGCGGCTTTCAGGAACCCCAGGGGGCCGATGGTATAGCAGGCGAGCTCTGCCGGGTTTTCCTCTCGCAGGGACCGCTCCAGCCCCAACAAGATCCTTCCTTGCCGGCCTTCGTCCACCACGGTGGTCACCGGAAGCGGGGGGCGATACTCCTCCAGGAACGAGGCCAGGGCCGCCTCCTGGGGCGCGGCGGCTCCGTGAAAAAGGGAGATCAGTTTCCCCTGTCTTCGCAGGTGTTCAGCCAGGATTCCCGCCACGGCCAGGCCGCTGCCCCCGCTCACCACGAACGCAGTCCGGCAAGGGCTGCTCGGCGCCGCCGCGCCGTACGGCCCCCGTACCAGGATCGGCTCCCCCGGCTTGCAGTCGAACAGGGCGGAGGTAAACGGGCCCCGGCGGCGGATGATGAACGTCAGGGGATCGATCCGGGCCACGGAGAAGGGTTTCTCCCCGACGCCGGGAAGGAAAAGGAAGACGTACTGGCTGGGGCAAGCCTCCAGGCTCCCCTCCAGGGTGAAGACCCGCAAATCCGGGCCCGCGGCCCTGATCCGGCGGATGCGAAAAGCTCGGTATCGCATCAGGAATTCCATGGACAGGAAGCCGGCCGTCTCGCGGGTGCCGGTTTCGGCGTCGTGCTTCAGGACCCGCAGGTAGGCCGGGATCTCCGCCTGGCTTCGGATGCGGATGAAGGCGCTGCCGATCCCTACGGCGTTGGCTCCGGCCTCTCTCATCCGGCGGGCGTCATCGCCGGTCGCGACCCCGCCCATGCCCAGGATCGGCACCGCCTTGCCCAGCTCTTGCCGGATCTCCCGGACCGCTTCCAGGGCTTTTTCCAGGATCCAGGTCCCCGACTTTCCCCCCCGGTGCGACGGAGGGTTGTTCAGCACGGCCGTCCCGGTCAGGGGTTCCCGGAATAGCTCCGGCCCCACCGTGTTGATCGCCGAGATCCCGTCCGCGCCGGCCCGGACGGCTTCCCGGGCGATACGGGCGATATCCAAGACGTTGGGGGTGAGCTTCACGAACAGGGGGGCGGAGGTGGACGCGCGCGCCTCCGCCGTAAAGAGCCGGACCGCCCGCGGGTCGCTGCCTATGGCGGACCCGTATCCGTTACTGGCATGAGGACAGGAGAAGTTCAGCTCCAGCAGGTCCGCCACCGCCTGGAAGCGGCGGGCGAGCACCGCAAAATCATGCGGGTTGTCCGCCGAGAGGGAGACGTTCAGCAGGGCGCGCAGAGGGCGGGTGGCGCGCAATGCCTGGAGCTCGCGCAATCCCTCCTCCATCCCCGGATTCCGCAGGCCCACGGCGTTCCCGTAGCAACCCGGGCTGGCCTCCACGAGCACGGGTTCGCGATTGCCGCAGTTGGGCCGCACCTGATAGCTCTTGGTGGTGATGACTTCGATCTCGACGAGATCACGGTCCGCCCAATCGATCAGGCCGGGACGCGTGGTCAGGACTCCCGAGACGGTGGCGAGCTTCAGGCGGTCCTCAAGCAGGAACCGCCGCACCTCTTCCCGTGAATGCATGTTCACCCTCCCTAAAAAAATAAGCCGAACCCCGGAGGGTTCGGCTTTTCACCGCGATGGAGGCAAAGCCTCTTTCCCCCTTCGGGGGAAAGGCCTTGCGCGTGATTCGCCTTGGTGGTGTCGGTCGTTCTAGAGCCGATCGGCGTTTCTGGAACCGCATCAAGAAATCCAAATTGCCGAATCCATAGCCTGAAATGGCCGTTTTGTCAAGTGCCTTCGGCCGGTTCTTGAAGATCGGTATGCCCGCGGATTCCACCCGAGGCGTTAAAGGATCCCAAACGACCCTTCTGCAGTTCAGCCGTCTTGAAAGGAGCTGAAGCATGACAGGCTTGTTCACGCTTGATGAGTACATCATCGAGATGAAATATAGCGTGCTGCATCTATGTCTCGACCGAACGACAGACTGGAGTTCGCCTACCATGGCCGGCGGGCCTCCCACCCCACGAACGGGTCCGTTGATGGCGAGCACTTGCGCGACGAATTCCCTGTTTTTATAGTACAGGGGTGGGGATAACAAGCGCCATCCACATCCGCAATCTCCGCAAGACCTACGTCGTCAGCGAGCGCGAAGCGGGCATGCGTGCCGCGCTGCGAAGCCTGTTCCATCGCCACACTCGGGAGATTCCCGCGGTCGACGGCATTTCCTTCGATCTTGCTCCCGGGGAGATCGTGGGCTTTCTCGGTCCCAACGGCGCGGGCAAGACCACAACGCTCAAGATGCTCTCGGGCCTGCTGCATCCAACCGGCGGCGAGGTGAGCGTCCTCGGCCACCTGCCGTGGAAGCGGGAAAAAGACTTCCTTCGGCGGATCACCCTCGTCATGGGACAGCGCAACCAGCTCGTCTGGGATATTCCCGCCGCGGATTCTTTCGAGCTGAACAGGGCAATCTATCGCATCCCGACCGCTGACTACCGTAGCACGCTCGAGGAGCTCTCCTCCCTGCTGGAGCTGGGGCCGCTGCTCCGCAAGCCGGTCCGCACCCTCTCTCTGGGCGAAAGGATGAAGTGCGAGATCGCGGCGGCGCTCCTGCACCGCCCGCAGGTGGTGTTCCTCGACGAGCCGACCATCGGCCTGGACGTTACGATGCAGAGGCTCATCCGCGCCTTCGTCGCGGAGTACAATCGACGCTGCGGCGCCACGGTCCTTCTGACCAGCCACTACATGGCGGACGTGGAGGCCTTGTGCCGCCGAGTCATCGTCATCCACCACGGGAGGCTCCTGTTCGACGGCGAGCTGGCCGGCCTGGTCCAGCGCTTCACGGCGCACAAGACCATCGTGGTGCGGCTGGGAGACTGCCAGGCGGACCTGCGCGCGTACGGCGAGGTGGTGGAGTGCACGGACGGCCTTGCGACGTTGCGCGTTCCCAAGGCGGAGACGGCGCGCGTCACCGAGCGGCTGCTGGCGGACCTGCCCGTGATCGACCTGACGGTAGAAGACCCGCCGATCGAGGAGGTGATCGAGAGGGTGTTCGCGCAGGAGGTGGTATGAAAGGCCTGCGGGACGTGTACGTTCAGCAGTTCAAGACCTCCCTCGCATCGATGCTCCAATACCGCGCGGCGATGGTCATCTGGCTGATCGGGCACATGCTGGACCCGATTATCTACCTGGCGGTGTGGTCGGCGATCTCCCGGTCCAGCGGCGGAAGCGTCGGCGGGTTCACCGCGGGCGAGTTCGCGGCGTACTTCATCGTGCTTATGCTGGTCAATCACGTCACCTACACCTGGATCATGTACGAGTACGAGTACCGCGTGCGCCAGGGGATGCTCTCCTTCGCGCTTCTGCGGCCCCTGCACCCGATTCACGCGGACATCGCGGACAACGTCTCCTCCAAGCTGATCACCCTGCCCCTCATACTGGTCGCGGCCGCGGTCCTTGCGGTTATTTTCCAGCCCACGTTCCGCCTCGTTCCATGGGCGGCTGCGGCGTTCGTTCCGGCTCTACTCCTCGCCTTCATCGTGCGATTCCTCGTGGAATGGATGCTGGCCCTCGCTGCGTTCTGGACCACTCGGGTGAGCGCCATCAACCAGTCCTACTTCGTCGCGGCGCTCTTCCTCTCGGGCCAGCTCGCGCCTCTCTCGCTCCTTCCCTACCCGATCCAGGTGGCGGCGGCCATCCTGCCTTTCCGCTGGACCATCGGCTTTCCCGTGGAGCTGCTGCTCGGGAGGCTGACGTTCACCCAGGCATGGACGGGACTGGCGGCGCAGACCGCATGGCTGGCTGTAAGCCTTGTGCTTCTCAGGATCATCTGGCGAGCGGGCGTGCGGATATACTCGGCGGTGGGGGCATGAGATACCTGCGCCTGTTATGGGTCTTTTTCCGCGTCGGGGTGATGGGCGAGCTTGCCTACCGCGCCAACTTCTTCGTGCAGCTCTTCGAGTCGATCCTGGAGCTGGGCACGGCGCTTGCCGGGCTGGCGGTGATCTTTTCCTACACAAGCACGCTGGGCGGGTGGGGTCCCGACGATGTCGTGGCGCTGGTGGGAGTCTTTTTCCTGGTTGGCGGGGCGATCCGCCTCGTTATCCAGCCGAGCATGGAGCGGCTCATCGAGTCCGTGCGCGACGGCACACTCGATTTCACGCTCACAAAGCCAGAGGACGATCAACTCCTGGTGAGCATCCAGCGCGTGGAGATCTGGAAGCTCGCCGATGTCGCGCTGGGAGTCGGCGTTCTCGCGGTCGCCCTTGCGCGGCTGGGGGCTCACGTGGGCCCCTGGCAGGCGGCGGCCTTCGCCGCGGCCCTCCTCGCGGGCGGTGTCATCGTCTACAGCTTCTGGCTGATCCTCGCCACATTCGCATTCTGGTTCGTGCGTGTGGAAAACATTCTGGTGATCTTCCAGAGCATGTACGAGGCCGGCCGGTGGCCCGTGGGCATCTACCCGGGATGGCTCCGTTTCGCGCTCACGTTCCTCGTGCCGGTCGCCTTTGCCGTGACGGTGCCCGCCCAGGCATTGGCCGGACGCCTGACCTGGCAGACACTCCTGGGCGCATGGGCTCTGGCGGCCGCGCTGTTCGTGGTGTCGCGCGTTTTCTGGCGAATCGGAATTCGACGTTACTCCGGCGCATCGGCATAGGCAAAATCCTTGAACTCTCTTGTCATGCGGCCGATGAAGTCACTCATGATCCTGCTCTGTCTCCTCATCGCCTGCCTTCCGATGGCCCCGGCCTTCTCGGAAGGGGGGCCCTGGCGGTCCCGTTCTCCGCCTCGAGACGGGGATGCACACCTTGCCGCGAACGTTCGCCATTCTCAGTTTCGATTCCGCGCTTTTCGGGCTTTTTATGTGATTCGGGGTCTCCATTGGCCCTGCTCCTGGCACACCGTTTGCGTATAAGTGATAGTGGAAAAGCTATAAGTGCGGGCGGGTGAAAACCCCTCCCAAACGGACAGCTATTGGCAAGATCAAGGTACTTGAGGAGTGTGTTAACGGAAAGCCCGGATGAAATCCCATAAAAAGACAATGCGGTTGAGGGCTCGAGATGAGGGAAATGGTTTCTACGGAGGCGGCAGGCCGATTTTCAACGAGTTCGAATAAGGCTCCTTCCTGAATAGAGACGACCGCGGGGGTCAATCGCCCCCTACCTCGATCAGGAGGGGTTGAGCCCGTGGAGCTCGCAGCCGTTCGCGAGGAGGATCGCTCGGGCCGCCTCCCGGGCCAGCTCTTCGTCCATGTCTCCGCGCCGGATCCTCTGCTCGAAGACACGGGCGATCCCTTCCCGCGCCTGCATCGCATACCCATAGGCAGCGAGGGGATGCAGGGTATCTCCTCCGAAGCCGATGATTTTATTGTGCGGGACTCCGTCTAGCCAGGAATCCAAACCCTGTTCCATCCTGATCGGATTCATGGCCCAGGCCCAGCAGAGTCCGATCCACACGTTCGGATAATGCTTCCCGATTGCACCCAGCTCGTCCGTGTAAGGCCACCCTGCGTGGAATAAATCGAACTTAGCGGTAGGGTATTTGAGGAAAAGCGGAACGAGCTGCATCGGATTGATGTTTCTTAAGTCTTTGTTGATGTGGGCAAGGTACCCCGTATGGATCTGGACGGCCATTCCTTCATCGCAGGCGCGCCGTATGTACCGGTGCACGAGGTAGTCGTGGAGCGGCTTGAGCTCTATCGAAGAGAGCAGGGGAATGGCCGGAGCCTCCAGCGGCGCCCCGGGCCGTTCGTTCACCCTCAGGACCTTCTCTCCCCGCTTGATGTAGATCATCCGGTTGAAGGCCTTCTCCGCCTGGGCTTGAGTGGGATATCCGAAGTCCAGCCTCCGGTTATAGGCCAGACCGATCTTGAAGGCCGTAACCTTCTTCGTAGCCAGGCAGCTCGTGATGGAGTCCATGAGCCCGTCGACCAGGTCGTTGAGGGTATGGATGCTGCGGTTCCACCGCGCCTCCCGTTCCAGGATGGTGTCCCGGCTGTGGGCGACGAGGAGATAATCGTCCCGGTACGCGAACCGGACGAACGGGGGATACAGGCTGTCCGCCGTCTCTTCCGTCATGTTGATGGCGTCCTTGATCGCCCACTGAATATTCGCCCGGTTTTTCAGGATCTCAGTGGAAAACCGTAATGCATCCTTTTTTTTCAGCTCCTTCAGACGCTCCCCGATCTTCTTGACGTTTTGCTCCGAATAGTCCACCCCCAGAATGTCCTGGCAGGCCCGTTCGATGGCCCGGCAGTAACCGGTGTTCCGGCTTTTCCGCCAGGCGGAGAAAAAGATCCTGTCGTATTCCGGCCCCCGCTCCGCTGGATAAGGAGATTTGAGCGGGTGCCGCGGTCCGAAGGAAACCAGAAGATCGGCCGCAGCGTACCCCAGGAACGAGAGGTACGTATCCTCATCCTTCTCCAAAGTGGGCAGCGGCCACAGGTGCTCGTGATCGTCGAAAAGTGGCGATTCGAAGATGAACTCCCGGATGCTTGATGGCATTGACTCTACCTCCCTTGTGCTATTCCCCTGCATTGACTTCGCAAGCAGCGAAAATTTTCTATCCCCTCCAGCATCCGGCCCAGGTAAGTAAGATCATTCAGGAAGAGGGTGGAGCACACTTGCATCCCTTTCCGGTGGATGTAGTCGTGAGCTTCCGGGTGAGAGAAGAGCCAAGCTTCCGCTGTGGCCATACGGGCCTTGACTCCGATCACTGCCTTCAGCGTGGAGGAGGAGACCTTCCGCTCCCCGGGGCAGATCACCAGGGAAAGGCTCCCATCCTTGCCGATGACCAGTAAGGATTTGGCGATCCGTCCCACCTAAACGCGCATTTTCTGGACGGCCAGGACAGCCGCAGGGGCGCTCTTCTTCTCGAACTCGATGGCTTTCTGGCAGTGCCGGTCTCGGACGTCTTTGACTCTGTCCGGAATCATGGTTGCTCCGCGTACTGCATGATAGCGACTAGCGGGGAAAATGTCAAAGATCGGTTTTGCCGGACAGCAATTCTCGTTCTAACGAACTATGTCGATAGGACACAGATTTTGTGCTGCAAGATTCGCAGTTGCATCTCCACGGTCAAGAAACAGGGACTAACAGTTACAATTTGTTCAGCAAAGGATTATGATCCAGTTATCTTGGCTAATACTTCGGGGGGTGCTACATTTCGATCTATGGAGACGGTCCTGATCTTTACCCAGAAAATAGATCCCAGGCTTTTAATCCCCGCCCTGGGCGACCGGGAGGTCAAGCTGGCCGGCAGCAGGCGGGAGCTGGTGGAATCCATCCTGCGGGAGAAAAACCCTCTCTGCGTCCTGCTCGAGCCCAACCCTGCGTGTGCTGAGCTTCAAGACTTTCTGGCTTCTCTGAAAAAAAGCTTCCCCTTGCTCAGGATCGCCCTCCTGGCTCCGCCCCATGCGCTGCCGCTCCCCGAGGGTTTTCCCCAGATCGACCCCACCGCTCCTGAAGAGCTCTTAAACAAGGAGATTGACGGCTTCCTCGCTTCCATGACACCGTCCGAACGCAGAGAGCATCACCGCTTTGACTGGCCCCTGGGGGGTAACTTGAGCCTGGACCGGGAAACCTGGCAGAAGTTCCGCATCCGCAGCCTGAGCGCCAGCGGCGCCTTCCTGGAATCCTCCACCTTCATCCCGAAACCGGGGACGATCGGCCTGCTGCGCATCTTCTTCCAGGACTTCAAGATGCTGACCAGCTGCGAGCTGCTCGATCCCCGGAGGGCTTCCAGCAACCTGCCCGCCGGTTTCGGGGTCCGTTTCACGGACCTCAGCGAGACCAGCCGGAGGCTGATCGATCGCATCGTGGAGGATGCCCTGGTGTTGACCCTGCTGGAGGCGGACGCGGAGCCCCAGCCCCCTTCGATCGGGGAAGGGGAGCCCCTCACCGCCAGCTTCGAGCTGCTGTAACCTCGGGTCTATTTCATCGTCAGGTTGAACACCCCGTCCCAGGACTCGGGGGGGGCCTTCTTCTGGTACTCCTGGCAGCGCTTGAGGTAGACGTCCGCCGGGCCGTCGCCGGGGAGCAGCTCGAGTACCTGCTGGAAGCTTTTCTGAGCCCGTGTCCAGTCCTTCTCCTCGAACACGGATAGACCCTGGTGGAAGATCTCCAGCGCCTCCACCAGCTTGGCGTCGGCGGCGTTCTTCTCGTCGATCAGCTCGTAGAGGCGCACGGGCTGCTGGATGCCCACCACGCGCACCCGGTCCAGCTTGCGGACCGTGAAGTCGGCCCCGCCCTCCCCGTAGGTGCTCTCGCTGATCAGGACCCAGGTGCCGTACTGCTTGTTCACCCCCTCCAGGCGGGCGGCGAGGTTCACGGAGTTGCCCATGATGGTGTAGTCCATCTTCTGCAGGGTGCCCATGTTGCCCACCACCATCTCGCCGGTGTTGATGCCGATGCGGGTCACCATGGGCGTGGGGGAAAGCTTTTCACCTAAAAAATGCTCGTTGAGGATCCTCTCCATTTTCTTCATACGCACGGCGGAAAGGCAGGCTTTGTGGGCGTGGTCCTGGAAGGGCACCGGGGCGCCGAAGAAGGAGATGATGGCGTCCCCCTCGTACTTGTCGATCGTTCCCCTCTGTTCCATGATGATGTTGCTCATCTCCGTGAGGTAGGCGTTGAGAAGCTTGACCAGGTCGGTGGGGTCCAGGTTCTCGGAGATGGTGGAGAAACCCTTCACGTCGGTGAACATGGCCGAGAGGTACTTCTTGTCCCCACCCAGGCTGAGCTTGTCCGGGTCGGAGAGCAGCTCGTTGATGACATCGGTGGACAGGTAGTGGGAGAAGGCGTTGCGGATATAGCTCCTCTCCTTCTCCGTCATCAGGAATTTGATCAGGGTCAGCACCAAAAAAGTGAGAAACACGGAGAGGGAGGGCTCGAGCAGGTTCAGGTAGACACCGGTCAGGATGAAGAAACCCGCTCCCGCCGCCACGAGCACCATCAGGAAGCCGAAGCCGATCAGGATGGATGGCAGGGGGTTCTGGTTGCGGATCACCAGGGTCACCAGGACGGACATGGCCAGGGCCAGGACCACCGAATACCACCAGGGCAGGTCGTCCAGGAAACGCCCGGAGAGGATGGTGTTGATCAGGGAGGCGTGGGTGCCCACGTTCATGTAGGCTTTCTCGAAAGGGTTGACGCCGATATCCGTGGTGGAAGTGCCGGTCTGGCCGATGATGCAGAAGGCTCCGGTCACGTTCTCGCTCAGCCTCTTGCGCGCGTCCAACAGGTTCTGGTAGACCTCCCGGCTGGCGCTGAAGACCTTGGGCACCTCCTCCTTCAACTCCTGGTAGGTCTTACGGACCTCCCCCAGGAGATCCTTCGCCCCCAGGGCCCGATCGATGTCCCGCAGGATCTCCTGCTCTGCGCCGCTGCCCAGGAACTTTCCCACCTCTTCGAAGAAGGTGGCCCGGGCCTGGCAGTACTCATCAACCTTGGCCAGGTCCCCGTCCTGCAGCACCTCCTGGCGGAGGCCTTCTGCGTACTGGTAGGGGTCCAGCAGCCCGGCCGTGCCTCCGTAGTAGCTGAGGTAGCCGGCGTCCTTCATCAGCTTCAGGTTGTGGAGCAGGTTGGCCTCCAGCCTGCGATGCAGGACCAGCTCGTAATAGGTGATATGGCGGAAGCTGCCGAGAAAGGTTTTCTTCGGCCAGTTGATCAACACCTTTCCATCCTCAGCCAGGGGGATGGCGAGATCCCGGGGCTGCCTGCCCGGAAGCGCCGTCCCCTTCAGCACGACCTTGTTGGGGTAGATCTCCACCTCGGGGTTGCCGACCCAGTCCAGGAAGGGCGAGAAGGCGAGCTGGGGGAAATAGCGGCCCTGGTACTCGCCGATCAGGTTGATCCTCCGGCGCACCCCATCCTCATCGATCACCACGTTGGGGAACCCCGCCCCCTTGGCCCCTTGGATCACGGGCCTGATGGCCGGCCGGATGTCCGTTGCCTTATAGGGGTAGGTCCCGCTCACCTTCATCTTTTTCAGAGGCACTTTCTCCAGAACGTATTGCTTCAGCTCCTCGGGCACCGCTTCGTCCTTTTCCTCCAGCATGGTGACGGTGAGGAAGGCTTGGCCGAAAAAGCGGGCCGCCTGGCCCAGGAATTTATCGTTGTCCCGGGCGATCTCTCCGACCTTGTCGAGGAGGATCTTCTTGGAGGCCTCCGTCAGTCCGGTCAGGTCCTTCACGTATCCCTGGGCGTACTTGAGGGAAATACTGCCCTTGCGCAGGGCGTCGAACAGGTCGTTGATGTTCTGGTTGATGGTGGCGAACTCCTTGGCGAACGCTTCGGGGATCTCTTCGCTCAGGAGCGTCGAGTTGATGCCCAGCGGGCTCTTGTCCACATACTCGATATCGAATACCGCGTAGCGAGCGTTGAACTCCCGCAGCAGGATCAGGCCCTCGGCCATGATGTCCCTGCTCCAGGGCCAGACCCCGACCTTGGATATGGCCACGTCGTCGATGTCGATCAACAGCAGGGATTTGTCTTCCGGCACCGAGGGCTTGATATGTAGGAGAAGATCGTACACTCTATGCTCAGCCGTTTTATAGAAGCTGGTGAGGTTGAAAAGCGAGAAAACGCCTACTACGATGAGAGGAATCAGAAGAAAAAGGATGGATTTTTTGGATTTTTCTCTCATAAGGACTCCCGTTGCGGCTAAATTGAAAAACGTTTCGATAGGAAGTATACTCTATTTGTAAACAAATTGAAGGAGCAAAGCATGAAAAAGAACAGGGTGGTGCTCTTTGTTTCTTTTC
>Ga0315280_10006185_pt1 | contig 16646 bp, 14 predicted proteins | sample YL17G06_40_MG_FD_203697 | JGI IMG/M metagenome (GOLD analysis project Ga0315280, IMG submission 203697) | Sediment microbial communities from Yellowstone Lake, YNP, Wyoming, USA - YL17G06_40 | ecosystem: Environmental > Aquatic > Freshwater > Lake > Sediment | place: USA: Wyoming | collected...
GGCGTTACAGTGGCGACAATGATGCAGTCGAGCGCCGAGGCTGAGACTCGGCGCTGCTCGAGAACTTTCCGGGCCGCTGCGGCAGCAAGATCCGATGTGGCCTCACCCTTCGCCGCCATGCGGCGCTCTCGAATTCCGGTGCGAGTTCGGATCCATTCGTCGCTCGTGTCGAGCGACTTCTCAAGATCGAAATTGGTGACGACCTTTTTCGGCACATGATGCGCCACGGCAGTGATCTTCGCATTGAACAAAAGTGTGACCTCCTCTGCCACCGATTCCCGAGCATCGATGGTGTTGAGCCGGGGTCTTGAGTTCCCCTGCTCCCGTTTATCGCAAGTCAAACACAGGGAATGATACGCGGGGGCAGGGAGTTGTGCCAGAGGCGCAATCTGCGATCGGCCCTGATTTCGAATGAGGCAAAGCGTCTCAGGTTTACGATGTGGTGTTTGACACTACAGCTCGGCAGCGCTATGCTCCTCATGTGACACGGGTAATTGAGTTCGATTGGGACCAATGGAATGTCCAGAAAAACGAGGTCAAACACGGAGTCAGCCGGCTTGAAGCGGAAAGCGCCTTCTATGATCCCCGTTACAGGCTGTACGAGGATCTCAAACACTCGACGCCTCCCGAAGCACGCTATCTCCTCTATGGCAGGAGCCTGGAAAATCGGGTGTTGATGGTGGGGTTCACACTTAGGGGAGCGCGCGTTCGAGTGATCACAGCGAGGCCTGCGTCACAAAAGGAGCGGAGGATTTATGAAAGCGAATAACAAAAAGACCGATAGGTTAAAGACTCCGCGCGTTATCGAGGATTATGATGCGGTAGACACTTCCGGCATGATCGATCAATCGAAGTTGTTGAAGTATGAAGACCTTGGCCTCAAGCTGCCGGAGGTCGCGCCAACCCAGGTAATTTCGATCCGGCTCCCTTCCGCGCTCTTGAACGAACTCCGTGCCATCAGTTCACAAACCGATATTCCCTATCAGGCGCTGATCAAGCTCTTCCTTTCGGACTCTGTATCCAAATTCAAGAAGAGGTCCATTGCGTGATCCTGAATAGGATGTAATGCCGCTTTATGAACGCCGCAAGGGCATCAGTGAAAACCGGGGACTCCGCCCTGTTTCAACGCCAATTGAGGTGGAGTCCTCGGGGTTTCTTTGGAGCGCGGCGGCACGGAGGGTTCAACGAGGCGGGGTCAGCAGGGCATCGACCTTTTGCAGTGCTTCGTGGCCTCGGCGGGCAAGCTCATCCGCCTCTGTCCGGGAGGCTTCGGCAAAAGCTCGGTCCGCGAGACTCGGGATGTTAATGAGCACATTGTATTGGGCACCCTTCAGGGCAGCGAAGGCAAGCTGCGCGCCTGTGGCTGCGTCGCTCTGGGCGTTCCGGTTGCCGATCTCCGCCAGGATCGCAAGCTGTCCCAGAGTTTGTGCCGCAAAACGCGCGGTGCACAGGGGAACTTCGGTGGCAATACGCGTGGCCTGCTCCAGTGCCTCCGCGCGCGCGGCCTTTTCCTCGGCACTCTCTTTGGGGAGCTTCAAAGCGGCCACGACTCCCCGGTAGGCATCAGCATCTTCCTCGACCAGCCGATGCAAGGTGCCGCGCGCCTCGCTGAGCTGCCGGTGAATATCGCGGATTCGCGCCTCGACTGGTTGGTACTTCTTTTTCCCTTCAGTGAGGCTGGCCACCATCTCACCCAGGGCGGCCGCAAGAGACGCCGCGTGGGCGGCGACGCTTCCACCACCCGGAACAGCCTCCGGCGCCGCTACGCTCGAGACAAACTCCCTTAGGGGAGGCTCCTGCGGCAGAGCATCATTCAGTCGATTCTCCAGAATCTGGTTCGGGCTGAAATTCTCCAGGCGAAGATAATAATCGGCACACGCATCCAGGGCCCGTTGTGGGACCAGCCCTACGATTTCGCTTGAGACCACAGAGACCCCATAGCGCTCAGCTTCACGGGCCACCATCTCAAAGACCCGGAAAATCGGCGTCGCCTCGAAATTCGTGAGGTTCATCGACACCTGAACCTGGTTCCGCTCCTTGATCTCGAAGCCCAAGGCTTTGACATAGCGCAGGCCGCCGCCGGAAAAGCGAATGGCACGGGCGATTGCCTGGGCTATCTTCACATCCGGCGTGTTGAGGTAAATGTTGTATGCGACCAGGGGAAAACGGGCGCCGACCGCGGTTGCGCCCGCGGAAGCGTGCACCTCCGAGGGACCAAAATCGGGTTTGCGCTCCGGATTGGCGCGGATCTCCTCGCAAATGCCCTCGAACTCCCCCCGGCGTACATAGGCGAGGTCCTGCCGGGCTGGAATTCGAGCCGACTGTTCGTAGAGATAGACCGGAATCTGATAGCGTGCGGCAATCTCTTCCCCTACCTGCAGTGACAGCCGGACGCAGTCTTCGATGCTCATCCCGGAGATGGGGATAAGCGGGATGACGTCTGTGGCACCCATGCGCGGGTGCTCACCTCGGTGTTGCCGCAGATCGATGAGCTCCGCCGCCTTCCCCACGGCCTCGACGACGCCGCGGGACACCGCTTTCGGTTCGCCGGCAATCGAGATGACGCAGCGGTTATGCGCGCCGTCCATCTCCGAGTCGAGGAGTGCCACACCGGCGGGCTTTGTCAACTCGGCCACGAGGGCATCCACCACCTCTTTGCGGCGTCCTTCGCTGAAATTGGGCACGCATTCGACAATCTTTCTCACGTTCGCTCCAATCTGTTGACTACGATGTTCCCCTTCTTGATGGTCACTACGCAGTGATTCACGCCGAAGAAATACGGAATCTCCCGGTAATCCGGCACGTTCATCAGGACGATGTCGGCTTGTTTGCCTTCTTCAAGGCTGCCAAGCCGCTCGGACAGGCCGAGCGAGTAGGCTGCATTGAGGGTGGCAGCCGTGATCGCTTCCGCCGGGGTCATTCTCATCTGGCTGCACGCGATCGATAAAATGAGCTGCATATTCAAAGTGAAGCAGGAGCCGGGATTGAAATCGGTCGCGAGCGCCACAGGGACGCCGGCCTCGATTAGCTTCCGTGCCGGCGGATACCGGGTAAGCCCGAGATTGAATGCCGCCCCCGGCACCAGCGTAGCCACGGTTCCCGCAGTGCGGAGAACCTCGATGTCGTAATCCTCGATCCACTCCAGGTGGTCGGCGCTGATAGCGCCCAGTTCCGCTGCCAGCCTAGCTCCGCCGCTGTGTGCGAGCTGGTCGGCATGGACACGGAGGGCAAGCCCTGCCTGCTTGGCGGCCTGCAGGATGGCGCGCGCTTCTTCGACCGTGAAGTAGCCAGTGTCGCAGAAGACGTCACAGAAGCGAGCCAGCCCCTCCTGCGCCACGCGCGGAATCATCTCCTCGATGATCCGCCGGACGTACTCTTCGCGGGAAGCGCGCATTTCATCCGGCACGTCATGCGCGCCCAGGAATGTGGGCACGGTCTCCAGCCGGTTGCGGCCGCGAAGAGCTACCAGCACCTGCAGGCTTTTGAGTTCATCATCCAGGCTTAATCCGTAGCCGCTCTTGGCCTCGATGGTTGTCGTGCCGTGCGCCAGAAACTGGCGGAAATAGCCGTCCGCCCGGTTCGCAAGCTGGTCGGGACTTGCGGCCCGCAGTTGGCGCACGCTCGCGCGGATTCCTCCTCCGGCAGCGGCAATTTCCTGGTAGCTCTTCCCCTGGCAGCGCAGATCATATTCGTCGGCGCGCGTGCCGCCGAAAATCGGATGCGTATGGCAGTCGACGAAGCCGGGCAAAGCCACCAGATCAAGTCCCACTCCATCGAAGGTCATAAAGCGGGCGCCCCGCGCGCGCACCGGCACTTCCTTAGTCGGCCCTACCCACCCAATATGCTCTGCCCGCACGAGGATCGCGCCGTTCTCGATGATGCCCAGCTCCGTCATGGAGCGGCCGCAACGCGGAGCGGGACCTCCGCGGAGAGTAATGACCTGGCCAATATTCTTGATAAGCAGCATGTCAAGTCGAGCCTATGCGGTCCGCCTGAGCGCCAGAATCGTGATGTCGTCGTTGACATCGGCACTCTGAGTGAACTCGCAAATCGCCTGGTAAAGGCTTTGGGTAAATTGTCTAGCGCCCTCTGACGCGTGGCGCCGTATGGATTCGATAAAGCGGTGCTCGTCGTACATCTTTCCAGACGGGTTCATGGCATCAGTCGCGCCGTCGCTGGCCAGGACCAGGAGATCCCCTTTCTCCAACTGAAAGGGGAACTCATCATAGAATGTCCCCTCGAGCAAACCCAGCGGAACGCCCGAGACCCGAAGCCGTGTCACTTCTCCCCTGCACACCAGATAGGGAAAGGGCATACCGCTGTTGGCCAAAACGCACGCCCCGCGCTGCGGCTGGATGCGCATGCAAGCAACTGCGATGTAGTTGCTGACCTGATAGCGCGCGATCAGACTCGAGTTTACGCGGCCCAGAATCTCGGCCGGCGACATCGACTGGGCGAAGAGCGTGCGCAACTGTCCGCTGAACACGGCGCCGTACAGGGCAGCCGGAATGGACTTGCCGGACACATCGCCGATAGCAATCTGCAGCAAGCCGGCCTCCCGGTCCCAGTCGAAATCGTAGAGGTCTCCTCCGACCTCGCGGGCCGGATGATATTCTATCGCAATCTCATAACCTGCAAGATCAGGGCAGCACGGCGGCAGAATGTAGCGCTGGATCTCCCTGGCAATTTCAAGTTCGCGCGCGAGCCTCTCGCGCCGGATGAGCTCTTTGCGGAACTTGGCATTTTCGAGCGCCAACCGATAAGCCTCGACGCCTCGCTCAACGGTCATCAACAGGTCCGGAGGATCCCACGGTTTCACGACGTAGCGAAAGACCTTGCAGCTGTTGATGGCCTCCATGAGCACGTCTACATCCGTGTAGCCCGTCAGAATGATCTGGATGGCATCCGGAAGCACCTCGAGGGTTTGGCGCAGGAGCTCGACTCCCGTCATGTCCGGCATTCTCTGGTCGGCGATAATGACCGCGATCCCATCGTTCTTCCGGATCAGCTCGAGCGCCTCCCTGCCGCTGCCGGCAACCAGCACCGGATAGCGGTCGACAAACGTGCGCCGCAACTTCTGCAAGTTGCCGGTTTCGTCATCCACAACCAGGATTTTAAGGTCTTCCATCGCGCAACAATCCACCAGTCGGCAGAATCCGACCGGTCACTGTACCCCAATTTGCGCCCGCTTCCAATGGCCTCCTTGGGATTCATGCTTTTCAAGAAGGTTCGTTGGCCCGCTTCTGCAGCCCCGGAACAGACGAAAGCATGAAAGGCCTCGTTCTGTTTTCCATGTGTTCCGAGCATCTCACGGTTTGAAAAAGGTTAGAACAGGGCGAGGCTCGCGAAGGTGACCGCGGCGCCCGCTTTCAGATCGGCCCACTGCCGGTAGTTGAGAAGCGTTCCGCGCGGGTTTTCCAGGCAGCGAAGCGTCATATAAATCGGGGGACAGCCGCACACGCGGCGCCGGTCGCGCTCCGCAGCGATGAAACGAAAAACCTCTTCCGCGTCGCCGCGTGCAACGTGTTCCAGAAACTTGCGATCCTCCTGCGCCACCTCGCTCAAGGAGGCATCGGACGGGCCGGTCAAATCGCCAAAGTGCCGGCCGACATGGGCCAAGTCTGCCCCGGCGATCACGCAGTATCTGGCGCGCAGTTCCGACATCGTCTCTTTCACAGCCGCGACCATGCCTTCTACTTCCGGGGCCTCGGCTGCGGTGTTGCACGCGACGAGAATGTCCTGGAAGGAACCGACAAGAATGGGGACGGCCTTCACCTCTTCTCGCTCTCTCAATACATAGCGCAGGCAGACCATCTGGAACTCGATCGAATGCTCGGCCCGATGCGCGAACTCGTCCTGAAAGTAATCCGGCGGCAGCTTTGCTGCCAGTTGCCGTACAAACTCCCGGTCGGTCGCGACAGCGCCCAGGGGTGTCTCGTAATCTTTCTCCGTGAGCGCAAAGCGCCCCTGCATGGGGTTGTGACAGGTTCCGAAAATGATGAAGCGATCCGCGCCGGGGTGTTCGGCCAGCGCCTTGTAGGCATGGGCATAGGTCGGCCCGCCGCGACGAAAATCAATGTGGGGGGCAATCAGGCCGCGCACAGGCTGGCTGACATCAGGCGCCGCTATCGGGCCCGGGCCGTCCGGACAAGTAAAGAAGCCGTCGAGCTGGCGACGCAGCGCCGACTCATTCCCCTCGTACGCCGTACCTGCATGGCGGGCGGGGCGCGTAGGGCTGCGCCGGAATTCCCGGACAAGCGAGTCGTAGTAAATCCGGAAAGATGCGCTGTTCAAGTAATGGTGCTCGTCGAGCTGCTTCACCAGATTTTCCAGGGCGTCTATGGGCAGAAGCTCTAAAGCGTGGCGGAAAAAGCTGGCCTGAATATCCCGTAACGAGTTGGCGCCGTCCATCAAGGAAACCAGGAACACCTGGGGCTCGTTGAGAAAGATCGGCTGCTCGGCCAAACCCAGCGGATCGCGCAGGCAGGTCATATCCTGGCCGTTGACAAGCATTGGGAAAGCTTCCACAGGCCGCAATTGAGGGTTACATCCTTCGCGGGATTCTGTCATGCAGCTAAGACTCGTCGCGCAGCTCGCGCGCGATCTCCTGGGCAATGCGCCTCGCCCTGGGCAGGTCCTCCGGCGCGAAAGATATGGCGCCCACGACCGGGTGTCCTCCGCCGCCGTGACGTTCGCAAAGCACAGCCAGATTGTGACTACGCGGCCGGGGGCTCCAGGGATTGGATCCCACCGAGATCTTGGAGCGGAAACTCGAGCGGCTCACCCCGACGGAATAGGTAGCTTCGGGAAACAGGTAGTACGGGATGAACTTGTTGTACCCTTCCATCTCGTCGTGGTCGCTGACGTCGGAATAGACGGTCCCCTGGTCGTAGTTCGCGTTCCGGCGGATGATGTCTATCGACCTGACGTGGCGTTCGTACAGGGGTTGGAAAGCCGACTGGACCCAGTCGAGCGCCATGATCTCGCCCAGCGATTTCCCCTGGAAATCCTCGATCAGCCTCCGGCTGCGCGCCGGATTTCGGATCCCTTCGATGACCATCATCAGCTTCATTGCCGGCTCGCGCAACTCCACTGCGGCGCGCGCGTCGGGGAACTGAGCCCCGTCGATGATGTCTGCCCAGTGGATCAGCTCGTTCAGCCTGCTGGAGTCGAAGTCGAAGTGCCTGCGCACCATGTGCGCGATGAACTTGGTGCACGATCTGTAAGTCGGGTTGTGAAACTTCCTCCCGCTTCGATCGGCGCGGAAGTGGCTCTCGTCCTCGGCGCTCAGAAATGCGCTTTGATGGTGGTCGAACCACCAGGTCAGTCGTGGATCGCTGGAATATTTGAAGTCGACGATGGCGTTCTCGTCGCCGTCGAACTGCACGTCCAGAAAGAGTTGCCCGGCACGGTGCGCCAGACCTTCGTACTCAAACTCGGCGCTCTCCTGGATCTTCTTGCGATAGAACTGGCTGAACACGGCGGCGGAAGCCAAGCCATCAAAGCAGTTGTCGTGAAAATATACTTTCACCTTCATAGGTCTCTTATTGAGAGAGGATCAGCTTCGCGATCGTCTGGAGCTGCATGTTGGAGGTGCCTTCGTAAATCTTCCCGATCATGGCGTCGCGATAGTACTTTTCGGCCGCGAAATCCTTGGTGTAGCCGTAGCCGCCGAAGATCTCCAGGCTCTGACCGCAAACCCTCTCCGCCATCTCCGACGCGAAGATCTTCGCCATGGCAGCTTCTTTCGTAAACGGGCTGCCGGCCATTTTCAGCCGCGCGGCGTTGTATACCATCAGGCGCGCCGCCTCGAGCTCGGTCGCCATGCGCGCGATTTGAAACTGAACAGCCTGGAAGTTCGCGACCGGCTGGCCGAACTGCTTCCTCTCGCGCGCGTACCTGATGGCGCCCTCCAGGGCACCCTGGGAGACGCCGACCATCTGCGCGCCAATGCCGATCCGCCCCTCGTTGAGCGTTTCGATCGACACCTTGTAGCCCTTGCCCACCTCGCCGAGCACCTGCGCGCGCGGCACGAAGCATTCCTCGAGAATCAGCTCGCAGGTCGAGCTGGCGCGGATGCCCAGCTTGTCTTCCTTCTTGCCGACGGTGAAGCCCGGCGTGCCTAGCTCGACGAGAAAGGCCGTGATGCCCCGATGGCCTAGTTGCGGATTGACGGTGGCGAAGATAATGAAAAGGCCGGCCTCGCCGGCGTTGGTGATCCAGAGCTTGCGCCCGTTGAGGACAAACCCGCCGTCACGCTCCTGTGCGCGCGTCGCAAGCGCGAAGGCGTCGCTCCCTGAACCTGCCTCGGAAAGCGCGTAGGAACCGACGGTGTCGCTGCACAGCCGAGGGAGGTATTTTCGTTTCTGATCCTCCGATCCCCAACGGTCGATGGCGTTGCAGACGAGCGTATTCTGCACATCGACGACAACGCCAGCCGATGCATCCACGCGCGAGAGTTCTTCTACGGCCTGAATGGCCATGAAGAAGCTCCCGCTCCCGCCATAGATCTCCGGTACGCCTATGCCCATCAGGCCCAGTTCGAAGAACTGCCGGATCAACCCGGGATCCATCTTGGCGTCCCGATCCATCCTGCTGACATGCGGGCGAACCTGTTCATCCGCAAACTGACGAACACTCGTTCGAAGCAGTCGCTCTTCTTCCGACAGGATCGTCAGCGGCAACGCTCCACTCTCGGGTTTAGGTAAATTGGCAGACATGCGTATCACCTCGGCTCATATGTTGGTTGAGGGTCGGTTGCTTGAAGAACCGCTCCAAGGCTCATTTTTCAGTAAGGTTTATACCACCTGGCCCAAGACACATCCACTGTAACTTTCCTCCGTAGGGCGCATCATCAATTCGCGAAGTGTAATACATGTTCTGGAGCCTGCGTATATCCTAATAGGGGCAGGTTCTGACGGTACCCGCAACGTCGGGGAAACCTGGGTGTGGTTGGGGTGTGGGGAGTGAGGTTTGTATGAGCAGAACACGTTGGTACGCAAGCAAGTACCTCTGGATGACCCTCGTGGCGCTTGGCACCCTCGGCGGTTTCGGCGCCTATGAGTTCTTACCGTAAAAGCGGACAAGCCAGCATACCTCTTTGGGACCGTCGACCGCGGCGACATCGTACTGCAAGTCGCCTGCACCGGCACATTGGCCGCGGTTACGACGGTGCAGGTCGGGACGCAAGTGTCCGGCACCATCGCCGAGCTCTACGCCGATTTCAACTCCGAAGTCAAGAAGGGACAGCTTCTCGCAAAGCTGGACCCCGCGCTTTTCGAAACCGCGGTGCAACAGGCGGAAGCCAACGTGCGTACCGCGGAGGCGACCCTGAATGACGACAGGGCAGCACCTGAGCCAGGCGAAGGCCAGCTTGGACCAGGCGAAAGTCAACCTGGAACACACGATCATCACCAGCCCGATCTCGGGAACCATCATCTCCCGCAGCATCGACAGGGGCCAGACGGTGGCGGCCAGTTTCTCCTCGCCCACTCTCTTCACCATCGGCGAGGACCTCACCAAGATGCAGGTCAGCACCAACATCGACGAAGCGGATGTCGGCAAGATCAAAACCGGCATGGAAGCAACGTTCACGGTGGATGCCTACCCTCAAGACACGTTCAGAAGAAAGATCAGTCAGGTCCGCCTGGCGTCCAATTTGGTGCAGAACGTGGTGACCTATAATGCGATGATCGACGTCTCCAACCCGCAGCTGAAGCTCTTTCCGGGGATGACGGCCTACGTCAAGATCTTGATCGACAAGGCGGAGAACGTGCTCAAGATTCCCAACTCCGCTCTGCGTTTCAAACCGAACTTGTCGGACCAGCAAATGGGGGCGGCCTTCAAGATGGCGGGTGAAGAGAAGTACTACAGCCAACTGAAGGCCGCGAACTCGAAGACTGCAGCCGCCCCGGCAGCGCCCGTCAGCGAGACGCGGATGTCTTTCGCACCGAACGGGGCGAACGCGAACAGCCGGAACGTTTCATCCGACAGAACAGGGAGAGGGGAAAACCCGAACTCCAACTCCTTCGCGAACCGAAGCACTCGCACCAGGCGAGTCGCCCTCTGGGTGCTGGGGGAGGACAAATCGCTGCGGCCGATAGTCGTAAGACTGGGGCTCACCGATGGAGTCCAGACCGAGATCGAGCCTGGAAAGCTGAAAGAAGGAGACAAGATCATCACCGGCGTGGAAGTCGTTCAGGCTTCCAGGCAGGCTCCCAGCGCCACTACGCGGCCGCCGGGATTCGGCGGACCGGGCATGGGCGGAATGGGAAGAGGAATTCGCTAAGGGGGGCGGTTTCCGTGAATGCAGCACAAGTGCTGGTGCGGGAGGACTGGAAGGCGGTGAGCGCGAACAACGGCGGCCCGCTCATCAAAGTCTTGGACCTCCACAAGTATTACGAAATGGGGGACACGAGCGTGCACGCGCTGCGCGGTGTCTGCCTCGAGATCCGCCGCGCCGAGTTCGTCGCCATCATGGGCGCATCCGGCTCGGGCAAATCGACCTTCATGAACATGCTGGGCTGCCTGGACAAGCCCTCGGCGGGAACCTACTTGCTCGAGGGTACAAACGTGGCGGATTTGTCGCGCATCGAACTCGCCCACATCCGCAACGAACGCGTCGGGTTCGTGTTCCAGGGGTTCAACCTGCTGAGCCGAACGAACGCCCTCGAAAACGTGGAGCTTCCGCTCATTTACGCGAGAATGCGTGCAAAGGAACGGCACAGACTTGCCGGTGAGGCGCTCGTGAAGGTGGGGCTGGGCGACAGAACTCATCATATTCCGTCGCAGCTTTCCGGCGGGCAGCAGCAGCGCGTCGCCATCGCTCGATCCCTGGTGAACCGGCCTTCCATCCTTCTGGCCGATGAGCCGACCGGAAACCTGGACAGCCGGACAAGTGTCGAGATCATGCAGGTGCTCCAGGAGTTGAACGACCGTGACGGTCTTACCGTCATCCTGGTCACCCATGAACCGGACATCGCCGACTACAGCAAGCGTGTCATCACATTCCGCGACGGGCAGATCATCCGGGACCAGCCGGTGCTGAGGCGGCGCATGGCCTCAGAAATTCTCGCCAGCATGCCGCCCTCGGAGGACTGACCTATGGTTTTTCTCTTCACCATTATCCGTGTAGCTTTGAAGGCGCTCAGCCTCAACAAAATGCGGACGATCCTGACAATGCTCGGCATCATCATTGGGGTTGGCGCCGTTATTGCCATGGTAAGCATCGGGCAGGGTGCTCAGGCAACGATCGCCGAGCAGATCGCCAGCGCCGGAAGCAACATGCTGTACGTGACGGCGGGGTCTTTTAACCGCGGCGGCGTGAGAAGCGGCGCCTTTTTCACCGAGCAGGATGAGAATTCGGCCCAGCGGGTATGCATCCTGGGCAAGACGGTTGTAAACAATCTTTTCTCGGGCCAGGATCCCGTGGGGCAGGAAATCCGCATCCGCAACGCGCCATGGCGAGTCATCGGCATATTGAAATCGAAGGGCCAAAGCGGAATGGGTCAAGATCAGGACGATACCATCATCGCCCCATACACAACGGTGCAGAAGAAACTGTTGGGGATCACCTACGTAAATGCCATTATGGTTTCCGCGGTTTCTCAGTCCGCCGCGATCGGCATAGCATTCACCTTCGCCGGGGTGATCGGAATCGCCGCCGGCTGGTATCCGGCGCTTAAGGCCTCCCGCCTGGATCCGATCGATGCCTTGCGTTACGAATAGGGGAAGAGACAAGTATCACCGCAGAGCAAGAACTCCTTGTTTTCCACGACATTGGCACTCGTCATCCGCCTCTCCGCGACTTCCGCTCGCTCCGCCGTGATAGTGAATTGACAGCCCGACGGGCAAGACCTATAATCTCTCAGTAAAAGTAACTCCATTCGCTGGAGCAAATCCCATGCGAACCAAAAAAACACTCGCTCGCATCGTCAGTTTTCTTTCCCTGACGGTCCTCCTCGGGACCGCCTCCACATTTCCCGCTGCGCAGCAACAAGCCAAGGCCGGCGATCAGGACAAGACCAAGGCTGCCGAGCAGCAACAGAGCCCCCCTCTCCAGCAGCAAAAGCTGAGGCCCGTTGATCTGCAGAAAGCGAAGAAGGCCCCGGAGAGCACACTTAATGACTACTACAACAAGTGGCTCAATGAAGATGTGCTTTTCATCATCTCCCCTGAGGAAAGGACCGTTTTCAAGGCCCTCACCACGGAAGAGGAGCGTGAGAATTTTGTCGATCAGTTCTGGACGCGCCGAAATCCGGATCCGCGCGAGCCCGGCAATTCCTTTAAGATCGAGCACTATCGCCGGATAGCCTATGCCAACGAGCACTTCGCTTCCGGCATCCCGGGGTGGAAAACCGATCGGGGACGCATCTACATTTTGTATGGCGAACCCGACGGGAAGGAAAGTCATCCTTCGGGCGGTTCCTACCAGCGTGAGTTCTGGGAAGGCGGCGGCCAGACAAGCGTCTATCCCTTCGAACGCTGGCGGTATCGTCACATCGATGGCGTCGGGGATGACATCGAGATTGAATTCGTGGACAAAACCTTCACCGGCGAATACAGGATGGCGATGGACGCGGAGGAGAAGGACGCCCTGCTCACCGTGCCGAACGCAGGCCTGACCGAGAGTGAAGAGATGGGTCTCACCAAGAAGGAGGATCGCGTCAATTACGGGTACATGGACCAGACCAACTTCCAGAGGTCCAAGGATCAACCTTTCGAACGAATGGCGCGCTTCTTCGCGCTCCAGCGCACGCCGGAAGTCAAGTTCATGGATCTTAAGGGAATTGTCTCCACGCGCGTCATCTACAACCAACTTCCATACACGATGCGCGCGGATTTCATCAAGCTTTCACCCAGCCAAGTGCTGGTGCCGATCACCATAGAACTGGACAACAAGAACCTCCAGTTCAAGAAGGAAATGGACTTCAACCGGGCCTCGGTCAATGTTTATGGGGAAGTGTTCAGCCTGACGAACGTCATCGCGGCCGAATTCGAGAACACGATCTCAGCTGAATATACCGATGAATTCTTCGAACAGGGGAAGAACAAACGGTCCATATACCAGAAAATGGTCCAGCTCAGGCCCGGGCAGCGTTATCGCCTGGACTTGGTCCTCAAGGATCTAAACAGCGGCTATGTCGGCACGATGAGCACCGGGATCACAGTTCCAAAGTATGATGGTGACCAGCTGCAGGCAAGCACCGTGATCCTGGCGAACTATGTTAATGCCATCCCCGCGAACTATGATCAGTTGCAGCAATTCGTCATCGGTGACATGAAAGTCCAGCCAAACGTAAAGTGCGAATACTCCAACAGCGGACGGGATGTACTGTTCCCCTACTTGCAGGTCTACAACGCGGCGTTCGACCAAACCACCTTCGAACCGTCACTGGACATTTCCTATACCATCAAATCCGGCGACAAGGTCGTACAGGATATCGAGGACCCGAAGGGAAGGACGGTCCAGTTTACCTCGGGTGAACGTGCCGTAATTGTAGCGAGGATTCCGGTCGCGAACATGGCGCCCGGCAAATACACGCTGGAAATCAAGATTCTGGACAAGATTGCGAACAAGACTCTGACCACCAGCGCTGACTTCCAGGTAGTTTCGCCAGCAGGTCGATAGATCTAAGATCGTCTGAAACCAACGCCAAACAGCCTTGTGTGTCAAGGCCATAGGCAATGGTTTACCTGGGGGCAATTGCATTCTGACAGCTCCGACGCCCAATGAACATCTCAGTCGTCATACCCACGTGGAAGGGCAAGCGCCTGCTCGAGACTTACCTCCCTTCCGTCGTCGCCGCGACGGACTCTTACCGGAGGCAGAGCGGCCGGGAAACCGAGATCATCGTCGTGGAGGACGCCGGGGGCGACGACACACCCCGCTGGCTGAAAGCGCAGTACGGAAGCCGGATCGCGTTCGCCGAACATGAGCGCAACCTTGGATTCGCCGCAACCTGCAAGACCGGCGTCGAATCTGCCAGGTTCCCGATCGTGCTCCTCCTCAACAACGACGTGCGCTTGAAGGAGGACTGCATCGCACCGCTGGTCCCGCACTTCGCGGATGCAAACGTGTTCGCCGTCACGGGGAAGCTCCTGAATCAGCGTGAAGACGTCTTCTGCAACGGGGGCAAGGTGGCTCGCTTCCGCCGCGGCATGTGGAGCACGTACCAAAACTACGATGTTTTGCCCGGCGCCGGCCCGAACCAGTCGCTGCTCTCATTTACAGCCGTCGGGGCTTTTTCGGCTTATGACCGCGCCAAGTTCCTTGACCTCGGCGGGTTCGACCCGCTGACTGCCATGATCGAGGATATCGAGCTGTCCTATCGCGCCTGGAAGCGCGGATGGATCATAAAATACGAGCCCCGCAGCGTCGCGTGCCACGACGCCAGCCAGACCATGGACCTCCGCTACCGGCGCCGGTCTCTCGACAAGATCTCGCGCCGCAGCCGCATCCTGATGCACTGGATGCTGCTCCATGATGCGCGCATGTTCCGGCAGCACCAGTTGTCGATCGCCGCCCAACTTCTGACGAACTGGCTTTGGCTCGACTGGCGCTTCTATTGGGCCATTGGCACCGGGCTTGCCAATCTCCCAGCGATCCTCCAGAAGCGACGCGCCACCCGCGAGACCATGGCACGGACGGATCGTGAATTGCTCGAGTTGCTCGAAGCCTTTTACCGCACGGCCCCGATTGCGCTACACTAGCCCGGCATGGAACCAATCTCCGCCACCCTGATTACCAACAACGAAGAGCCAAACGTCGAGGAGGCGCTCCAGTCCCTGGCCTGGGCCGATGAGATTGTAGTCGTCGACAGCGGCAGCACGGATGCTACCCCCGAGATTTGCCGCCGATACACTGACAGGATCTTCAAGCGGGCTTGGACAGGTTTTGTCGATCAGAAGAACTATGTGGTCGAGCAAGCAAGCCATGATTGGATTATCTCGCTGGATGCGGACGAGCGCATCGGTCCCGAGTTGGCCCGCGAAATCGACCAACTGCGCCGTGCGGGCTTCCGACACGCCGGCTACCGCATGCCGCGCGTCGCATTCTTCATGGGCCGCTGGATCCGGCACGGCGACTGGTATCCCGACTACCAACTGAGGCTCTTCGACCGCAGGCGCGGCCGCTGGCGCGGCGGGCGCGTTCACGAATCGGTGCGGGTCGAGGGGACGCCGGGCCTGCTCCGGGGCGAGATCCAGCACTACACCTACCGCAGCCTCTCCGACTACCTGCGACGCCTGGAAACCTACTCCACGCTGGCAGCCCAGGACTACCAGCAGAGGGGAAGGAAAGCCTCTCTACCCAAACTGGTGGGAAACCCTTGCCTGACCTTCTTAAAAGCCTACCTCTTGAAGCGCGGCTTCCTCGACGGTGCGCCCGGCCTGATGGTAGCCGTCATGGGCGCCGTCTCCGTCTACTTCAAGTACGCCAAGCTCTACGAACTCGAGAAAAACCTGAGCGCAGAAGTCGCGGGGCATTGAGTCCTTGCGGCCCAGCTTGGGTGCAATCGCATGGCTTGCGCGCAGAATACAAGATGTGACGGTTCGATCCTGCCTATTGAGTCAGTACCTCATGCGCATGTAGCCGTCGATCACTCCGATCGGTTCTACGGCAAGCCAGTTTGCTTTGGCTGACGAGGCTCCTTGGGTGCCAGCCGGGGCGTGGGCGGCCGATCCCTCCAGGGGAAAGATACTGGATGTCGCAGCCGCCTGTACCTGCGGCACAGCCCCCGCTGCGGGCGCGCGACAGTCGGCCTCATCCTAAACCCCGCTGCGATCGAAGGAATCCTTCGCCACCTTCTAACTCTCGGAACGGCCTGAACGTCCCCCTCCCGCGCCACCTCCGAGGACTCTGCATTTTGAGATATGCAGTTGAGGACGGCACACGTGCTTCCCCAGTCATCCTTGATCGCAACGCGCGGCTGCAGTACGACGTCCCCCGTGGGTTGCCTGCTGACCCTCACGCGCGACCGCACCCTGCAGCAGTAGAGAAACCCCCACCGAGACTCGAAGACTCGAAGGACCACGAAGAAAAATGTTCCTCGTGGTCCTTCGAGTCTTGGGGGCTTGGAGGTGATTTCTCTTTTGGTCTTTTCTCACCGGCAGCGGCTTTGAGTTTCTCTGAGGCATCTATAGCGGACGATCGCGATAGGTCGCAAGATCCTCCGACGTCATGTCCTCACCCGGCACCAATCGATAATGCCCATCGCGCTAATCCTCCGGTGGATAAGTGAGGACGCCAGTCAAAAATCCCGCAATAATCAATGATTTGGGTCACAAGTAGGGTTCCATCCCAGTCCTGATTATGCCAGAATCGGGCCTACCTGCGCCTCCGGTGACCCCTAAATTGCCCATTTTCAGTTTCTTCTGACCTTTTCCCCTCCCCTTTTTGTTGGATTGTGACATAATTAGGACTGTAGTGCCCGAACAGGCAGTCCTATCCAATTCACAAAAGGAGAGAATCGTGGGCCGACACAAAGAGCAAGTCCCTCTGGTCCAGATGTTCCAGGCGCCGCGGATCCTTACTCTCGACCAGTTGTGCGAGAGGCTCCGGATTTCCCGCTCGACTGTGATTCGCAGACTTCAAGAACATCACTATTACTCGAGCTACAACTTTGCCGGAAAGTTCTTAACCATCG
>Ga0315280_10006186_pt1 | contig 16645 bp, 17 predicted proteins | sample YL17G06_40_MG_FD_203697 | JGI IMG/M metagenome (GOLD analysis project Ga0315280, IMG submission 203697) | Sediment microbial communities from Yellowstone Lake, YNP, Wyoming, USA - YL17G06_40 | ecosystem: Environmental > Aquatic > Freshwater > Lake > Sediment | place: USA: Wyoming | collected...
GATGCAGGTCCCTCCGTTCTACCTGGCGCTGGACGAGGCACACCTCTTCGCCGGCAGGAGCAGGCGTAGCGATCCTTACGTGAAGGAGACCCTTGAGGTCGTGAGGAGGTTTGCCCAAGAGGGCAGGAAGTTCGGCGCCAACCTGATAGTGCTCACGCAGAGACCCCAGCTGCTGGACATGACCGTAAGGAGCCTCTCCGCCACGTGGATAATCCACCAGCTCACCGACCCCAATGACGTTAGGATAGCGGTGGAGAGCGGCGGCTTAAGCAAGGAGTGGGAGTACGACATCAACTGGCTCGAGCCCGGGGACGCCATAATAACCGGGGACGTAGTGGAGAGGATCCCGCTGCATGTGAGGGTGAGGAGCAGGGAGACGAGGCACGGCGCGCCGGGCTTCAACCCGCTGGACTTCGTTTCACCAGAGGAGAGGGAGAAGATGAGAAAGAGGATGGCGGCGCTAAAGGAGAAGCTGATGAAGATGAGGGCCGCGCCTGGCACCCCTCCAGAGCTTCCGCCAGCCTTGCCATCGCTCTACATGCCCTTAAAGGTCGATGAGCAGAACCTGCTGGACATTCTGAAGGAGAACAAGTCCCTCGACTCCGTTGAGGTCCTGAAGTCCGACCTTCGGTACATGCCCGCCCTCTTCTCCGAGGTCTCGGTGATGTCCGTAAGGAAGTCCCCCGTGATAGAGTTCAAGGACAGGATGCGGCGGCTCGTCCCAGCGGACTCCTCTGTCTCCATGATCGACTGGCGGCACGAGTCCGCCTACAACCTCGTGGCAAAGGAGGTACTGGACTCTCCGCCGGCCCCGAGCCCTTCAAGGGAGGGGAGGCACGAGCAGCCCTCGTCGGTCGTCCTCGAGGCATCCAGCGTTGAGGGCTTGAAGGGTCCGCTGAAGACCTTCACCGCCTCCAAGCTGACACAGACCATCTACTACCATAAGGAGCTGGGCGAGTACTCCAGGCCCGGGGAGTCCATGGATGATTTCAACTCGCGGCTGAAGGCCAGGCTGGAGGACATGAAGAGAGCCAAGGTCTCAGAGATCCAGTCCTCATTCGCCGCAAAGCTCCAAGAGGTACGGTCATCGGCAAACGCCGCCAAGGAGGAGTACGAGAGCATAGAGAAGCTCGTAGACGGAATAAAAATCGAACTCAAGTCCCTCGAGGGGGAGAGGGCAAAGGCCGGGAGGGAGAGGAGGGCGACGCTGAAGGTCTCAGCCCAGATCCAGACGAGGGAGGCGAGGCTCGTCAGGCTCGAGAAGAGGATCTCCGAGCTGAGCGAGAAGATCAGAGGTTACAGGAAGACCGAGGAGAAACTCGAAAAGTCCATGAGAGCCGACGTATTGAAGGCAGAGGGGGAGGTCGACGCCGTCCTGGGGGCACCGCTCCAGAACATAATCTTCCAGCCCAAGGTCGACGAGATCGACGTTGAGGCGCTCCAGCTGGTCTGGATACCGGTAATCGAGGCCATCTATAGGGCTTCCTTTGAGGGGATGACCACAGACTTTAGGTTCGAGTGGAACGCAGTAAACGGCCGAGGGGTATTTGGCACGTGCTCTGAGTGCGGAACCACCATAGAATCGCTCGAGGGAGGGCTGTTCTGCTGCAAGTGCGGCGAGATATACTGCTCCGATCACCTACAGGTGTGCTCGGCGTGCGGGAGGAGCGCCTGCTCGAAACACGTCTGGACTTGCCCGGAGTGCGGTAGAGTCTTCTGTACGGACGAGAAGCCTCTGATATGTGCAGCATGCGGCAAGAAGACGTGCGCGGAGTGCGCCTTTAGGTGCGCCAACTGCGCCGACAAGGTTTACTGCAAGGATCACGTGAGGGAGTGCGCAGTCTGCAAGAACTTCTACTGCCCAGAGCACTACAAAGAGCACATCGCCTACTGCTCCAAGTGCGGAAAGGAGCTCTGCGTGGTGGAGCAGGTGAAGTGCAAGGTCTGCGGGAAGACCTTCGGCGAGGAGTGCGTTGTGAAGTGCTCGAAGTGCGGCGAGGAGGTATGCAAGGACGATATATGGTACTGCACCAACTGCGGGAAGGCCTTCTGCGCTGAGGAGCCCCAGTTGAAGTGCAAGGTCTGCGGGCGGCCCATATGCGAGTCCTGTGTTGTCACCTGTTCGGTCTGCGGCGCTCCCATCTGCAAGACGCACATCAAGGTCTGCCCGAGCTGCGGCGGTAAGGTCTGCCCGGACTGCCTCGTTGAGACAAAGAGGCTCGGGGTATTCAAGAAGCTCGTATGCAAGACCTGCGCCGAGAAATGACAAGCGACTAAGCCAAGTTTGCGCGTCCTTTACTCAGGACCTTACCATTATCAGGAGCATCTTGAACCTCTCTACTGCCTTTACGGTATGCGGCTTATTGGCAGGCATTATGGTCATCTCGCCCTCCTTAAGGCGAAGCCCCTTGCCTGAGATAACGATGTCAGCCTCACCATCAACGATGTAGACCAGTGCGTCAAACGGTGTGGTGTGTTCGCTCAGCCCCTGCCCCTCATCGAAGGCGAATAAAGTTACCGTGCCCGTCTCCCTGTCTATTAGTGTCCTGCTCACGATGGAGTTCTCTTGATAACCCACCAAACCTGCCAGATTTACAACCTTGGCTGAAAGTCTTTCAGCGGCGATCTGCTCCTTGTCGTGTGCCATGATGTCACGTCCCTCTGCTGAGGCGCAAGATCACCTTGTCTGGACAGCATATAAATCTTAGAATTGCTTATAGTTCAGTTCCCGCTATTTAGTGTAAAGGCGGGAGAATTTTTGTCAGAAAAAATTAGCGCACACGAATCTGTTAGGGAGATGTATGCAAAGCTCAAGGAGGACGGAATGACAAACGTATGGGACAGGTGGGCCGCCCAGGAGCTGGTTAGGTGCAAGTCCTTCTGCGCCAAGGGTCTGAGCTGCCAGTTCTGCAGCAACGGTCCGTGCAGGATAATACCTGGAAAGCTGGAGAGGGGCACCTGCGGGATGAACGGGGACGGCATGGCCATCCGCTACATGCTGCTCCGTAACGCCATGGGCTTATCCACCTACACCTATCATGCCAGAGAGGTGGCCAAGACCCTCATCGCCACCGGTGAGGGGAGGACTCCCTACACGATAACAGATCCCGTCAAGCTCAAGTCGTTCGTAGCAAAGGCTGGTCTTGACACGAACAAGCCGGTCGGAGAGCTTGCTGTAGCCCTCGGCCGTTTCATCCTCGACGAGATAAACCGGGATCCCAAGACTCCGCTGAAGCTGATCGAAGCCCTCACAACGTCCGGCAGGGTGGCCGCTTGGAAGAGGCTCGGCATACTGCCGGGAGGGCCCGCCAACGAGCAGATCGACGCGGTCTCCCACTGCCTGACCAACGTGGACGGCGACTACGTCTCGCTATCGAAGACGGCGCTGAGGCTTGCCCTCTCTTGCATTTACGGCTCTTTAATTCCGCTTGAGTACGGTCAGGACATCCTATTCGGCACCCCCAAGCCCCACAGTATGAACTTTGATCTGGGAATACCCGATCCTGCCTATGTGAATGTGGTCGTCAGCGGCCACGAGCCCTTCGTTGGCATGGCTCTGATAAGGCACTGTAGGAAGCCCGAGGTCCAGGCAGAGGCCAGAAAGGCGGGGGCTAAAGGGATCAGGGTTATAGTCTCGATAGAGACAGGGCAGGAGATCCTCCAGCGCACCGAACTCGACGAGGTCTTTGCCGGGATGATGGGCAACTGGATCTCCATAGAGCCCTTCATAGCCACGGGCGCGGTCGACCTCTTCGCGATGGACATGAACTGCTCACCGCCGTCCTTGGAGGAGTACGTCCTCAAGTACCCCACGGCCTTCGTGTCTGTATCGCCGCTGGTCAACGTCCCTGGCGTCGAGAAGCACGTCGATTACCTTCCAGATAAGGTCGAGGAGCAGGCAGCGCAGCTGACCGAGATGGCCATAGAGAACTTCAAGAGGAGGCGCGGGAAGGAGACGCACGTCCCCAAGGCGGTCCAACCCGCCATAGTGGGCTTCTCCATCGAGTCCATCCTAGACGCGCTGGGTGGGAGCCTCAACCCGTTGCTGGACGCAATAAAATCAGGCAAGATCAAGGGGGTCGTCGGTCTAGTCTCATGCACCTCGCTGGGTAATGGTGCTCAGGATGTCTCTACGATCACCATAGCCAAGGAGCTAATAAAGAGGGACATACTCGTCCTCTCCATGGGGTGCGGCAACGCAGCGGTTCAGCTCGGAGGTTTATGCACAACCGAGGCAAGGGGGCTCGCGGGTCCTGGTCTGAGATCGGTCTGCGAGGCGCTTGGAATTCCACCAGTGCTCTCGTTCGGCACATGCACCGATACCGGGCGTCTGTCGGTCCTTGTATCTGAGGTCGCCAAGGCTCTAGGAGTCGACGTCCCTGACCTGCCAGTAGCCGTAACCGCCCCCCAGTACATGGAGCAGAAGGCGACGATAGACGCCGTCTTCGCTCTGGCGTTCGGTACATTCACGCACGTTTCGCCAACACCGCCCATAATAGGCGGCACCCGGCTCATGAAGCTCCTCTCAGAGGATCTGGAAGGGATTACTGGAGGCAAACTCCTGCTGGAGAATGACATGGTCAAGGCTGCCGATGCGATAGAGCTACACATACAGAAGAAGAGGAAGGCACTGGGGCTAGCTTGAGCTACTTCTTTTTTTATTTCTCATCACATAAAGCACGAGAAAGCCGATAAAAGGCAGATCAGACGGGCATCTCCTTGACCTCGACTGCCATGGCGTCCCTGTTCCCGAGGATCTTCCTCCTTATCTCCTCGATGGTCATGCCTGACTGCCCCACATCCGCGACAACAACCCACTCAGCCACGTCCCCCTTCTTCAGCGTCCTTGAGCTTGAGGTCATCAAGTCCAAATTCATCTCACTGAGGGTTCTCGCCGCCCTCGCGAGTGCCCCGGGCCTGTCGGGTATCTTCAGCCTCATCTCCACCAGCTTTGCATGGGCACCGGCGAAGAGGCTGATCATCACGCTTCGGCCCTCCCGGTCTATCCTGACCGCCGCGTAGGACCCCTCCTTCATGCCGAGCTCCTCCCTCATATGGGCCGGTATCGTTACCCTTCCCTTCGAGTCTATCCTCATGATCTCCTGTTCGTGTGCCATATGTCCCACTCAATATTGTACGGAAAAGTTCTTAATTGTTTCTGTGGACTCCTTTGCTCTACGAATGCTTAAAAGGTAGGTATCTCTAATGTATTGAAGCGAACTTTGCTTTCGGAGGTGAACCATCGTGGCTGAAGAAGCACCAGTAAAGGAGAAAGAGAGACCAGCAATGCCTAGAGACGTGATATTGGTTGGCAAGAAACCAATCATGAGCTATGCCATGGCTGCCCTGATGCAGCTGACAGAGAGCGGCGAGATAACCATCAAGGCAAGGGGTCGAGCCATCTCTGCTGCCGTCGACGTGGCCGAGGTCGTATCGAAGAGGTTCCTCAGCGGGAGTACCGTCGTGAAGAGCGTGGTTATAGGTACCGAGGTTCTAGGAGAACCACCCAGGAACGTCTCTACCATTGAAATAAAAGTGTCGAGCAAACCAAAGAAGTGATGACATGATACGGTGAAATGAAGAAAACATGACACACATTTTTTCTAACCCATTTTTATTATTAGGACGGTAAGCTAAGCGATAGCCCCTAGTACGATATAAATTATACCCAGCGCGATCATCAGCAATGCCGCGCCCTCCCTAAGAAGGTCGGACTCTATGCGCTTTGCGACCTTCTTCATGATGTAGAGGGCAAAGGCTTGAACTAGGGCGTACCCGATGATCGCCCCTGCAAAGACGACCACCGGAGAGTAGGTTATGGCAAGACCGAGGATCGCGATCTCCGTCTTGTCTCCCAGTTCCGCGAGTGTGACTGCCCCAAAGAACGTGGCGGATGCGGTGTTGCTGCCGTGCTTCGACTCTTCATCGTGATCTTTCTCCCTCAGCATCATGATGCCTATGATCAGGAAGAGGACGCCGGCCGCTATAGAGAGTATGCGGCTCGAGCCTACGAACGTGTCGAGCAGGGAAGCGACGAAGACCGCCACCACCGATGCTAGGGCGAATCCGGTAACGCTTATCAGGAAGGCTTGGAGGTACCTCTTCTTGGCCAGCGCAAAGCTGATGGTGGCAAGCATGGTCTTGTCCCCGACCTCCATCAGCCCTATGGTCAGCACCGCAATCGCAAGGTCGAGCAAGATAAGCACCGAACCAAAAAATAATGGACGTTGGTATAAATCTGCCGATTTCCAAGGGGCTCTTACTTCTTCAGCACTGATCTGAAAAACGAAATCGAGAGAACCCAAGATAAGATCTTTGAAAAGCGCACTTTTCTGATAATAGTATATACTTTATTTTGAGGTTCTGTAAACTCTGCGTCGGATACGTCTGATTGTAAACTTTCGTCGGATATTGATGGATGCCAAGGTTTCATTTGCCAAGGCTTTCTACAGGCAAAACTTTTGAGAAAATTAGACATTCTTTGGAAGAGGTTCGTAGATAAACGGCTAAACAAGTAAAAAAAGAGTAAAGTAAGTAAAAAGTTAGGTCGCTAGCCTTTTGGCGAAAAATTATTTATATGCAGGAACATAAACAAACATTCTCTGCTGGCTTCCATCGAGAAGAGTTACAACGCAATCAAAGATATATGCAGGCATGATGTACTCTGTATTTTCCAATACTGTCTTATCTGCCCAATATCCAAAACTGACATTTTGTACCGCGATCTTGGTGACAACGGTCATTATTTTCAGATGATTTCCGAGTTGGTCCAAAGCTTCCTCAGGCGTGATACCGATTGTCACTGGATTCGAAGCCTTAAGATCTCGCCAATTAGCAACTAAGCCTACTATTTCCCCTTTGTCACCTATCCAAACGCGAACATCAGAATTCCCGCCTATAGGTAAATTATTGTATTTAAGTTCGTAAATTACACACCAATAGTCAATCCAATGCGTATCGTTTGCAGTGGTTTCCATTCCTGAAACTACATCTTTGAAAGTGATTTCAATAGGCAGTGTTGGGATAAATGTTTTAGATTGTTTTATTTGCGATAGAAAATCATCCGCAATAATTTTGGCATCCTCTTTTGATGGTAATTTTGGCGCGGTTGTGTATCCCGTCCATCCTGGGGCATAATATTGAACTTGCCCTTCTGGGAATAACCTCAACAAAGTAGTGCTACCATCAATCGTGGTCGTTCCTATTGGAACAACATAAAATTCGGTAGTACCATTGATCCACGTGTAATTACGCACTTCAAGTTGCGTTCCAATATAGAAGGGCTTGTTAGAAGCGATTTCGAGTACAATCTCGTTATTAATGGGCCTTGTCGATACTTTCAAAGATGGAATTTGATTAGGAATTGATGTTGGTAGAGTACAGTTTAAATCAATGATCAATCCAGATTGTTGCGACCCTAGTAAACTCGTCCCAGTATTATTGGTTTGATTGTCGACAGAAAAGACGGCTACGAATGCAATTGCGGATAACAGCAGTAATGCGCAGATAATTTTTTCTTGTTTATTAAAGCCCATCAACAAAGCCACCTCTCATAATACCATGTTTTATAGTAAACACTATTGCTGTAGTAACTGGGATCGTTGTACATCCCTCCACCATAGCCAGGCATAGTTTCATTGCCATAAAAGAGAAAAGGTATTCCGGTATATATGTTGATTAATTCGCGTGCTTGTATCGCTCCCCAGACAGTTCCGTATTGATGTTGATCATTTGATGTTGCTGTTTTCCAAGCAGCTTTAATAGAATAAGATTGAAGCAAATATTGAGCGGAAGTTGATCCTAAAGTCTTTGTGTCGTATGCCGACGAGTGGAACCCACAGATTCCGTGTAGATCAGCCCCTACATTATCGTAAACAGCATGCCAATCGGCTTGACCCGATTCTTTCAGGACCTCGCATGCCTTGAGAAATACCCATTCTAAATCAACATCCCCCCAAAGTGCTCCACTGTGATGAACACGGTATGGGTAAGAACCGCCGCCATCAGTATTTACTCCAAACCAGAATTCATCCTCATCGCCATGGCCAGCAAAATATACGAAATCAACTGTTTCAACGTAGGATGTGTCTTGACCTTCAACACTTGATTTTTCCCAATGGCGTTCTTGTGCGCTACTATTACCATAATCAAAGTTTCTAGTGAAGCCGTTATTACCAAGGGTATTGTAAAAGCCTCTTGCACAATCATCAGTATTAGGTATGAATGGAAGACCGGGACCGGAGTAATCGTTTACCCATTCTATTCCTATTTCTTTGTTATTTGAATCATCATTGCCTGCAAAGGCAGCTGGTACCAATAGAGGAGTTATTAAGATCAGCATTGTAAGCAATAGCATTTTTCCAAATCTTATTTGTTTTTTTCCATTTTTTCCCCAGCCTTATATTGCCTATTAAAAGGCAACAGGCAACGATCAATTGGATATAAGGTATATAATAGATTGATCCTTTATTAAAAAAACTGCTTAATTATATACAAAATCATAATTGTACAACACAAAACTGTACAACACATAAGTGTTTTACAGTTTATCTATGTTTGCTTGTTCTTATGGTAGATAAGTCAAGAAAGTGTATTGAAAAATACGAGGCTTGTGGATTTGCTCTTTGCGAGTTAGTTGACTATCTATAAAGGGTTTCTGTTATTTATTATTTGACTTGAAAGGTAGCTTATAGAGACTGTGTTGGTTGAAACATTTAAACAGTTCAGACACGCGATTACGAAAAAAAGCAGAGTTACTGTAAAACTGTAGAACTTTTTATCGGTAAGGAAAGAATAGAAGAGTTCCTTGCTAAATGGTTGAAGTGGCGAGAAGGCGAGCGGGAATCAAATTGTTTGAAGTATTACATTTCTGGTCTTACCGCTTATTTCCCGCATGTCGAGTATATAGGCATACCAATTGGATCAAGCCGACCTGTTTACTATTTAATTTATACAACTAGAAATGAAACTGGTAAAAAAATTATGCAAAGGATAATGTTTGATGCAGAAAGAAAAGGGACTGCGAGCTTGGAAAAATGGTTTTGATTTTTGACAATTTATCACCAACCGATTTTTTACAATGGGACAAACCAACCGAAAGTTTACAGGGTAGAAAATCAACCGACAAGTTTACAGTACCTATTTTGACAACATTTATATATAGCACATTTAACTTTCGCAGAGTGATAAACATGATATCACTATCCGATAGTCTTTCATATGCTGCTAACTATACCAAAGGGCTACTCTCGAGGATTGGCGATCTCCTAATACTCACCATAATCTCCATTATTCCTATCGTGAACTTCATCGCTTGGGGATACTATGGCCGAGTTGTGAAGGACGGTTCCGCATCGAAAGAACCACCGAAGCTGGAGAAATACGGTGACATGTTCGTTGGCGGTCTCATGATCTTTGTCGCTGGAATAATCTGGGCCATACCCATCATCATAGTCTCGGCGCTAATCATGATACCACTCTTCGGCTTCCCCATGCTCTCGCGGTTAGATCTGCTGACCACTCCAGATCTGCTGGCGAATCCGGCTACCTGGGTGTTCCTCATGCTGCCAGCACTGGCTGTGGTATGGGTGATAGGATTCTTTGTAGGCATCGTTGCGTTGATGGGCATAATCCACATGTTCAAGACAGGATCGTTCGGTAAGGCATTCGCTATCGGCGAGATCCTTAACATCATAGGGAAGATAGGCTGGCTACGCTACCTTGCATGGCTTGTTGTGTCCTTCGTCCTCGTTACGGTAATAGCTGCCTTTTCTTGGATACCTTTCGTCGGCTGGATCATCGGTATTTTCCTATCGGTACTGCTGGTCATATTCCTCGCCAGGAGTATCGGTATAATGTACGATGGCGCAATGGGCGCGACGACTGCTCCTGCAACCCCGACTGCAAGCCCGCCGCCACCGCCTCCACAGGCGCCCACAGCTTAACCTCCACATTTTTCCCTTTTTCATTTCACAATAACTAGTTTGATCTATCGACTTAGGTTTTGACGCGCACTTTAACAAATCTGAAGTGGAATGGCGCTTTAAGATTTAAGATTTAAAAACCCTATGCGCCCTTAGAGTTTGTGATGCCCATGAAACGAAAGATAACCACGGTATCATTCGATGTCGACGGGACGCTCGTGACCCCCTCCTTCGCAGACCTTGTGTGGCTTGAGGCTCTGCCGCAGGCGGTCTCGGACTGCTGGAAGATTAGCCTGGAGGACGCCAAGCAGAGGCTCTACGCGGACTACGACTCCATAGGGCAGCAGCGCCCGGAGTGGTACGACCTTCAGTATTGGGTCAAAAGGTACCGCCTTGAGTTGAACCCGAAGACCTTTATCCTCCAGTACAAGAACGCCGTAACAATCTACCCGGAGGTCGTAGATGTGCTGGAGAGGCTGAGGGAGCAGTTCAACCTCGTCGTTATATCAAACTCCTCGCGCCTCTTCCTCGATATAACGACAGAGCCCCTCAGACCTTACTTCAGGCACGTATACTCGACCCTCTCGGATCTTGGCATGATGAAGGATACTGTTGCCTATACCGCAGTATGCGAGAGGATCGGCATCAACCCCTACGAGATGGCCCACATAGGTGACAGCTTGGAGCTGGACTACATCAGGGCCAAGAGGGCGGGGCTGAGGGCTTTCTACCTCGACAGGAAGGGCAGGAGGCACGGTCGGTATTTCGTGAAGGACCTGAAGGAGTTTGCCATGCGCCTCGGTTAGGCGGATTGCCTGATAAAAGTTTATATAACGATCCCTGTCGATTCTGCTTTCATGATAACCAACAGCATTTTGACGACAATTGCTTGGGGCGCCTTTGTAATACTGCTTGGTCTGACCCTAATTTCGGAGTCGTACAGGATGTTCTTCTGGTTCGGCGTCGGCTTGATATTGATCTGTCTAAATATCGCCCGTCATTACTCAGGGACACATATCAGCAAGTTTACCTTCTTCATCGGCATAATCGCCCTCATAGGGCGTGGGAGTGGCCACCACACTCAAAATTTATTATCGTCAGAGAGCCATATTCTCCTATGGCACTAAAAGATGTTATAGCAAATGAGAGACGATACGCTTTCATGCTCTGCAACGAGGCAATTGCTAGGGGTGCCTTCGAATCCAATGTCAAGGTCGTTGCTTTTTACCCGGGCGCCCCGACCTCTGAGGTTCTCGATACATTCTCGGATGCGTTAGGGGCATTCGACTACCAGATGGAGATCGCGACAAACGAGAAGGTGGCGCTGGAGGTCTGCGCCGGTGCTTCCTTTGCCGGGCTCAGGAGCCTGACAGCCATGAAGAGCGTGGGGACGAACGTCGCCTCCGACACCTTATTCGTCTTGGGCTACACGGGCGTGAAGGGCGGCCTCGTCGTCGTAATGGCGGACGATCCGCACGCCCACTCCTCCCAGTCGGAGCAGGACGGCAGGTTCTTTGCTCCCAACTCCTACATACCCATGCTTGAACCGTCCACTCCGCAGGAGGCAAAGGAGATGGTGAAGAAGGCCTTCGAGATCTCGGAGAGACACAGGGTCCCGGTAATAATCCGGACGGTGACAAGGGTCAACCACCAGAGCGGTATTGTCAGACTTGAAGATATCAACATGAAGGAGTTCAAGAAGGTAAAGTGGAGGGAGCTTAAGGAAGAGTTCAAGACGCTGGGCGAGGTCGCGCGGCAGAAGAAGCTGAGGATGCTCGAGAGGGCCGAGAGGCTGGCGGAGGAGTTTGAGGGCTCGGAGTTCAACATCTTGAAAGACGCCGGCTCTGACGTCGGGGTGGTAACATCCTCTGTCTCATACCTCTACGTCCTTGAGGCGCTGAAGATCTTGAAACTGGACTCAAAGGTAAAGCTCCTCAAGCTGGGTACAACCTACCCTCTCCCCAAGAACCTGATCAGGAACTTCATCAAGGGTCTGAAGAAGGTGATCGTCGTGGAGGAGCTCTCGCCCTACTTGGAGAAGGAGGTCTACGCCATCGCGAAGGACGCGAACCCTTCGGTCGAGATCTTTGGAAAGTACTCAAAGATCTTCTCAGAGGCTTGGGAGTACAACCCGAGCATCGTGGTCAAAGGCATAGCCTCCGCCATTGGGATGACGTACCCTGACTACAATGCCATCGTGGAGGACGCAAAGAAGCTCAAGGGTATGGTCCCCGACAGGTACCCAACATTCTGCGCCGGATGCCCCCACAGGGCCACATTCGTCGCGCTCAACCAGGCCCTCAAGGCCCAGGCGGTCAAGGGCAAGGAACACTTCTTTTCGAACGATATTGGCTGCTACTCCATGTGGATCTTTCCGCCGATATCACACTCAGACAGTTCCCTCTGCATGGGTGCCTCGGTTGGGGTCGCCAACGGCCTGTCGCATGCCATCGAGGAGAGGCCGGTCGCGGTCGTGGGGGACTCCACCTTCTACCACGCCACGATACCCGCCATTATAAACGCCATCCACAACGGGAACAAATTCACCCTGATCGTCTTGGACAACTCAGTCACCGCCATGACCGGCCAGCAATCGAACCCTTCCACAGAGTTCACCGCGGGCTGGAGGCAGGGGAAGAAGGTCTCTATGGAGGGCATCTGTAGGGGGATCGGGGTCGAGTTCGTGGAGATAGTCGACTCGTACGACGTCAAGAACAACGTGGAGATCTTCAGGAGGGCGCTGGAGTTCGACGGGCTCTCCGTGGTGATCTCCAGGAGGGAGTGCGCGCTCTACGGCGACAGGAACAAGAGGAGGAGGGGCGAGCCCATCATCCCGTTCTACGTGGACAAGAACATCTGCAAGAGGCCTTACATGTGCCTGAGGACGTTCTACTGCCCAGCCTACGAGATAGACGAGGACAGGCAGCCCAGGATATCGCCAGATATATGCGATGGGTGCTCCGTCTGCTCTAAACTGTGCCCGTTCTCGGCGATAAAGAGGACGGAGGTGAGGTGAGACCATGGGCTTCAACATATTCATATGCGGGGTCGGCGGACAGGGGCTCGTCCTGCTGACCAGAGTTATGGGGAACGCGTGCGTCAAGGGCGGTAAGAAGGCAATAACCGGGGAGATGTACGGGCTCTCGCAGAGGAGCGGGACCGTCTTCGTCCACATGAGGATAGGCGAGGACGCCTTCTCGCCGCTGATACCATACGGGGAGGCGGACATAATAGTCGCCCTGGAGGCGATCGAGGCTCTCCGCTACGTGGAGTACCTAAAGAAGGGCGGGATAGTCCTGATGAACAGTAGGATAATGCACCCGCCAACGGAGGCCTCTAAGATCATACTAGAGAAAGGGTCGAAGTACATCACCCTCGAGGAGATCGTCTCGAAGTTGCGGGAGTGGACGCCGAACATAGCCGTGGTGGACGCCCTAGGGCTGGCAAGGGAGGCCGGGAACGTGAACACCGAGAACACGGTCTTCCTCGGGTGCCTCTCGGCGCTTGTGGCATTCCCGGTGGAGGAGAGCCACATCAGGGAGAGCATATCTGAGGTCGTGCCGAAGAAGACCATAGAGCAGAACCTGAAGGCCTTCGACCTGGGCAAGAAGAGCGCCTACGACTCGCTCTGCAAACTTGTTGCATGCCGGATGGGCTAAAGGGTAGACGGAATACAAACCTTTCCCTTTTTATACACTTCCCTCAGACTACGCTGGTTGTGCTAACCTTCTTCTAAAGTTGCTGGAGAAAACGTTATCTAAGAAGTGTAATACACTTCGCGAGGAAAGTGTAATACACTTAGCATGAAGAGACCGTGATACAACGCTCTCCTGACAACGGTATGGCCTGTGAAGGAAAATGAGACAGACAGTTGTCAGAACTGAAGAGTTGAATACGCAGAACTTTGGGGAATTGCCAAATTTCAGTCTATTTCCTTACAGTTGCAAATATTGCGCTTACTGGGAGTCCTTGAATTTTGACGAGACTACCAAAAAGGAAGATGCAGAAGATACAAAACGGAAATGGTTCATTCGCGTCGGCAAGGAATTCGGCAACTGCGGTTTCATTGCCTACGTGGGCGATGCCCCCACCGGAGTAGCTATATATGCACCAGCAAAGTATTTTCCAACCATCTCAAGATATGGTTTAAGCCCATCTAGGGATGCGATATTCTTAGCATGTTTGTATATTCCCAAAAGAAAATTGCGGGGGAAAGGGATCGGTAAGCAGTTACTTGAAAGAGTCGCTTGTGATCTGAGAAGCCGGGGCTATGGAGCAATAGAGGTCTTCGTTCGTACAAGCGATATACCATCCAGCAACATTGAAGAGTGGTGCACCGGTCCTTTAGAGTTCTTCCTAGGAATGGGGTTCAAGATTAGAAGACGAATGGGTGAAATTGCCCTCTTGCGAAAAGACTTAGGGAAGCTCAAAAACAGGGAAAAAGAGACCCTGTCCAGAACTCCGCGCGCCTGAACTCGATGAGTCTTATGAGATGTTCCAACAATCGTGCTTACTATGGGTTTGATGAACCTGCCTGCTCCTCAAATAGCTCTATGAGGATGCGCGCCTTTACCTCCTTGTTCATGAAGGGCGGCATCTGCTCCCCGAGATCCAGCGCGAGGACCACCTGGTTGCCCATGGAGTCCGTGAACTTTACCTCCGCCACGTACTTCTTCTTCGGTCCGGACGCGACGGCCTTCGTCATCGCCTCGTAGATCCTGCTTATCGCCATCTGGAGCGCTACTGGGCTGGTCATGTCCTGGGGCGTCAGGGCCAGCTGCGTGAACCCTGCCAGGATCTCCCCCACCTTCGCGGTTCCATTAAAGATGCCAATGGTCTTTGCTTCCTTATCCTCTGGAACTATTGCCATTACCTGTCACCAAGACTAGTGGTCAGCACGAGACTTTTTTACTTTTTTGTCTCTGCGCGCCGCTAGAACCGCACCAGATCAGACAGTTTGGATCCGCCCTCGGCGCTCCCCTTCTCGGATCCGCCCTCCTTCCTCAGCTTCTCCGTGGCGTTGACCACGCTCGACGGCGTGAGTTCAACATAGCCCCCCTCAGTCAGTTCCCTTAGCACCCCGTTCACGTCCCTCATTCCTGACCTGCTCATATCGTCAAACAGCCTCAGCTCCCCTACGCTCCAGTACTCACGGAGGTACTCCTTCATCCTCCTAACGTCCCCCTCCGAGACGCGCGGTAGCTCCACCACCTTGGGTGCCGGGGGCTCCAGCTCCTCGCCACTGTCGTAGAACCCCTCGGGGGCCTTGAGCTTGCCCTTGTCGATAAGCTCGTTGACCACAGTCCTCAGTGTGTATTTGCCGACCTCCGTCGTCTCCGCCCACCTCTCTATCTCGGAGAACTCTGCCCGTCCTCCCCTCTTCTTGAGGGTGGCTAGGACGGCCTTGGCGACCTCCTCAAATGGGTCGTTGCCGCCGGGTTCGCCATCACCGCCACGACGCGGGCCATCCTCCAATCTGCACACCGTCTCCTTCCTTGTTCTAGCAACCCTTTAACGGTATCTAATGAACACTATCGCCTTGTAGATCGATGGTAATTTGTGGCATGAAGAATTACGAAATTCAAAAAAAGGAAAATATGTTCTATTTTTTATTCAATTTTGATCAGTATTTCGTTGCCCTCCACCTTCACTTCATAGGCAGGCTCATCGCCAGTCTTCAGTTTCAGGAAGCCTATCTTCGGTCCCGAGACGGCCCTCCCGGTGGTCACATCGAACTTGGCACCGTGCCTCGGGCAGGTCACCACACTGCCTTCCAGCTTGCCCTTGTAGAGGTCCCCTCCCATGTGCGTGCACTTGTTCCCTATTGCATAGAACTTTCCTTCTACATTAGCGATCAGTGTCTCCTTCTCCCCCGGCTTGACCATCTTCATCGCTCCGATAGGGATCTCTTGCGTCTCAGCAACCTTAACAAATCCCATAATTTCTCACCAAATACTGATCAAAGTGATCCATTGTTACGCTATAATACTTTTCCCAAGTAGTTCTCACCGGCAGCAATTTCCGTTTATCGAAAATCCCATCAAAATCTAAACGTTTTTAAGCTTTTTATCGATATTACAGTTGGTGTTTTTATGGATGTCGCGAAACGGGTAAGCGAGTCTGCTCTCGTCTCCGCCAGATGGATGTTTCCTTCTGATGCCAACCCAGCCGGGAATGTCTTCGGTGGAGCCATCGTACGCTACATCGACGAGGTTGCGGCTGCTGTAGCACAACGCCATGCTAGGTGCAACGTGGTCATCGCTTCCATGGACCGGATGGACTTTCACAAGCCCGTGAAGGTCGGCAACCTCCTCACCCTGAAGGCATCCATCAACTATGTAGGAAACACGTCCATGGAGATCGGCGTGAGGGTGGAGGCAGAGAACCTCAGAACTGGCGAGGTCGTACATGCCGCCTCGGCCTACTGCACAATGGTGGCGCTGGACGAGAGCGGGAAGCCCACACGCGTACCCAGGCTAATTCCTGAGACCGATGAGGAGAAGAGGCGTTTTCGCGAGGCAGAGCTGCGGAAAAAGGCACGGCTGAAGCAGAGGGAGGGCAAATAACTCCTCGGGAGCAGCGAGTCATGAGTAGGGCAAGACTTGCCCTTGCGGCAGTTCTGCTGTCCTCGGCCATTCTGGCGGCTGTATCGGTACAGCCGTGCTTGCCTTCGACGCAGACACCCACTACTACCTAACCTACTACATCGCCTACTCGGTGGG
>Ga0315280_10006188_pt1 | contig 16643 bp, 11 predicted proteins | sample YL17G06_40_MG_FD_203697 | JGI IMG/M metagenome (GOLD analysis project Ga0315280, IMG submission 203697) | Sediment microbial communities from Yellowstone Lake, YNP, Wyoming, USA - YL17G06_40 | ecosystem: Environmental > Aquatic > Freshwater > Lake > Sediment | place: USA: Wyoming | collected...
AAAAATGCTTGCATTCCTTCGCGGCGAGGAGTAAGAGGGAGGTATGCAGACGGGAGGAGGTATGACTCCACCGGTCATGCATTTGATGTACGGATGATCACACCGCTCTTGCGGTGCGTGCCGCTCGCGATCCCGCAGCGCGGGATCGCCACGGCGTCAAAAAAGCGCGATAACGGGGAGCCACCGTCGGTTCCCCGTTTTCGTTTTATGGGGCACGACACCCTCCATTGCTGGTTTGCGATTGCAGATTCTTGATTGAAGAACGTCGGGGCTCGGTGCGCGGCATCCGCTTCCTGGTCGTTCTTTCACCTCTGCGCTGAACCGTGCATCCGCCGGCAGGGGAGCGCGTAACTCCCGCGTCGGTTCTCGCATCGAATAGTCGTGACGACGGGCATCCGCCAGAAGTCAGAATTCAGAAGTCAGGAGCGGATAGCGCGAGATTCAAGTGCAAATCTTGCGCATTCTGTTCGAGAGTTCGAAGCGGCACAATTTGACACAACGGGAGTTGCGTCACGCGGTTTCGAGTTTCCAATTTCCGGCGGGCAGGGCGAGGGCCGGAATCAACAGCCTTAGCGGTTAGAGATGGTCGACAACGAATCAGGGATATGGAGAGGCAAGCATGATTAAGCTGATCAAGTCGGACGAACGCCACCACCAGAATTTCGGCTGGCTGGATACGCGCTGGCATTTCAGCTTCGACACGTACTACGACCCCGAAAACGTCCACTGGGGCGCGCTGCGCGTCTTCAACGACGACGTGATCGAGCCCAGCCAGGGCTTCCCGATGCACGGGCACCGCGACATGGAGATCGTCACTTACGTGCTCGCGGGCACCCTCGAGCACCAGGACAGCATGGGCCACACGGGCGTCGTCCGCCCGGGCGAAGTGCAGGTGATGTCGGCCGGGAAGGGCGTCATGCACTCGGAATTCAACCCCTCGAAGGAGGAGCCCGTCCACCTGCTGCAACTCTGGATTCTCCCGCGCACCCGCGGCCTCCCACCGCGCTGGGAGCAGCGCGTGTTTTCCCGCGACGCGCGCGGCGGAAAATTGCTGCCTGTGGTCTCGAGCGGCGACCGCGATGGCACGCTCCACATCGATCAGGACGCGCAGATCTTTGTCTCGGCGCTGAAGAAGGGCGATCAAGTCGTCCACAAGAGCCGTCTCGGGCGCAAAGGGTATCTGTTCGTCATCGAGGGCGGAGTCGGCCTGAATGACACAACGCTCGCCCAGGGTGACCAGGCGCGCATTGAAAACGAAAAGGAACTGGACCTCGAGGCCAAGCAGGATTCCGAGCTTATCCTGCTCGATCTGCCGGACGCGCGCTGACGTGCGGGCGGCGCCGTCGCCCCATCCCGAGAGCAGTTCTGGGGATCGCTTCCACAGGACTTTCCTAAACAAGGAGCATAGAAAATGGGCAGCAGTGGGACTTCGGCTTGGGGCTTGCTCTTCTTGAGGCTTGCGGTCGGGGTGGTTTTCGTGATGCACGGCGGCCAGAAGATTTTCGTCAACGGCTTCAGAGGAGTGGCCGAAGGCTTCGGCCATCTGGGGATTCCCGTGCCGCTGGTTGCGGCGGTTGTGGTCATGCTGGTGGAATTCCTGGGCGGCCTGTCCTTGATTCTCGGGCTCTTCACGCGCTGGGGGGCGGTGCTGCTTGCCACCGTTATGCTGGTGGCGATGCTGCTCGTTCACCTCAAGAATGGCTTCTTCTTGCCGCGCGGCTTCGAGTTTACGCTGACGTTGTTGGCGGCGAACCTGGCGCTGGCACTCTCCGGCCCCGGCGCTCTGGCGCTGGGTTCGAAAATCGCCAAGCGCTGACGGTGCCCCGCCGCGGCCGCCGAGCCAAGAGCCCGCGCTTGCGGACGTTTTTTCCTTCAAGCCCCGCGAGTTTCCTGCCGAAAACTAGGCTAGATGCACACGGCAGGAAATCACGTCGCGGGAGAAGGCGCGGGCCGGGGACGAATCGGCGGTCGGCTCGCGGGACTGAGAGTTTTTGCCGCCGTCAGCCTTGCGGCCTTCTGCCTCACCGTGGCGCGAGATTCCGGGCGGTCGCGCCCGGGGACGCCGCCCCACACCCGGTCGGCCCACCGCGACGTGACTCGCGGCGGTACAGACTTCGGCCGGCTGCCTCTCACCTTCGAAGCCAATCGCGGCCAGACGGACAGCCGGGTCAAGTTCCTCTCCCGCGGGCCGAGGTACACGCTCTTCCTCGCCGGCGACGCAGCCGTTCTGGTGCTGCGCAAGCCGCCGACAGACCGAAATTCGAAACTGGGAATTGGCAACTCGGAACTCCGAACTCGTCACTCGCCGATGGTCACTCGTCACGGGGATTCCGTCGTCCACATGAGGCTGGTGGGCGCCAACTCGCGCGCGCGCATGGTCGGCCTCGACGAACTGCCGGGCACATCGAATTACTTCGTCGGCAATGACCCCGCGAGGTGGCGCGCGAACGTCCCGAACTACGGGAAGGTGAAATGCGAGCAGGCGTATCCCGGGATTGATCTAGTCTACTACGGCAACCAACGGCAACTGGAGTATGACTTCGTGGTGGCGCCGGGCGCGGACCCGCGCGCCATCCGCTTCACGGTGGACACTGGAAATTCGAAATTGGAAACTGGCAGCTCGAGAATCGAGAATGGGCAATCCAAAATCCAGAATCCAAAATCCACAATCGTGATTGACGCGAACGGCGATCTGGTGGTTGCCACGGAAGGCCCCGCGGTGCGGCTCCGCAAGCCGGTGGTGTATCAAGAGCCGTCGGCAGTCGCAACGAACCACGGACAAGGGACGACGGGCCGGCGGCACATTGACGGCCGCTATGTGCTGCGCACGTTGAGACTCGAGGATCGAAAGTCGAAAAGCGGTAATCCGAAATCCAAAATCGAAAGTCCAAGATACGAGGTCTCTTTCCAGATCGCCTCCTACGACCCCACGCTGCCGCTCGTCATCGATCCGGTGCTGAGCTACTCGACATACCTCGGTGGTTCGGGATTTGATTACGCCGCGGGCATCGCGGTGGATGGCGCGGGCAGCGCCTACGTGACCGGCTTCACCAACTCGGTCAACTTCCCGCTTCGCAAGCCCGCACAGGCCACGCCGGGAGGCGGCACGTGCGGCAGCGGTCTCGACACGTATGCGTGCTTTGACGCCTTCGTGGTGAAGGTGGACCCTTCCGGCGTGAGGCTCGAGTACGCTACCTACTTCGGCGGGCGCGGCGAGGACTATGGTGCGGCGATCGCGGTGGATGCCGCAGGCGCCGCCTACGTCACGGGCTATACGAATTCCACCGACCTCGCGACGGCGAAGGCGTTTCAGCCCAAACACGGCGGAGGCGCCTGTGGTGCTTCGCCCCACACCTTCCCCTGCTTTGACGCGTTCGTGGCCAAGCTCGACAAAAGAGGCTCTTCGCTCGTGTATTCCACCTACCTGGGCGGTAGCGCGGACGACTACGGGCAGGGGATTGGAGTGGATCCGACAGGGGGCGCAATTGTTAATGGCTTCACGGCGTCACAAAGCTTCCCATTGAGGAACGCGCTCCAGCGCCGATTCGGCGGCGGGAGCTACGACACGTTTGTTACCAGGCTCGACCCGCAGGGAAACGCCCTCACGTACTCGACCTATCTGGGCGGCAGCGGGGACGATTTCGGCACTCGGATCGCTGTGGACGCGGCCGGAAATGCCTACGCGACGGGCTACACGAACTCAGCCGATTTCCGCACCGTCAACGCGCTCCAGCCCGCCTACGCGGGCGGCACCTGCGGCGCCCCGCCCAGCACGTTTCCGTGCTTCGATGCTTACGTGACCAAGGTGGGCCCACAAGGGTCCTTCGCCTACTCGACATACCTCGGCGGAAGCGGCGGCGATTACGGTTACGGAATCGCCGTGGATTCTTCCGGCAGCGCGTATCTGACGGGGCAGACAACCTCGGTGGATTTTCCCGTGACGTGGCGCGCCCTCCAAACGAGCGGCGGCGGAACGTCGACGGATGCCTTCGTCACCAAGCTCAGTCCTGATGGCGCGGCGGTCGCGTATTCCACTTATTTGGGTGGGCTGGGGGCGGAAGCGGGGCTCGCCGTCGCCGTGGACGCGGCGGGCAGCGCCTACGTAGCGGGCTACACTTACGGCAACGGCTTTCCGCTGGTGCGGCCCGTGCAAGGTGCGAGCGGCGGCTATTTCGACGTGTTCCTCGCCAAACTGGACGCGGCGGGCGCGGCGCTCGAATTCTCCACTTACCTGGGTGGGAGCGGCAACGAGGCCGGTCGCGGCGTGGCCGTGGACGCGAACTGGAACGTCTATCTGGTGGGCGAAACCTTCTCCGAGAATTTTCCGCGCACCTCGGCGACGCTTCAGCCGTCGTACAACGGCGGTTCTTACGATGGGTTCATCGCCAAATTGACCGCGCAGCCTGTGTCGGCTCTGCGCCTCTCGCCCGACGCCGTCGTATTTGACGGGATGGTGGTGGGGACTTCGAGCGCTCCCGAGGAAGTCACGCTCACCAATTCCGGAGACGCGCCGCTGGCGCTGAGCGGCATCGCGACCACCGGGGATTTCACGCAAACGAACGACTGCGATGACGGCCTGCCAGCTGGCGGTGGCTGCACCATCCGCGTCACTTTCATCCCGGCGGCGGCGGGACCGCGGAACGGTTCACTCACCGCCACGAACCGTCTCCCGCAAGAAGTTCAATCGGCCTCTCTATTCGGAATGGGCCGGGATTTCTCCGTCTCCGCCTCGCCCGGCGCGGCGGAAGTCGCTGCGGGGAAATCCGCCACCTTCACCCTGACGCTCGTGCCCGCGGGCGGCTTCAATCAGGCTGTGACGCTCGGCTGCTCCGACGCGCCGCAAGCGGCGAGTTGCGCGATTTTGCCGTCGTCCGTGACGCTCGACGGGACGAGTTCGGCGCAGGCGACGGTGACGCTCCAGACTACGGCCCGCACCACGGCCACGCCGGAGAGGGGATCGCCTCCACGGAGCCCTTTCCCCATGCCCTTCCTTGAGGCGCTGGCGGTGCTGCTTGCCGGGTGGAGCGCCCGCCGCGCGCGTTTCCGGCTGGCGCGCGCGAGCCTGGTGGCTCTGATGTTCGTTGTCTTGCTCTGGTCCGCCTGCGGGGGTGGCGGGGGCGGCGGGGGCGCGCAGCCTTCGCCACCTCCGCCTGCGGGCACTCCTGCTGGCACCTACACGCTCACCCTGACGGGAACCCATGCCTCGCTCGCCCGCAGCGTCACCGTGACGGTGACGGTCAAGTAGTGTCCCGTTTCAGGAACAGGCGGCACGCGCGGCACCCCCCCCGTCATGCTGAGCGAAGCGAAGCATCTGCAGTAGTTGCATATGATTAGAAAAAAGCAGATTCTTCGCTGCGCTCAGAATGACACGCCTTCGAATGTGTCACTTCCTTCGCTTACGCGAGGCTGGCTCTCCTCGCCATCACGCAAGATCTTGCTCCAACTCGAAAAACGTAGCGGGGGTGGTGGGTCAGTTTCTGGGATGCCGACCACTCGGCCAAGTGACCGCCCACGTCAGCGGAGGAGCCACTAGGCATTGGGATTCTTTCCGAGTGGGCGACTACTCGTCCATTGGAAGGCGGGCCGGGTTCTTGTGCCACGGAGCACGCGAGACTTCGGAATTCTCTTAAACTTCCGCTGGTACAAGAATCCTCGTTCATTGAAAATCAACGACCCGTGCCCGCTCTGCCTCAAGGCGTCGCGACTAGAGGCAGTACGATGAAGCTCGCCTGGCCGGGCGTGTGGTAGATACGTTGCACGGCCTTGCGGTAATCGTCCGGCGTTGCCCAGAAGATGTTGGGAACGAAAGTCTGGGGATTGCGATCGTACAGCGGGAACCAGCTTGACTGGATCTGCACCATGATGCGATGGCCGGGCAGGAAAACGTGGTTGGCGGTGGGCAGGTTGAAGCGGTAGGGCAGGGGCTTGTCGGGCGCGAGAGGTTCGGGCGTCTCGAGGCTCTCGCGATAGCGTCCGCGGAAAATGTCGGCCGACACCATCAGCTGATAGCCGCCCATGGCCGACTGGCCGGCCACTTCGTCGGGATAAACATCGATCAACTTGACCACCCAGTCAGAGTCCGTGCCGCTGGTGGAGGCAACCAAATTGGCAATCGGTTGTCCGCTGATCTTCACGGGCGCGCTCAAGGCGTCGGAGACGAACACCACCACATCGGGGCGGCCGGACGCTTCACGCTGGTCGTCCACCAGCCAGTGGGGCCAAGTCAGACCGTTCTCGTAGCCGATCGGCTGAATGGGCCGTGCGCGGAAGGGCACGGGCTTGGCGGGGTCGGACACGTATTCTTCGAACGCCGTGTCGCCAGGCTTCGGCGCGGTAAGGCTCAGTTTTAGACCGGCGGTCAGATAGAGTGGCGTCGGTCGGACCGTGCAGCCGCTCGCGCAGCCGGCCGGCCAGGCGGGCAGGCGCCGCCACGTGTTCGTCCCGGTTTCAAACGCAGTAACGGGCGGGACGTCAGCCTTGGGCGCGCCCTCCTTGAGGTATTGGTCCAGGAACGGGCGCAGGATCTCTCGGCGGAAGTAGAGTGCGGTATCGCTGTTGAATTTCAGAGTGCCGAGCGTGCTGCCATCTTCGATCTCCTGACCGTGATGCCAAGGACCCATAACCAGGAATACCTTGTCGTCGTCCGTGTCCTTCGGCTTGATCACCTTGTAGACGGCGATAGCGCCGTAGATGTCCTCCTGGTCCCAGAGACTGTGTACCAGCATCACCGGCACTTTCAGAGGTTGGGACGCCAGCACGTGGTCCAGCGCCTGGTCGCGCCAGAAAGCGTCGTAGCTTGGATGCTCAAGAAGCTTCCGCCAGAAGCCGACCTGCTCGAGCCCGCGGCGACGCCCGAGTTCGCCCGCCGATCCGGCCTGCATGAACATGTCATAGTCGTCAAAGTGGCTCGTCCACCACTTCGCCTCCGACGCGCGCGTCGCGTCCTGTTCGTAGATATAGGCCATCATCTGTTGGCGAAAGGCGCCGTTGTGGAACCAGTCATCGCCCACCCAGCCGTCCACCATGGGATTCATCGGCACGGCTACTTTGAGCGCCGGGTGGGGATTGACGAGCGCCATCAGGGGCAAGAAACCGTTGTAGGAAATGCCGAGAATACCGACCTTGCCGTTGCTCTCCGGGACGTTTTTCACCAACCAGTCGATGGTGTCGTAGGTGTCGGTGGCATGGTCCACCGGCGTCGGGTTCTGCGGCCCGTGCAGGGGGCGGCTCATTACGTAGTCGCCCTCGGAGGCGTATTTGCCGCGGACGTCCTGGACCACGCGGATGTAGCCGCCTTCGACGATCACTTCCGTGGCATTGTCGCCGCCGCTCAGGATGGGGCCAAGGTGGGCGCTTTGGGCGTGGCTCGTGAGCTTAGTGGCGTTGTAGGGCGTGCGGGTAAGGAGGATCGGCGCGCCCTTGGCGCCCTTGGGCACGAGGACGACAGTGTGCAGCTTCACGCCGTCACGCATGGGGATCATCACGTCGCGCCTGGTGTAATCGAAGCTATCGGTGACGGGCTCGAACTTGGCCGGCGTTTCGCTCGGCAAGGCGGAAGAAGGGGACGGCGGCGGGACAGTCTGGGCCGCGGACGGTTCGACGAACAAGAGGGCGCCGAGCACCGGCGCGAGCAAAGTCAGCGTGCGAAGGCGGTCGATCGGCTTCATGGGAGTCTCTCAGAGGTGCGAAGGATAGGGCGCGCTCTCGCGCCCGTTTCGGCGTGGCCACCCCGCGGGACCGTGTCAGTCTCCGCGAGCTCGCAGATTTGCGCCACGTCCTAACGATTGAGCGACGCGATTATATCCCTGGTGTGCCTTCGCACGCCACCTTCAGACCTCCAGTGGACGCATGACTGCGCACTCAGAGGAAATCTTGCCTCTTTTTGAACAGCGGGGCGCCATTGGGCCGGATAACGTGTTGTCCGCAAACTGACCCGCTACTTGGCGGGGCCTTGCGTTTACATTTCAGTTCGAGTGTGATAAGAATCCGCGTTTCGACACGCGCGCATGCATCCACAGTTTGTCGATTACGCCATCATCGCCATTTACTTCGTTTTCGTGCTCGGCATCGGGTTCGCCCTGCGCGGGCGGATGAAGACCAGCGAGGACTTCTTCCTCTCGGGCCGCTCGATTCCGGGCTGGATTACCGGCCTGGCGTTCATGTCGGCGAACCTCGGCGCGCTGGAGGTGATGGGCCACGCCGCCAACGCCGCCAAGTACGGCATGTTCGTGAACCATTTCTATTGGCTCGCGGCCATTCCGGCGATGTGCTTTGTCGGCGTCTTCATGATGCCGTTCTATTACGGGAGCAAGGTACGCAGCGTCCCCGAGTATCTGCGTAAGCGCTACGACGAGAAGACGCGCACGCTCAACGCGCTCTCCTTCGCCGTGATGACGCTGCTGGTGTCCGGCGTCGATCTTTACGCCATGGCGATTCTCTTCCAGCGCCTGATCAACTGGCCGTTCTGGTCGAGCGTGGTTGCTTCCGCGCTGGTGGTCGCGATTTACATCTACCTGGGCGGACTCACGTCCTCGATCTACAACGAGGTTCTGCAATTCTTCCTCATCGTCTTCGGATTCTTGCCGCTGGCCGTTCTGGGCCTGAAGGCCGTCGGCGGATTTGCCGGGTTGGAGGCCAAGCTGCCCAACCCCGGTTACGCGCACACCTGGGCCAACATCTGGGAGGCTGGCCAGAATCCCATGGGAATCAACTGGTTTGGAACGATCTTCGGCCTGGGCTTTGTGCTGTCATTTGGCTATTGGTGCACGGACTTCCTGGTCATCCAGCGCGGCCTGGCGGCGAAGGACATGCCCGCGGCGCAGCGCACGCCCCTCATCGCCGCCGTACCGAAGATGTTCTTCCCATTGATGGTGATTCTGCCGGGCCTGGTGGCGATCTCGCTTGACCCCACAACCACCCAACTGCTGGGAGGGCGCTACGATAACGCCTTGCCCGCGATGCTCGGCAAATTCTATCCCTCAGGCCTTCTCGGCATCGGGCTGACGGCGCTGCTCGCCAGCTTCATGTCCGGCATGGCGGGGAACGTGACGGCGTTCAACACGGTCTGGACATTTGATATCTACCAGACTCACATCAACCCGGGAAAGCCCGACAGCCACTATCTCAAGATGGGAAGACTGGCGACCGTCTTCGCGGTGTCGGTGGGCATCGCCACGGCTTTCATTGTCCTCAGGTTCAACAACCTCATGGATTATCTCCAGCTACTCTTCGCGTTCTTCAACGCGCCGCTCTTCGGCACATTCCTGCTGGGAATGTTCTGGAAGCGCACCAGCGCGCACTCGGGATTCTGGGGATTACTCTCCGGCATCCTCGCCGCCGTGGCTCACTACACCTTGTATCATTACAGGGTGATCACCTACCCGAGCGACATGGCGGCGAACTTCTATCAGGCCATCGTGGCCTTCGTGGTCTGCTTTGTGGTGACGGTAGTCGTGACGCTCTTCACCGAGCCGAGGAAGGAAGAAGAACTGGTCGGGCTGGTGTACTCGCTGACTCCCAAGCCGCGCAATCAGGACCTCCCGTGGTACGAGCGGCCTGGCATTCTGGCCGTCGGAATCCTAGCGATCTGCGTGGTTCTGAACATCATCTTCTGGTAGCGATTATGGGCCTGGACATTCGTTTGCCGATCGGAATCATCTTCACGCTGTACGGCCTGATCCTCATGGTTTTCGGGCTCCTCACCGACCCCGCGATTTTCGAGCGCTCCCTCAATGTCAACATCGACTTGTGGTGGGGCGCGGCCATGCTGGTCTTCGGTCTCTTCATGGGAGGCCTGGCGCTTCGGGCCTCGCGCCAGAACCGGCCATGACAGAACTCCGCTGGAATCCCACCGCCCGCGAATGGGTCTCCACTGCGTCGCACCGGCAGGATCGGCCGCAGATGCCCGCCGACTGGTGCCCGTTTTGCCCAGGTTCGGGACGTGTACCGGACGATTACGACGTCTACATCTATCCCAACGATTTTCCTGCGTTTTCGATTCCCCCGCCGGAGCCCGCGATCGAGGGCGACGACTTCTACCGCGTCGAGCGCTCGCGCGGGAAGTGCGACGTCGTCCTCTATCATCCCGACCACAACACCTCGCTCCCGCAGCTTCCCCTCGAACACCTCGTCAAGCTCGTGAAGCTCTGGCGGAGCCGCTTCGTCGAGCTGAAGCGGATGCCGGGCATCCGCTATGTGCTCATCTTCGAGAACAAGGGGGCGGTGATCGGCGTCACCATGCCCCACCCGCACGGGCAGATCTATGCGTTTCCGTTCATCCCGCCGCGGCTCGAAAAAGAAGTTGCGGCGGCGCGCGCCCACTATCGGGCGCATCGGCGGTGTGTCTTCTGCGACGTTCTGAAGAAAGAACGCCGCGATGGGCGACGCGTGGTGGCAGAAAATGCCGCCTTCACCGCGGCGATTCCTTTTTATGCCCGCTGGTCCTATGAAGTTCACATTCTCTCGCGGCGGCACCTCGGCACGCTCGAGGAATTCCGTCCGGCGGAAGAGAAGGCGCTGGCGGAAATCTTGAAGTGGGTGACGCAGAAATACGACAACCTTTTCGGTTTCTCCTTCCCCTACATGATGCTCCTCCACCAGGCGCCGGTGCGGGGGAAGCATCCGTATTTTCACTTTCACATCGAGTTCTATCCGCCGCACCGCAGTAAGGATAAACTGAAGTATCTGGCCAGCGTCGAGACCGGAGGGGGAAGCTTCTTGAACGATTCACTGGCCGAAGAGAAGGCCGCGGAGTTGCGCGCGGTGAAGCCCCGTCGGCGGAGCGAGTTGGTCGGGAGGCGGGAGAGGCACGCAGTAAGCAGTAGGCAGTCGCCAGTCGGCAGTGGGCAGTAACAGCCATCCGTTGGCGGAGTGACGGTAGGCGTCGGTTGGAAATGTCCGATGGAACCAGAGGGAGCCAAAGTCTCTCGCCCGAGAGGCTACAAGGACTTGAAGGTCTATCAACTGGCCTACCGGCTCGCCATGGAAGTCTTCCGGGAGACGAAGACTTTCCCGCATGATGAACGATTTTCGCTTACGAGCCAGATCCGTCGCTCGTCACGGAGTGCGGCGGCCAACCTCGCGGAGGGATATCGAAAGCGTCAGTACCCGAATATGTTTGTGAGCAAACTCGCTGACTCTGATGCTGAAGCGACGGAAACACAGGTCTGGCTCGATTTTGCCAGGGACTGTGGATACTTGTCACAGAAGCGGTGTGAGGAACTGCAAGATGGCTATGACGAGATTGGGAGGATGCTGAGCGGCATGATCTCTCATCCCGACCGGTTCCTACTGTCCAAATCGTGACACGCCCGCTCTGTGATCCTCGTGCCTTTGTGCCACGAGGAGGACTGGGCTGCTGCGAGTGGCTCAGAACATGCGACCGATTCACCCGCCGCGCAGTCGTCTGCCGACTGCTTACTGCCGACTGCCGGCTCTGAGGCAACTATATGATTGAAGACGCATTTCGGAACATCTTCGGGGCGTCTCCGGAAGTCCTCGTGCGTGCACCGGGACGGGTGAACCTGATCGGCGAGCACACGGATTACAACGAGGGATTTGTCCTGCCCGCGGCGATTGACCGCTACATCGAATTCGCCGGGCGCCGCCGGGCGGACCGCACGGTGCGGGCGCATTCGACCGATTTCAACGATTCCGTCGAGTTCTCACTCGATGACATCCAGAAGGATTCCGAGCATCGGTGGAGCAATTATCTGCGCGGGGTCTCCAAGTTTCTCGAAGAGGATGGCCATCGGCTGGCGGGCGCGGACGTGGTCTTCGGCGGCAACGTGCCGCGCGAAGCCGGTCTGAGTTCTTCCGCGGCCGTCGAGGTGGGAGCGACAACGTTCTGGCAGAAGCTGCTGGGCCTTGAACTCGATCCGGTTTCCGTGATCAAGCTTTCGCGTCGGGCCGAAAACGACTTTGTGGGCGTGCCTTGCGGGATCATGGACCAGTTCGTCTCCGCGCTCGGCCGCCGCGAGCACGCGCTGTTCCTCGACTGCCGCGACCTCAGCTATCGCCACGTGCCGCTGCGAGGCGACGTAAAGGTCGTCGTCTGCAATTCCGGCGTCAAGCGGGCGTTGGCGCAGTCCGAATATGAGGTGCGGCTCAAGCAATGCCGCCAGTCCGTGGCGCAACTTCGCACGGCGGGGCTCGCCGTGAATTCCTTGCGGGATGTGGACCCGGAGGATCTGGAGACGGCACGTGGCGCGCTCTCGGAAATTCTGCTGCGCCGCGCCCGACACGTGGTGACAGAAAACCATCGGGTGCTGGAAGCGGTGAAGGTCCTCGCGGATGGCGATCTCGAGCGCTTCGGCGAACTGATGAACGCCTCGCACGAGAGCCTGCGGGACGATTACGAGGTCAGCTCGAAGGAACTGGATGTGCTTGTCGAACTGGCCTGGAAGCAACCCGGCACGCTCGGCGCGCGGATGACCGGCGCAGGTTTTGGCGGCTGCACCGTTAACCTGGTCCGTGCCGCCGCCGCCGACGCCTTTGCGGAAGCGGTCCGCAAGCGCTATCAGGAAACCCTCGGCCTCAAAGCGGAAATCTACGTCTGTCAGGCTTCCGACGGCGCGCTGGCGACCTAACAGCCAGGAGGCAGCAGGCAGAATGCCGTGGGCAGCAGGTAACGATGGGTCAGCTTTGAAAATCAGAGTTGTTGGCGGGAAGTAGTGGAAGGTCGCTCATGAAAGATGGGTCGCCATCCAACGCGGGTCCAACATGCCGCACTGAAGGTAGAATGGTGCGATGACTCCAGTCGGTGCTAATCCGTCCCTGACCTTACTTCGCGACTGAATGCGATCGCTGACTGTCTACTGACAACTGCCTACTGCCTACTGCTTTCTATCCTGCCGGGCCTTTGAAGATTCCCATGAGGATGCTGAGGAGGAAGAAAACCATCAGGGCGAAGAGCAGAACGCGGGCGACGGGACCGGCCTCGGCCTCAACGAAAGGGCAGATCGCGCGCGGAGTCTTGCGCCGCGCGACATACCAGGGGAAGAACACCACCCACAGCAGCGCCGAGCCGAGTCCCCAGCGCAAGGGCTTGGGGACGCGGCGCCGCATCGCGTCATAGGAGACCCAGGCGCCGCAGAAAATCTCGAGCGTGCCCAGAATCAGGAAGGTTCGGGTGAGTCCCAGGAACTCGCTCATCGTGGCTGCGACGACGAATCGGGCGAGCAGCAGAATCAGAAACAGACCCCAGGGGAACTGCACGCGCTCGCGAGGAGTCGGAGCCCGCTCGACCGCGAGCGGCTCGACCCTCGGGGTAAGGAGATTGATTTCTGCCGGATTGATGGGTTTCTTGCAGGCGACGCAGACGTGGCACTCCGGCCCGAGCATCTGCCCGCAGGAGGGGCAGGCGAACGGCTCGCTCGGAAATGGGGTCTCAGCCGCGGCGGTCTCGCTTTCGGCCTTCTCGCTCTGCGGATTGTTAGGAGTGATGTCTTCAACCACGAAATCACCAATCACTCAATGACTCAATCGCCCGATCACTCAATCTCTCTCGTTCCACCCTTCGTGCTCCTTCCAATCTAGCAGGACGCGGTAGATCTGTGTGCGGGGGAGTTGGCTGAAGCTCCGCAAGTTCCCCAGGGAGCGATTCCCGCCCTGCGATTGATAATACCATCCGGCTTCTTGAGCGCGGGCCGCGGCCTCGCCGGAGATTGCGAACGTACGTTCCTCATAGTGGTAGGGCGTCGAAGCGTGCGCTTTGGAGTCGTAGATCCTGTCCACTCGCAGTTCGACGCCGAGCGGAAGCGCGCCCTCGCGCGAAAGTTCCTGGAGTGCCTTCACGACAAAATAGTTGTTCACGATATGGTCGATGTGGCCTTCCGCGGGCGGATGAGCGGTGATGATGACCTGCGGCTGGAATTTCTTGATCAGCTCCTTCACCGTCTCCACCACGGCTTTCCGTGCGTAGGGGAGATTGGAGCGCACGAGCCCCTCGTAGGGCGCGTGGTCACTGGCCAGCAGGACCGAGAGATAGGGCTGAGAGGGCTCGATGTGGTGATACCAGATCTGGCCCGAGCCGCCGTCGGGGAGTCCGAGGAAACAGATATTCTCCCGCAACAGCCCGAGATGGCCAACCGACGCCCGGGCCTCTTCCATGCGCAGCGCGCCGAAGTTCAAGGCCTCCGCGGGGCTGCAAGAGCGCTCGTAGTAGCGGTCACAGGAACCGGAGTCCCCGCTGGTGAAATAGACGAGGTGAATGGGGATTCCGTTTTCGACGGCAGCGCGGATGATCCCGGCGTGCGCGCCTTCATCGTCCTCGTGCGCGCAGAAAATCAGGATGGACTTGGGCAGCGGATTGGCGGCGAGCTGGATCTCGCCCTCGGCGAGAATCTGGCCGCCCGGATTGCTGGCCTGAATGACCGCACGATAGATTCCGCCGCCGTCGGAAGGCAGGGTGAGTTTTGCCTCCTGCTCGAGCCGCGCGCGTGAGGCAAGGTCCACATCCTCGCCGAGAAGCTGGTCACCGAATCCCGCGCTTCCCAGGCTGCGCAGGCTGGCGCGGATCTTCAAGTCTCGCCAGGGCTGGTCCGTGGGATTGACGAGCGTGAACTTCACCGTGGCGATGTCGCCCGGCGCGTACATCGTATGGCTGCGGTCGAACTGAATCGCGCCGGAGTTCATTTCGGGGCGCAAGAACTGCCGGTAGGCCGTGGTGTTGACGGCGTCGAGGTTCGGATAGACGTACTGAAGCGGGTAAGGCTTCTGCGACTTCTCGCCCGGGGGCTGGATGAACGTCAGCGAGCTGAAAGCGATGTCGAGGACGGTCTTGCGTTGGCCGTCCCAGACCACCACGGCGTATTGCTGGACCGCCGGCTCCGCGACGTTGCGGGCGACGGCCGCGCGAGCCGAGCGAACCTCCACCTCCGCGCCGGGCTTGAGCGTGAGCGCGGTGACGATCGGAAACGTGTCGACGCCCGCGCGCTCGGAGGACTGCGCGATCCAAGGCCAGTAGCGCTCGGAGAACTCCACGCGCAGGCCGGAAAGGGGATGCTCGGTGAGGTTCCGTAGCACCAGGTGGCAGGAGACCGGATCGCCCGGCGCGTAAAACGTCCTGCCGAGTTCCACGCGCTCAACGCGAACGAGTTTCCGGTGCACGGCAAACGTCGCAACGTGCGCAAGGTTGAAAACCGGCTGGTGTGACGCCGAGTCCGTCGCTGCGAGGTCGATCTCATAGCGGCCGGTGCGCGCGTCGGCGGGAATCTTCCAGATCTCCTCATAACCGCCGTCGTTGGCCGCCGTCGAGCCGCCGGCCAGGCGGAGGCGCTCGATAACCGGTTTGCTCTCTCCCTCGTAACGGAGCGTAATGAAATAATCCGCCGGAGTCCCCTTGTCCGCGCCGTCGGGCAGGATGCGGAGTCGAACGACTTCACCAACGTTGTAAGAGATGTTGTCCGTGACGGCGCGTGCGGCGGCCTGCGCCCGTGCGGAGACTGCCGCGAGGACTAGTGTGGAAACCAGAGCAAAAGCCCCGAGTCTTGCCATTGCCAGGATGATGCTGCGCCTGCGCGCCTCAGAACTCGGATTTATGAACATGATTCCCCCTGCAAATAAGGACGCTCAGCGATTATAGAGTGCAGGTCGCGGAGCGTCCAGCTTGCCCTCTCGCCACTGACACCCAGCACCACTTCTTGTCGTATACTTCCCGCAGATTCATCAGGAGGATTCATTCATGCGTAAAGGAACAGGATCGCGCTCGGTAAGCCGCCGCCGATTTCTCGCCACGACCGGAGGCGCGCTGGCCGCAGCGCCCGCGCTAGCTCGCGCCGGAGCGCCGTCTGCGGCGACGGAGTCTCCGGTCGTTCCCACGCCGCCCGCTCCGTCGCGGAAGATTCCCATCGGAGTCTTCACGCCCGTCTACGATCATCTCTCGCTCGACGAGATGATCGACAAGATCGCGGCGCAGGGGCTAGAGGCCGTGGAAGTCGGAACGGGTGGATACCCGGGATCGAAGCACTGTCCGGTGGCCGAGCTGCTGGCCGATGCCGCAAAGGTCAAAGCGTGGAAAAAGAAGTTCGAGGACCGAAATATTCAGGTCGCAACATTGAGCTGCCACGGCAATCCCGTCCACCCGGATGCGGCGATCGCGCAGCGGGACGATGAGGTTTTCCGGCGCACCGTGCTGCTCGCCGAACGGCTCGAGGTGCCGGTCATCGTCACCTTTTCCGGATGCCCGGGCGGCTCGCCCACCGACAAGATGCCGAATTGGGCCACCTACCGCTGGCCGCCGGAGTACGACCAGGTTCTCAAGTATCAGTGGAACGAAAAGGTGATTCCCTACTGGAAGCAGGCAGCGAAATTCGCGCGCGAGCATGGAATCCGAAGAATCGCCTTGGAAATGCATCCGGGCTTTGTCGTCTACAATCCTAAGACGCTCCTCAAATTGCGCGACGCTGCAGGGGAGGAAATCGGCGCCAACTGCGATCCGAGCCACCTGTTTTGGCAGGGCTGCGACCCGATCGAAGTCATTCACTTGCTGGCCAAGAACAACGCGCTTTTTCACGCGCACATGAAGGACACCGTCATCGTGAAAGATGAGGCGGCGAAGTACGGCGTCCTGAACTTCCCCGAGGATTTGGCCAAGGCCACCTCGGGCTCGGTCTACTTCCGAGCAGTCGGATATGGGCCCGGGG
>Ga0315280_10006189_pt1 | contig 16639 bp, 16 predicted proteins | sample YL17G06_40_MG_FD_203697 | JGI IMG/M metagenome (GOLD analysis project Ga0315280, IMG submission 203697) | Sediment microbial communities from Yellowstone Lake, YNP, Wyoming, USA - YL17G06_40 | ecosystem: Environmental > Aquatic > Freshwater > Lake > Sediment | place: USA: Wyoming | collected...
ACACTGAAGTCTGGACTGAATATGCTCCACCGCCAAAAAAACTTATAATAGAAAAAGCCAAGAATGTTGACGCGCTTGCTTCACTCTTATCCGACAAAATAGACGCTGAAGTTTTTGACGCCGCGCCAAAACTAAAGATTGTCGCGCAAATGGCTGTGGGATTCGACAACATAGATGTGCAAGAAGCTACGAAAAGAGGCATATACGTTACAAACACTCCGGAAGTTTTGACTGACACAACAGCAGATTTCGCGTGGGCACTTTTGATGGCTATTGCAAGACGCGTTGTTGAAGCAGACAAATACGTCCGTACTGGACAGTGGAAGGTTGGCTGGCATCCCAGCATGATGCAGGGCAGAGATATTCACGGAGCAACCATAGGCATCGTTGGCGCTGGAAGAATTGGCTTTGGAGTTGCGAAAAGGGCTACAGGTTTCAACATGAAAATTCTTTTTTACGATGTTGTGCCTAGACCTGAAATGGAAAAAGAGTTAGGTGCAAAAAAAGTTGACTTAGACACGCTTTTTAAGGAATCAGACTTTGTTAGCATTCATGTTCCGTTAATGAAAGAAACTTATCATCTGATAAATGCAGAGAAACTTGAGCTAATGAAGAAAACCGCTTACTTAATCAACAATTCCCGTGGACCTGTCGTTGATGAGAAAGCCTTGTACGAAGCCTTAAAAGAGGGTAGAATAGCCGGCGCTGGGCTTGATGTTTTCGAGCAAGAACCCATACCCGTAGATAATCCTTTACTTAAGCTTGACAATGTTGTTGTTGCTCCGCACATATCAAGTGCAAGTTATGAAACTCGCTCCAAAATGGCTGAAATGGTTGCAGAAAACCTCGTCGCGTTCTTTGAAGGAAAAAAACCGCCAAACCTGGTTAACCCAGAAGCAATGAAAGTGCGACCATTATCAAAGCAGTTTTAAGCGCGCGCGCAAACTGCTCTAACTTAAAATTTCTAAGAATTTTTCTCCTTTTTCGGTGATTTTATAGATGCCACGGTCTTATACCTGAGATTGTGCTTTAGGCTCTCACGGTATCTTTGCATGTTTGAGTTTCTCGCTGGCCTGTTCTCCGCCTACTCCCCAATTTTCCATTGGGATCTCGTGGATCACAACTTCAACCGCTTCCACAGGAATGCCCATTTCGGTGAAGACTTTAGTTATGCCTGCTATCACCTTCTTCTTAGCCTCGTTTGAGAATCCCTTCCATACATTTACATGGATAATCGGCATGGTTTGGGTTCTGTTCTATCCCATATAAAAGTTTTGTTTCCCGTCTTTGAGAAGGCTTCTTTAAAGGGAAAAAGCCTAAAAATAATTAATGACCACTTACGCGCGCGCATAATAAAGGGACAAGGCAGCGCGCTGCTAAGAAAAGGCTTCGGTTTTAGGTATATGTTCTTGTTGTAGAAGGTATATCGTTTCATCACGGTTTATGATGTCTGAGGATGGTTAATTTCTATGGTTTCGAGGGATGTGGCGCGCGCGGGGTTCTCTGCCTGTAGTATAGTCGTGACTATTGCCGTTTGTTTTGTCACGCAAAAATGTTGAATGGCGCCGAAACAACATTCAGCACGCCTAAAAGTGGTGCCGAAACATGTTTAACGGTGACTATTCGTTAGTGAACAGGGTGCCGGAGAATGATTGAGGAAACCGTTTCGGTTAAGAAAAAATATGCCAAGCCGAGGCTTGACCTACGCTCCCCTCAACGAGAACGGCGTCATCTTCCTCTTCAGCAATGTTGCCGAGGATCTGGGCATCACCATAGAAGGCATTCAGGTCAAGTTTCCGGACGCCTTTGGGAAACGGTACAAGCGGCCGCGCGCTGCCTTGTCCCGAAATTATGTGTTGAAGTAGGTTGGTGAGACTGCTTTGTCGGTTCTTCCGATGTTTTCTGCTGCTTCTCTTGTTAGGACCAAGCTGAGTATGCTGTAAAGCGCGTAGGTTGCTATGTTCTTCAGTCCTAGCGCGCGCTCAGTCCTCTAACCTTGTTCATGGTTAGGCTGTATTGAGTTTTGAGGAAGCTAAAGACAGCCTCTACGGCTGGCCGTTTGCGATACTTCCTCTTCAGCTCCTCTGGTCCATGAGATCTGAACTTCCTGTCACTCTCAGCAAGCCTTTAACGCCGCGTTTCTGGTTTGAGGGATATGGAATCACGGCTTCAGGAACAGCGTTTCTAAGCTTTTCATCGTTGTACTGGCTGTCCGCTATTGCACTTCTGGAGCTGGCTCCAGCTCTTCCGAGAACCTGCTTTGTCTTCTCGAGCACGGTTAAAGAGTGTTTCTTCTCGTTCTGATTTGCCGGAGCAAACAGGCTGCTTAACGGAAGCCTCCGTTCAGGATCTATGGCCAGGTGGAGCTTGTAGCCTAAACCGAACGTTCTGCCGGTTCTTCCAACTCGGCGCGCGCAATTAGGCAAGCGCGGTTAGAGCCCCCCGCTTATTTTTTCGCGAGCGTAAAAACCACGAATAGAACGGGGCTACCCGTGTTTATGCCAAGCGCGCAAGAGAAAGGGCAAGCTTAGGTTTGCAAGTCTTTGAGCAGCAAGTGATAGAAATATTCCGCCAACAACATCTGTCAAATAGTGTGCCCCGAGAATGACTCTGCTCAAAGAAACTATGGATATAGCTATTACCGCTAGTGATGCTCTGGTTCTGCTTCCCCTCGACAGAATCAAGAACCCGCCCGTGGCTCTCGAGACATGGCCAGAAGGATATGAAAAAGAGGAAAAAACGTTCTCATCATCGGCACTCATACCCAAACAGTTTGGTCTCGGACGCGCGAAAACCAATTGTAAGAAGTAAGTAAGCACCGTCGTTATGACCAAGAAAATTGCAAGTTCAATTGTGGAACTAAGGTGTTTTCTTAACTTAAAATATGCATAAAGCAAGTAGACTGAGGCGAGAACAACCCAGAAGTAAAAGTCGCCTAGGTATGTCAAGACCTGGAAGGCTTGCAGCCCTATCGTCCTTTGAGTGAAATTGTGAAGGTCGAATACAATATTGCACTCTGCTTGATTCAACGGCAAGAAGACAACAAACACGCCGATCATTAGGGTTATGACTAGGTAGACAACCGTTAAGACGTAAGGTCTCTTTAAACAGAAACTGTTCATGCGATCTTGCTCTTGGCAGGATGGCAGACTTGAGCTTTAAACATTTTCTTTTGCCTTGGCAAGGTCTGCTGGTCGCGCGTGCGCGCCGCGCTAGTTTAAACATGGACTTAGTACAAAAACAGGTAAAATGGTTAAATATACCATTTCTTTTACCTATACTTTCCTTTCAAATCTAGGTGATTTAAGTGGGTTCCATCTTTGCAAGGAGAATGCAAACTCTAGGAACAGAAACAGCTTTTGAAGTGCTTGCGAAGGCGAAGGCTCTTGAAAAGCTGGGTAAAGATATCGTTCACTTGGAGATTGGCGAACCGGATTTTGACACGCCCAAAAACATTAAGGAAGCTGCCGTGAAAGCCCTCAATGCAGGCTATACCCATTACGGTCCATCTGCTGGAATCCCTGAACTAAGAGAAACAATCGCACAATACATCTCAAAAACCAGAGGCATAAAAGCAGATCCAGACGAAGTTGTTGTAACCCCAGGTGCCAAACCAATAATGTTCTTCAGCATATTGGCATTAGTAAATCCTGGCGAGGAAGTCCTCTATCCAAACCCAGGCTTTCCAATTTATGAATCTGTGGTGAACTTTGTGGGAGCCAAACCTGTACCTATACCGCTCAAAGAGGAGAATGATTTCAGGCTTGACCCAGAGTATGTTGAGGAAAAGATAACGAAGAAGACTAAAATGATTATTTTGAATTCGCCGGAAAATCCAACTGGCGGAGTTTTGACTAGAGATGATTTGAAAGCCATAGCTGACTGCGTTGCTGACAGAGATGATGTTTTTGTGCTTTCAGATGAGATTTACAGCAGAATAATCTATGAAGGAACGCATGAGAGTATTGCTTCACTTTCGGGAATGAAGGAGAAGACGATTATTTTGGATGGTTTTTCAAAAACCTATGCAATGACTGGATGGCGGCTTGGCTATGGGGTAATGCGAAAGGACTTAGCCCAGAAAGTTGCGCAACTCCAAACAAACTCTAACTCTTGCACATGCACTTTTACTCAGATGGCTGGTATTGAAGCGTTGAAGGGTTCTCAAGCTGAGCCAGAAAGAATGGATGCAGAGTTCAAGAAGCGACGAGAAGTCATAGTTTCAGGATTAAATAATATTAAGGGCATAACGTGCAAGAAGCCGCGGGGAGCCTTTTACGTGTTTCCAAATATTACTGGAACGGGCATGGACTGTCGTAAACTTAGTGATCATCTGCTTTACAATGCTGGTGTGGCAGTTTTGCCAGGAACATCGTTTGGGAAGTATGGTGAGGGCTATCTGCGTTTGTCCTTTGCCAATTCCATTGAAAATATAAAGAAGGCTTTAGACCGCATTTCTAAGGCTGTTGAAAAGCGATAGTTTTTCTTTAATCTTCTATTTTTTCTCCAGTCAAAATTTCAACTATGTCTGAGGCTAACTGTACTAAACTGTCTGCTTGTTTCATGGCTTTTTCTCCGTCCACTTCCTCCACTTGCAGTAACTGCTGCACTGTTCCTTCAATTTCCACTAGAGTTCTTAAAAATGGGTCGTCTATTGTCTGCGCTTTTTCTGCGGCTTCCCTTATGACGATTTCTATGAAGGCTGGTTCTCCTAGACTGTAGTATATTGCGTTTCGAGCTTTTCTGATGGCTTCTAAAACTAGGCTGGGAGCCATATAGGGTATTTTTCTTGCTGCCTCAAGTTCAGCTTTTGCTTCTCGCAAGTATCGGAGCGCCCATCCTCTTCTGTATTTATCCATCATTTGCTTTCAGCCTCGCCTTCTTCCACATTTTCGTTTGATGGGGGTGCCGTTTGTATACTGGCAAAAGCATGTGTTATGTACCCAGCAATCTGATTCCTCACTTTTGTCGTTGCTCCTTGTATAAGCGTGTCAACGGCACGTTTGTTGTTTTCAAAATTATCAGAAAATTTGTCTGGAAAACGTCTAATAAGTTCCCTAGCTATCCGCTTAATCTGTTCCGTCCGCACACTCCCCAAACCTTAGGTTCACCCAAACACTCACCAGTTACTTCATCCTCCAGCAGTTAATAGTAACATTAAAGTGAACTTTCATAAAGCAATAAGACTAATTTAACTTTACTCCGAAGAATCCCTCAAAATTCTTCACTATTTGTTCGGCAACATCTGTAACATCTATCTTTTTTATTTCCGCTATTGCTTTAACCACCGTCGGAATAAAGGCTGGCGTTGTCTTTTTACCATCAAAAGGTTGTTTAAAAAAGTGAACAGGTCCATCGGTTTCTGTCAACAAATTGGTTAACGGTATTCTCCTCACAACTTCACGTATGCCATTAGAGTAGACTGTCGGCGGCCCCTCAGTAATATAATATCCATTCTCTACAACTTTTGATAACACGCTTATCGGGTTACTAAACCAGTGCAACAAGACCTTTTTAAGATTGTGAGATGGAAGCATCTCAACAATTTGCTCTGTTGTACCACGGGAATGAATTATAACCGGCAAATCAAGTTTTTCAGCCAAACGCAACATCTCATTAAAAACCATAAGCTGCTTATCCCATATCTTCACGTACTTGTGGTCTAACCCTATCTCACCTATCGCAATCAACGCCTTGTTCTGCCTTTTCTCAGAAACCAATTCCATTGTTTGCTGAAACTCGTCTTCCGTTAAAGCATTCACGTTCCAAGGATGAATCCCCAAAGCAGCATAAACCATCCCCGAATATTGTTCAGCCAGTTTTAAGCTTCTAATACTTGTTTCCAAATCCATAGAATTTGAAACCAGAGCAACAACGTTAGAGTCTTTGGCTTCAGTTATAATTTCTTCAATGCTTCCAGAATATTCTTCGTCTGAAAGATGGATATGCGCGTCAACAAACTTCATTTGAAATCACGGTTTTCACTAAACTAACCTGAATTTTGCTTTTATAACTTCCTCCTCTATCTGAATAATCTCAAATGTTAGTGGCAGTTTTCAGCAAATAAAGAACAACAAACGTTAAATATTGCTTTAAATAGAAAAAGAGGCTACAGAGGAGTCTTTATGGTTGAGTTAGAATTGGCTGTAGCTCCCATGCATAGACTATGCAAAAAGGCTGGAGCCGACAGGGTAAGCGAAGCAGCGGCAAAAGAACTAGCCAAAGCGTTAGAGGAAATTGGCACAAAAATCGCCAAAGAAGCATTAGATTTTGCAATGCACGCAGGAAGAAAAACCATAAAAGCCGAAGACATTGAAATTGCCGCCAAAAAAGTTATGAGCAGATAGCTTTCCCAAATTTCTTCCTTCTTTTTTCAAAATCTGGAAACGTTTATTTCCTTAGTTCAATTTTCTCGAGGAATCCCAGAGAAACTGGAAATATTCCCTTGCAAACCGCACCAAACCAACATGATTACTCCATATTACTAGGCTTGGTTTTTCTTCACCCAAAAACAGCATGGCTTCTTTTCCATCTACAATAATGCCTCCTCCAAACATTTGATCTCTAACTCTTAACTCGCCTATGCCAGCTAATCCCTTTAGATTCTTCCAGTCCCCAGCTTTCCCCGCAACCATAAGCTTGATATTCACACGGGTTTTCTGCAAGCCTTCTAGGAAAAATGTTGCTGAAGTAATTGTGTTTTTTGCGAATTCTGGTGCAGCAATCATTATCTCTTTTGCGGCTTTTTTTAAGGTCTCTTCAAGCTTAGCCATTACCCCTTGTTGACCGTGCAGTATTAATATGTCTGGGCGTTCCACAAGCTCTCGCTTCTCATATAAAGGTTGCAACTCTCTAGCAATTGTTTGCTCCCAACCCACGTATTTGTCTTCAAGCCTGATCTTTGCGGTTGCCAAGGCTTCGAGTGGCTGTATTGGATAATATTTAGTTGGGCGGGCTTCAACGCTTTTGACCCATCCATTATTTTTAAGCGAGTTTAGAACCTCGTAGATTTTCGAGTAGGGTAATTTTGCTTTTTTGCTTATTTCCATGGCTGTCATTTGCCCGCCCTCCAGTAGAGCAACGTAAGCGTCGATTTCGTAAGCGTTTAACCCAATTTCACGTAAAACTTGTCTTGTATCTTCGCTTATTGACAATTTATTCCCCTCAATCACCTTATGAAAAGTTTGGAAACCTTATTATATCCTATCCTTAGAACCTTTAAAACATAATTGCAAATAGCATGGTGAAAACATGCGGTTCATTAAAGAAACGAAGAGCATATGTCCCGAATGTCTAAAAGTGTTAGACGCTACGATTTTCGAAGAGGACGACAAAGTCTTCATTAAAAAGGAATGCCCAGAACATGGCTTTTTCCAAGATGTTTACTGGTCTGATTATGAACAGTACTTGCGTGCTGAAAGGTTCAGGTACGACGGTGACGGTTTAAAGAATCCACGAACCAAAACCGTTAATGGCTGTCCATATGACTGCGGAATATGTCCACAACACAAATCCCACACAGCATTGGCGATAATTGATGTCACAAACCGTTGCAACCTTAAATGTCCAGTTTGTTTTGCAAACGCCGCAGCCGCAGGATACGTGTATGAACCAACCGAAGAAGAAATTAGAAGCATGCTGGAAAACCTTCGCAAAAACGAACCTGTTCCAGCCACAGCATTACAGTTTTCCGGCGGTGAACCAACCATTCGTAATGACCTTTTCGAACTTATTCGAATGGCAAAGGAGCTTGGTTTCCGTCATATTGAGGTTAATACGAATGGTCTTCGACTTGCACAAAACGTCGACTATTGCAGCGGACTGAAAGCAGCGGGAATGAGCACTGTCTATTTGCAATTTGACGGTTTAACACCCGAAGTTTACAAATTCATCCGCGGAATTGACCTTCTAGACGTTAAAATGAGGGCCATCGAAAACTGCCGCAAGGCCGGAATCGACAGCATGGTTCTAGTTGTCACGTTGATTAAAGGTGTGAACGACAACCAACTCGGCGACATCATACGCTTCGCAGTCCAAAACTTCGACGTAATAAGGTGCATAAACGTTCAACCCGTCTCCCTCTGTGGAAGACTCCCGCAGAGAGAACGGGATAAAATGCGCATCACGATTCCTGACTTCATGCGGCTTGTGGAAGAACAAACAAACGGCAAAATAAAAGTTTCAGACTTCTATCCAGTGCCAACGGTTGTGCCAATTTCAAAGGCTGTTGGAGCATTAAAAGACAAGCGTTACGTAGAGTTTACGGCACATCCGCACTGTGGTATGGCAACATATGTATTTATTGAAAATGGCGAAATCATCCCAATCACGCGTTATGGAAACGTAGACAAATTCGTTGACGTTATGAAAAAGGTCTATGATGATGCATCAAAGGGAAACAAAAACAAAGCCAAACTGCATTTAGTTGGAGCATTAAGATACATAAAATTCAGTTTCTTAAGGAAGTATGTTTGGCGTGTCATAAGGGAAGGAAGCTACGAAGCGTTAGGCGACCTGCAAAGGAAGGCTATATTGCTTTCTGCAATGCATTTCATGGATCCATACAACTTCGATTTGGAACGAGTTCAACGCTGTGTAATTCACTATGCAGTGCCTGACGGACGCATAATTCCATTCTGCACCATGAATTCTATTCACCGCCCAGCAATTGAAAGAAAACTTGGGATGCCAATTGAAGAGTGGCAAAGCAAGCGTAAAGTTGAAATAACCCAATACGCCTAATCGTAGAAAACCTAAAGAACCACGAAACGATTTCAGTTATTGGAAGCTGATAGTAATGGGTGGGAAAAAGAAGCTTGGCCTAAAGCAAATGGAGCGCATGCAAACTAAAAAGGACGAGGAAGACAAAAAGAAAAAGGAAAAAACAGCAGCGCCGTCGAAAGAAAGGAAGCCTTCTGGAATAATTCCGCCAGACCCGAAGAACGAAAAAATTGTTGGCGAATTAAAGAAAATGCATGTTTTAACACCTTACGCGGTTGCTTCGCGGTTTAACATACGAATAAGTGCGGCGAAAGACTTCTTGAAACAGTTAGAAGAGAACGGCGTAATCCAACTGGTTGGCGGAAACCACAACATCAAAATATACAAGGCAGACTAAACTTCGTAGGTTTTCTTATCAATTACAAGGAGTTTAAAGTCTAATTGGAATTTCCCAAAAGAATCTATACTGGTGAAGAGGTCAAAAAAGCCAAAGAACTCATTGATAAGGGCTATAAACATCGATTAAAAGTTAAGGGGAGTCCAATCTTCAAGCAGAAAGTTAGCCAAGCACTTAAACTGATTAAAGCGGTTGGCTACTACGATTCTTTAAGAACGTATATTCACAGCATAATAGAAATTGATGGCTTAACCCAACTTCGCGAGGCAGAAGCGGCAATTTGGGCGAATAAATACGCTGTAGAAAACCCTGTTGACGCCGCCAGCCTTTTCATACAAAAAGCCAATCACATGAAAGAATTCATTGAGGGCAAGCTTTACTTTGGCGGGGAGGCAGAGAAGCGTTCGGTGGAAAAACGAATAGAATTTCTCAAAGCATTGAAAAGGAAGAGTCGGAAAAAAGAGGTAAGAGACGAATGTGAAAGGCTTTTAAGTAGCTGGAGCGAAAGCGTGTTTCTCTGATTGGGTAACTTTTTAAGGTTAAGGAAGATACAATTTGATTAAAGTTTAAGAGGGAATCTATTGTCCTCTCGTGAATATCTGCAGAGCGGTAGGTACGTTACTCTCAAAAAACTTGGCGAAGGCGGGAAAGGTGTTGTATATAAAGCTAGAGATACGGCATTGAACCGTGTTGTTGCGATTAAAATGCTTAAGAGTGCAGTTTCAAGCGAAGAGGCATATTCACGTTTTATGCTTGAGGCGCAGGCAGTAGCGAAACTTAACCATCCAAACATTGCTACCATCCACGACATTGGAAAAGAAGATGGAAAACAGTTTTTTGTCCTCGAGTTTGTTGATGGAATGAGTCTACGCGAGCTTATGGGAACATATCCTGAAGGCAAATGCGACATACAAACAGTCCTGAGAATAGGCATAGATGTTTGTAATGCTCTTCAGTATGCGCACTCTCAAGGTGTTCTCCATCGTGACGTTAAGCCAGAAAATATTCTGATTACTCAAGAGGGTACTGCGAAACTGATGGATTTCGGTTTGGCCAAAATGCTAGGTCAGCCCAGCATCACACAGGAAGGAGTAATAGTGGGCACAGTTGCCTATGTGGCTCCAGAAATAGCATTAGGAAAAGGTGCAGACGCTAGATCTGACCTTTACTCCCTTGGCGCAGTACTTTATGAAGCTGTGACTGGAAGACCGCCTTTCCTAGGCGAAGATCCTATAAAAATTATTTTCAGTCACATTCATGACAATCCAGTTTCGCTGAACAAGCTGAATCCGAAGGTTCCACAGGCTTTGGCTGAGTGTGTCATGAAGCTTTTGGAAAAGGAGCCAACGAAAAGATATCAGAATGCAGCGGATTTGCTTAACGTGCTAAGAGAAATAGCTGAAGGCTTCTTAAGAGAAGTTTATGTTCCTTCTCATAAACCAAGCCTTGTGGTTCCACCTCCGCGTCCTTCTGCTGTGAGAGAGACTCAACTCATCGATAGAGTTGAAGAGATGAATCTCCTCAGAGAGACTGTTGATAGGGCAGTGCGTCGTGAAGGTGGCCTTGTTTTTCTTTATGGAGAGGCTGGAATCGGTAAGACAAGGTTAACCAGGGAGTTGGGGGCTTATGCACGCCTGCGTGGAATGCAGGTTTTGTATGGGAGGTGTCCGGCGTTGTTCAGGATGGATGGTGTGCCTCCTTATGTTCTCTGGAACGAAGTGATCAAAGATTATTTGCAAGTCTGCACTCCCGAGCAGTTGTATAGAGTGATTGGCTTTTATCCGAGCGAGGTTTGTAAGCTAGTTCCAGAAATCAAGCAGAAGCTTGGTACAATTCCTCAGTCTCTACCTATAAGTCCCGAGCAGGAGCGTGACAGGCTTTTTGAAGCGGTTTCCCAATTCATGATTAACCTTTCTAAAGAAACTCCATTACTGATAATCCTTGATGATTTGCAATGGACTGATCAGTCCTCGCTTTTGTTACTACATTATTTGGCTCGAGGTGTTTACAGAGAGCCTTTACTTCTTTTGGGTGCGTACCGTGACACTGACATTGATGAACGACACCCTTTGTCTCCTGTTTTGACAGAATTGAACAGAGAACGCTTGCTTCAATCCGCTCAATTGAAACGCATGTCTTTCAATGATGTTCTGGAGATGATTAAGCAGATCCTAGAGCAAGACGATGTTCCAAGAGAGTTCTGTGAGCTGGTCTATGAGAAAACGAGGGGTAATCCCTTTTTTGTTGAAGAGGTGATAAAGTCTCTCAAGGAAGAAGAGGTCATCTTTCGTGAGGAGAATCGCTGGAAGATTAAGGAAGTTTCAAAGATCGAGTTTCCTAAAACCGTTAAAAGCGTCATAAAAGCGAGAATAAGCCGGTTAGATGAGGAATGCCAAAATGTTTTGACGTTGGCTTCTTTTGTTGGGAATGATTTCACTTTTGAGGCGTTGTGCGGAGTTACCGGCATTGAAGAGAATAAATTGCTTGAAATAATGGAGAAAATACTGAAAACAGAACTGATTAAGGAGAAGATCATCCATGGAGAAGACGTGTACTGCTTTGCCGATGTCATAGTAAGAGACGTTGTGCATGAGGGAGTTAGTCATTTAAGGCATAAGAGGCTTCACAGCGTTGTCGGATGCGCTCTAGAGAAGGTTTACGCTAAAAAGATTGATGAACATTTAGGAGAACTTGCCTATCACTTTCTGGAGAGTGGTGAAAAAGACAAGGCGCTTGATTACTTCTTGAAAGCTGGGGAAAAAGCACAGAAGGTATACGCTCATAATGAGGCTTTTTCCTATCTTCAGCACGCCCTTGAACTTATCGAAGAAAAGGGAGATAATCTTGAAGAGAAGGTTCGCATAATTGAGAGACTTGGCGACCTTAAATTGTGGATAGGAAAACCCGATGCTTGCATGGAATACTGGAATAAATCGCTAGCATTATGGAATCAGCTAGGAGACAAGAAAAACATTGCAAGACTTCATGCAAAAATGGCATATTGGTTCTGGTTCGGCATTGGTGACAGGGACAAGGCTTCTGAGCATCATCGTGTGGCTTTGGAAATACTTGAGAAGGAGCCTGAGAGTGTGGAATTAGCAAGTTTATATGAAGATATTGCTCACATGCTTTGGCGAACCGGAGAGTCTGCTGAAGTTTTGCCTTGGACACAGAAAGCCTTTGAACTCGCCAAGAGATTAGGTGATGCCAAAGTTCTTGCAGGGTGCTATGCCAATATGGGAATATTAAGTCTAAATTCCGGAGAATTCGAAAAAGCGATAGAACACTTTGAACAGGGACTGAAAATAGCTCTCGAAAACAACCATATAGAAAATGTCAGTCGTCTGTACAACAACCTTTCCAATGCCTATATGGTTACAGGAGAACTCCAAAAGATGTTTGAAACGGCTCAAAAAGGATCGGAATACGCAAAAAAAGTTGGAGACTTATACGGCTTACCCTGGCTTGATTCAATGCTGGCGGCATCTTATGCGTTCATGGGAGAGGCGCAGAAAGCCATTTCTATAAACGAGGAGGTTTTAGCATTAGCCAAGAGAACCAAACAAACCGTTCATGTCTCAGGCTCAATGACAGGTCTTGGAGCGTGTTATCTTTTTTTGGGAGAATGGGACAAAAGCCTTCAATATCTGAGAGAATCGCTTGACATTGCAAAAAAAGTTAAAGAATATCAATTTTCCGGAGAAGCTGCTTATTGGCTTGGAGAGTTATTTATGGAAATGGAAGACTACGCGGAAGCTGAGAAATACTTCAACGAAAGCAACAGCATCTATGAAAACGCAGGAAACACAGATGCCCAGCTTACTTGGACATTTCCAGCCTTGGCAAGATTATATCTGAAAGAGGGTGCAATTGAAAAAGCCAAAGAACTAATCGAAAAAACCTTTGAACACGCAACAAAAACAAAAAACAGATTAGTTATTCCTTACGCTGATATGTTGAAAGGCATGCTTTTCAGAGAGCAGAAAAACTGGGACCAATCTATACAGCATTTCGAAAAAAGCCTTCAAGGATACAAATCCCTAAATGCACAAAAATGGTACGTCTACCAATTCGCTGAACTTCTATACGAATATGGCTTAATGTATCTAGAAAGAAACGAAGAAGGCGACAAAGAAAAAGCCTACGCGCTTCTAAACCAAGCCTTGGAAATATACCGAAAAATGGACGCAAAAAAGAAAATAGAAAAGATAATAGCAAAAAAGAAACTGCTCACGGCTTAGGCTTTAACATTTCTCCACTCTTATTTTCGTCCCACTTTTCACCCTACTAAACAATTCAAGATTTCCCGTTACCTTGCCAAGAATACTCACCGGACTGTAAGGTTGCGATTCCCCATAGAATATGCATATAGCGCTTCCCATAGGCCAAAACGCTATGGTTCCCTTTTCAACAGTCGCCTTCGCTTTTTCCTCCCCCATTTTAATCGGAGTTTCAAAATAGACTTCTTCCTTCCATAAGGCTGCTCTGCCCTCAATTGGAAGCTTCCTAACTAACGTATCTGTGGTTCTTGGCGCCAAAAAACGTACAAGCTCTCCTTCCGCTTCGCCCAATCCTTCGATTATAAATTTTATTTTTATACGCGAGATTTCCGCTTCTTCACCGCTCATTACTTTTTACCTCTTTGGAGAAACTCTTCCAAAACCTGCTCAAGCGAGACTGGCCCTAAAACTTGAAGTTCATAATTAACTCTCACTGTTGGCTTGTTAATGGTCATAACTCTTCTCAAGTCAATGGGTGTTCCAATCACCACAACATCGCAAGGTGTACGGTCGATAGTTTCCTTAAGCTCAGCTATTTGCTTTTCACCGTAGCCAATCGCTGGAAGAATGTTCCCTAAATGCGCGTATTTCTTATAAGTTTCCTTTATTGAACCAACAGCATACGGTTTCGGGTCCACAATTTCCTTTGCCCCTAATCTTTGTGCCATTATTGTTCCAGCCCCATAGGGCATGTTGCCATGCGTAAGTGTTGGTCCATCCTCAATCACTAAAGCGCGTTTTCCTTTGATTAACTCGGGTTGGTCAGCTGTTATGGGCGAAGCCGCATCTAAGATTATGGCCTTTGGATTAACCATCTTTATATTTTCTTTAACCTGCTTTACGTTTTGCGGATCTGCAGTGTCAACCTTGTTTATTATTACAACGTTTGCCATTCGCAAATTAGCCTCACCGGGATGATAAGCCACTTCATGTCCAGCCCTGTGTGGATCAGCTACAACAATGTGCAAGTCCGGCTTGTAGAAGGGCAAGTCGTTGTTGCCCCCATCCCAGACGATAACATCTGCCTCTTTTTCCGCTTCTTCCAAAATTTTTCCGTAGTCAACTCCAGCGTAAACGATAATGCCGTTGTCGATGTGAGGCTCATATTCCTCTCTTTCTTCAATCGTGCATTCATATTTGTCCAAATCTTCGTATGAAGCAAAACGTTCCCAAATTTGCTTTCTTAAGTCTCCGTAGGGCATGGGATGCCTAACAACCACGACTCTCAAACCTTTGTTTTTCAAAATTTTTGCGACTTGGCGTGAGGTTTGGCTTTTTCCAGATCCTGTTCTGACGGCGCCCACCGAAACAACTGGAACTTTTGCCTTAAGCATTGTCGTTTTTGGTCCCATTAAGCGGAAGTCTGCGCCGCTTGCCAATGCTATGGAAGCTTTATGCATAACATATTCGTATGAAACGTCGCTGTAGGCGAATATAACTTGGTCAACATCATGTTCTTTTATCAGTTTGGGCAGCTCTTCTTCTGAATAGATTGGTATACCTTTCGGATAGTTTGGACCCGCAAGCTCCGGTGGATATGTTCTGCCTTCTATGCCAGGAATCTGTGTGGCTGTGAAAGCCACAACTTCATAGGCGCTGTTATTTCTGAAATAGACGTTAAAGTTGTGAAAGTCCCTGCCAGCCGCGCCCATTATAACAACTTTAATTTTCTGCATGATGACGATTCCCCATCAAAACTCCAATTAAGCGGGGTTCAATACTACTTAATCATTCCATATAAACCTTAAGTAGAAAAGTGATTAGTTTCATGATATGTGAACGCCTTACAAAACTTTGATAACGGCTTCGATTTCATCGGCTCTATGGAGTTTTTGCTAAAAACTTCATTTGATTACTGGACATTGGAAAAAACCTTAAAATGTTGAAAAGTTATTGTCTAAATTCTTAATTCTGTTTAGGAACTCCTCCATCTCTCTTTCCGCTTCTTCTTTTCTTTTTGTAAGAAACTCTAATTCCTCAGATATTTCCTCCAGCCACTCTTTAATGGCTAATTTGCATTCTGCTCTAGTTATTCTGGCAAGATATTTTGAAACATCTTGTATAGCACACTTTCTCAGTAAGTGTAATGAATAATTGATTTGTTGAAATTTTGAAAAAGGGAAGAAATGTCTTGTTGAACGTGGCTTCATGAGGCGTCCGCTAAGTCCAGCCGAGATGACTTTTTCAATGGTTATTTCTTCATCTGAATTACTTGCATATCGATGGATTCTTCTTCTTCCAACATGTATTTTTGGATTCTGAAAAGCATTGATAAACATAACTGGTATTAGCGAGTAGCCGAGGCTTTTTAATGCAAGCCAACGGTGCATTCCATCTAGGATCACATGCGTTTTTTCATCCGCTATAATTGGATACTTTAGTACACCATCCCTAAGAATTTCCTGCTTAAGCATTTCCAAATAAAGTGGAGAGCCTTTTTCATGAGGTTTAAGCTCGTCAATCGGCACCAAAGCTATTTTTAAATCTGGTTTCTCTGTCAAAACGGTGAATGTCACTTGTTCTTTCACCTTTTAATGACTGAAGATGGGAACTTCAATTTTTTCTGGTTCATAATTCACTAGTTTGCCAGCAAGAAATTGTTCATAAGCCGTTAGGTCAAGTAAGCCATGACCGCTGTAATTCATTGCGATAACTTTCTTTTCGCCAGTTTTCTTGCATTTTAAAGCCTCGTCTAACACGTACTTTAGGCTATGGGCGGTTTCAGGAGCAATAATTAACCCTTCTGTCTGAGCTAGTATTTTTGCGGCTTCGAAAACTTCGGTTTGACTGTAAGCAACCGAACGCATGTACCCCTTATAGATTAGGTAAGATATCAGGGGCGCCATTCCATGGTATCTTAGGCCACCCGCATGAATAGGTGGACAAGCGTATCCATGTCCAATCGTTAACATTTTGAGGAGCGGCGTCATTTCGGCCGTATCTCCATAATCATAAGTGTATACGCCTCTGGTTGTGTGGGGAACGGCTTTTGATTCGCAAGCAACGAATTCCGTGTCTGTTTTACCCTTGAGCTTGTCCATCATGAAGGGAAAGCCAAAACCAGCATAGTTAGAGCCGCCGCCTATACAGCCGCAAACTAAATCCGGATATGCGTCTATGAGCTCAAACTGTTTTTTCGCCTCTAAGCCAACTATTGTTTGATGCATAAGAACGTGGTTCAACACAGAGCCTAGCGAATACCGTGCATCATCATAGGTTAATGTGTTTTCTATTGCTTCAC
>Ga0315280_10006191_pt1 | contig 16636 bp, 17 predicted proteins | sample YL17G06_40_MG_FD_203697 | JGI IMG/M metagenome (GOLD analysis project Ga0315280, IMG submission 203697) | Sediment microbial communities from Yellowstone Lake, YNP, Wyoming, USA - YL17G06_40 | ecosystem: Environmental > Aquatic > Freshwater > Lake > Sediment | place: USA: Wyoming | collected...
AATAAGGCGAAATGCCGAAAAAGAGGATAAATGGAGGAAGGATTGGTCCTAAAACGACTATAAAGATTGAAAATATTAACGTAGGAATTTAAAGCTCTGCTAATTGGTACTAAATCAAAACCCTCTAGTAGAAGACTTAGATCCATCAGTTCTTTCTCCTTCTGTACTAACAGTGACGTTATCTAAAACAAACTTGGCTGAATTTGTCGATACCAAGATGTTGATCACTTTACGCTCGCTCTCATTAACTTGTGTCCAATTATATTCGATCTTCCTTCCGGTCGGCTTAGCCAAATTAGTCACATTCTCGACTGTGTCATTTCTAAGAATCACTTCATAGCTGAGCTCAGGATCCGCTACATTGGGTAGCTCAACTGTCAATTTCTCATTTTTAAGCGGTGAATTAGCTCTATTTGTGACATCCACTTGGTAGATCAATTGCCCATTAATCGTATCACTACGATGAGATACTTCAGGATTATATGTCAATTTCATCTCTTTCGGTGGCATCTTTTTCTTTAAGGCTTCATTTAGGGCAATATCGATAGTTGCTTCGTAAGCGGGTAGCCAACTCGCTTTAGCCTGAACAGCCGAGCCGTCTATAGCATATCCGATCACGGAGAACTTGGCATCATCTCGATTAGTATCTTCTTTCATGAAGACCATGAGGTGGATAGTCCTCCCCGTACCCATGTTCATCGAACCCAGCCTGTAGGTGAAGGATCTCTTGGTCGAATCCCACACTGGATCTATTAAGGTCACTTCAATATTTCTACTTTCGTTGGTAGTCACTTCGTAGCTCAAATTAGAAATTGTATTAGCTGGCAAGGTTCCCTCCAAAGTCAAATTGTCCAGGGAAGTTCTGCCAATGTTTTTCACCATTATCTCATAAACAACTTGATCTGCCTTGTCATCCTTACCGTCATTTTCGAAATCTATGCCTGATTTGGATGCATCTATTGGCGGGAAGAGAACCTTGCTGGTACTATAGCCATATGTCAGTTGAAGGCCAATTTGCCTCTTTTCAGATTCCGTCTTCGGGTAGGTATACAATTCTCGTTCATTGAATGTATTGATGCATTGGAATCCGGCGCATCCGCCAGTTGGGCACTCCTTGAATTCTTCTGTGCACGTTTGCTCCTTTACCTTCGATATGTCTATGTCCAATTTGCACGTTTTCTCCCATTCTTTTGTGGAATTATTGAGTTTCCACTCGCCACACACTTCTTTGCCTATTTGTCCCTTAGCAGTAGATACATTCAATTTGCATATCTTCTCCAATTCTTTTGTGGAATTATTAACCTTCCATTCACCACATATCGTCGTGTTATTGCAGGTTGTTACCTTAATTCTGGGCTGAAGAGGATATTCATTTAAAGTATCAATAACTACTTGTGCTGGCCAATACTCCTGTCTTAAATCTGGCACTGTGCCTTTGAAACAGCAAGGAAGCCAGTCATCTATCCAGGGTGCTCCAGGAGGCATTATCTCCTGGAAGGTTTGATTTACTTCGAAATTTCCGGTCAACAAAGTTGCATGTTCTACATCGATTCTTCTGGAACCAGTACGATTACTCCATCCGGCGGCATCATGGGTCTCGATAACTGCATCTTTTGCCCCAGCAGAATAATAGATGAAATATTCGGGTACTTTGCGGGTATTCATATCAATTGAAGCATCCACCTTAATGCTGTTTGCTTCGAACTCCCTTATCTTCTTCCCGTTTGTCTTCAAAGTATCGCTAGTCTCATATCTAATCTTCTTCCATGCGGATAAACCCCGATTATTGGGAAAGAGGCCACTTGCATAAATCTCAGAGATCCCGTTACCTCCCTCGAAATTAAGGTTTAGAGTATGGCTCACGGTAGAGTTACTTATGTTTGTAGCATTACCATAATTGAACCTCAACTCTTCACTAAACTCTATTTTTTTACCTTTATTAAAATAATTGAATGATCCGCTTTTAAGGCCCTTTGTAAAACCACTTTCCTGAATTCTAGGTTCACTTATATAGGAGTAAGTGGTCATTGAATTGTCTTCACCTCCTGTGCTATGAGCTTCATAGTTAAGAATGAGCCCGTTGCCCTGTGCAGCGTCTCCGGGAAGGGGGAAAAATAGTACTAGGATTAGCAACGCGATTATTTCTTTTCTCATAGGATTCCTTATTGCTATTTGACTTAAACTATGATGATATTCGGCTTGAAATTCGTCTCTTGGTCTTTCGGTACTCGTGCATTTGGAGACCAGTATGATGGCCTCTGATCGGAATCTTCCCAAAAGCACAAATACGCTTGATCGATGGCATCCTTCCATCGTCCAAAAGCAATCCCAATAGGGGCTCCCCTCAAGTCTTCCTCCTTTCTGAAGTTGATGAACCAGGAGACCATTCTATCGCACTCACTGTAGCTTTTTTTATATACTGATGGAGGACAACACTCTTTCATGGTCTTCTCTTCGCATTCCTCAAGCCCTCCTTTTTTAAGAAATTCTTTTGCCTTTACTATTTTTTCGCTAGAAAAATCGTAATAACTGTCAAAACAAAACGCACCACCCTTATCCAGGAAGGAGAGGGCGCCTGTACCAGGTATGTTGCCTGCGCTCCTCTTTCCATGGCAGGGGAAGGGAATAATAACCTTGGCATTAAAATCCATCGTGTCTTTTCTCTGTGGATCGTAATACTCCGCTCGACTGAAATTCTTGTCCCAAAGGATAACTAAAGCATGGTTTTCCGTAGTATCTTTAATTACGCCAACAGCGATTCCCATGGGCATGCAAGGATAACGGCATCTGGCTTTAGCTATTGCGTAAAAGGCCATATCTTCGCAGTCCCAAAACTGATCAATATACGCAGGCATAACTAATTTTTTCATAAATTCTTTGACATCTTCAATGGAAGGGTCTTTGTCATGGGGGATAATTAGGCTCTTGTCGATTCCAGTATGACCATCTATTTTACTTGAGATCGATGGAATTTTTAGCGCAGCTCCATGCAATCCTTTAAAAGATGATGACATAATGAATAATGATGTTATATTACTATTTCAATTTTTCCGAACAATTGATAACAGAGCTATCTGGCATCAGCGGCATCCTTTGTTCGAACTATAGATCCTATTGACATCTATTCTTATAGCCCTTAATTATCATGCTTCCGATCGACTTTCTAGTCTGCACAACCGCTCTGTTGAACCATAACATCCATTTTTTAGATCAGTCATCTCTCATAGAGAGCAAGCATGGCTTCTTTCTTTTCAAAGGTTGGCAAGTTTTTGCAGGATTCTTCAAGCTAGCGATTGCAGCCAAATTGATGACTTTTTAGGATATGAGAATACAGCTCAACGCTACAAGATATTCCATATGGAGTGAACCCCCCCGAGTGGACAATGAGTCAAGCAATATCAATCCCTGGAGGGAAGTAGATGAAAAAGATGAGGCGGAGTCACAACAGAGAATTCAAGATATAAGCAGTACGCGAGCTTGAGGTCAGCAAGCCAATTGCTCAAATTGCCCGCGAGCAGGGCATCCATCCGAGCCTGCGCTCCAGGCGGAGAGACGAATTGGCCGAATTTGAGAGGCTCCTCGGCCAGACTCATGCAGAGATCGACCTTTAAAAAAGTCCAGAACAAACTCATGTCCCAAGCTGCGGTACATGTGCCAGATAGCTCCTTCGCACATCCTCCGGATCCACATGGAAGTAGATATCCACAGCCTCCTTGATGGCGTCTCCTCTGAGCCATTGCACATATTCCCTTCTCATGCCGGCCCGGAGAAGGTAGGTAGTGAACCAATGTCGGCAGCAATGGGCTGAAAAATGGTCTTCCATGTTCGGCGAGGTTGGATCATGTAGCCCTGCCCGGACAGCCAGATCATGAATCATGTTACTCACTCCTTCGATGCCGATAACCGAGCCATATGAGCTGAGCCAAAGAGCCGATGAGCCGTTGCGATTACGGTACTCCCTGGCATCCAGCCAGCGACGGAGATAAGCCGCGGTTTCATTATCGAAAAATACTATTCTATTGGTTCTCTTCACGGTTAGCTTGAGAGTAATGCTCTGGTTCCTCCAATCAATGTCCCCAACTTCCAGACTCATGAGCTCCCCGCGGCGTATGCCAGTTTTAAACAGCAAAACCAGGATAGCCTTATCTCTTATGTCGGTTGCCATGTCCACCAGGTGGGCGGCTTCCTGGACGGATATGAGCTTATGAGTATGGGCCTCTCCGGGCTGTTTTTTATAGCTTCGTAGGTATCTACACCGGACTTCTGAAACGGGGTTAGAATCAATCAGGCCCTCAAAAATGGCCCACTGGAAGAAGTTAGAAAAGGCTCCCAAACGATGTCCGATGGTCTTGGTAGTTAATCCGCTGTGTCTGCAGAAATCCACGTAAGCCCGGATCTGGAGTTTATCGGCCTTTAGGATTCCCTTGCCATCGCAGAACTTTTCAAACCTCATCAAGCTTCGACGATAGCCATCTATCGAGCTCTGAGCCATGCCCTGGGTGCGGGCATCAGCCTCCCACCGGGCTATAAGATCGCTCATTTAAGCCATCTCCAGCCGCGGGCTCCCTTAGCGATAAAGCCATGATGCTCCATAAGCTCAAGCTGTCGCATAATTGCCCTAACAGCCTCCCCATCCTGGAGGTTGATCCCTATGGCCTCCAAGAGCTTATGGCCATGAATGGGGCCGGCCTGGAGGACTCGAAGAAGATCAGGGTCGAAGGTGGCTATCGCTGACGGTCGTAAGAAGGCTTCACTCCGGAGCTTCTGCAGCTCTTGGGCCTGGCGTTCATTCTCGTGGTTACGTTCGGCCAGGCTCCGGCGCAAAGCCCGGTTCTCTTCACGAAGGCTATTCAGCTCCTCGGCGTTGACCGGATCAACTCGCGGCCGCTCAGCGGCTTCAAGGACCGAGAAAATATATTTTGATACCGTACAATTTCGCTTTTTTGCTTCATCAACTATTTTCTGCTTATGTTCAGGAGAGTTGGCATAGAGTTCTATGGTCCGGCCGTTATACGTCTCTTGTGCCATGAACCGATGTTAGCGTGCTTTGTATTAAAGCCTTTCCGGTGTTTCCTCCCGGCAGCCTGACCTCCCCGTACTTCCCGCCCCCGCCCGGCACCACCACCACCAAGCCCTTCCGGAAGGCATCGATGGCCTTGATGATTTTGGGCTCCGCCTTCAGCTCCACGAGGTCGGTCTCCACCAGCACCTCGATCTCCGTCCTTTCCGCCGTCAGCTCATTCCAGCGCCTCTGCACGCTCGCGGTCTGGGCGCTCTTGTAGCCAAGCGCCATGGCGATGATCTCCGCCAGGGGAATTAAGTGCAGGTAAGGCGGCCGGTGGGCTGGGTGCCTCGGCTCAGGGTAATCGGCCAGTAGATCGACTCGGTCCCTCACCCCCAGCTTGATCTGGCCTTGGCAGGCCGGGCAGCGCCCCATGAGATCGTCCTTTTGCACTGCGCTGTACTGCCGGTAGCAGCGCGTGCAGGCGGTGCGGTTGTACTTTCCCTCCTCAGGGTAAAAGCCGACGTTCAGCGTGGGCCCAAGCCCATGCTCTCTTTTTATGGCCTGGCAGAGATCCTGATAGCTCAGGCTTTCCATCTCCATCTGATTGAACTCTCTGGCCAATTTATTGGAGCGGGGCGAGTGGGCATCGGAGTTGGAGAGAAAGGTTCGGCTGGAAAGCTCGGCTATCCTGTCGGCATAATCGGTGTCGGCGCTCAGGCCCAGCTCGATGAATCTGATGCCATCAGCCTTCTCCTGATAGCACTCCTTCAGGGATTTATAGAAGGCAAAGATCCCCGTCCAGGGGGTGAAGGCGTGGCTCGGTCCGATCAGGCCGCCCGCCTCCAGCACCAGGTCTGCGATCTCTGCTCCGTTCATGTGCAGCCTGGGCCGTCCGTCCGTGTCCAGGTTGGTAGACCTGGGGGCAAAGCTTTCTTTCAGCTCCTCCGCCTTGGAGACGTCCGGCAGCAGGATGAGGTGATGAACCCGGCGGGCGTCCTCCACCTCCACGGTGAGGGCGAAGCGCGTATCATTGAGGGCGAAGAGCCCGTCGTTCTCCGGTAGTGCTCTGATCGCATCAAGCCACCTGGGAAAGAGGCAGTCTCCTGTGCCCACGATCTTCACACCCTTGCGCATTGCCTCCCTGGCAATCTCCGGCAGTTCCATATCCTGCGAGACCGCGGTCGAGTACTTGGAATGGATGTGAAGATCCATGTTGACTTTCATCACTTTGGGATCTCCCGGCTGGGGATAAACCCTTTATGCTCAGCTGCCATTTTTCTTAGCCGTGCAAGAGAGCCTGAGAGAGCTGCTGGAGAGCTACGGCCAGGGCAGGATATCCCTGGAGGAGGCCTTGAGCCGGATCAGAGTTCTGAGCTACAGGACCGTGGGAGAGGTGGCCAAGCTGGACACCTGCCGCGCGAACCGCATCGGCATTCCCGAGGCGATCCTGGCCGAGGGCAAGGACAAGAGGGATCTGGCAAACATCTCTTTAGCTCATCTGGAGGAGACGGGCAGCGTGATCATCACCCGCGTCTCACCGCAGCAGCTTGAGGTTCTGCAGGCGGCAAAGCTCCCCGAGGGAGCGGTTTTGGAGCACAACTCCCGCGCCAGAACAGTGGTCATCAGAAGCGGCGAGCGCAAGCCCAAAACGGGAAAGGTGGGCATCCTGGCGGCTGGCACTGCCGACATCCCCGTGGCTGAGGAGGCCAGGGTGGTGGCGGAGGAGATGGGCTGTGAAGTCGTCTCTGAATACGACGTGGGCGTAGCTTGCATCCATCGGCTCTTCCCCTGTCTGGAGAGGATGAGGGATGTCGATGCCTTCGTGGTGGCCGCAGGCCGGGAGGGAACGCTGCCTGCGGTGGTGGCCGGGCTGGTGGACGCTCCCGTGATCGGGTTGCCGGTCTCCACCGGCTACGGCCTGGGAGGAGGAGGCCTGGCAGCCCTCTACTCCATGCTCCAGTCCTGCTCAGTTCTCGCAGTGGTTAATGTAGATGCGGGCTTCGTGGCTGGCGCTTATGCGGCAAAGATCGCCAAACAAAAAGCGTATGGACAAAAACAGTCTTAATTTCTTGCCAGAAAAGTATTTATACGATCAAAAAGGTTGAAGATAGTGAGCGGGTACACTCATCTTTTTTACTAACCCCCACTCCCCTACCCGCTCATCACTCAAATGGTTCTATTTTCCTTGAACTTTTGGCTCCGGCTTGCTGTGTTGGATAAGTCCATAAATCCGCATTCATGGGAGATCCAGAACAAGGGCCGAATAGGCGACCCCCGTTTCTGGTGTAGAATGGACGCATGGTATATTGGCTTATTCCAATATACTTTACTTTAAACAAATTGATTTTACTTAAGGGTTTCGGTATCTCATGATGATGCCTTGCAGCTTGGCAATACCGTTGCATCTCTGTCTTCCACCTGACCGTCATTTCGCTGCTCAGCATATTCTGGGGATATCTTTACAGCCTCGATCCGAACTCCTGACTCTTGGCCGTAAGAGCCGATCCTTTGCAAAGAGTGGTCCACCATCCCTCCTGAGGTCATTATCAGGGAGCTCTTGCCTATGAGGGCCTTGAGGATGCACTTGTCGATGACGCCGTAGGTGAAGTCCAGAGGAATCCCGAACTGCTCCGCCATAACCTTGGCATTCGAGCCCATGGCTCCCGAATAATCTGCCCTTATCTTGTCGATGATACCTTTGACCTCGGCAGGGTCTTTTCCATCCACACTGCAAACATAAATCTTCCCGGCTTTCTCTCCCCGGGCTGTGCCTTGGATCTTCGCCTCCAGGAGACCGCAAAGCTCCAGGATGTTCTTAGGCGGCTTCGATCCGTTTACTAGACCCCTGTCCGCCAGCTCCTGGTAGAGATCCACGACTGTGGGAAGCTTCAGCCTGGCCCTTCTGATCAGCTCCGCATCTCCGAATACCTCCTGTCCCCCGCCCCGGTGCAGCACTCCTCCGTCCTTCATAAGGATCACCTCGTCGGCCCAGCGAAAGGCCAGGTCCACGTCGTGCGTGGATATGATCATGGTCTTTCCGCCCAGGTTCAGCTCATCCAGCATCTCCATGATCTCCTCCGAGCTGGCCGGGTCGAGGTTGGAGGTGGGCTCATCCAGGATCATCACCTCAGGCTCCATGGCCAGGATGCCGGCTATGGCAGCTCTCTTCTTCTCGCCGCCGCTGAGGTGGTGTGGCGGGCGGCGCTCGTATCCGGAGAGGCCAACGTAAGCCAAGGCATAGCTCACGTATCTGCTGACCTTCTCCTTGGAGTAGCCCAAATTTGACGGCCCGAAGGCTACGTCTTGGTAAACCGTTGGTGCGAAGAGCTGGTCGTCCGAGTTCTGGAAGACCATTCCCACCTTTCGCCGGATGCTGCGCAGCGCAGCAGAATCGTAGCCCAGGGGCCGGCCCCGAAAGAGGATCTCGCCTGTGCTCGGACGCAGAATGCCGTTGAACATGAGCATGAGGGTGGATTTTCCCGCTCCATTGGGCCCCACCAGAGCGACTTTCTTGCCCTCCTCCAATGTGATGCTCACCCCCTTCAGGGCCACGGTTCCGTCTCCATAGGAGTAGCCAAGGTCTCTGGTTTCAATGATAATCGTCATCTTCAACCTCACAGCATCTGTATGTCTCTGGTCAAAACCGCAATGGCCGCGACTGCAGCCAAATACGCCACCACGGCAAAGACCGCCCTAGGCTCCGCTCTCCCGGTCTGCTCCGTGAGATCGAGCTTGCCGTCGTAACACCGGGCGTCCATGGCTACCATAAGCCTCTCGCCCTGCTCCCACGACCTCAGGAAGAGAACGCTGGAAAGCATAGCGAAGGAGTTCAGGGAATTTTTTAGCCTGGCATCTCCCAGTCGCATCATCTGGGCGCTGTGGATCATGGCCGCCTGGTCCAGAAAGACAAAGATGTACCTATAAATCATCATCGATAGCTCAATGACGGATTCAGGGATTCGCAGGGACTTTTGCACGGCGAAGATATCGATCATGGGCGTTGTCAGGGCTATAAAAAAAAGTGAGCACATGCCCCCAAGGGTCCTGGCGATCAGGAGCAGGGCCAGGTTTGCCCCATCTTCCCGGATGCTCAAGTCCAGGCCAAAGACGTCCACGGCAAATAATGAGTTGCCTGTGCCATGCATGAAGGCCACGACTGTGGCGCTGAGCAGAGCGAAGGAGAGGGGTATGAGCAGCAGTCTGGAGTAAACGCGGCCGGGAATCTTGGCCATGGTTATCGTTATGAGCCCCATGGTAACCGCCACAAGTATCGGCGCTATCGGTGTGACTGAGGAGACGCAAACGAGGATAGCTCCCAGGCCGAGGAGCAGCTTGAGCCTCGGATTGGTCTCTCTCAGAGCGCTCGATTGGGCATAGTCATCTAGAAGGTCATGCATTCGATTCTCCTTCTTGCTCCGTGGCAGTTGCAGCTGCCTTCATCTTTGCCAAAGCGCGGTAGTAGCCTAAGAAATATCCGATGATCAGGCTGCCGATGGCCGCCTGCAAGGCGAAGAGGAGGCTTTCAATCTCTTGGCTGGGCGGCGTATAAATAGAGTTGAACCATGGTTGGTAGGTGCCTCCCGTTAACTGGGAGATTACATCTTCTGCCTGACTGTCAGCTCCGCCCCACTCGTGATCTCCGAATGAGCTGACATAGGCAAAAGCGGCAATGAAGACGACAATAACGCCCGAAGTTATGATCTCCAGTTTCATGCCTAAGCCTCCTTTAGGCTCTTTATCGTGCCTGGTGAGACGACGTTCATTCTCAGCAGCACATCGCTGCGAAGCTGCACGATGTACTTGAACATCAATGCCGTCACCGCTCCTTCCACTATGGCCAGGGGAACTTGGGTTATGGCAAAGACCGCGGCAAAGGCCTCAAAGGAGGCGAGCACTCCTCCAGAAGCTGCCGGGAAGGCTAGAGCAAGCTGGATGGACGTAACGATGTATGTGGCCCAATCGGCGAGCATCGCTGCCAGGAAAACGGCCACATAAAGATTCAGTCCAGACTTCATGGCCAATTTATAAACAAAATATCCGACTACGGGCCCGGCGATGCCCAGGGAGAAGGTATTGGCTCCTAAGGTGGTGAGGCCGCCATGAGCCAGAAATACTGCCTGGTAAATCAGCACTATCATAGCCATGACCGAAGTGATCCACGGTCCGAAGATAATCGCTCCCATGCCCGTGCCGGTGGGATGAGAGCAGCTTCCTGTGACGGAAGGCATCTTCAGGGAGGATAGGACGAAGATGAAGGCGCCGGAGACTGCCAGCAGCGGCAGAGTTTCACGTCTTTCTTTGATGATTTGGTTCATTCTGAAGATACCATAGGCCACCACGGGCAACGAAAGCGCAAACCAGATCTCCCACCAGGGATGCGGAAGGAATCCCTCCATAATATGCATCATTTCACCTTTCCAGAGAGGGGGTGATCCAGGCTTATAAAGTTTTCTTGATTAGAAACCAGAAAAGTTTAATTAGAGTTTAGACCACCCCACCGCCTCTCGATAATCTCTACTCCCAATCTGCGTCGCTCTTCTTCTTTTCCTTTCTGCGATGCCTGATGCAAGCCAGCAATGCGCAGCTGATGATCGCCCCCAGGCCGAAGAGCAGGATTCTTTCCTCCAGGCTGGGCTGCCAGAACGAGCCGGCCAAAGGAGTGTAGCCGCTGCCGGGCAGATCGCTAATCCCCGGAAGCGCTCTTACATCTGTGCCTTCCCAGGGGGTCGTCTGGGCGACGATGATACTGAAAGAGGCAACGAGCAATGCCAGGGCCATCAGTTACGCGCTGCACAGGGAGATGTTAAATATGCCGCCATCTCTCTTGATCATGCTTTGACTCAAGTATTCACAGTCACTGAATTGAACGAGAGGATAAGGGACCGCCTGGAGAACGATCCTCGCCTGCATGACCTCTGGGCGCGGGGAGAGATCTCCAACGTCGTCAACCACCGGTCAGGCCACAGGTACTTCACCCTCAAGGATCGGGACTCTCAGCTCTCCTGCGTCCTCTTCAAGAATCAGGGCTATGATATTGGCTTTGAGCTGGAGAACGGCCAGAACATCCTGGTTTTTGGAGACATCGGAGTTTATAGGCCGCAGGGAAGGGTGCAGCTGGTGGCCCGAGGCATCAAGCGAGACGAAGGCCTGGGGTTTCGGCATTTGCAGTTCGAGGCCTTGAAGAAGAAGCTTGATCTAGAAGGGCTGTTCGCTGTGGAGCGCAAGAGGGCCCTGCCCAAATATCCGAGCCGAATCGGCATCGTCACCTCCCCGCAGGGAGCGGCGCTGCGAGATGTCTTGCGCATCATCGGCCCATATCCTGCGCAGATCATCCTCTCCCCGGCGCAGGTGCAGGGCGAGGGGGCGGAGGAGAGCATAGCCCTGGCGGTCAGGGCTTTATGCGGTCGAGCCGATGTAGTAATAGTATGCAGGGGAGGCGGCTCGGTGGAGGATCTGTGGTGCTTCAACTCGGAGGTCGTGGCCCGTGCCATCTTCGAATGCGACTCGCCCGTGATATCGGCCATAGGCCACGAGACTGATGTAACCATTGCGGACTTCGTGGCGGATGTGCGCGCGCCGACGCCTACGGCAGCCGCGAAGATGGCTGTGCCGGAGATGGAAGAGCTGAAGTCCTGGCTCATGCAGGTCGAGATCAGAATGGCGCGCTCTCTCTGGTCGGACCTGGAGCGAAAAGGGGAGCGCCTGGAGTATCTCTCCCGCAGCATCTCCGCCCGGAAGATGTACTCTTTGGCGGCGGAAGCCCGCCAGCGTCTTGACTTTTTAGGAGAGCGCCTAGGCGGCGCTGCAGCGGGGAAGCTGGAAGGTCTGATGGGCAGGCTGGATCTGGCGGAGGGCCGCCTGGAGGCTGTGAGCCCGCAGGCCACGCTCTCCCGGGGCTATGCCCTTGCCAGATCCAGGCGGGGCTTGATCTTGCGGGCTCTGGATGCCGAGCCTGGAGAGGTAGTGGAGCTGATCCTGGCGAAGGGAAGGCTTCTATGCAGGGTTTTGGAGCGCGAAGACGAGGAGGAGTCTCATTGAGCGAAAGAGAGGTTGGCCTTGAGGAGGCGCTGGATGACCTGGAGCGGATAGTGGCAAAGCTGGAAGAGGGCAAGCTGAGTCTGGAGGAGAGCCTGGTCCTCTTTGAGAAGGGGACGATGCTGGTCAGGCTCTGCCAGGGCAAACTGGAGAAAGCGCAGAAGAGGATCGAGAGCCTGACCGGAGAGCTGCCTTCTGACCTGGGCTGAGGGAGGCTATTTGTATGAGGTCACAGAAGGGGCAAATTCTTTGGGGAGAGCCAGGTGGGTGCCTGGAAACTGGAAGCCTTAATCCGAATCCCATTCATGGACTCCAGTAGCTTCATAATAAAGGAGCGCGCATAACCAGGCCAGAGGTCCTGGCTTTGCAAAACGGCATCATCCCGGCATTCGCGCTCTCCGTCGTCTCCCGGCATATAACCTACCGAAAATGGCGCACCTTCCTCTCCGTGGGCGCTGTCGCCTTGGCTGTGGCCATATCCATCGTCTTCATCTCCATCCAGAACGGCTTTTCGGATTTCCTCTTCGATATCGTCTTTCGGTTTCTGCCTCACATCACCGTAAGCCCTCTGGAGGGCGAGAATTACATCCACCTCTACCGGGGCATCATCGACACTGCCTGGACGCTTCCTGGTGTGGTGGGCGTCTCTCCCTCTCTGGCGGCCACCGCCACATTAGCCTACAAAGACCAGTCAGACAACGTGGCCATGATCGGCATTGACCCCGCAGAGGCGGATAAGATCTCCGAGATCTCCAAGAACATGCTGCAAGGCGACATCGGCTCCGTGCTGGGAGGCAGGAGGATAGTCATGGGCCAGGCCCTGGCCAAGAAGCTGAAGGTGAAGATGGGCGATACCGTCCAGGCCAGATTCCCCGATGCCGTCCCCGTCAATTTGGTGGTCTCGGGAACTTTCAGCTTCGGCTACAAGCCAGTCGATGAGTCCGTCACCTACGTCTCCCTGAAGACGGCCCGCGACTTTCTGAATGAAGGGGATGTGGTGACCAGCATCGACATCAAGCTGAAGGATCCCTTCCAGGCGCAGGCTGCGGCCGAGCAGCTGAGATCCTACGGCTACAACGCCAAAGACTGGCAGCAGCTCTACCCGGATATCGTCAGAACTCTGGCCTTCGAGAGGACCCAGAACGCCATAACCATGCTCTTGCTCATGATCATAGCCACCTTCGGCATTGCCAGCATCATGAACATGCTGGTCCAGGAGAAGACGCGCGAGATCGGCATGCTCATGGCCATGGGTGCCACGCCTGCCAACATCCGCAGGCTTTTCTTGCTGGAGAGCGGGGTCCTGGGCCTCATGGGCGCCATCGCTGGCTGTGCCCTGGGCCTGGTGGTCTCGCTGCAGCTTCGCGGTGTTCAGATACAGTCGGGCATGGGAGAGACCATGAACCTGCCCATTGCCATCAACCCTCTGGACTTCGTAGTCTTCACCATCATCGCCGTTCTCCTGAGCATTGTCGCCGGCTACTATCCGGCCCGCAAAGCATCTCGTCTTGATCCTGTCGTGGCCATGAGGGGTTGAGGGCGCTTGTTCGAGCTAGAAGTTGCCAGAAAGCATATTATCTCCGATCCCAAGATGGTCCTCTTCACCGTACTGGCCGTTGCCCTGGCCATAGGAGTGATCGTGGTGATGATGGGGATCAATGAGGGTTACAAGACCGATCTGGTCAACAGCCTGGTGGAGAACAACCCCCATCTGACCATAAGCCCCAAGGAGAACGAGGACTACATCACCCTCTATCGAACCCTCTCGGCAATGGTCTGGAGCTATCCCCAGGTGGATGCGGTATCCCCTCGCCTGCTGGGCAAGGCTGGCGCCAAGCACAAGGACAAGGTGCGCGGAGTGAACTTCATCGGAGCCGATCCTCTGAAGGAGGATTCGCTCATGAAGGTCCAGAAGGATATGGTCTGGGGCAACTACTCGGATCTGGTCTTCAAAAAGAGGGCAGCCGTTATCGGAACTAAGCTGGCCGACGAGCTGGAGATCCGTCCAGGGCAGCAGTTCACCATGGTTCTCCGGAATAAATCCGTTAGCCTGAAGGTGGTCGGCCTCATAAGGACAGGAACAGGCTCAGACGAGACATTGGTTTATATTCCCCTGGATACGGCCCAGGAGATCTCAGACCAGCCGGACGTGGTATCCCAGGTGGGCATTCGGCTCTCTGACATTTACGCTGCCCCTGCCATCGCCTCCTCCTTGAATTCCCGCTTCAGATACAGGGCGGAGAGCTGGCAGGAGCAGAACAAGGATGTTCTGCAGGTGATGGACACTCAGAAGGTCATCCTTTACATATTCTATGGGCTGATCTTCGTGATAGCCGGATTCGGGGTGGCCAACACCATGATCATGACCGTGACCAGGAGAACCAAGGAGATCGGGATCCTCATGGCCATGGGAGCCACACGGCGAAGCATTGTCAAGATCTTCCTGACGGAGAGCCTGATCCTGGGGCCGCCCGCTGCGCTATTTGGTTGCGTGCTGGCTTATGCCACCGCCAGGCTGATCGAGGCCTATCCCGTCCAGCTCCCCAGCGATGTCTACATGGTCTCCAGGCTGACGGTGCTCCTCACCCCGCAAACCTTCGCTCTGGCGGTGGTCTTCGCCCTGGCGGTGAATTTCCTGGCAGGATTATACCCGGCTTACAAGGCATCCCGTCTCGATCCCGTGGAGGCGATAGCAAGTGAGTGATGACATCATTGTTCTGAAAGACTTGAGCAAGATCTATGGAAACGGCGTCCAGGTACGAGCCCTGGACGGGATCAATCTCAACATAGGAACAGGAGAGTTCGTGGCCATCGTGGGGCCGAGCGGCAGCGGAAAAAGCACTCTGCTCAACATGATCGGGCTTTTGGACACGCCCAGCAGCGGCCAGATCTTCCTCAAGGGCATAGATGTCAGCCGGGCCAGCGCAGGGGAGCGTGCTCACCTTCGCAACCGCGAGCTGGGCTTCGTCTTTCAGTACCATCATCTCATACCGGAGTTTTCCGCTCTGGAGAACGTCATGATGCCCATGCTCATCGCAGGCAAAGAGAAGGCAGAAGCGCAAGAGACGGCCAGGGAACTTCTCGTCTCCGTCGGCCTGGATGAGAGGCTGAGCAACAAGCCCAACCAGCTCTCCGGCGGCCAGAACCAGCGCGTAGCCGTGGCCAGGGCCCTGGCCAACGGGCCGTCCATCGTCATCGGCGACGAGCTTACCGGCAACCTGGACACCAAGAGCTCAGATCTGATCTACAACCTATTGAGAGAGCTGAACAGAAAGATCAACCAGACCTTCATCCTGGTCACCCATGATATGACGTTGGCCGAGAAGACGGACCGGATCCTGAGAATCGTGGACGGCAAGCTGGTCTGCGAGCTGAGAAGAAAAGGAGATCTCTTTATCGCCAGCGAGGCCTGCGAGCTGGGAGAGGATGGCAGCAAGATAAGGAGATCTTGAAAGCCCATGGAGGCGTTCTTTCGATAGTATCATGCACGCTGCAGCTTGGTTTGCCGCATTTCGCACAAGGAAATTTACTGCCAGATCCAAAATCCACGTGGATATCGAGTTGCTTTTCTTCGGCACTAAAATCTATTAGCGAGATGTACCAAGGATGTTAGAGATTCAGTGCTATTTTAAAGAGGGCTTCCTGTGAGATTGACACAGTGTATTTTCTAGTGGGAGTTGGTATAAAGGTCTACTCAGCTACCCACAGAAAATAGCGAGGAGCCGAAAATATCCCTTCACTTGCCGTAACGTCGCGCATGGGCGGGAGCATATCGGTCCACTTTTGCGTCACCCATAGACCGCACGATGCTGGTTATCGGTCCACCTTTGGGCCTGGTTCTGCCTCTGGCTCATCTGGAGGCAGTTCTTTGGTCCACCGGTGACGGACAAACTTCTTAGAACCTGGGATCGATAACTATCAAATGGTTATATAAGTTTTCATCCCCCTTTAATTAGACTTGCCCCTCCTCCAAAACCAAATCAAAGGCACCTTAAAGTGGTTATGTTGGATTTCAATACTTATTATAATGGATGTACTGTTTAAATCAATCTTTTCGCGGATCATGATCTTCATAAACCCAGTATGCTCAGGCAAAAACCGTGAAATTTATATATCATGAGCGCAAAACAGATATTATCGGACATAAAAGGGTTTGGGGGCCAGCTGGAGGTTATGAACCCCAGTCATCTGTTGTGGATGATTGAGGACTAAATTACGTGATGGGAGGTAGTAAAGATGAGAAAAAACGAAATTGAAAACCTTTGGGGTCAGGATCTCGGACGTGGAGGAGATGGTACAATAAGTCAGTACCCTCCGGATATACCCCGTAGTATAGCAGCTATTCATTTAGACATTCGAAGAGGTTTTCTGAGACTCAAAGCTCGTCTGTTGAGCGTGTTGTACGCGATGGTGAACTTTTATAAAGGTGACTGGGATTAAACGAGGAGGTCAAGCGGTCTCTTTATGAACTCCAGGACTCAGAAATTACGAAAAGATGCGTGGTCAGGTCAGCTAGAACTCTGGTATCCGCAATCGTTTACCAATATCTTTCCGCATCTTGGCGCGGAAGGCATCAGCGACCTGCATTATTTCGCA
>Ga0315280_10006192_pt1 | contig 16631 bp, 16 predicted proteins | sample YL17G06_40_MG_FD_203697 | JGI IMG/M metagenome (GOLD analysis project Ga0315280, IMG submission 203697) | Sediment microbial communities from Yellowstone Lake, YNP, Wyoming, USA - YL17G06_40 | ecosystem: Environmental > Aquatic > Freshwater > Lake > Sediment | place: USA: Wyoming | collected...
TGGCACGCCAAGCAGCGCCCGTTCTGGTCGCTCGCCTGAGCGAACGCCGACGACGGCAGCATGACCCAGGCGAGCAGCGCGGCCAGAGCGACGGCGAGGCCGAAAGCGAGAATGCGTCGCAACCGGGTCACGGGACTCTGACCCCCCGCTGATCGTGACAGGTCGTGCACATTGTCCGCGGGTGGCAGACCAGACACGACTCGCTCCCCTTGACGGCGACAAGACCGTGCTTGGCGGTCCAGTCGGCCGGGTGATCGACCTGGTGGCACTGGCGACAGAAGGACTGGTAGTCGTGACAGCCGAGGCAGCCGGCGGTGTCGGCCTTGGCGGCCGATCCATGCGTGTAGCGCCACGTTCCCGAGAAGTGCGGTGGCGTGGGCCGCGCGTGACAGGCGTCGCAGAAAGCCTTGGGGTCGTGATGACAACGGTAGCAGTCCTGCTCGTGACCGAGGGCCAGGCTGCCGTGCTCCTCCATGAAGTCGGCGGGGTGGCTGGTCGTCTTCGGCGTCGCGATGTGACAGAGGCCGCAGCGGTTGGGGGCCGCGGCGCCGTTGTGACACATGAAGCAGCGCTGCATCGAGACCTGGGTGGCGGCCGCACCGGTGCCGTGAGCGACGCCGTTGTGGCAGTCGATGCAGCTCAGGTTACGCATCAAGACGTGTGAGCGGTGCGGCATGCGCAGGTTGGGGAAGCTCTCCTTGAGCTGCGAAAGCACGTGGCAACTTGGCTGCGTGCAGGCGGCGTTCGAGGGCAGCTGCACGCTCGAGGTCATGCCCTTGGCGTTGAGGTAGGTGGCGTAGATGTTCTTCGCCTCCTGCAGCCGCCAGACAATCTCGTTCGACAGACCGGGGTTGATGTGGCAGACGACGCAGGAGACCTGCCCATGTACCGATTGCTTCCAGGACGCGCCGGCGGCCCTCATCTCGTGACAGGAGGTGCAGTAGGAGGAAGTGGAGGTCAGCTTGACGGGAACGTAGACGGCGGCGATCACGAGGAAGGCGGCGCCCAGCACGGCCAGAACAGGGTACCAGCGGCGGCGCGCGGCGGCGCTGAATGCCCCCGGTCCCCCGCCGGGCTCGACCTTCACGGTTTCATCCCCTGGTGACTCCCGCCGCGCCGGCGTTTCGACAGTGGCGACGCCACCGACGCAGTAAATCTAGATTGCTTGTGAACAATGCCTCAACCGGCCGGCACTGTCAAACCGGCCGGACTTGCCTGCCGACGCACGGCGACACCGACGCGAGCGCCGCCGACAGCGCAGAGCCCAGCGAAGACCTCGTTCCGCGCCGAGAACCCAACCTCACCAGGGAGGCATCACCGGGCGATGGAGGTATTCGACCAGAGAAGGCCGGCGACCACAAGCCCCGGTCGACCGGGCAGAAGGAACCGTCGCCACGCAGCGGGAAGCGCCGAGTCACTCGCGCGCAAGCCCGGTTGAGATGCGAAGACCGCTCCTAGAAGCCCATCCACACGTACATCAGCCAGACGGTGAACAGCGCGAAAACTGCCCATGCGACGAACGCGGCGATGGTGATCGTCCACCAAGCGACGTTCTCGAGCGCCTTCCGCTTGGCGCCGGCAGCCTCGACCAGCACCTCGTCAAGTGTGCCCGAACGCACGCGGCGCTCGAACTCGAGCGGCCGCTCGACCGCGTACTCGTCTACCGGCACGGTCCCGTTGAACATGACCTTGTCCATGGGAAACACCTCCGGCCTGAAATGCGCGTGGAAGACATGCCAGAAGACGAAGACGAAGCCCATGGCGAGCAACGCCCCGCCGGCGTGATTGGTCATCGCGAGATTGAGGAAGATGCCGGGCAGGAACCTCGCCGTCTGCTCGGGGAACCACAGCATGAAGCCCGTGGCCACCATCGTCATCACGCCTCCGGATGCCGCCCAGAACTCGAATTTCTCCCAGTAGGTGAAGCGGTCGAACGCTTGTGGCCGCGTGCCCTTGCCGAGGAACCAGCGGAACATCCCCTTCATGTCTCGCCAGTCCTCACGCGCAGGGACGATGGTGCCGGGACCCCACAGCGGGCCTTTGCCTCGCAAGATGTACAACCCGAAATACACGAGCTCGCACACGACGGAGAAGACCATCACCAGCGCGGCCAATCGATGGGCTATGCCGGCCGTTTGCACTCCTCCGATCACGTGCATCTCGAGCTTGGCCCAAGCCGTGTTCTTGTACTCGAGCGGCATGCCGGTGAACACCAGCACGACGAAGCTCGCCATCACGAGCCAGTGCATCCAGCGGTGGAAAAGGCCGAAGCGCTTGTACTCGAGATGGACGGTCCGCGGCGCGACGGCAGGGGCATGGGTCACGCGTTCCCGGGTCAGTCGTTCCTCAAGCATGGTGGCCACGGCGGCAGCGGCACTCGTCCCGGCGCGTGAGTGTGGCCGCTTGTGAATGATGCCACAACCCGAGCCGCGAATCAATACTTTACCCTACAAGAAGTAGAGTGTATACCTTAGGCAGCCGCTAAGGTTCGCACCTTAGAGTGCAACGCGGCTTGTATCGGGGGCAAGAGGCGACTTCGTGGGTCGTGCGTTACCTCGTGAGACGTTCCCCACCGCGCACGACCGCGAACGGGGACTGCTCGGAGACTGCTCGGCCCGGTCCGGCGCCCAGTCGATTCGAGGTTGGCCGAAGGGCAGACTCTGTAGCGAAGGAAGCGAGCATGGATCTTGTTCGGTCGCTTGTGTGGCTCCCGTTCGGTCTGATCCTCGCGGGCGGCGTTGTGATGATGATCGTCGTGCTTCTCAGGCTCGTCTTTGCCGCTCGCAAGCGCAAGATGCGAGAAGCGGAATCGACCGGGATGGCCGATAGGCGGCGACCCCGCCGTAGGTGAGCGCCGGTCTAGCCGACCTCCCGGTGCTTCACTCCTAGACGTCGCCAGAGCGCCGGCAAGGCCACCCTCGAGCGCGCTGCCTGGTCTCTCGCCACGCGCCGTCTTCCTCACCTGCCGTTGTCGGCCACTGCGCCTCGTGGCGCGCGACCGCACCACCCGGCAGCCTCACCGGACCGCCGCAGTCGTCCACCCCACCCGCTCGCCGAGCCCGGCGCACTCCTCTCGTCGCCGCATGGCAGGCCAGAGGCGCTACTCTGGGCGCTGCGCAAGCGCCTGTGGCGAGGGCGTCTCAGGTGTTGCCCCGACCAGAAATCAATACTTGTCCTGAGAAGAAATACAGGTATCACCTGAGGTACTTCTCGGCCGTTTGCAGGTAAAGTCATATCTGTGGTGATCGATTTCACAAGCTCCCGGTCGGTCGGCGTCTGGAAGGGGCTTGGCCATCACAGCTGCCACACTGAGGCGGGTGGCCAGGCGGTCCGCGACGCAAGTCAGCCGGTCTCGGAGCGGCGTCAAAGGAGGCGGGTATGGGACCGATAGAGTTCGTGGCGTGGCTCGTGTTCGGCGCCATCTGGGTCGGGCTGGTGGCGTTCGCCGTCGCCGTCCTCGTGATGTCGGTGGGCCTCGTCAAGTCGGTGCACAGGGCCAAGCGAGCGCCGGCGCGACAGGCGGATCTGCGCGGCATCGTGCGGCAGGGGTAGGCCGGGCTCGCGTCCTGCCGTAAGGACGGACGATGATCGAGATCGACGACGAGCGCCTCGTTGACTGGGTGCTCGGCTTGCGGGACGACGCACAGCTCGAAGAGGCGCTGCCCCACTCCCCCGAGTTGCGGCGGCGGTTCGGTGAGATCGCGGGTGAGTTGTGTCACCTCGACACCGAGCTGCAGGCGCTCTCGCCGCGGGGATCGGTGGCGCTATCCCCGCCGACCGAACCGACCGAACCGAAGCTCGCGCTGGCGAACCATCCCTGGCACATCCTCTTCGTGATCGCCGGCTCGCAGCTCTCGCAGCAGGCCGCCTCGGCAGCCGCTCGGCTGGCGCTCAGGTCGGCCGGCGAGGTCGAGGTGTTCTACGTGAGGAAGCGAACCACCGAGAACCGCGAAAAGGCCGCCGAGCTTGTCGAGAGAGTGCTCAGCGAACTCCGTGGGCAGCAGGTGACGGCTCGGGGTCGAGTCGAGACGGCACCTTGGAGGGGCACCCCGAAACGTATCGTCTGCGAAGCGGAGGCCATCGGCGCAGACGTCATCGTTATGAGTCCCGACGGCACCTCGCTCAGACGGCGGCTCCTCAGTCGCGTCGTCGACAAGGTGACCCGCCAAGCCCCCTGCCCTGTTCTCCTCGCCCGCTAGTCGCGGGGCCGGGCTCCCGGGCATCTCCCGGGCATTTCAAGCCCGCGTACGCTCTCCGGGTCCTCAGCTCTTCCCCGCTTCAACGCGCATCTGGGCGCACAACGCGACGGCACCGCCTCCTGAGGCAGCGCTCGCGTCAACGCACAGCACCGAGTCCCGGGCTCGCTCTCGGCCCGGCAGCTGCACGCTAACCCACGAGGACAGCGAGGATGACCACCCCGGCGTACAACACGCCGACGACCCCGTTGACCGTCATGAATCCCATCCCCACCCGCGACAGGCCCCGTCGTGCGATGTCGACGTTCGACCAAACAAGGAGCGCCGCGACAAGCCCCATGCCGGCGTAGTAGACGGGACCAAGATGGAGAAGCGGGCCCACCGCACCGAGCAGGACCGCCGCGAGGGCGTGCGAGACGGCGGCGACGGCGAGCGCCGGGCGCTCGCCCAACGCCGCCGCGATCGAGCGCACGCCCTCGCGGCGGTCGAACTCAAGGTCGAAGATGCCGTAGATCACGTCGAAGCCGCCGACCCACAGCCCGACGGCAAGAAACAGGAGCACCGGCGCCCAGCTCACCGATCCCGCGACGGCCACCCAGGCCGCGGCGGGCGCCAGCCCGTCGGTCAGTCCGAGCGCGTAATGGCAGAGTACGGTGAAGCGCTTCGTGTAGGGATAGAAGATGAACGCCGCCACCACGACGGGCCACAGGTAGCGGCACGGCGGCGAGAGCGCGAAGCTGGCCACCACCAGCACCGCCAACGAAGCCGCGGTGAAGGCGATCACCTCGGCGGGGTGCAGCTTACCCGAGGGCAGCTCGCGCCGCGCCGTGCGCGGGTTGCGCGCATCGAGCTCGGCGTCGATCAGACGGTTGAGCGCCATCGCAGCGCTGCGAGCGGCCACCATGGCGACGCTGATCCAAACGAGGTCGTGGAGCGACGGGACCTTGTGCTGAGCGAGGAACGCTCCCGCGTAGGCGAACGGCAGAGCGTAGACGCTGTGCTCGACCTTGATCACGCGAGCGAAGAGCAGCGGCAGCGACCTGGCGCTCGCGCCGGCGAGCCGGGAAGCGGCCATCGGCGTCTTGGTCAGCGCTCGGGCGCTTGACCGAAGCGCGCGACCAGCCAGGCGAGCACGCCGACGATCACCGCGATGAGCCCGATCACGAACAGGATCGTGTACACGAGCATGCTCGTTGGTGAGGCGACGCCGAGGAAGGCGCTGGCCGTCCAGGCGGCGATGGCCACGGCCCAGTTGACCAGAGAGAAGATGAAGAACCTGCGGTGATGTACGGTGTCCATATCCATGGCGATGTCCTAGTGTAAAGGCAGTCGATGCGGCGTGTCGAGCAGCCCGCAGGCGGTGGACGATCGCCGGCGGCCGCCGAGGCCGTCGGTCCGCCTCACGAGCCAAACGGGAGCTTGAACTCGTGCCAGCGCTGCGTGACCCGCGCCTGAACCGAGGCGTCCATGGCGATCTCGTCGGGCCACTCACGCGGGTGGCCCTCCTCGGGCCAGCTCTTCGTGGCGTCGATGCCCATCTTGCCGCCGTAGCGCGCCGTCGGGCTCGCATGGTCGAGCACGTCGAGGGGACCATCGACGATCAGGCAGTCGCGGCGCGGGTCGACGTTGTTGAACACGCGCCAGGTGACCTCGCTGTAGTCGTGCACGTTCACGTGCTCGTCGACCACGACGACGAACTTGGTGAACATCATCTGCCCCATCCCCCAGATCGCGCTCATCACCTTGCGCGCATGGCCCGGATAGGCCTTGCCGATCGAGAGGATAGCGCAGTCCTGGAAGACGCCCTCGACGGGCAGGTCCATGTCGACGATCTCGGGCACGGTCAGGCGCAGCAGCGGCAGGAAGAGGCGCTCGGTCGCCTTGCCGAGGTAGGCGTCTTCCATGGGCGGCCTGCCGACGATCGTGGCCGGATAGACGGGATCGCTGCGCATACTCATCGCCGTGATGTGAAAGACGGGGTAGTCGTCGGCAAGCGAGTAGTAGCCGGTGTGGTCGCCGAAGGGACCCTCGCGGCGCAGCTCGCCCTTCTCGACGTAGCCCTCGAGCACGATCTCGGCGTCGGCCGGCACCTCGAGCTCGACGGTGCGGCAAGGCGCGAGCTTCACCGGCTCGCCGCGCAAGAAGCCGGCGAACATGAACTCGTCGATGCCGGATGGCAGCGGCGCCGTGGCGGCGTACGTGACGGCCGGGTCGGTGCCCAGGGCGACGGCTACCTCGAGCCGACCGTCGGCGGCGCGGAAGTTGGCCGCACCGTCGTGGTGCACGTGCCAGTGCATGCCGGTGGTGCGCTCGTCGAAGACCTGCAGCCGGTACATGCCGGCGTTGCGGCGGCCCTCCCTGTCTTTGGTGACGACCACGGGCAGCGTGATGAACGGGCCGGCGTCGGCGGGCCACGTGGTGAGCACCGGCAGGCGGCTCAGGTCGGGCGGGTCGACGACGATCTCCGTCCAGGCCGACCTAGCGCCGGTCCTGGGTGCGAACGAGGCCAGCTCGCGGAGCTGCCCGAGCGCCTTGACCTTGCCCACAAGCCCCCTGGGTACCTGCAGCTCGACGAGCCGGCCGATGCGACGGGCGATCTCGTCGAGCGGGGCGCCGAGAGCAAGCTCCATGCGGCGAAGCGAGCCGAACTGGTTCATGAGCACCGCCATCGGCGGGCCGGAGGCGCGCTGCGCGTTCGCCGGCGCCGGCGAACGCGCAGCGGCGACCGTCGCCGGGCGCTCGAACAACAGCGCCGGCCCATGAGCTTTGCTCGCCCGGTCGGCGATCTCGGCCATCTCGAGGTAGGGATCGACCTCAGCCGCCACGTGCGCCAGCTCGCCCTCGCGCTCGAGCACCTTGATGAAGTCGCGCAGGTCCACGACGCGCTCCCCCGGCCGGCCGGTCAGGCCGCCTGGGCCTTGAAGCCCGCCAGGTACCCTTCGAGCGGCCGCGCGTCGCGCAAGCGCAACGCGGCCGCTCCCTCGCGCAGGAGCCGCGACACCTCGTCGCGGTGACCGGCGACGATCGCGGCTTCGACGCGGGCGAAGGTCGCCGCCGGCACCTCGAGGGGGCAGCCCTCTCGCAGGGCGGCCAGCCCGGCGACCGTGAACGCCCATATGTCGTCGTCGCAGGCGAACTCCATCCCTTCGACGCGGAAGTACGAGCACGCCGCCATGAGGCTCGTCAACAGGTCGACGGCGGCCACATCGCCGTCGCCGGCGATGAGCCGGAGGCCGCGCGCGTACAGGTAGTCTCCGGCCAACAGCCTGGTGCTCTGACCGCCGCCGGGCGACGCGACGCGGCTCTCGCGATAGTGCAGGAGGTAACCCTCGTAGATGAGCTCGATGGCCAGCGGGTAGACCGTGTCGTCCTCATGAGCATCGCCCGTGAGCGCCAGATAGAGGGGCGAGTAGCGTTCTTCGTCGCGAGGCGCCGCACGAGCTTCGAGCACCCCGAACGACGCCGCGGCCGCGAGCAGCGCCTCGTGCAAGGCAGCGACGGCCACCGGCTCCGCCTACTCCCTGTCGAGGTAGAAGGAGAGGAACATGAGCTCGCTGGAGAGGTCGACTTGGCGCACGACCACGTCCTTTGGCGCGAATACCTTGACGGGCGCGAAGTTCAGGACTGCTTTCACGCCTATGTTGGGAGCGACGATGCGGTCGATCGTGGCTTGGGCCGCGTGCGCCGGCACGGTGATGATGGCGATGTCGACGGCCTCCTCCCGGGTGAACTGCTCGAGCTCGCTCATGGCACGCACCTTGCCCGGGCCATAGCTCTTGCCGATCACCTTGGGCGAGCTGTCGAACATGCCGACCAGGCGGAAGCCCTGCTCGGAGAAGCCCTTGTAGCGCGCCAGCGCCGTGCCGAGGAGACCGGCGCCGACGATGATGACGCTCCACGAACGGTTCAGCCCCAGCGACTTCATGATCTCGTCGATGAGGCGCGGCACGTCGTAGCCCACGCCGCGCACGCCGAACTCGCCGAAGTACGAGAAGTCCTTGCGGATCTGGGCGGCGTTCAAGTCGATCTTGTCGGCCAGGTCCTGCGACGAGATGGTGCGCACGCCGCGCGCCTGCAGCTCGCGCAGCTTGCGCAGGTACAGCGCCAGCCGCGGCACCGTGACGGCCGGCACCATGCCCTTGTCGTACGCGCGCGCCATCAGGTCTCCCTTCCTTGCCCCATGCCCCTTCCTACCTTCGTTCGCCCGCGAAAAACCCCGCAGCCGCGGCGCCGGCCTGGTCGATGTCGGCGTCGCTCAAGGCCAGCGATATCATAGTCGACTCGAACTGCGAAGGCGCAAGGTAGACCCCACGCTCGAGCATGTGGCGCCAGTAACGCGCGTAGGCGGCCGTGTCGGCCCTCTTGGCGTCGGCGAAACTGGCGACCGGGCCTTCGCGGAAGAAGAGCGTCATCATCGCGCCGACGCGGTTGATGGTGACGGGCGTCTCGCCCTGCGCCGCCGCCTGCTGCAGTCGGCCCGCGACGCGCGCCGCCAGCTGCTCCAGGCGCTCGTAGGTGCCGGGCTCCTTGAGGATGCTCAGCGTGGCCACGCCGCCGGCCATGGCCAGCGGGTTGCCCGACAGCGTCCCGGCCTGGTAGGTCGAGCCCAACGGCGCCACCGTCTCCATGATCTCGCGGCGTCCGCCGAAGGCGCCGACGGGAAGTCCGCCGCCGATGATCTTGCCGAGCGTGGTCAGATCGGGCGTCACGCCGAAGCGCGTCTGCGCACCGCCCCATGCGACCCGGAAACCCGTGATGACCTCGTCGAAGACGAGCAGGGCACCGTTGGCGGAGCACAGCTCGCGCGCCGTCTCGAGGAAGCCCGGCGCGGGCGGGACGACGCCCATGTTGCCGGCCACGGGCTCGACGATGACGCAGGCGATCTCGTGGCCGCGCTCGACGAAGAGGGCGCGCAGCGCATCGATGTCGTTGTACTCGAGCAGCAGCGTGTCGGCGGTCGTGCCTTTCGTGACCCCAGGGCTGTCGGGCAGCGAGAGCGTGAGCACGCCGCTGCCCGCGGCCGCCAGGAAGGCATCGGAGTGGCCGTGGTAGCAGCCGATGAACTTGACCACCTTCTCGCGACCGGTGAAACCGCGCGCCACGCGGATGGCGCTCATGGTGGCCTCGGTACCGGAGTTGACCATGCGTACCATCTCGATAGACGGTACGGCCTCGCAAATGAGCCTGGCGAGGTCGACCTCGAGCGGTGTCGGAGCGCCGAAACTGGTGCCCTGCTCGAGCGTCTCGTGGAGGCGTTCGAGCACGTCGGGATGGCCGAAGCCGACGATCATCGGGCCCCATGACGAGACGAGATCGACGAACTCGTTGCCGTCGACGTCCCAGACGTGGGCGCCCTTGCCGCGCGCGATGAAGAGCGGATGGGGCATGCCGACGCTCTTCATCGCGCGCACCGGCGAGTTCACTCCCCCGGGGATGTAACGCAGCGCCTCTTCGTACAGTCGCTTCGAGGTCTCGGTGTTCACAGGCCCCTCCTATAAGGCACGCGGTGGCTCGCGCGGTACGGGTTCAACGGTACATACTACTTTTCGTCACAACAGGGCGGCAGCTCCAAGGGGCCAAGCGAGCGAGTGAGGCGCTCGGCCGCGGAGCGAGAGCGGAGGCACTGGCGTGACGATCAGGGACGCCGAACTCGGCGAGGCGGCGGTTGCAACGCTGCCACGCAACGAGCCGGCCATAGGGCCGTGCCACAAGCACGGATCCGTGGACGAGGCGCTCATGCTTGTGCGGCATTTCTAGCCGGCGCACCCGTCGCCACCGCAGCCCGCGGCCGAAGGACCGGGGCCGGCGCCCGAGGCTGCGTGCGGGCCACCGGCGGGGTCAACCGTGGCCGCCTCTGCCTGCCAGCCCTTCGGTACGTACACGCAGTAGGGCTCCTCGGCCATGAAGTCGCCCGTCACCTCGTAGGCGCGTGCGCGGCAGCCGCCACACACGCGGCGGTACTCGCAGGCACCGCACTTACCCTTGAGCTGCGAGAGGTCACGCAGGGTGAGGAAGAGGGGCGACGTGCGCCAGATGTCGGGAAACGACATCTGGCGCACGTCGCCGGCCACCACGTCGAAGTAGCCACAGGGCTGCACCTCGCCACGGTGTGAGATGAAGCAGAACCCGACCCCGGCCAGGCAGCCGCGCGACAAGGTGTTCATGCCGCCGTGCGCATGCGGGTGCACCTCGAGCTTCGTGCCGTCTTGCTTGGCCCGCTGGCGCATGACGCGCCAGTAGTGGGGCACGTCGGTCGGCTTGAAGAACAACGCCGAGGACTGCTGCGCGTCGTACATCCAGTTGAGAGCGCGCTCGTACTCCTCGGGCGGCAGCTCCTGCTCCTCAAGTTCCTTGCCGCGGCCCGTGGGCACGAGCATGAACGGGTGGAAGCTCACCGCACCGATGCGCTCGGCCAGCGCCAGCAACGCCGGCAGGTGGTGCACGTTCATCTTCGTGATGGTCGAGTTGATCTGCACCTCGACGCCGACAGCGATGGCGTTCTTCACGCCCGCGACCGCGCCCTCGAAAGCCCCGGGCACACCGCGGAAGGCGTCGTGCTCGGTCGCGTCCGGGTAGTCGATCGAGACGCTGATGCGCCTGATGCCCACCTCGGCCATCTTGCGCGCCACCTCGCGAGTCACCAGCGTGCCGTTGGGCGCCATGACGACATGCAGGCCGGCGCCCATGGCGCGCTCGGCGATCTGCCAGATGTCGGCCCGCAGAAGCGGCTCGCCGCCGGTGAGGATGAGGATGGGGCTGCCCATCTCGGCGATCTGGTCGACGAGCGTGAAGGCCTCGGCCGTGCTCAACTCGCCTTCGTAAGGGCCGCAGAGCGCCGAGGCGCGGCAGTGCGCGCAGGCGAGGTTGCACGAGCGCGTCACCTCCCAGGCGATGACGCGCGGCACATCGGCCTGCAGCGTGTGCGGCGGCCGCGCTCTTTCGCCCTGCTGCTCGGCAGTCACGTGACGGTCACCTCGTGATCCGGAAAACCGCGGCCGCGTGTGCAGCCGCTCACAAAGTATGCGGGCTCGCGTCGCCGAGAGCAACAGTCAACCTCGTCGCCCGACCAGAGACGGGCGGGGCCGCCTGCCGGCGGCCCCGCCCGAGAACGCTCTGCGCGCCGCGCGCCCTACGGCTGCAGCCAGCGGGCGGCGTCTTTGGCGTGGTAGGTGAGAATGAGGTCGGCCCCGGCGCGCTTGATGCTCGTCAGAGCCTCGAGCACACAGGCGCGCTCGTCGAGCCAACCCTTCTCGGCCGCCGCCTTGATCATTGCGTACTCGCCGCTCACGTTGTAGGCGGCCAGAGGGAACTTCGTCTCGAGCTTGACGGCGCTGACCACATCGAGATACGGCAGCGCCGGCTTGACCATGATGATGTCGGCGCCCTCCTCGATGTCGAGCAGCGCCTCGCGCACGGCTTCTTCGCCGTTGGCGGGGTCCATCTGGTAGGTCTTGCGGTCGCCGAACGCCGGTGGCGACTCGGCGGCGTCCCGGAACGGACCGTAGAAGGCCGAGGCGAACTTCGCCGAGTAGGCCATGATGATGGTGTCGATGAGGTTCTCGTCGTCGAGCGCGTTGCGGATGGCGGCTACCCGGCCGTCCATCATGTCGGAGGGCGCCACCACGTCGGCGCCGGCCTCGGCATGGGTGATGGCTTCTTTGGCGAGGAGCTCCAGGGTGAGGTCGTTGACGATCTGGCCGTTCTGCACCACGCCGCAGTGGCCGTGATCCATGTACTCGCACAGGCACACGTCGGTCATGACGACCATCTCGGGCATCTCGTCTTTGATCGCGCGCACGGCGAGCTGGACGACGCCCTCGGGGTCGTAGGCCGACGTGGCGGCGGAGTCTTTGTGGGCCGGGATGCCGAACAGGATGACCGCGGGGATGCCCAGCGCACGCAGTTCGCGGATCTCGGGCAGCAGGTTGCCGATCGAGAGCTGGTAGCACCCGGGCATCGAGCCGATGGGGTTGCGCACGTCTTCTCCGTGAGACACGAAGAGCGGGTAGATGAAGTCGTCGGGTGAGAGGCTCGTCTCGCGCATCATCCGACGGATGGTCTCGGTGCGGCGCAGCCGTCTCATGCGGTAGGTCGGGTAGTACATGCGGTCGGGTCCTTTCGTGGCCATACCGAACGCGCAGGCCGTTGGCAACCGTGCGAGAAGTGAATCTACTCCGCGCTCAGGAGCTTGACAAGACGATGACGGTCACGCAACGGCGGTCACGGTGCGAAGAAGGGGCGACCTCGAGACAAACCCGGCAGCAAGGTCAGGCCGGGATCAGCCCGAGGGCCGACTCGACGACACCGGCCACCGACTCGCGGTCACGCAGGCTGCAGGCCACGACGGGCACCTTCTTGCCCAGGCCGAGCGCCTTGCGCACGGACTCGGGATCGATGGCGTCCTCGGCCATCGAGACGTAGGTCGCCACGACGACGGGCATGTCGCCCAGCGCCTGCACGAACTCCAGGTCGCGGGCGCAGGCGCGCAGGCTGTCGCTGGAGTTGGCGTTGGCGAGCACGACGAAGGCCGAACTCTCGCTCGCCAGCCGACGCCAGGCCTGCTCGGACGCCCCCACGGGAGCAGTGAACACGAGGGCCTCGCCGGCCTCGCCGTCGCCGTTGTGCGAGTAGGTGGCCGCGTGGATCGGGATCTCGACCTCCTTCTCGTCGACCAGTTCCACACGCAGGTGCTCGGTGACGTTGGAGTCGGTGAGCGTGTTGAGGAACACCTCGTTGTAGATGTCGATGGGGCCGCGCACGACGACCGAACGGCGCGAGCCCATCCCCTCGATCACGGGGTCGGAGACGCTCAGCAGACCGGCCGAGAAGAGGCTGTAGATGACCTTGGCGCCGGTGAAGCGGTCGATACCGCACTCCTTGATGATCGTGCCCAGGTCGCGGCGATCGTCGATGCAGCAGACCACGCGCCACTCGTCGCCGGTGAGCGTCACCTGGCCCGTCTCCTCGACGGCCTCCGAGATCGCCAGGTGCGGCACCTTCTCCAACGAGCCGAGCTTCTCGAAGATGAGCTCCCACTCGTCGATGCGCCGGCAGCCTTCCATGATCACGTTCTCGACGTTCATCTGGATGAAGACGTCTTCCTCGTCCATGGACTCGTGCGCGGCGAAGCCGAACTCGCCGTCGGGCCAGGAGAAGAAGTTGAAGGTGACGTCTTCGATCTGCTCGCGCACCGCCTCTTCGAGCGTCGGCTTGTCGATGTAGCCGCGCTCGACGAGGATGGCGCCCAAGCGCCCGGCGTCGGCCGAGATGCGTTGCTCGGCCAGCGCGGTCTTGAGCTGCTTGCCCGAGATCTTGCCGGCCTTGACGAGACGCTCGCCCAGCGGCATCGACTGCGGTGTCTGGGAAGCGTAGCAGATCTGCCCGTTGCGGAAGTAGACCCTGCCCTCCTCTTCGTCGCGAGTGAGGGTAAGGCAGCCGGTCTTGGCGCTCATCTTCACGAGCTGGAAGACGTTCGGCAGACTGAACTCTTTGAGGTTCCCCTTCAGCAGCACGTCGGTGTCTCCAAGCCCCTTTCGCCCGAACCCCCGGGCATCGCGCGCATCGCCGTCGGCCGGCGCAGCGTACGAGCCGGCCGATACCCGCGCCGAGGCGCGGGAGCTTCCGGCTTCTTCATCGGCGCGAAGCGGCGTTTCGTTGAGGGGATGAGGCTGCGAAGGCTACAAGGGCTCGCCGCTGCGCTCGCGGTGCCGGGCGCCGGCGGCCGCGGCTGGCCTGCCGGCGTCGCGCGCCCGGGCGGCGACGAAGGCTTCGCCCTGCGCCGTGACGAGCGCGACCCCGCCGGCAGGCTCACCCGCGGCCGCCCGGCGCCGCTTGGAGGACGCTCTGAAGGCGAGCGTGCCCCAGCCGGCCGCGACGATGGTCGCCACGCCGCCGAGGGCAAGGGCGGCGCGCGGACCGAGGCGACCGGCGACGAAGCCGGCCAGCGGGCCGCCGATCGGCGTGCTGCCCAGGAACACCATCGCCCAGAGCGCCATCACGCGGCCGCGCATGGAGGCTTTCGCACCGAGCTGGAGCAGCGAGTTCGTGGTCGCCACGTAGATGATCCCGGCGGCGCCCATGGGCACGAGCGCGATCATGCCGAGGTGCAGCGTGGGTGCCCAAGCCACGAGAAGGCTGAAGGCGCCGAACGCGAGTGCCGAGCCGGTGAGAAGGCGGCGGCTGGGGCGCCTGCGGCTGGCGGCGATGAGAGCGCCCGCCAAGGCGCCCACGCCCATCGCCGACAACAGGGCACCGTAGGTGCCGCCGCCCTTGTGGAAGGCGACCTTGGCCATGAGCGGCAGCAGCACCGAGAAGTTGTAGCCCAGCGCGCCGATCACGGCCAGCAGCAGCAGCGGGATGCGTAGGTCGGGCAGCGACCACGCGTAGCGCAGGCCGGCGCGCACCTGGCCCTTGGCGCGCGGCACCGGCCGCGCGCGCTGCAGGGCCTGCACGTCCATCGTCGCCAGGCTGGCGATGACGGCCACGAACGACACCGCGTTGACCAGGAAGGCCGCCGAGAGGCTGACCGTCGCGATGAGCAGGCCGGCGATGGCGGGTCCGATGATCCGGGAAGAGTTGATGATGACGCTGTTCAGACCGACGGCGTTGGCGAGGTCCTCCGGTCCGACCATCTCCACGGCGAAGCTTTGACGCGTCGGGTTGTCGACGACGTTGACCACGCCCATCAGGAACGCGAGGACCCAGACCATCCAGATCTGCACGACCCCGGTGAGCGTGAGGAGCCCGAGGACGAGCGCCTGCACGGCGAACAGCGACTGCGTGGCGACGAGCACCTGGCGCTTGTCGAAGCGATCGGCGACCACCCCGCCCCAGGGACCGAACAAGAGGAAGGGCAAGAACTGCAGGGCCACGGTGACGCCGAGGTCGATCGCGCTGCCGGTCACGCGCAGCACCAGCCAGCCTTGGGCCACCGACTGCATCCAAGTGCCGCTGGTCGAGACGATCTGCCCGAAGAACCAGAGACGGTAGTTGCGGATGTGCAGCGAGCGGAAGGTGCGACCGATGAGGGCCCGCCCGCGGCCGGGCAACGCCCGGACGCCTGCGAGGGCCCTCATCGGTCGCCCTCCAAGAGCCGCTCGAACACGTCGACGGCGTCGCGCAGCGTAGAGAGCTCGGCGTCGCTCAGCTCACGCAAGTGTCTGGCAAGGTAAGCGGCCTTGCGCGTGCGGCTGCGCCGCAGCACGCGTCGCCCCTCGGCGGTCACAGCCACGCGCGAGAAGCGCCGGTCGCCGGGGTCGACATCGCGCACCACCAGACCGCCCTTCTCGAGCCCCGCGACGAGCCGCGTGACGCTCGGGGGCTGGACGCGCTCAAGCGCGGCCAACTGCCCGAGCGTCACGAGACCGTGGCACTCGATGCTGGCGAGCGCCGACAGCAGTGAAGGACTCAGATCGCCGACGGTCTGCTGGCGCAGGCGCCTGGAGAGGCGCATCAAGGCCAGCCGTAGCCGGGCGGCGACCTCTTCGTCGCGCGGGCGCGCCTCGCGACGACCGTTCATCTCGCCCGGCACGCCGGGTCTCTTCGTGCTCATGTCGTCGGCGACGCGTGTCATGGTAAGAAGTCTACCATGATACTTAGCTTTGTTAACTACCTCGCACGACGAAGCGCTGCTTATGTGACTCGGCTCGGGGTGCGGCACTCGCGGCTCGGGGTGCGGCGCCCTCGACCCCGGATGCGGCGCTCGCGACCTCAGTCCGCGGTGCGGCGCTCGCACTCCTGGAGGATCGCTTGCTCGACCGTATGGAAGAGCTGTTTGACCGCGGCACGCCTGCGCAGGCAGATCAGCTGTCGCGCGAAGGGCCGACCGACGGGCTCCTCGTACGATACCGAGATATCGGGAAGAGGCTTCACGGTGTCGGGCATGCGCACCTCCCCCAGCGTCAGGGTGTGCGTGTAGCCGGCCCGCCGGTCTTCCTCGAGCACGAAGAGCCGGTCCTCGTAGAGGAAGAGCGTCTCCTGACACCTGGCGGCCAGCCCGATGGGGTCGCGGTTACGGCGACGATTGAGTGCTTGCCACTTGGACATGATCACCTCTGCCGACTCCGCACGACGTCAGTCTATGCAAGATGACACGGGCACGCGCTGTACCTAGACGAATGTGCCAGCGAGAGGGATGGGCCTTCTGGTGCCCCCGGGAGGAGTCGAGCCTCCGACACCAGGTTCAGGGAACCCACCGAAGGCATGATGGGCAGTGGTCGCCTGTGCGCGATTGGGCTGCACAGTCCAAGGTTCAGCACGGTCGCGGTGCTCGCCCGTGCTCGCGCATGTTGCGCCGCGACGAAGCCTCGCGTCCGGCCATGAGAATCCACCCGGGAGGCCGGTGCTGTGTCCGGCGGTGGCGGTGGTTGTAGGCTGCCACTACCGGGCCAGGGGCTTTCCCGGGAGAACGCAGGACGGGCAGGCCGCAATTTGCCG
>Ga0315280_10006193_pt1 | contig 16627 bp, 18 predicted proteins | sample YL17G06_40_MG_FD_203697 | JGI IMG/M metagenome (GOLD analysis project Ga0315280, IMG submission 203697) | Sediment microbial communities from Yellowstone Lake, YNP, Wyoming, USA - YL17G06_40 | ecosystem: Environmental > Aquatic > Freshwater > Lake > Sediment | place: USA: Wyoming | collected...
CCGGCATCAAAGTCTCGGATCAGGAACTCGCCCGAGTAGCGCTCCGTAGGGACCGATTCCACGGCGACTGGAACTACTCAATACTTCCTCAGGAACGCAAAGTCTGACAACATTATTTCGTCACAGACACTTAGTTCTCAGCAGCCAGGTCCGGCCGGGCCTCACCCTGGATGCGGGTTACGTTTGGGTCAAGGGCACGCACCTGGCACGATCCCGCGATTACAACCCGGCCGACGGCAAGAAGGCGGCGGAGTTTCTCGCGCGAGGTAATTCTCAGGCGGCCCTGCTGGCGCAGAACTTCTTCCGGCCGGTCAGCGAGGTGTCCGAAGCGATGGCGTTCGAAGGCAGCGCCAGTTCGATCTGTCACGGCTTGCGCGCCACGTTCCGAGGCCGGATTCACGCGAAGCTGTCAGTGAATCTGTCCTACACCTTCTCGAAGGCCATCGACGACGCCGAAGAGATCTTCCCCCACACGCGCGCGCAGGACATGCGGAACTTCCGTTCGGAGCGCGGGCTGGCGCTGTACGATCAGCGGCACCGCCTGGTTCTCTCCGGGTTGTTCGAGATCGGGCGGCCTGTAGGAGAAGGCATCGGCCGGATCTTGCTCAGTGATTGGACCGTTGCGCCGATTCTGGAGGCTGCCAGTGGGAGGCCGGTGAATGTGCTGTTGGGGACAGACAACAACCTCGATCAGGATCCCAGTGCCGATCGCCCGGACTGCGTGCCCGACAACATCCTGGGCTCGGTGCGAACGGCTTTCGGTTCGTTCGCGGTGCCGCCGCTCGGCGAGCCAGGCAATGTCGGCCGCAACGCGTTCGTTGGCCCGAGCTTCGCTTCGCTGAACCTGCGCCTTCAGAGGAACGTCAGTCTGACCGATAGACTGAGCGCCCAGTTGATCGCCGAAGCGTTCAACCTGCTGAACCGCACGAATATCCGTGCGGTCAACCCCCACTATGCGAGCGCAGGACAGCCGCTCGCGGCACATGATCCCAGACAGGTGCAGCTCGGCCTCCGCCTGCGGTTTTGATCAGCTCCGCTTGGCCCGCGGCGAACTCTTCTCGTTCCGAAGGCCTCTAACTTCCCGGACAAAGCGGGCCATTGACTTGGAGACGTGATCCAGAACGGCAGCCCATTCCTCGAGGTGCTTTTCCCCATTCGGGGTCAACCTGTACACACGCCGGGCGGGGCCGCTCTTGTCCACGTCCCACTCCGAGACCACGTTGCCGTTCTTCTCCAACTGGCGGAGAGTGCGGTACAGGACGGCCCGTTCGATCTCCGCATCCGTGAGCGCGTGCTGCTGGAGTTCTCCGGACAAGTCGTATCCGTAGGAGCGCCCTTTGTTCTTGAGCAGCAGGAGCACCACAGGCTCGACAAAACGGTAGAGATTCCCCATGGCGCAGGTGCACGGGTAGTCCCGGCCATGGCGCTGGCAGACTCGACGAGGCAAGTTTGACCTCCTCACAGGCGACGCATACGGAATGGCGCCTCCGACAACAGATTAGCAGCCGCTAGGAATAGATGCAACATTCATCTATTTCGCCCGTCCTCGTGCTCGGGGGGCGCGCGAGGCGGACCAGGCAGGAGTGTCGTAGAACTCTCCGTTGAGGGCATCCCTGGCCGGCAGCGCAAAGGCTGCCGCGATTAACAGGACAATGGCGATGGAACTCGAAGCCATCGAGCGGGTGCACCCTTGGCTTGGACCGGGGGCCAAAAGGGAGATCGCGTATAATTAAGGTGGGCCGCGGGATACCTCCAGGTGTTCGGGAAGTCTGCGGGCCAGCACAGGATTGCGATGGACTTGGCAGATATCGCGGAGGCGCGTTTCCGGGAGGGGTACTCCTGTTCGCAGTCGGTTTTCTCGGCTCTGGCCGAGCGGTGGAATATCGATCTGAATGTGTCGTTGAGAATCGCCGCGGGGTTCGGCGGCGGGCTGGCGCGCTCGGCGCGGACATGTGGCTGTGTGACTGGGGGGATCATGGCTATCGGTTTGGCGCAGCGTGGGATCAGCCCGGCGGAGAACCGTCCCGAGAGGGAGAAAACCTACGAAGCAGTCCGGCGGTTCATGCGTGCATTTGAGGAGCGAAATCGCTCCACGTTTTGCCCCGAGCTGCTGGGCTGCAACATCAGCACACCCGAGGGACTGGCAGAGGCGCGCCAAAAAGGGCTCTTCGAGTCGCGATGCACGAAGCTGGTGCGGGACGCGGTTGAGATCGTTCAGGAGATGCTCGCCGGCTAACGTGGGACCTGTGCCCTCAAATAAACTCCGCACGCCCCCAACTCCGTCCGCAGTAGCCTAACCACGATCCCGTCACCTCGATCCCACGGATCCTCCGATATCCCGTCCGGCCCACGCTGAAGAGATCTTCGAGATCGCTCAGAAGCTGTACGCGAAGGCGGGTTCGCAGGCTATACTGGAGGGAAGGGGAAAACTACTATGAAGAGCCCAAACCTGCGTAGGACGGTCGTTCTGATACCCGCAGTTCTGCTGCTGGTCATCTCGCCGGCCTTCGCGCAACAGGCTGGCAGGGGGCGAAGTGCCCAGGCGCCGCGTTATGATCCTTCTACTGAGATCACCCTCAGGGGGACCATCGAAGAGGTCAAACAGGTCAGTCGTTCTGGGGCCTGGGCAGGCACCCATCTCACCCTGAAGACCGACCAAGGCGCCTTCGATGTGCACGTGGGACCCACCGCCTTTCTCGCGGAGAACCAGATGACATTCGCCAAGGGAGATAACATTGAAGTCACCGGGTCCAAGGTCAAGTACGAGGGTGCCGATGCCGTTCTAGCTCGGGAGGTAAAGAAAGGCGACAAGACGTTGACCCTGCGAAATGCGGCGGGCATTCCACAATGGAGCCGAGGCCGACGTCGCTAGCAGCGGTGCTTCGGCATTCTTGAGGAACTGCGCTGAATCGCGCGTGGCGTCCTTTCGCTTGTGCCGCCACCTCCGCTTGCGCACCTCCAACCTCTGTCCCTGGCTCTCGGGGCTTCGTGCCGCTGCTTGCGACGAGATCGAAGCTGCTAAGGACAGCGAGATACACCCGGTATCCCGAATCGCGCCCGATAAGTCACTACCGTTTGGGATGCGCCCAGAGCGCTGCGGGGCGGATTCGCCCGTAAGCCGTACCTGCTGAGGGCAGCCGCGAATATCCCAGGATTGGCTCCTCTCCCAAAAGTGTAATGTGCTGTGAATACTGATAGATAGAGCGGAACGCCGGGCGGGGGGCACAGCGGGCGGCTACCTGAACGTGATGTCTTCGAGTAGCCCGGCCAGATCGTGCAGCTCATCCGCAACCGGCGGCACTCGAAGGCCAGGATCTTCACCGCCGGCCTCCGGAGCATTTCCGGATCGATCCGCAGCAGCTCCGTCGTCCCGTTCCCATCGACGCCGGCCGCGATCCCGTACCCTTCCCGGAGGCTGCACATGAACTCCAGCAGGTTCGGCCGTTCCGCTGAAGCAGTAAAGCAGACCGATCGCTGCGGACCTACCGTGGCTTTGAATGCGAATTGGTGGTTTGGCCATGTGGTAGATTGAAGCGGCTCTAGATTCTTGGCCGCGAATTCGTAAACAGAACTACTTCAACAATTCCTGGGGCCGTAACGTTGTTACATCGGCTTGCAAGTTGTTGGGATTTCAAGGGCGAAGCCCTTGGCTAGCCTTCGTCAGGAATTCGTGCGCACAAGGCCCACTTTGAGCCAAGTGTGGCCACGATGGCTACCCGCTCGCGTCTCTGGGCGTGTACCTGTTGACCGGCTCGATTCCTTCAAGCTTTCCGAATTTCTTGACGCCTTGGGCGACGGAATCGAAAAGAGCATCCGGATTCGTTACGCGGACGCCGGAGATGATGTCTGCTCCATAGCGGAAAAGGACGTCGTTCATCGGTGTGCTTGGGCCGAGAACGACGGCGGTTGCACGCCGGCTGAGTTCAAGAAGTCGGGGCAAGGTCTTGTTGATGAGGGCTGTCGCCGTGATCAGGACGATGTCAGAGCCGGGTATCACTTCCTCAGAGGCGTAGGAGGGCAGTTCCCCCTCATCCGGGTCTATCTCCAGGAAGTAGGCCCTGCGGGCGACTTGGCTGACCCGATTATTGGAAGGAAAGCGGCCGATGACGGTGACCGTCTTGCCCGCTGCGATTTCACAGATATACTCGAAAATGTTGCCCGAGCTACCCGACGGATCGATGAGGGAGTTCAGCGCGGCCAGCCCCAGACTGCATTCCAGCGGCTCCCAATTCCTGAGGCGCAGAGCAAGCTCGAAGGCCGTTTTCTTTGTAAGTTGTCCCGAGAACTCCGGCTCCACCTTGCGGTTGGTCTTGTAGGTGTGTGCCATGCCCGTGTGTCGGCTTTCCACCACAGTCCAATAGAGGCCGACGCAGGCCCTCTTGACAGGGCAGTCGGGATGCGCCACGCTTTCCAGCAAGTCCTCGATGAGCTTCATTCGTTGTCACTCAAGAATCTCATAGTAGGGACCGTGGGCGCAGGCCAGGCACAGGGGTCCCTCATTACTGCTGATATCCCGCCCGTCGAAGATCTTCTCGCCGCATCGCGTGCAATTGACCGTGCGCCGCGGGCGCCCGGGCAGGTCCTCGGGCTTGATCGATACCCGTACCCTCTTCCAGGCCAGCAGATCAACGTCGGAGACCAGCAGGACCTTGCGGATGGCCTCCTCGCTGTGTCGGATTTCAGGTTGGACCTGCCGCACACTGACGCGGAAGGCAGCGCCGGTTTCCGTATTCACCATGGACACGGCCATCTTGCCGTAGGGCACAAGCTTTGCGCTTCGTCGCCCGAGGCGCGTGCCAGTGACGACCTGAATGGCGTCGGCGATACAGCGGTCGTTCTCGATAAAGACAATCATCTCCTTGGGGTTCGTGGTGCCGATGAGCTCCATGGCTTTGAGCGCGAGGCGAACACCTAAGGCTTGGCCCATGCAGAGATGGCCGTGGTATTCCACACAGCGGTTGAGAAGGTCGTCAACGTCCTGGCGCATCACCGGGATTCTGCGAGGGCGATTCTCCCACGCGCCTTGGCCGGGGCTTTCCGCTCCCGTGCCTCTGCCTTCGTCTTCTGCCTCCGACAGATAGAGACCGTCTTCGAAACCGCGTAGGTCGTGATGCCGGCAACTGAAAGACCAGCTAGGCGAGTGATGGATGTATGAAGGGCATCAAAGTCAACCAGACCGCACATATGTCACTCCTTTTGCTCGGTAGCGAGAATCCTGGAAAGAGCCCTGGACAGCATGCCGGTAATATAACCGGAAACGAGCCCGGCAGCAAGACACACCCCCGCCAGCGGGGGAATGTCCTGCCATTTCACCCCGCCCGCAGTGCGCGGGAATATGGCGACCCAGTAGAAGACAAGCAAGACCGCGTTGGCCACCATCCCGGTCAGCACGCAGCGCCAGGCGTAGCTCGTGGGCCTCCCCGACGCCATGACCGCCTCAATGGCCAAGCCCAACAACCCAAGCGCGGCGAGGAACGGTAGGCTCCCGAAGGCCCCTTTTGGATTGGTTGCGACACCAAGCAGTCTGACGATCAGCGTGCAAGAAAGGCCGAACGCGAGGGCGGCGATGAGCGCTCCTCCTTTCGCTCTTGTCAGCAGAGAGCAGCCCAACGCGACAAGGACCAGGAAGGGACCCACGACGAGGACAATGCCCGCTCCCGGTCCCGGGAGGTGCAAGACGGCATGCATCAGCGTGCTGATGGCACCCGCTGGAAAAGCGAACAGAAACAGAACGGCTCCGATACTACCGACGGCCGCGCACAAGGCAGCCTCTCTGCTACTGGGAAGTTCAAGTGTCCGACTGCTTGCTCTCGCCACGCTGCCCACGGTCCTATCCAGTCTGGAGCTACTGTTCTTGGTCGTCCACCCAGTCATTCTACATCCGGGCCGCCGTCGCGCGCAATCCCCGCGGATGCAAGCGTCTTGCGCCGGAAAGAGGACCCGGCTGGTGGCGCTCGCCCCTGCGACAACTGTAAGGTGTTCTCGACCCCGACGAATAAGGCGCAACGGTGGGGGGAGCGCACCGGCCGGCGACCCGAGCGTGGTTCCCCCCGGAACGACGGAAAGGAGCCAAACGAGGTGCTCATTGAGACGTTTATCAGAAAACAGTTGGGATTAAAAGCCCACAAAGTGACGGGGGTCGAGCAGAGTGAGACCGCGTTGGTCGTGCACATCGACCGACTGGGGAAGCGGCGGCTGCTGTGCGGGCTCTGCCGCCGGCCGACTCGACAAGTTCATGATGTGCGGAGGCCGCGTGAGTGGCTGGATCTGTCCACGCGCGGGGTCCGAATGGTGCTCCGCTACCGACCGCGCCGCGTCCACTGCCGGCACTGTGGAGTTCACGTCGAGGCGTTCCCCTGGGCCGAGGGGTGGGCCAGGGTCACGCGGGCGTTGGCCGGTGCGGTGGTGGTGCTGGCTCGAAGCCAGAACTGGCAGGAGACAGCCCGCGTCTACGGGTTGAACTGGAAGAGCGTGGCGGGCATCGTGCGCCGGGCGGTGGAATACGGGCTGGCCCAGCGGCGGCACAAAGCGCTGCACTGGATCGGGATCGACGAAGTCAGCCGCAAGAAAGGCCACCAGTGTCTCGCCGTGGTCTACGACTTGGAGCGCCGGTTTCTGGTCTGGGTGGGAGAAGACCGCATCGGGCAGACGCTGGCGAAGTTCTTTACCGGCTTGGGCGCCAGACGCCGCGCCACGGTGAGGATCGTGTGTATGGACATGTGGGCCGCTTATGCCAAGGCGGTCCGGGAGAGGTTGCCCAACGCCCAGATCCTCTTTGCTCGGTTCCACGTGGTTCAGCACTTGAACCGGGCCGTGGACGAGGTGCGCCGCAGCGAGATGCGCCGCCTCAGCCAACGGGAAAGGGTGGTGTTTAAGAAGACCCGCTACCTGCTGTTGAAGAACCCCTGGAACCTGAGCCGCTCCGAGCAGGACCGCTTGTCTGCCATCGCGCGGTGGAACACGCCCATCGTGCGCGCTTACTACCTCAAAGAGTCGTTCCAGATGTTCTGGGACTACCAGCAGCCCGGCCGAGCCGAAGCCCATCTCCAGCAGTGGATGCGCGCGGCCAAACGCACTCGGCTGAAGGCATTCGTCAACTTGTTAGAGACCCACATCGACGGCATCCTCGCCTGGACCAAACTTCACCTATCCAACGGCGCGCTGGAGAAAATGAACAACAAGATCAAACTGGTCAGCCACCGCTCCTTTGGGTTTCGCAGCTCCCGGAACTTCATCGTCGCCATCTACCACTGCTGCGCGAGACTTCCGCTGCCCGGTTGGAGGTGACCATACTTTTCGGAGAGGAGCCCCAGGATTGAATCGGGCTGCGGCCTGGACATCCAAGGCAAAAAGCCGTATACTTCTAAGTGTATATTGCATCTAGGCGAACCGGCAGGCAGCCAGGAGTCAGGCGATGACTGCGGAACCGGCGGCACTGCTGGCGCACGGAGGAACGTTCGGGGACTTCTGCCACCGAGTACCCGTTGCGCGCCTGGACGAGATCAAACGGCTGCTGCTGGCGCTTCAGACCTCGGGAACCGGCAAAGAGCGGATGTCCAGCACCGATCCGAGCAACCGCTCTCTAGATTGGTTCCTTTGCCTTGAGAAGCCGGAGCCTGAAACGACCGGACGGCGTGCCGTCGTTGAGTAGCAGCGATGAATCTGGTTGTACTGTCCGTCATTCCGGCGCTTCTGGCGACCACCGCGAAGCCGTTGCCCACGAGCGACCGCGTCGCCCGGCTGGAAAGAGCGTTGCTGGCGCCGTGCTGCTGGAGCGAGACCGTCGCAGTGCATCGGAGCCCTGTCGCCCTTGAGATCAAATCTGAGATTGCGGCATTCGTCAGCCAGGGCAAGACCGACCGCGAGATCCTCGACTACTACAAGGCGAGGTACGGGGCGCGCATCCTGATCGAGCCGGAAGGCGGCGCGCGGGTTTTGGTCAACGTCGTTCCGTGGATCGGGGCAGCGCTGGGTGCTCTAGGCGTCGGCCTGGCCATCCGGCGCATGGCGCGCCGTGGTGCGAGACTCAGACCTCAGGCCCCAGGGACCGCTCTGCCCGACTTGCCGGATGACGACTGGTGACAGACGCTGGCCCGACGCGGCAACGCGGCGGACGCCATGGCATCGCAAAGCCTGCGGCCGCGCGCCGGCAGCAAGCAGTAAATTGGGATAACAGATCCTGATATCCAGTAATGGGAGGTGAAGAACCGATGAATCGTGAGCGTAGCATCGAGTTGTTGAACAAGGCGGTCGGGGACGAGCTTGCCGCCGTGCACCAGTACATGTACTTCCATTTCCATCTCGATGACCAAGGCTTCCGTCCGCTGGCCGCGCTGGTCAAGCGAATCGCCATCACTGAGATGGGGCATGTCGAGAAGCTCGCCGAGAGGATTCTCTTTCTGAAGGGCGACGTCAAGATGGTGGCCAGCGGTTCCGTGCAGCCAGTCACCGATCCTGCTGAGATGCTTGCCAAAGCCGCCGAGATGGAACAGGCCAGTGCGACGGACTACAACAGGTCGGCCCAGGAGTGCGCGGCCAACGCGGATGCCGCGTCAAAGCAGATCTTCGAGTCGCTTGTGAGCGATGAAGAAGGCCACTTCGACGAGTTCGACAAGCAGCTCGACCACATTCGGCGGTTTGGTCCGAGCTACCTGGCGCTGCAATCATTCGGCAAGGAGATTAACGGCGGCGGCGAAGCGGACTAACGCCGCGAGCGCCCCGCGGGCGGCGAGACAGGCCATAGCCGAAACAGCCCGGCTGCGCGATAGTGTCGGCTAGGTCCGGGCTTGATCGGAGGAGCCATCGGCATCCCGAGGCCCCTCCTCTGGCCTCATGTCGCAATGGCCTGTGATCCGGCTATCGAGCTTTCGTTCTACCCAGCTCGGTGAAACCACTCGGCGGCCCGGGCAAAGGTGTCGTACAGTACCGGCACGACAAAGAGCCGCAGCAGGACCGCAAAAAAGAAGCCGCCGATGTAAACCAAACGCAGGGGCGGGAGTTCGTCAACGAAGGCTATGGCTCCCAAAAAAGTCGAGTTTCCGACCACCTCTCCATTACTTCTCCTTATGTATCCGTCGATCGCATGAGGAAACTACCGTATCACCGGCTGGCTACTGAGACATCGAGGCATGCTCTGACGTCCTGGGTGTCCGCTTCCAACTCCGCAAGAGACGGCGCGCCGTGCAATACGTGGTGCACCCCAATGGGCTACGCAAGCCAATCTCCTAGACCCTCTCCGGGAGGGCATGAGCATCAGGGCCAGACATGGTATGGCGCTGTTACCTTTGATCCTGCCAGGGAGACTCCCTGCGATTCCAGCAGCAGACCGCTGGCGCGATCCAACGCTGCCTTGCCTTTTACGTAACCGGCCTGCGCAGAGACTACCGCCGACTGAGCCTGGGCCAAATCCCGTTGATACTGAGTCACCAGGAATGTTGTCGAGGCGCCGACCGCGAGCTTCTCTTCCTCGGCGGCAAGTGCTTGCTCCTGGAGCTCCCGCTCGCGCTCAACGGCATCGAGCATCGCCCGGGCCTGTTCCAGCGCAATCAGCGCGTTTTCAATTTCGACGTGGACCTGCTTGTTGAGCTGCTGAAGACGCAGTTCCTGCTGGCGCAATGCAAGCTTGTCCCGCGCATAGTCCGCTTCGGCAGCCCGGTTCCGAAGAGGGATGGTGAGTTGGACGCCTACGCCGTAATCCGGGAAGTTGCGGCGCAGCAACTGGGATAGGGCGGTCCCGTATCCCCCCAACAGAATCGGATCGGGGCTGTGCGGTGCCGCGCCAGGAAGTGTGAGAGGATTGACGTCCCCGGCCAGGGCGTTGTTCCGCACTGTGGCTACTACATCCAGCGAAGGCAATAAGGCGTTCTTGCTTCCTTTCAGAGCCAACTGACTGCTCTCAATTTGAATCCGCGCTTGGGCGAGATCCGGCCTCTGTTTCAAGGCGTTCTCGGCCAGTTCGGAAGCGGGTGGGATGCGCTCGTTGCGGTCGACCCGCAAGGGATCGGTCGGGATGATCCGGACAGCCGCCAGCGAAGAGTCCGACACGGTCCTCCGCGTGAGGTAATCCTTGAGGACCGTTTCCTGTTGCCGCACGAAGCTTTCGGCGGCAATCAGGTCGCGGCGGCTGCGGGCGACTTCGGCCCGCGCGCGCACCACTTCGATCGGCGCCAGCGTGCCAGCCTCGACTTGGGCCTGATTGTCGCTCAGCAGTTTCTCGGCGCGTTCCAGCGCTTGACGGCGCACCTTGACATCCTCGGTCAGGCTCGCCAAGTCCCAATACAGCCGGATCACCGCCGCCACAGTGCTGATCACCTGCTGTTGGAAGACCAGATCAGACTGTGTGCGGCTCTTGCTGGCGATTTGAATGAAGCGCGAATTCAGGGCGCGCCCGAAGCCGCGCAGCAGGGGCTGGGTGAATGTGATGCTGAACGACGAGGTGTTGAACGGCGCCAGGTCATAGCGGCGATGATTCAGAGTTTGATGACTATTCTCGAAGCCGGCGGAAATGTTGCCTCCTGTAAGAAAACCCTTCTGCCATCCGAAGTTCGCGGTGGTAGCGTCAGTGACCAGCGCCGGCGTTCCCACCAAGAAGGAATTTAACTGCGGGGCCGTCAGATGGTCCCTGCGGATCATGCCGGTAAGAACGGGATCGAGAGCGGGCGGCAGCCGCCCGCTGCTCAATTGGGTCTGCCCGGCGATGGACAAATTCGTTTCTGGGCCCGGCCCCAATACGGGAGCCAGAACATCGGCGGCGCCCACGCTCTTGGGACCCTCCCGCACCGAGAGGGCAATCCCGCGCGGCAGAGCGCCGCCCTGCGCTCTCTTTACATCCGTGTCGGCGAAGCGCGGACCGAGACGTTGTAATTCCACGTCCAGGTTGTTTTCGAGCGCGATGACAATGGCGTCATGCAGCGAAAGGTATGCATTGCCGCCCCGCACTAAAGATGCCAGCCGAGGCGAATCCTCGAAGATCTGCGCCCGCATCCCCACGGCAATCAGCACGCCGGCAAGGAGAAACCGTCTCATTTGGCTGGTCCTCCCTCTTTCGATGCAGGTGGTTTCGCGGGCGCCACGGGCCGAACCGTGGCGCCTTCGCGTACCTCGTCGGTCAGGTTGGTGACAACCTTCTGGCCGAGGCGCAGCCCCTCGATCACCTCAATTTGCGCGCCGTAGTCGCGGCCAAGTCTCACAGGCACGAAGCGAATGGTAGAGCCTTCACCGAGGACGGCCGCCACCGGGCCCTTGTCGGTGTTCCGGAAGGCCGCCGATGGAATCGACAGCGGCGGGTTTTGTCGGCGCAGCAGGAAGTGCACCGTCGCGTACATCCCCGGCAGGAGAGCCCCATCCGGATTGGGCGTCTGGACTTCGGTCAGCAGCGTCCTCGATGCGGCATCCAGGGCGTTCGCCGTCCGGCTGACCTTTCCCGGAAACCGGCGGCCGCGGTACTCCTCCACCTCGAGAATGCAGGCTAATCCTGGCCGGACAGCCGGCGCCTCGCTTTGCGGCACGTTGACGAACACCCGCAGGGTGTGAACTTGGGCGAGCCGGAACATTTCCCGAATCGAGGTGCTGCTGCCCGCGCTTACCAGCGTTCCCACCTCCACATTCCTTGCTGTGATCACCCCGGCGAAGGGGGCACGTACCTGCCGGAACGCCTGCAATTCCAGCAGGCGCTGTAACGTCGCCTCGTTCGCCGCAATATTCTCGCGGGCGGCCTGCACGTTGGCTTCGGCGGCGGCAACATCCGCTCTGCGTGCTTCGAAGGCGGACTGCTTCTCATCTCCGTCTTGCTTGGAGAGCACGCCTTTGTTGACCAGCGTCTGCCAGCGCTTGGCGGTGACTTCAGCCAAACCCAGGTTGGCTCGAGCCTGTCCCAGGGCGGCCTCGGCTTGCCGCAACGCGGATTGCGACCGTTTCACAGCCGCCTGCGCCCCGCGGATCCGCTGGTTCAGTTCCGGAGAGTCGATCTCCGCCAGCAACTGCCCAGCCTTGACCCGGTCGCCGATATCGGCCACGCGGCGTCTGATGTAGCCATCGGCCCGTGCGAAGACCGGCGTCTCTGTCTCAGCCTGGACGTTGCCCGGAAGACTGATCTCCACCTCTGCTGGGGCTTCCTTGACGGGAGCAACTGTTACCGCGGGCAGCGAGCGCTGGTTCGCCTGAGCTGCCGCGGCCAACTGCCGGGCGCGCGTGGCGCGCGGCCAGTAACCCAACGCCAGCAATGCGCTCAGCACCACAATGGCGATGGCGACAACCACAAGTCCCTTTTTCATCGCAGCAACTCCGAATCTTCTTCTTGTGCTGTGGCGCCTGCGGTTTCCTTGAGCAGGCTGTAGGTCACCGGCACCACGAAGAGCGTGGCAAAGGTGGCGACCAGAAGGCCGCCGATCACAGCACGGCCAATGGGCGCATTCTGCTCGCCTCCCTCTCCCAGGCCCAGCGACATGGGCAACATGCCGAGAACCATGGCGCCGGCGGTCATGAGCACCGGACGGAGCCGGGTCACGGCCGCCGACAACGCTGCTTCCCCCACTGGAACAGCCTCGGCGCGGCGCTGGTTGGCAAACGTAACCAGAAGAATGCTGTTCGCCGTCGCCACGCCAATGCTCATGATGGCGCCCATCAGAGAGGGAACATTGATCGGAGTCTGGGTGATGTACAGCGACCAGATGATCCCCGAGAAGGCGCCCGGCAGAGCCATCAAGATGATGAATGGATCGAGCCAGCTCTGGAAATTAATGACCATGACCAGATACACCAGCGCCACTGCCAGGAGCATGCCGCCCGCCAGTCCCCGAAACGACTCCCGCATGGTCTCCATCTGTCCGCGAACCTGGATGAAGGAACCACGGGGCAGCTTGGCGCGGGCGTCCTTCGCGACCTTGTCTACCTCCTGGGCCACGCCGCCGAGATCGCGATCCTGGACGCTCGCATAAATGTCCAGCACCGGCTGGACGTTGTAATGGCTGATGGCCATAGGAGTTGTGATCCGCTCCGTGACAGCCAGATTGCTGAGTAATTGGGGCACTCCCGGTCGCGAAGTCGCAAGCGGCGTGTTGAGGATCTCTTCCATGGACGTGATGCGATACTCCGGCGTCTGAACGGCAATCAGGTAGCTGACGCCAGTCTCAGGATGGAGCCAGTAGTTCGGCGAAACCTGGCCGCTTGAACTGAGGGAGACGAGGACGCTATTGGCCACGTCTCTTTGCGTCAGGCCCATCTGGCTGGCGCGTGTGCGGTCCACGTTGATCCGCAGTTCGGGTGCGTCGAGCACCTGATGCAGGCGTACGTCCACGGCGCCCGGCACTCGCGCGAGCCTACGTTCGATCTCCTTGGCGATCCGGTAGTTGGCCTGCTGATTGCGGCCAACCACCTGAATGTTGATCGGCGCCGGGATGCCGAAGTTAAGAATCTGGCTCACCATGTCGGCGGAACGGAAGAAGAACGTCATGTCAGGGAAAGCGGCCGGCAGTTCCTGCCGCAGGCGCCGCGCGAATTCCCACGTCTCGCCGCGCTTGCGATTGCGCTTGAGAGAGATCAGAATTTCGCCGTCGCCGGAGCCGATGGTGGCCGAATCGGTGTAGGCCATGTTGATCGGCAGAACCGGCAGCCCGATGTTGTCAAGAATCGTGTCCAGTTTCGCGGGGGGGATGATCTCGCGGATCTTGTCTTCCACCCTGGCGAACATCTCTTCGGTGGTCTCCAGGCGGGTTCCCACAGGCGCCCGCACGTGGAGGCGCAACTGGCCTCCGTCCACTTGGGGGAAAAAGTCCTGGCCGAGTTGCGTCGCGAGAAACCCCGAGCCAATCGAGAACAGAGCGAACAGCATAACGACAGTCCAGCGCCGGGCGAGCGCCCAGGTCAAGGCGTTCCGGTAACCTTCGCGGAACCTCTCGAAACCTTGCATGAAGCCGTGGTGAAGGCGCCAGATCGGTCCGTTATTGTGCGTCGCGTTATCCCCACCGGCCCGGTACAAATGCAACTGGGACTTCAGCATGTAGCGCACCATGGTGGGAATCAGCGTACGAGACAGCACCCACGAGGCCAGCATGGCGAACACGACCGCCATCGCCAACGGTTGGAAGAGATATTTCGCCGTGCCGCGAAGCAGAACCACCGGCGCGAAGACAATCGATATCGAAAGGGCGGAAACAAAGGCCGGCACGGCGATCTCGCGCGCCCCGTCCAGCACTGCCCGGATGATGGACTTCCCCGTGGCAAGGTTGCGGTGGATGTTCTCGATCTCGACCGTCGCTTCGTCCACGAGGATGCCGATGGCCAGGGCCAGCCCGCCCAAGGTCATCACGTTGATCGTCTGGCCGAGAAAGTGCAGCAAAATGAGCGAAGTCAGGATCGACAAAGGGATGGAGGTGCAGACAATCAGCGTGCTCCGCCAGCTCCCGATGAACAGAAGGATCATGAGCGAAACCAGGATGGCGGCCAGCAAAGCTTCGTGCAGCACCGCGTTGATCGAGGCGCGGACGAACAACGACTGATCCAGCAGCAGGCGGACATCGAGTTCCGGAGGCAGAGTGGAGAGGATCCGGGGAAGTTCCGTCTTCACGCGTTCGACGATGTCCAGCGTCGAGGCAGTGCCCGTCTTGAGAATCGACACCAGCGCGCCGCGCCGGCCGTCCTGGCGGACGACGTTCATCTGGACGGACCCGCCGTCGCGAACCTGAGCGACGTCCCGGAGGTAGACTGTGGCCCCACCCTGTTGGCGCACGGGTATGTCGTTCAGCACCTCCGCCACGTCCGGGCTGTTGTTCAGGCGGACGCTGTACTCCCGGTCGCCAACTTTTGCCGCCCCTGCAGGAAGGATGGGGCTCTGCGTGTTGATCGCCGCCGAAACATCGGCCGGCGAAACCGCTCGAGCGTAAAGGGCTTTGGGATCCAGGTCGACCATCACCTGGCGGGCCTTTCCGCCTGCCGGCATCAGAACAGAGGCCCCTTGCACGGTGGCCAGTTGTGTCCGCAGAAAATTGGCTCCAATGTCGTAGAGCGCCTGTTCGGAAAGCCCCTGGCCGCCGAGCCCTAACTGGAGAATCGGGACGCTGGAGGCGTTGAATCGGAGAATCATCGGCGGGGTGGCGCCCGGCGGCATCTGCCGCGTGACAGTCTGCGAGATCGCTGTCATCTGGGCCACCGCGGCTTCCACCGGCGTACCGGGATGAAAGAAAACCTTGATCACTCCGAGCCCGGTGAGCGATTGCGATTCGATGTGCTCGATATCGTTGACGGTTGTGGTGAAGGAGCGCTCGGAAAACGTCGTGATGCGCTTTTCCATCTCGTCCGCCGACAGTCCACGGTACTGCCAGATGGCGCTCACAACCGGGATGTTGATGTCCGGCAGCACGTCCGTCGGCATCCGGGAAACCGCGATCCCGCCCAAAACCGCGATGAGGATAGCGGCTGCAACGAACGTGTATGGACGGCGGAGCGCGAGCTTAACAATCCACACGGGATCTCTCTCTTTCAGCCTCCATCATGTTCCCTGTCTCCATGGAGGTCCTCCGTGGCATTGAGCTACCGCTGCCGCTTGCGATCACGCGGTAGCCAAGGCGGCCCAGGCAGGCTTTGGGAACGTATCCGTTCCTTCAGCAACGCGAAGAACTGTTGACGCTGGGCGGGGCGGAGAATGCCCCTATCCTCCAACAGGTGTTCGACAACCACCTGCTGCATCGACTGCTGAAGCGAGCGAATCTCGTCCAGCCTGGCCTGAATGGCCGTGCGATCCGGCGAGTCAGCGGCGATCGCGTCAACGAGGTCCGCATGCCGGCCGACAATATCGTTCCCGATGCGGTCGATGTTGTAAAGAAACCGGTCCCGGCTGGATATTATGCGCGCCCGCTGATCATCGTCCAGGCGCATTTCCTCGTAGGCAAATGTTGGCCGTGACGTAAGCGTCCGATAGGCGTACGATCCGACAAACGCGATGTTGAGGGCGACCGAAAAGATGGCGCCGAGGGTCCGTATGTGATGTTTCATCGGGAAGCTTCCAAATATGCAGCCGAGATTGGCGTACCGCATGCCAGCCCCACCCAGGCCATGTCGGATTCTGTTCGGACAGCGGAACACGATGTCGTCGAACTCAGCCCCAAACCGATCAGACAAGCGGTTATTGCCGTTGCGCAGGCAGCCGCACGCATGGCTGCGGACCAGCCCCGCCAGAACCCGAAGATGCCAGAAGCCCAATGCGGCTCGGCCCTTGGCTCTCGAACCCGAGAGATCACGTCGGTTGCGAGGCTTTCGGGAACTGGCGGAACACCCAGCCTGTCGAGAGTTGTCGAAAGTGCCCGGAGCGCGTTCAGTTCCTCACGACAACCGGAGCACTCCTGGATATGGGCCTGTACGGACGACTGCTCGGCGGGCGACAATTCGTCGTCGACAAATCGTCCCAACTTCGGCTTAACGGCCCGACAACCGATCACCTTCACCTCTTCTGCTTTGATAAGCATTTGTGACACAATAACATTTGCAATTTGAAATGTTTCGGTGTATTCTGAGGTCGTGCTGGACCTCACCGCCATCAACCAGCTCCAGGTCGGCGATGGCCTTGTAGTATTCGGACTTGGCGCGACCCACTTCCTCACTTTGGACCGTCAGCACGGGCTGTCCTTTTTCCACC
>Ga0315280_10006195_pt1 | contig 16625 bp, 18 predicted proteins | sample YL17G06_40_MG_FD_203697 | JGI IMG/M metagenome (GOLD analysis project Ga0315280, IMG submission 203697) | Sediment microbial communities from Yellowstone Lake, YNP, Wyoming, USA - YL17G06_40 | ecosystem: Environmental > Aquatic > Freshwater > Lake > Sediment | place: USA: Wyoming | collected...
GATTTTGAAGAAGCTCTGAAGAAGACAGGCCCATCGGTAACGGCTGACATGGAAAAGTGGTACAAGGGCTTCATGCAGCAAGTCCGCCAAGTACAGAAGCCGACGACGCCAGTTGCCTGAGAAAATGTGGTTATGCCTATGAAAACTTGGAAAACACACCCAGCATACTTTGTCATGCTGGAAGTCTTAGGCAAGAAGAGAGCCATGGCAGACACGGATCTGTTTGACGTACTAGGCGAACAGTTTGAAGACTTGGGCTTCAAGGATTTCAACGAACTGCTGATGCGGCTGGAAATAAGCGGGAAAATCCGCACGAGCTCAATGGCCCGCGGAAAAAGGCGAATCGAGATAATAAGCTAAGCAGCATCATTTCTCAAACTGTAAGCGTGCCATAAATGAAGGATGTTCCAGACGTAGTAGTCGTCGGAGCAGGCCCATGCGGCTCAGCAGCGGCACTCAACTTGGCAAAGCATGGAGCAAACGTAACAGTCTTCGAGGAACATGCACAGATCGGCGTTCCATCCCATTGTCCCGGCCACCTGAGCATCAACGGCCTGAAACAGCTAGGGCTGCTCCCGCTTCCAGCAGGAATCATCGAAAACGCTTTTTGTGGAGCCACATTCTACTCCCCAAAAGCTAATGCCTTCTCGCTTCGCTTCTCATCACCCGTAACGTGCACTGTCGACCGAGTGCTCTTTGACCAGCACATCGCAGAACTGGCCAAAGCCAGTGGAGCAACCTACGAGCTGGAATCACGCGTCGAGTCATTGCTGATCAAAGAAGGCTTCGTGAAAGGCGTAATCATCAACAGGAAAGGGCGCAAAGAGGAAGTTTCGGCCGGAATCATCGTTGATGCGGAGGGAATCTCCTCAAGGCTTCTCAGGCAGCTTGGCCTGCGACCGCTCGATCCGCATAATCTCGTCAAGGGTGCCCAAGCTGAGGTTGAAAATGCTAGGAATCTCGAATCAGGCATGGTTGAAGTATTCTTAGGCAGCGAGTATGCTCCCGGCTTCTATGCATGGGTGATTCCGAAGGGGGACGGAAATGCCAAGATCGGGTTGGCCACGAAGACTGGGAACCCGAAGGAGCTTTTGCAGAAATTCATGCTCAAGCACCCTGTGGCCTCTGGCAAGTTGCTGAAGGCAAGGATCCTGCGAACCGCGTTTCACCCTGTATCGTTGGGCGGTCCGATTCCACAGGCTTATTCAAACGGTTTCTTAGCCGTGGGCGATGTGGCCTCGCATGTGAAGCCTACAACTGGAGGCGGCGTAATCCTTGGGATGACCTGTGCAGAAATCGCGGCTCAAGTCAGCGTTGAATCCCTGCGAAGCCACGATTTTTCAGCTGGCTTCCTGAGTCTGTATCAGAGGCGATGTAAGCAGGCTTTGGGGTTTGACATGAGCGTTATGCTCAGAGCAAGAAGGATGCTCGACGCCATGTCTGATGACAAAATCGACGAGCTTATCCGTTCATGCACGGCTCTGGGACTCGACAAAACTCTGCTGAACGTGAAAAACATAGATTTTCAGGGCAAATCTCTCTTGCACATCTTGCGAAGTCCAAGAACACTGGCCTTCCTTGGTTATCTGTTCTTCCTCTATCTAACTGCGAATCCTTAAGAACTTCGAGAGAGCAAACTAGTGAAACGGGTGGAACCACGATGAGCGATTTCCTGTACAAGCAAGTGATTGTTTTTTACTCTGATTTGAAGCTGAGCAAGGGCAAAACTGCCGTTCAGGCTGGGCATGCTGCAGTTTCCGCAGCCGAAGAGGCTCGTAGACATCGCAGGAAGTGGTGGGAGGACTGGATCGATGAGGGGCAGCGGAAAGTAGCTGTCAAAGTCAGGACAGAAAAGGAATTGCTGGAGCTGGAAAAACAGGCAAGAGAGTTTGCGTTGCCCCTTGCTCTAATCGTTGACAGAGGGCTCACGGAGATCCCTCCAAACACGATAACATGCTTGGGAATCGGACCCGCGCCCTCAGAGAAGGTCGACAAGCTAACCGGCCGACTTCCTCTCCTGTAGACGGACGTAGGGCTCTTGCTCGTTCCCAGACTAGAGAAACAAATGGGCATAGAGGTATACGTCACACGTTCTTTAGGAATCGGCGGAGCAATCAGACGCTCTGTCGAGGATTTTGCTGTTGAAGAAGTGCTAGTTGACGGCTCCAAAGCAACCATAAATCAAGCCGCAAGAACAGGGCAGCTGGGTTCCTCTCTCGCCAAGAATCGTTTCCTGCTCTGCGTTCTGATCAAGCGGAACTGGGACACCATTTCAGCGGTCAAAGCTGTTGCCGACCAACTTGGAATAGGAATGAGCAGAATTCAGTTTGCAGGCTTGAAGGACACTAGGGCTGCCACTGCTCAACACATCACCATTGAAGGCCTGGCTGCTGATGAGACTGAGAGGGTTCATGTCAAAGACATAGAGATTCATCCTGTGGGCTATCTTCGCACCGAGCTTTCTTCGTACTACTTGCTGGGAAACAGTTTTCACATAACAATCAACTCGATAGATCATCCAAGATCAACTGTTAAAAAGCGAATTGCACATACAATTGATGAGCTTGAACAAATCGGAGGCATTCCTAACTTTTTCGGGCACCAGCGGTTCGGCACAACTCGCCCTATAACTCATCAGGTCGGGAAGGCGATCGTCAAAGAAGACTTCAAAAAGGCTGCAATGCTCTTTCTGGCTGAACCAAGCCCGCATGAGCATCCTGCCTCGAGACAAGCACGAGAAGCGTTGCAGACAACAAAAGACTTCAAACAAGCTTTACAGGATTATCCAAAACAGCTTCGGTACGAACGTCTAATGCTCAGACACCTTGTTGGAAAACCAGACGACTATGTCGGTGCCCTTAGAAGACTGCCGCTGCGACTTCTGGAGCTTCTTCCGCAAGCCTATCAATCATACCTTTTCAACATGTTTCTCAGCAGGAGGCTCATCGGAGGGCTCACGTTGAACGAGGCAGAAGTCGGGGACTATGCTGTGAACGTAGAACGTTCCGGCTTGCCAATATTGACCATGCACAAGATTGTAGGTTCTGAAAACGTTGCAGAAATCAACCATGCAATTCAGGCTGGAAAAATGAGGCTAGCCGTTTCACTATCGGGCTACAAACAGAAACCCCAGGCCGGCGTTCAGGGAGAAATTTGGAAGCAGATCTTTGAGGAAGAAGACATTTCACAAGACAACTTCAAGATCAGCACTATTCCAGAAATTAGTCTGAGGGGAAAGCTGAGAACCGCCATAACGCCTTTAAAGGACTTTTTCGTAAACGAAGTTGCAGCCGACCCGGTTGATCCTTCAAAACACAAAGTAAGCATGAGCTTTGCGCTATATCGAGGTTCTTATGCGACAGTTGTCTTAAGAGAACTCATGAAACCGCGCAACCTAGTGAAAGCTGGATTCTAGCCCAAAATCGATACCAGACACGAGTGGCAGAAAACGTACCTTCTGATGACGGGCGTCCGTCTGCATGTTCGATAGGTTCTGGATTACAATGTCTCGCACACACATGACGTAGCGCGTGGGTTTATACGTTGAGAATTTTGTAAACATAAAGAAGCAAGAAGACAACTCCCATGCTGCTTAGTGAGCTTGTTAATGAAATGATTGGCTGGCGCGCGCGAATCATATTGAATGCATATAGGGTTCAGCTATGAGTTTGCAGGCGGCTCTTCTTTTCGAGGAAATAAATGTTGTCAAAGCCTTTACTTGTTTTTTCGTTTTGTTCTTTCAGCCAATTCTCATAGCCTATTTGGCCTATTCTATCGTAGTTCTCGTTTATCTTATAAGTTGTCTTTTGGTATCCAAGTTTTTCGCATTTCGTAAAATCCCCACAAGAATAGCAATTCTTTAAGCCCTTTCCCTCACAGCAGATCCTGACTTCGCAATTAGGCATTCCGCCATCTTGAAGGCAACTCTCGCAACCTGATTTGGCAAACCAATCAAGTCCTTTCATGAAGTTACTGAATTCAAAATCTTGCGTTATATGCTGTATCCACTCGCCATACCTATAGAATTGGACAAATCGCCTGAGCTCTTCGGCCATATTTGGAATTCTTAAACGCATCCCACAATGACTGCAACAAACTCCACAGTAGCCTACTGTTACACTCACCTAGCTCAATCCCCCAGATAGTCTGAGTAGGTTAATTGATAAAAGACTTGCCAGAATTCATTCGATTCAGCTATGGCTTTTTCCGCAGTATCGTAAGCTGGTTTGGGTTTTGGGGATGAAATTTTGCCCCAACCGAAACCTAAGGATGCTTCGTAGGTGACATTTTTTTCATGTCCAATTCGAGGAAGACTTCTCCCATTGTCCACTTACCCATGAATTGTCCGAAACTATGCTTTTCACAAAGTCGTCTTGCGTCAGGACTAGCTGTGGATGTCTCGATTCCGACCGCTCCCTTGTTTAAGGCATCCTCTACTGCTCTGTCAAGAAGGTGAGAACCGATTCCCTTGTTGCGGAACTCTGGAGCTACGTAGAAGCATATGATGAAAGCATTCAGACCGCCATCGATTATGTCTTCATGCATGACGTAGTGGATAAAGCCTATGACCTTGCCTTTTCGGTCAGCTACAAGCAGTTCCTTGTTTTCTATAGCTCGCTTAATTGACTCTTCTCGAGGAGTCTTCCAGACTAGCCATTCCTCGATAGCTCTGTCGATGGCAGGGATGTCCTTCTCGATTGCTTGACGAACCTTGATTGACTTCTGCAAGTTTCGTTAGAACCTTCCCAACAGACAGTCTTGCTCCTTGCTAAAAATAGGTTTTCTTTCAAACAGAAGTGGGGCAAGCTTTACCCCAAGCAACCTCATCTGCGACGACGTAGTCTGTCTATCTTTTCTTTGAACTGTTCTACGAACCAGTCATCAAGATATGGAAGGTACTTCTTCTGAAGTGATTTCGGAAGCTTGAAGAAATTTCCCTGATAGACCAGTCTACATTTCGCGCTTCCACAATGACACTTGAAAGTTCCCTCGTTATACCCATTAATGGAATAATCCCCTGTGATTTCTTCCCCTTTCTTGATATCTTTCATTGCAAAGATCCTACGAATGCCATTGACAGTTTTCGCATAACCGTTTGGGTCACACGAGTGATTAATGTACCTCTCTGGAGCCTGCATAACTACGATTTTTCCACCTGCTAGATAATCCAACTCGAACTGATGCTGTTCTTTTGTCAAAGTAGATGAGTCTGTCACGACGTGCGAGTCATCAATCTCCAGAATTACGTCGCCCTTTCTGAAGCCCCTCGCAGAAAAAACCCCTTTCCCACTTATCCTTGATTCTTTCACAAATACATTTTCCATGCTTTGTCCTTGTTCAAACCTAAGTAAGCACTATGTTTATCCTTTGTGGTAGAGGAAGGACAGCGAGAAATATGACGTCCATTTTTGCGTAGGGTTGGTTGAGGAAAAGTTCACCTCAAAGACGCTTACAAGAACTGGAAGACGTTCTTCTGTGGTGAAGTTGATTCTCTTGTTGGTGGATTCTGTCTTGACAAGCATAGTGGTGAACCCTGACTCTACAGCTTCTTTCTTTGCCATCTCGAGCAGATCATTTCCGATACCTTTACCAGTCTGATCTTCGCGAACAATAATTCCTGCCAGCTCAAGCAGTTGACAATCCATCTTTCGAATGGCACAGAACCCAACCACTTCTTCACCTGTCTTGCCAATGAAGACTTTCAAATTTGGGTTTCCAATCAATCCCGTAGGAAACTCTCGGAAGCGATCTCTGTTATGTTCTCATCAGTCGCTCCTGTCCATCCTAAAGCTGAAGATCCAGCTAGTCGCCATGCTTCCAAAACGAAAGACTTGAGCAGCGGGATGTCACTTGCATGGAGCTCCGAAACAAGCGCCATAATCAAAACTAAGCCAAACGTGAAACGAATAAGGTTTTCGCAAAGGCTCCTGTTAGCGGACAAAACTTTACCCCAACCAACCAAAATGGATGTTGTCAATCTATCGGTTTCTTATTTTCAATTCTTTCAGAATAGCATTAGTCATGTAATCTGCAAAAGCCTCCAGTTCTTCATGCTTCCAGTTGTGATCATGTTTCTTCTTTCGTTGATAACTGGAAAGTGCTTGTCTGATCAGACCATGATATTCTTTAGGTAAATTAGCGATTCCCCATTGCCCTCCTTCGAGTTTCGAGAACACTTTTTCTTCTCATGAAAGCCAGAACCCTGCATGAACCAAGTATCCAATACACAGTCACATCGTATCCAATACGCTCTGGTTTCTCATGTAGGTATTCTCTCGTATGCTGGATATCTTCTACCACCGACCTGATGTGATATTGAACAGGGATTTCTGAGAAAACGTCGCTTATCGGGGCTCCCCAAACGCAAAATCCCCTCTCTCTTGTTGTGTAAAGGTTTGATAGGATTTCTTTGTCTCGTTCATTTTCGAAGATGTCGCCCCAGTATTCAAAGTGCAGGTCAACCATCATGGGGTATCGTGGATTATGGATGACATCCTCACACACTATACTCAACTCAATGCGTCTACCCTCTAAGCAATCTCCTTTCATGTATTCGATTATTCTCTTTCTCTGCTCTTTCGATAGTCTTTCTTTTGCAACGATGATGACGTCAATGTCACTCGATCGTGGATTGTAACAACCCATGGCAAGCGAACCACACAGGTATAGCCCAATCAGATTATCTTGGATAATGGACTGAACCGCCGAGAGTATCTCTCTCAGAACCCTTCTCGCATACACTGGCGTGTTGTTAGGGAATTTACACCCCAAGAAACTACCCTCAAAGCTCAGCTAATGCGTGTCTGGATAAAACTTTACCCCCAAACCCAAAACCCAAAATGATTTCACCGTTTCATCCATGTGTCAAGTCGTAGATGGTTCAACTGGTTTTATTCGTTCTTTCCTAGGCTTCTTTGAACCCAAGGAAAGCTCCAAAAAGCAGAAAGAAGGATGAGCCAAAAGCAAATGTGAGGAGGAAACATTAGCCTCAAAGGAATTTCCTGTGTAGAAATAACAAGTTTTAAATTCTCAAAAGACAGACAAGTATGAAATTGGTATCGTTTGAAAGCCCACTCTTTCAATCGAGACCAAATAAATTGGAAAAGGAGGTAGAAGAATGTTATTTGTAGCAATCTTAACTCACTCTCCTGAGAATTGTTTTATGAGACCTGAGAACGCTAAGGCTGCAAAAGAAGCCTCTGAAATCTTCGAGAAAATGGAAGAAACAGCAAAGAAACTTGGAGTGAAACTCATAGGTGACTACGTAAACATGAACGAACACACTTTGTATTTCATATTTGAAACTGACAACTATGCAGCTGTGTCCAAAGTCCTAGGACCACCATTGCTTACATACCACACTGCAAAAATAACTCCAGTCATTAGAATGAAAGAAGCTGTAGCTAGGTTACCCAAAAAGTAGTTTTGATGAGATTTGCGCGAGAATCGGTAGGGATTCGGGAGTTGACGGATTAAGAGCAAAGGAGATAGTAGGTACTTTCTTGGCTCAGAGAATTGCAAGGACGTCAGCGCGCGCTTCTCCCTTTTGAATGATATATCAACAATGTCAGCTTTTAGCGCGCGCTATTCTGTGAGTTCATAGAACATAACCGATTGTCCGTTTTCTAGGTTTCCCCGATACCGTCTGACTTTCCTAGATTCAAGCAACTTTTTTAATGGGTCGTCAAAAGTGTAGTCTGTCATCCCTTCGCAAGTTTGGCTTAGATTTCCGTTTTCTTTGTATAATGCTTTCGTATCGTAACCTAACTGAAGACAACACTCATGATGTAACTGTAATCGATATTTACGTCCATTCATCAATTGACTTAGAATTATCTGCTTGACTTTCTCTCTTTCCTTTTGTTTTCGACTTCGCTCACTCGTTTTTGAACCCCTAGTTTGTCTTCTGTTGCCTTGCAGATTTAAGATTTCTTTAGAGGCAAAGAGATGTTTGGGTTTTGGGATAAAACTTTACCCCAACTAACATTGACGATGGCGTAGCAGAAGACAGACCACCCATCCCTGCCCTTTCCTCAAAGAAGCTGCCTATGACGTCTGTGAAACGTTGGTAACAGGCAGGTTCAGCATAAGGGCTAGACTTAGGAGCGAACATTACCCCTCGCGTAAGTGGTGCGCGCCAATCTTACTCACTTTTTCCTGATATGAATTGACAGTAGCCGTAGCTTATTGGGCCTGTCTTCGTGGTTTCACAGGGAAACTCTTTGCACTCAAAGCACAGTTTAACTCCTTTCCTGAAAGCACAAGTAGCTATCTTACAGAACTTGTTCTCTTTCGGAGTACACCCAACATCTCCACTCGGACACTTACGAGTAACCATTCGTGGACACTTTTCACAAGCAATCCCGCACACACCGATCTTCATAGGACACTATCTCCAATCGCACTACCATCTGTTACAATGACACGTCCAGTTTCTAAAATGTTTCTACACATCCTCTTAATCTCTACTCTCAAGTGCGCATATTTGCAACTCTTCCGACCCACTTATCGTCATTTGGGTTGGTTGGGATAAAACTCTACCCCCACACACCGCTCAGAAACACAAGTTATGAAAACCGAAAAGAATGACCATATTCATTTCACGGAGGAGACAAGTTGAGATTTGGTGATGTTATTACTACCCACACAGCCAGATGCCATAATAGATGTTTATCATCGTGTTTCCATGCATGCTGTTATTGTTTGAATCTTCGAGGCGCGCGCAGTTTCAGTTCATAGGTTTCCTGTAGAATATGGTTTTTTTCTCGATTTGGAAGCCCATTTTTTGATACAGGTGAAGAGCTCCGCTGGGGTTTTCAGCATCTACTCCCAAGGCTGCCTCCGTCATTCCATGGTCTTTGAGAAGCTTAAAGCTTTGGGCAATCATTGCTTTTGCTATGCCTCTGCCTCTCCATCGACTTTTCACAGATATCAACTCTACATGACCGCGTTTGCGCTTGCATTCCATGTTTTCCCGTTCATCAATGAAGTTCAGAACTGTGCCTACGACCTCATTCTTGTGCCATGCTATCTGCCAGAGGGAAGGGTTGAATATCGGTGATTCCTGAAACCATTTGAAGTCCTCATCCGATATGGGTATTTGCCCTCTCATATCTTTGCATGCCTCGTTCCAAGCACCAATAATGGCTCTATAGTGTCCTGGCTTCACAGGGCGAACCTCTATCCCTTCAGGAAAAGGAAAGTCAGGAACGTTTTCCAAGTTTGGGCGAACCATCCTGAAACCATAACGGAACACGTTGTATCCCTCGCTGGCTAAGACTGAAATCCAATCCTTCTCAGAATCTGCCACGATTGACTGGAACATGTGAGGAACATCTGTTGGATGCGTTTGAGCCATCTCTCTCAGTTTCTGTTCATTGTATCTGAGCATCGCATTGCGTATTCCCTTTCCCCTCCACTCAGGAAGAAGATCGACAAAATGATTGTAAAGATGAAGGCCAGACGGGTCTTTGCTCCACCATATTCGAGTATAGCCGACTACCTTGCCGTCCACTTCGGCGAAAAGGAAGTCTCGGTGTGGATCACAGTGTTCTAGATGTCTGAACTCGCGTGCGATATCCTCAACAGAAATCGTCAACTCCAACTGATCTGCTTGTTTCATTCCTTCAGTAACAGCTGCCATATGAGGGTAATCGGATTCGCCTCTAAACTGCCGAAATCTCAGATTCGGTATAGGAGGAGCGTCCTGAAGCTTCACCCAACCTTCCGAACCTGACTCATCAGACACGCATACCACTCTCGCACTACAACTTGATCGGCGGTATATAGCATTTCACGCGCTTTGTTTGGGGTTTGGATTGGGGATAAAACTCTACCCCCACGCACACAGAGGTAGTCATTGCACGAAAGAGGGGGATATAAGTGAACCTTGTGTGCGTCCAAGCTATTGGCGTGCGCCATCGCTATGGTTTGGATTTTGCTCGCCGAAACGATTTCGTCGTGGCCAAACTTGCTCCACAGACTGAGCATTTACCCTCAGCTGTTATTTTCGGCTGTTCCTTCACTTCGGTACCACAAAGTCCGCATTTTGGCATCAAGTCACCTCCCCACAAGGCTCTTATCAACAATCAGTAACGTTCTTGCCAATAAAAGCTATGCCACTTGTGCCGGAGCGTTTTTTGCGCACTTGAAGTCTAATTCATGTCTTGCAGTTTAGCATGCACTGGCGAGAGCCAAGTCAACTACGCACAGTGTGGTTGGTTTGGTTTGGAGTGAAGTTTCATCCCAATTTCTCAAGTTGTTTTTGTCAGTATTTTTGGTTCTTTCCACTCTTCTATAAGAAGACTTAGCAAGCATGCGTCAACGAACTTGCCCTTGGCAAATCCACCCTTCCTGACAATGCCTTCTACCTTGAATCCTGCTCTCTTGAATCCTGCTCTCTTTGCAGCTTCTATGGCAGCTATGTTTCGTGCATCTGTGCACACTGTGATTCTGGGTATGTCGGTGTAGAGAAACAGATAGTCAACCATGATTTGTATGGCTTCTCTTGCATATCCCTTTCTGCGTTCAGAAGGAACAACATCGTAGCCGATTTCTGTCTAATCATGAAGGATATCCTTTCCATAGCCGACGTGCCCTATTCTTGTTCCGTCCTTCTTCTCAATCAAAATTCCCTGTTTTCCATAGCAACTTGGACAGGCGAGGGGTTCTCAAACTCGCGTAAGGCCTGAGTCTTTGACTTCTGCAAGACAGGGAAATACTCGCCTTGAAATTCCAAACTGTTCCACCACTCCACAAGCAATTGCACATCCTCTTTTTCCATAACCCTCAAATTCACATTCCTGCCTTCAAGCAATCACTAACACCTAGTTATTCATTTAGTTGAAATGGTTCAGCTATAGCTTTTCCGCATTCATCGTCGTTTTGGGTTGGCGCGCGCCGTCTCCAATCACAGGGCGACATCAACGCAAATTCCGTCTTTTCTCTGAAGCTGATCTTTTTCGGGTTTAACTACTGCAACCTACTCCTCAGGGTTTCTGCCGTGAAGATTGCTTTCTCGGCGTCAGTGTGTCAAATTCTCCATACGAGTCGTTACAGAAATCACGAAAAATGGACTATACGTTGGGCATGCGCGTGCAACACGGTAGCCTTGCGGGTGTGGTCATCAACCTTGTCTTTCTCAAGGGCAGTTCGCTATCTAGGTACCTTTGATTATACATTCTCTTGATTCTCAAGTACTTGGTTAGATCCTTCTTCGCTTCCTTTTCATAGATGCTGATTTCACCTTCGAAAAGGTCCAGCACCGCATGGGTTTCCTCTGAGGCATGCATGTAGGGGTTCAGCACTGCCAAGGTTATGAAGCCTCTTGATCTGAACTCGGGAATTAGTCCTGCTAGCCATTTTCTGGTTTGAACCGCATGATGCTGTAGCAGAACGTCTGAGAGTATTTCTACGCAAGCACGTCTGCCACGATCGTCTGATTTGCGGAGCTTGCGGAATGCTGATTCTAAACTGATGTTCATCTCTGTTAGGTTTTCCACTCCGCCAAGTTTGAACACGTTGGGTAGGTTTTCTAACGCTTCATCCAGTTTTGGGTTGCAGACGAAAACGTAGAAGTTTGTTTGAAACTCTTCGGCAAGGTTCTGGACTCCGGCAGCGTCTATTGTGATGTAGAAAGTGACCCCGTTATTCCTGGTACCTGCCTCGAGATATCTTCTGATTAACAGGTCTCTTTCGTCGCATGAAAGCGAAGTCAGTACTACTGCGAAGTTCGGGGGTATTCCTCCAAGAAGGAGGTTGTCGAGATCCTGGAATCCCGTGCTAACCCTGCCGGGTAGAATGGTTTCTGACACGTTAATTGATGCCGGCTCTGGCTTGCATGACGTTTCTCGTCCAGTTTCGGTCATGAACCATATTCTTGGCGCTATGATGAACGTTCCTTTTCTGCTTGCCCTCAACGTGATTCCAAAGGTTTCAGTAGAATATGGGTCGAGCTTTTTGCCATGCATGTTCAAGGAAGCGTTGACCAAGTCACAAGTATCTGAGTGGGAAACAAGCTCGAAACCACCCGGCGTCATCTCTTCGACTCTCGACAGTAATACCGGTGCTTTTCCAATGTTCTGCAATTCAATCTCGTAACGGACATTTTCACCAAGTTCCATGTCGCTCTTTTCGAGAGTCATTCTTGCGTTGACGTGTGGGATGGCTTTGTCACGCAAGTGCAGTTCAGCTTCTTCAGAAGTTGGTTTCCTGTAAAGCTTGTTGCCCAATAGACCGGCGTCTTCCAGAAGCCCCAGTCTTTCCTTGACGAGTTTCTCCACGGCTAGGCTGATTTGCTCCTCGCGCCTCTCTCGGTCTTTCAGACCGTTTTTCACGTTGCGGACCTCCGGCCTCTCGTCAAATGCATATGTTAGAGGCGAATCAGATGGTCAGCCTGCCCCGTTTGATGACCGTTTTTCCGTCCAGCTCGACCGTGGGTTCTGTCACTGTGCTGTTGAACATGAAATTACTCTCCAACTTTCCTCCAATGTCCCTATTATCCCCCAGACCGATTGTGACGGTTCCGAGCACTATTTGATTAGACATGAACCCTATTCCGGCTTTAGGGTTCAAGCCCATTATGAGCGATCCTACTTGATCCTTGTCCCCTCTTGCCTTCTTCCACATCTCTTCCAGTACTCCACAATTCTTGCCGCAGTCGAAAGACGTTAACCTTCCGTTCTTGAAATTCAAGGCTACGTCACGAACCAACACGCCAGCTCGAGGCTCTGGAACGTCGGAGATGTATGTGCCACTGGCACCCCTATCCTTAGGCGCAATGGCAACGTGGCCAGCCGGCAACGACGTTAAGACAGCCCCCTTCTCAATGTCCTCGTCATCTATCACACCATCATAGACGTGTGCAACTCGGTCCTCCAACACGAGCGTCAAGTTTGTACCATTGGCTGTTGTTATATGAGCCTCTGCAGCTCTTTCCAGCATGCCCCCGATCTTTTTTCCTAGGTCCCGCATGCCCTCATATCTGACGTCCATAGCAGCATGAATGTTCTCTTTCCATGCCTCATATTTAAAACCGTAAGTTTTGGCTCTTTGACGCGTGATATATCCAAGATTTATCTGTGCAGATCGAATCTTTCTTTCCAAGAACTTCTCATAGTATGGTTTGTCAGCCTCCTCCAGTGCGTTGAGCCTTTCTGGGGCAATTTGCCTCAGTTTATCGGGGTCTTCTGGGCCTTGTATGAAAATGTTAGCGGTAGTTACATCTAGCAGGGCGAGACTAAACGGATCCGTCTCTCTCAAGTACTCTAAGGGCAGGGTCAACGCGGTCTGGTAGAAGAGCTCGTCAGTTCCGACTTCTATGTGAGTCTTAGCTCCAACTCGTTTGCATTCCAGAGCAAACGCTTCAGCTAGATCAAGCATGTGACGCCACGTGAATATTGACACTCTGTCTTCTCTTCGAACTCGAAGACATGTCCCAACAACACTTCGCACGAATCTAGGAGCTGTCATTGACTTCCTCCCACAAACACTACGAGTGTTTCTTATTTGAACCTTGTGAAGAACACGAGCGCGCACTACGTGCAAATGCCGTAAACGTGTGGATGCTGACGAATGAGACCGGGTTCTCTATTCGTTCAGTCAGATTAGTTGCTTGTAGTGTCTATTTTGTCGCAACGAACAGGCCTCTAGTTCGTGTCCACTCATTCTCTCCAAGGAACTTGATCTTTTTGTATCCTACCAGATTGAAGCCTTTAACGTAGTCTTCATAGTCTGCTGCTATCATCTTGTGAGTTTCTTTTGTATGCTTGATTTCTCCGTTAATTCCAATCAAGTAGTGAAAGTGGACTAGCCAGCGTGATTCTGTAAGCTTACTTGTGCCCATTCTCGCCAGCTTTATTTTTTCATCTTTATAGGTGTCAATTGCAACGTTTCCTTTTCGAAAATCCTTTCTGAAAACCCAAGGTTCAACGAGCGCCAAACCATCGTTGGTAAGATGATCGTAAAAGTTCCGGAGAGTTCTTGCGAGGTTTCTGAAGTTCTGAACGTAACCTATGGAACTGAACAGACATGTTATCACGTCAAACCTATCTCGGAGTCCAAAATCTGTCATGTCCGCAACGTGAAACCTCGCGTTTGGAACTTTTGCCCTTGCCGTGTTGATCATCTCTTTGCTGATGTCTAAGCCTGTGCAACGAAAATGCTGTGAAAGGTACTTCAGATGCTCTCCTGTCCCGCAACCAACGTCAAGAAGTGTTTTTGAGGGTTTTCTCTTGAACCGCCCTATTATGTTTTGAACAGCTTCTGACTCACTCTTGTAATCATTTCTCTTTAGGTAGATCTGGTCATAGTATTTCGCAAAGGTGTGTAGATTGTGTTCGCCCATGACAAGAATTAGAATGTTGCACACTAAAAGAGGTTGTTGTGAATATCAGAATTTTGGCAAACGTGCCTTACCATTACAAACAATGGATACGCGCGCGCTAAAACTTTACCCCCAAACCCAAACACACACATATTGATCCACAAGTGAAATATACGCAATGCAAGAATACGATACTCGAAGGACTTCATTGACATGAATATGAGCAGAAAAAAAGATCTGTTGCGTTACATTGGTGTTGGGTTCCTGATTTTGGGACTAATAGTTGTGTTATACTACATCCCCCAAGCCACTCAATACTCAACCGATAGCCATCTGCTGGATACGCTTCGCTACATGTGTCTAGGAATCGCCCTCGAAATCTTTGGTTTAGGCTTAGTGATAGCCGATAGAAAATAGCGCGCGCAACCGAATCTTATTAGTGAACAAAGCTTCGTGACTGGTCTGGGCATACGTTGGATCTCTCGGATTTTGGGCTTGGGTTGGGGGTAAAGTTTAGTCCAACCAATCATACTTCACCAATTAGCTTAGGAACAGGCACGCGCGCTGATCTTCTTGACCAATGGTTTTCCACGATGAGGACAGTTTCAACCATGATCTACCTTATTGAGAGATGGCTCTGAATTACTATAGACGTCATTTCAACCCCTGCAATATAGTAAGAAGGGGAAGGCCAGTTGCTAAATGGACGTAAAAGAGATTATCTTATAGAACAAAATACCCAAAAGCAATTTAGCAGCAGTCACGATGAGAGTGAGTAGAAATGGACAGTAGCAGAGGAGAAATCGGAGTAGAGATAGGAGAAATCCCCAGATGAAAACCTATAAAGTGATCGTTTCAAGCAAACACAAGAAAATTGAGGACGCCATAAATGAAGCCGCTTCCGACGGATGGGAAGTCCAAGAATTTGGATACGGTTCAGTCCATCTGGCCGCATTCTGGGCATTGTTAGTCAAGGAAGACTAGAGGCAACACGCTAACTCATTTCAAGAACACTTTCAACAGGAGTTCCTAGAACCTAGAACCTTCGAGTTTGCTTTATCGTAGATTTCCCTCAGCATCTTTATTCCTCGAGGCACATAGTGTTTAGATAGAATATTCTTGTGAGCCCAGGTACGCGTGCGCTAGTCTTAGGTTCATTATGAGGGGTAAGTTCTTGTGCTTTTCTGACCCCTCTTAGCGTCAACTTACTAGCCTATCCTTGCCCTGTTCCAGTGGTATCCAGATGTATTCTGAAGCGGCTCCAGGTTTAGCGTCCATTGCCAGCACATGGACAGTTGTGTTCTAACCGTCGTTGTGGTTCGTGGTCGTCGTCGTCCGTTGGTTGGATGAAACTTTAACTCCTATACATTCAACTCGCGCAGGAAAGCAAGTTGGAAAGGGCTCAAATGCAGTTTAAGGACAAGGAAAATGATAAGTCTGCAGGCTGAGTAATAGTACCATAGCGATGCTCCTTCCCGGATTAGAATTCGGCTTATTCATTATCGTTTGTGGAGTGGCAATTTTTCTTTGGACGTGGGGCAAGAAAGATGAAGATACGGTTTTCATGCGCGCACGTTGGAGTGTTTTTCCAGCATCAGCTAGATTCGTAAGGAACGAGGGGAGGATCCTCGTTCTAGCAGGAACAATCCTCTTGATAGTTTCGCTGTTATTTCGCGGATAATTCAGAAAGCAGTTTGACTTCTGCTTGAGCGCGTTAGCAGAAAAGTGCACAATCAAGAATTCTACGCAGAATGTTAGGCGTATACTCGATTCCGACTATATCTATACCTGAATACTTGATTATACTCCTATCCTGAACCCAGTATACACAAATCAAGCCTCCTTTTACCTGAACCACGACGTCATGTGGTTGGTTGGGGTAAAGTTTTATCTTGTGTGTGTCCCTGACGACTGACGACTGGCGAACGACAGACTGGGGATACGACTAACTTCTTTAGGCAAGCATTAGAGGTTTTGAAGTGGGGAAGACTATTCGGAATTTTGAATGCAGGAAAAACAGGGTAGTTAGTATTAGGTTCGCGCGCGTTGTGATTTGGGTTGGTTGGCTGACTCATTGCTCCTTCGGAATTGACCTGTTTCTCTTAGTCATCTTGAATAGCATTAAATAGCCAGGGAGGATCGCGAACCCAAGGGTTCCCCAAATCCCCCAGATCAAGCTTTTGTTAGCCAACAGTCCATAAATACTGAAGATAGTCAGTGATGTTGTTGAACCTCCTATTCCAAAGAATAGCCCCCATCAGAGCCAAGTATCTTCCCCGCATAGCTGCTGGAGCAAGATTAG
>Ga0315280_10006196_pt1 | contig 16625 bp, 19 predicted proteins | sample YL17G06_40_MG_FD_203697 | JGI IMG/M metagenome (GOLD analysis project Ga0315280, IMG submission 203697) | Sediment microbial communities from Yellowstone Lake, YNP, Wyoming, USA - YL17G06_40 | ecosystem: Environmental > Aquatic > Freshwater > Lake > Sediment | place: USA: Wyoming | collected...
CGAACCAGAATAATCCAAGGGGACCATGAAATAGTCTTGTCGTCTGCTAGGACAGCTGAAAGATAGAGAACAAAATCGTATCCATAGGGAGTTACAGTAGCCAAAAGGAATTTTAGGGCGACAAGGAACATCACCAAGGCAACGAAATTTCGGGAGCCGTCCATCATTAGTCTCATATGAACGACCCGTGGTTCATTCTAGTTCATACGCTAGCACTGTCTTGAGAGATCACTAGTTTTCTTCCAGCCAGTGGCTGTCTCCGGCAATAGAATAGGTGATGTTAGTGGAATCCCAGTTGTATGTTCGCCAGGTTTCTTCGATGTTGTCAATTATGAGTTTCTCTGTCATGTCGAGGCTAGGATATGCTAGGCTGAGTTGATTTGCGAGAGTTATCTCAACATGCCTGTAGGCGTTTTCAATGCTTTTGACGATCTCAGCGTGTCTATGGTCTGGGGCTGGGATCAAATGCTCGCAGATAATGCTCAGAACGTCTTTCATCAGGCTCGTTGTTTCAGACGTCGTTCCCCCAATGATCCGGGGAAGTGACCTGAGGTTCTTGTCGGCGCTTATGAACCAGTCCCTTCGTGGAGCCACGCCTACCACAATGTCTTTGCCAACCTGCAGGTGATTTCGCTCTAGGATCGGAATTACGAGGTCGTCAGTTTTCTTAGGTGTGAGTGTGGATTCGATTATGATGAGGCTAGGTTCGGTTGGGTTCGCTGGTTGCTTCGCGATCTTCTGGGTTACGTCTTCGAGCGCTCCGTCCCATGGTCTGTCGTCCTTCTCTGTGGGAATCGCAATCATGTGGACTGCGAATTCAGGAGAGAGGAGCTGCTTCCAGTCCGTTGTCGCGGTCATCATTCCTGACTGAACGAGGTATTTAGTGTCGAATCCAAGCCAGTACTCCATGTTGGGAACGGGGATCTTGCCGCCGTTTATGGTCGAGACAATAGTGTTGGAGATATCTGTTCCAACACAACAAACACCTTGAGCAGCGAAATTCGCGAGCGTGGAAAACCCTATGTATCCGGTACCCCACACAGCCACTTTGCTTTTACCATCTAAGAGTTGTTGTCGCAATTGTTGCATTAATCGATACACCTGACGGGAGGCCCATGGTGGGGCCCCATGTATTTCATTCTTTTCCCGCTAGCTTTCGTCTCGAAATGATCGAGAGAACTTGAGCAAGAGTCTCAATCCGTCTCTTAGAGAAACCTTGGGGCGAAAGTTCAGATCGGCGCGGGCTCTGTCGATGTTGGCGCAACTATGTCGTATGTCACCCGGCCTCTGTTTCCGAAATACAGGCTTGACGTTCTTCCCAGTCGTGTTGACAAGAATGCCATGGAGCTGTTTGATACTTGTCGCTTGACCCGTTCCGATGTTAAAGCTCTCACCTACCCCCCTCTCTGTCGTCAGGGCCAGTAAGTTTGCCTTGGCAACATCTGAGACATGAATGAAGTCGCGCGTCTGATTTCCATCGCCATATATTACTGGAGGTTTGCCTTCCAGGAGCCTTCTCGCAAAAATCGCGATTACTCCGCTGTAAGGATTCGATCTCTGCCTCTCACCATACACATTGAGGTATCTCAATGATACGGTGCTTAGATCATAGCTCGAATGATAGACTTGGCAATACTTCTCTCCTGCGAGTTTGGATGCTCCATATGGGGTGATCGGATTGAGGGGAGTATCTTCCGAAATCAACTTGGTTTTTGTGTTTCCGTACACTGCGAAGCGATCCGCTGAGCAGATTATCTAAAACCCATACTTCCAAGCCATTGTAAAGGAGGGCGTCAACGGTGTGACTTCCAACGAACCCCGCCCCCCTATAACCAATATCTTATCGAAGGTCAGCTTCAAGATGGTACTCCACCAATGGACCGAGATTGAAGTGGGCGAACAAGATAAGTGAATAGCCTATTCCAGCTTCCAAGAAGACCAATCAAGCTAAATTACACGAACAGAGGCCATAATCGAGAACGGGTTCTCCTTGCAAAACTCGAAGCTCAAAGTGTTTGCCGGGATTCCCTCCTTGAACGAGGAGGAGGCCATTGCGAGCGTCGTTGTGAGGACACAGGAGCACGCGGACAAGGTTCTCGTTGTTGATGACGGAAGCGAAGATGCCACCGCCCTGATTGCCGAAAGATTAGGCGCGCAGGTTATGAGGCATGACAGGAACTTGGGTAAAGGTGCGGCGCTCGGCGATTGTTTCGATTGGGCAAAAAAAGGCGGCGCGGATGTCCTCGTTACATTGGATGGAGATGGCCAACATGATCCTTCACGCATTCCTGACCTCGTGGATGCCCTAATCAAAAAGGGAGCAGACGTAGTGATAGGAAGCCGGATGAAGAAACCGCATGACATGCCCTGGCATCGGTGGCGGGGAGCGCGCATGCTTGACTATGCCACCTTAGTCAAGATTGATGGCAGGTATGTCGATTCTCAGAGCGGCTTCAGAGCATACTCGCGGAAGGCAATAGAGAATCTAGTGGTAGCTGAATACGGAATGGGAGTGGATGCTGAGGTGATAATGCGCGCACACAGGGCAGGAATGCAAATCGTTGAGCTGCCGCTATCTGTTGGCTACGCAGGATTGGACACGTCAACCCATCATCCAGCATTTCATGCGATGGACGTCTTCTTCAGCATAGCGAAATTCCTGTCAATCAGACATCCCTTGCTCTTTTACGGTGGAATCTCCATGATTGTGTTCCTGGTATCGCTCGTATTCGGTATAATGACCCTTGACTACTACCAGAAGTACGGAGTCGTAGTAACTAACCTAGCGTTGATCTCGCTTATTTCGGGCGTGCTAGGTTTCCTCGCACTATCCACTGGCATCATATTGTTCACTCTGATAACGGTCCTACGCGAGATAGAGTCCAGACTTAAGTAAGCGGAGATGACTGTAGAAGAAGTACCGAAATGCGAGTACTCGAAACTAGCGAATTTCCTTCCGGCAACACCGAACTACTCGATTGAATTATGCTTCGCAAGGGAAGATGGCCACAGGGCGGCTAAGCAGCGGCATTAGTCAATCAGGTTTTAAGCCTGAGCAATCTTCTAGCGTCATCCCCGACTCTGCCTATGCTTCGAAACCCGTGCGGCGATGTGCGTGAGAATACTTCGAATTGTTCATAGGTTGTACCCGCCGACGATAGGGGGTCTCTCATACCACGCTCATATGTTGTCTGTCGGACAAGTGAGGAGTGGGCACCAAGTTGTCGCTATGACTACACGAGAAGGCAGCTACCCCAAACATGAGTTTAGAGATGGCTATGAGGTCTTTCGGTTTGACGCCATAGCCAAGCCTTGGCAGAATCCGATCACCGTCGAAATGTTGCCTCGACTTCTGTCATACGATATTGACAGCTTCGACATAATCCATGGCCATTCGCACTTGATGTTTACCACAAATCTTGCGGCGTTGAAGAGTCGGATCTCGCACAAGCCTTTCATCATAACCAACCATGGCTTTAGCGTCCAAAGGGGAGCGTTTTTTGATTTTGCAGAAGACGCATATCTCTCGAGTCTCGGACGGTTGACGCTTGCATCTGCGGATTATGTGATAAGTTTCACGAATAGAGAGCGCGAAAAGACGATTGCTGCTGGTGTCTCTCCTGAACGAGCTATTGTGATACCCAACGGTGTTGACACGCAACTGTTTCGGCCGGAGTCATGCGAATCAATACCACATAGTGTCATATGGACCGGCAGGTTTGTGGCCGAGAAAGGACTCACCTATCTGCTAGAGGCCGCGAATATACTGAAAGCTGAATTTCAAGACCTCAAACTCATTTTCGTGGGGTACGGAGAAGATCTCCCTAAGCTCCTAGGACTCACGCGCCGCTTGGGATTGGGAGATAACGTGGTATTCCTTGAACCGAAAACCCAGCAGGAAATCGTCAATCTACTAAACCGATGTACACTCCTTGCGCTCCCGAGCCTGACTGAAGGATTCCCAAGCACTGTTCTCGAGGCCATGTCCTGCCAGAAACCAGTGGTGGTCACTTCCAACATAGGTCTCGAAGAAATCGTAGGCGACGCCGGATTATATGTGCCTCCAGGAAATTCGCAAGCATTGGCGGAGAAGATGAAGATGATTCTGAAGAGTGAGGAGCTCGGAGTAGAGCTCGGAAGGCAGGGAAGGGAAAGAGTTGTCAAGTATTATGATTGGAGTGATGTTGTCGTCCGTTCTGTGAATGATCTATTCGAAAACGCTACTGCGCAAAAGTTGAAAGACTGACCAAACGTCGCGCCTGTGTTACCTCCGCGCAACGCCCAACTCGAACACGCTCTGTGCGATGCCTCCGTTCTTATATCTCAAGCGCATCCATCGTCTTGTAACCGAATATGCACGATTAACGGGGATAGTTGACGCGACCTGGATTACATCAACTAGACGCCAAGCACTATTGCTTACGCTGATTTCCACATAGAGAGTCCCAGGTTCGTTAGCGTACACGATAACTGCTAATTCGTCTGATTTCTGACAGTCTATAGGGCCAAGAATAGTTGTTTGATTTGCCCCTAGCGGAGTAGTTGTAACTGTGAACGAGTTCGCCGTGTTTCTGACGATGTCTGGTTGCATCGACCTACTCACCAGACGTTCGGAAGCCATACTGAAGGCATCAGCATAGTTGGAGGAATCAATCCCACCGATTCCAGAATTCCTGTTCGCGACGATCTCAAAGTTTTTCCAAGAGACAGGTCAGAGGCTGGCGCTTCTATAACACCTGCATAATGGTACGAGCATTTCAGCTCGCCAGTCGCCTTATACTGCAATCTGTTTGTAGGTTTCCAGAGCAGTTCATACCATGAGAAGTCAGAGGGCCCGTTCGCAATATGGAATGTGAATCGTGAACGTAAGAATTCGATTTGTCGCTCGTCGAGCTGCGGAAAAAGACCTCGGGCGCTATGAATGTACAACACCGTGCGAATTCCCTCTACTTGAATGAGTTTGCTTAGTTGTGTCACGTTATACGGGATTGACCAGAGTGTATCAGCGATGAAGTAGACTTTGGCGCGAGGCAGTTCGTACATTACGGCATCGGGAGCGTTTGTTAGGATGACCTCGTTCTCTAAGCCGTATTCCTTCAGCATCTGGATTCCTTCGGTGGGGCCATAGTACTGTTGGAAGGCGACAGAAGACGCGAGAACTGAGAACGTAATTAGAGCGACAACTAACAGAGCTTTCAAATAAGTTCGCAATGTCTTGCTTTCTATTTCGAGACCTCTTGCGGCAAAATAACCCAGCGGTATCATCGCGAAGGCCATATAGCGAATGTCTCGAATCGGAGCAAGCTCTACTAGGAGCGCAACAACTAGCCACCCGAAGAAAAGCCAATCTGCTTTGCTGCGTCGGTTGCTCCGTAATAGTCCGACGACTGCGCACATGAGAACTACAGGTGTGAACCAAAAAGGTAGCTGCAGGAGCAAGCTCACGTATGGAACGACTGTTGCGCGTACGAGCCTAGGCATCACCAATTCAAAAAGCGAGGGGAACGCGCTAGGATTTGTTGGACCTTGGGTTGGACCTTGGGTTGGACCTTGGGTTGGACCGGTCGGAACGGGAATTTTCAGACCTCCCAGACTTGCGGACAGTGAGTTCATCAGACCTCCCAGACTTGCGGACAGTGAGTTCACCGCGAATTGAGCTAATTGGACGTTTCCCAGCACAAACGCGACAGGGTTCAGAAAGTACCAGACTGAAAAGACGCTGGCCGCCAATATGTAGACAGGGGCAAGCTTCTTCAAAGCCCTTGCAACGTATCTGCTCCTCGTGAGTGCGGCGAGGAGAAGCATCAAACCCCATACTACTGGAAGACCCTGCTTGCTCCACATGGATAGACCCAAAACTAAGCCTGACAAGACAGTCAATTTGACTGAATCATCCCTTAAGGATCTGATATAAAGCAGGACGGCCAGCAGGCCGAAAAAATCCATAAAGATATCCGTCAGCGCCGCCGATAGGAATACCAAACTGAAGGGCGCAAGTCCATAAACCGCTGTAGCCAAAAGCGTGCCATCACCGAAGCCGATTTCACGAAAAACGAAGTAGGCAACCAGCACACTCAGCGATCCCAAGATGATTGACACAAGCCTTGCACCAAAGATACTCGAGTTCAGACCATAGCTCAAGCTCATGATAAGGAAGCCCAGAGGCGGGTGGGCAGATTCCCGTCCGGCAATCTGCAAGTATTTCCCGAGAAAATTGCCCACATTGGAAAGAGGATACGTGCTCAGTATTCTCATGATCACATATTCATCGGGAAATATGCTAGTGACCTGCGCAAACCAAAGTCTAAGCACGACCGTTGCAGACATCAATAGGACAAGGCCAAGGGACTCTGTGATCCGAATAGGAGTTCTACGCCGGCGAACAAGTTGCGATGCAAGAGTGAGTAGCAAAGCGAAGAGCGGCGAGGCAAGTACGAGTGTGTAGATAAACGGAGAAAATGTGAAGCCCAAGTACACTCCGACATTAATCACCGATAGGCTCATAAACAGAAGGGCGAGAGTGAAAAATACAGCTCCTGCGATGATTTTGACTTTGACATTGACGATCGCATGTGCTGCATCTTCTATGCGTCTGTTCAAGCTAAGTCATCTCCTCAACGGGCGCGTCAGGACCCTAAGGCGAAATGAGTGAAGAGAATGCACAACTTCGGGCGAAGACGTTGAACGAATGATGCCCGAAGGTCCTGCACCGCACTTCAGATGCCGATAAAGTAATTCCGTAAATGCAGGAATGCGAAGCCCCAGATTCTATCAACTTCTTAGCCCCAAGGGGACCGAAGTTTGTCGCACATCCAGTCCACAGACTCTGCATGAGTTTCCCCGACACAGCCTTAAAAGGCTGGTCGTGATGTCGTTCCCTAAGGGTGGAAAGGAGCTGTTTTCCTACGACAAAGAATTCTCTCATAAAACCAGGGAGTACAGCAAGCGCAAAGTGTTAACCAGTTTCGCTAAGAACCTAGACGGGCATTTGGCAATCTGATCCAGCATCTAAAGCAACTTATTGCCTCCCTTCGAGAAAACTCGTGATGGTTGGAATTGGACCCCGGCTCTGTGGACCCCTCGGTGACAATCGACGCGCTAAGCAGTAACAGGTTCGGAAAAAGTGTACGCGGGCTGATTACAAGACTTCCAATCTATAGTACCTTGGCGTGGCTACGCGCTATCAGGCCTGCAATTATGCTTGACATCGGATGCGGCAAGGGCGAGTCCATTCCGGGCTTCGCTTCGCTTCGTTCTGCCGGCCAAATGCGTGATCTGCAAGTTGTAGGTCTGGACATCTTTGCGCCGTATTTGAGAGACGCACGAGATAGAGGTGTCATTGATGACGCCGTATTGGGCGATGCGAGAAAGCTGCCATTTCGAATAAGGTCGTTCGATGTCTCGGTAGCAGTCGAGGTAATTGAGCATTTGACGAAGGAGGATGGTGAAAAAGTTCTTGATGACTTGGAGCGTGTCTCCAGACGCGCGATTATTGTTACGACTCCGAACGGTTACGTGTCGCAAGATGGATACGATTGGGAGGGTCGTCAGAATCCCTACCAAGCTCATCTCTCGGGCTGGAGCTCGAAGGATTTGACCAAGAGATCCTACAAGGTACATGGGCTAAGCGGACTGAAAATATTCAGGAAAGATCACGGGAGGATACGCGTCCCCGGCTTCCTAGGTTTCTTCTTCTTTGCTTTGGCGTATCTTTCCCAATCTATCGTTTTTTTTGTTCCCAGATTGGCTTTCCGATTTGTTGCTATAAAGCTACTCTCAAGCGAGCGGAAAGCTTGAACGTGCTGTTCTTTGGAAACATTGCCATGCGTTCTCGTAGAGGAGCGATTAGTCCCTCCACCATAGTCAGATGCCTGAACATCGCGAAAGAGCTGAAGAAGTACGACTTCAATGCCCAGGTCATGTATGCCTCATTGAGTGATCTCAGAACCAACATCAGTGCTATCAAGCGCAGTGATATTGTGATATTTCACAGGATTCAAAATCCCTTCCTTAATATGCCTATGGCCCCAACCGAACCAGTACTAGTTGGCGAATGCAAAGCCCTGGACGTACCGATCGTTTTCGATATAGATGATAGCATCTTTCTCCAATATCCGATTCTGACAGAACTGCTTATGGCCGAAGCCGACTTAGTTACCGCGGGCAGTCATTTTCTCTGTGAGTTCGCGCGTCGTTGGAACGACAGCGTCTGCATAGTTCCCTCGGCCGTTGACACGGAACTGTTTCGACCATTGCCGAGACGCAAAAGCGATTCGAGAATTACGCTTGGTTGGCACGGTTCAGCCGCTGTGCAGTTTGGATACCTAAAATACCTAAGGAAGCCGCTTGAGCGGCTCGCGAGGAAATATGACATAACCTTCAAGCTTTTGGGAACGCTCGGATCCAAAAAGATTCAGAGCTATTTCACAAGTGTCCCGGGATTGCGGACCGATTTCGGGCCAAACACATGGGTTCCCTATCATGAACTTCCGTATCTTCTAGCGGATGTGGACATTGGGCTTTCGCCCTTACCTATGTCCGTTTGGACTGTGGGTAAGTGCGCAATGAAGGCTCTAGAGTATATGGCGATGGAAATCCCCGTTGTCGCGAGCGCAGTAGGTGAACACAACTACATAATACACGATGGACGGACGGGTCTGATTGCGCACAGCAGCACAGAATGGGTTGAAAAGATCGAAATGCTAGTCCGAGACTCTTCCCTTCGGCGGAGCCTAGGTCACAGAGGCAGGCAAGTGGTCGAAGAGTCCTTTTCGCTAGAGGCAGTGGGCGAAAGAGTTAAGAACATTCTACTGAGGTTCTTACGCCACGTCTAGGCTGGAACATGATTGGCGCTAAAGTATATCCCTCCGCGGATCATCGATATTTCAACGCAGGTAGGACAGGTAAACGCCTTCAGGGTTCCAGGATTTACGAATCCTGGCACGTCGTGGATTAACCTCCCGATCAATAATGGACCTAATTTCAGAATCAATGGCCAAGGTCACCTTCTTGGCCTTTTGCTCCGAGCAGAAGGAACGAGCGACGCGCAATATTGCATTGCGGGTATCCAGCGCGACGGAGTTCCTTCAAACTACTATGATTGGCCCAGCGGAGCGATGTCACCTTGGTGGTTAAACGTGGTCATTGGTGAGCGCAAAGCGACCGGATCAAACTTCCCGTATCAGTTGCTCAAGTTCGACACAGCCAACAACAGATACGTAGTGTGGGCGGATTTTCCCTATCCCGGATGGCCCTTTCGAAAGAGTCTCAAATTGGGAGCGAGACTTCTGCAGGGAGGGACTTCAGGGACCCTATTCGTATGGGTAGCGGCCTTCGTTGGCAGTGATAGAGACCTTCAGCAGTCTCCATGATGGACAGCGAGTGGTTACACTTGGAAACCGATATGGATAAAGCGGATAGATCAGATGTGGTGAGTCGAGTAATGTCTAGCAAGCGACGAGTTCTCAAACTCTTCGGTCTCGCTTCCCTTGCTGTTCTCGCTTCATTGGGCTTGGGACAAGAGTCTGTCGTGAAGGCATCATCCCAACCGGATGTCGTGACCAATACAACTAACACCTTCTCAACCACCACGACTCCACTTCCAGGAGCTGGAACAGCCACTCTTCCGCCTTTGAATTGCCAATCGGCTGACGAGGTGGGAGCCAGCGTTTATACAGATATGCCCGGAACGCTGTACGTGGAGACAAGTCAGGATAGCACAAACTGGCGTGTTAGCGATTCTGTCCCGGTTGTTGCTAATGCCCCCGTTAACCGAATCTACGCTGTAACCACTCCATACATGCGACTACGGTATGTCAATGGAAGCGTGAGCCAAACTGTCTTCGAATTGAGCGCTGTACTGCGGTGACTTGATTTGGCAGTGAAAGTGCGTGGGCAAAGGTGGCAGGATGTCGTCGACGAGCTTTTCCAGGTCGACTGCTTCAGAATCCAGAGATTCGACAACCCTACTACCAATTGGATCGACCTACCCGTGGATTCAGGCACATTCTTCAACACGCTTGGTGAAGGCTACCTGACTGGCCTGCTACTGAGAGCTGAAGGAATTCCTGATGCTATGTACTGCGTCGCTGGATATCGTGTTGACGGCAGGCCCAGCGTGGGTTATTACGAATGGCCGAGCGGAGGGATGACTCCATCATGGCTTAACGATGTTGAAGGTCAGTCGAACGCCTTGGGATCGCACACTCCTTACAAACTCATCAAATGCGACCTAACAAACAACCAGTTTGTCGTCTGGGCTGATTTCCCGTACCCAGGTATCTCATATTCGCAATCCTTTCAAATCGGCGCTAGGCTAACTCAGCGAACTAGTAGCGGTGGCAATCTATTTGTGTGGGTTGCCGCGTACTATGTTACTCGTCGATCGAGGCAGCATTTCGCTTAGTAGGTAGTTGACTAGGACTATGAGACTGGACAATTGGCTGGAAACGGCTAAGAAGACCGATCGTTTCGTCGCAATCATGCAAGAGAACATCACAACATTGGGGAACGATGCAGTAATAACCTACGTATATTGGCTCGCCTCGGCCAAACCCGGCAAGGTCAAGAGAGTCAGGACCACGGTCCTCGTCCGAAACCTCGGCAGACCGAATGAAGACGTCTTCGAGGAAGAGCTGTGATGCGAGGCCGGAAAATAGTAGAAGGTCCCAAAGCTGCTTCTCTGACCGGCCATTTCCACACATTCGTTTGCTGCTTTCCTCGCGAAAACTGAGTTTTCTCACATTCTTTGTCAACGTGACGTAACGATCAGAAGAAACTGGTTGCGATTCTGCCAGACAGGTAATGCGGTCAGAGAACCAGTTTGTTCAAGATTATTCAATTCTGAAAATCCGAAAGATTCTAGAGAGGGATTATTCAGAGTACGATGCATGGGATTGAAAGAGACAGCAGTGTCTCATCTACAAAGCCTGAAGTTTCGTCTGCAGGACTTGGATTCACTCGCGAAACGTTGGACATTGGCGTCTTTTCGAACCAATCTGTGGCAACAAACCAACTGGTTAGGAACTCCTGTGCTCCAACTGCCTACCGATCTCATTGTCCTGCAAAAATTGATTTTCAAGACTAGACCGAAGTTCATTATTGAAACTGGTACAGCTGACGGCGGCTCGGATTTTCTACGCAAGCATTTTCGAACTCATTGGAGATGGAGCTGTTATCTCAATTGATATTGACCAAAGCCGGGCTGAAAAGACGCTGCGCGACCATCCGCTTTCTTCGCGCGTGACGCTGATTAAGGGAGATTCCGGAACTCCGGTTATTGGAACAGAATCGAAGGTGCATGTCTTTCTTGAATCAGATCATAGTTCTGATCACGTCTTGCGCGAGCTGGAGAATCTCAGTGGTTTCGTGACGCCGGAGCACTACGTTGTGGTTTTTGACACGATCCTTGCTGAAGCACAGGAATGGAGAGAGCGTAATCCGCTAGTCGCAATACAGAGATTCCTTGCCAACAACCCAGATTTTGTTACGGATCGCAGTTGGGAAAAATACAGAGTAACTTCCTCAGGAACGAATTCCTTAGACGAGTGAAGCTGTGACATATGGATGTTTTCAGCGGATGTGCACCCCATGAGACTTAGTGCGGTTATTATAGACCGTAATGTAAGTCGGGTCCACGGTCAAGCAATCATTCGGCATCAAACAAGTTAACTACTCGAACAAAGGAATGATCCTAGCCAATGTCATTGATTACTAAGTGATCTTCGAGGCACACTGAGTAATGCGTCGATTAATCAAAGAGTTCACGCGAATTTGCGCTGAACCCCTGCCTATTCTTGAACCAATCTACGAGTTTGGTTCTCTTCAAGTTCCGGGGCAGGAGAGTTTTGCAGATCTCCGTCCGTATTTTCCTGGCAAGATGTATGTCGGTGCGGATATGCGACAGGGCCCAGGAGTGGACATAATGCTCAATCTACACAAGATCGATTTACCAGCGGCATCAGTCGGGACTGTGCTCGTTCTCGATACGCTTGAGCACGTTGAGTTTCCAAGGAAAGCAATAAACGAAATCCACAGGATTTTGCGACCAGATGGGACAGTCATCCTGAGTTCTGTTATGAATTTTCCTGTGCATGACTACCCGCACGACTACTGGCGCTTCACTCCGGAAGCCTTCAAGAGCATCCTAAGACCTTTTGCATTGTCATTTGTTGATTTCGCCGGAGAGAAGGATTTTCCTCATACTGTTGTGGGCGTAGGATTCAAGGGAGCGATATCCGATAATTGTCAGGCGGAATTCTTGAGAAGATTGAATAGTTGGAAAAGACGATGGAGCTTTCCTACACTAGTGGACTCTGTACCTCCCGTACTTGTTCGCATTTACAGAGCGATTCGCTAACCTTAGATGCGAATGAAAATCCCTGTTGAAAGGCCCGTTGCGGCATTGGCACCAAATCACGCTCGCCAATCCAAGATGAAGGAATGAATCTTAAGATTCGTGCGAGACGAACAAGGCTATGTAATTGGCGAATATATGGCCCCTGCCGATGAGCTTTGAAGGAAGTAGGTAACGCGCGAACCATATCAGTGGCGCAGCAGACGATTTCAATATAACGGAGAGATTTCACGTTCTAGTCATGTGCAACATACTAAGGACCCAGTCATGCGCCGGGAACATGCAGCCTAAAATCTCGGTGTACTCCTTATTATGTCCCGATTAAGCACATTAGTCTTCGTTGGTGCCTCATCTGTAATTGTGTTTGAAGATAGTTACGTCTTACTCTCTGCTTAGTTTTTCACGTATGCCAGCAATCTCGACAGCCAATTGGTTGAGTTTCGATTCATAAGCAATCTTTGTTTCAACCTCGGTCATTGCAGACCTTGTCTGCTCTAAATGCGCTTGCAACTCGGAAAGCCGCGCAAGGATCCATGCAAGTCCCGAAGTCAAGGCGAATGTGACGATACCGTACAGCACGATCACGAATGTAAGATCTACTTCGTAGCTTTTGGGATTCGGTACCACATCAAGCATCCTTAGCATGACGTATCTAGCATAGACCACGGTGGCAATGATCGCGAGAAACAAGGCGCTTAGCGGAGCAGTATAGCTCCTCAAGTTTACCATTCTCCCGAGTTGACTAGAAGCCACACTCTGAAATAATGATTTTGTTTGAAAAAGAGATATAGTCTATCACATATTACACCGGCGAGAAAGCTCCTTCTCATTGTGTCAAGTTTTCAAAGGTGGAGCTTGCTTCGCTCGTCAAGAACGAAATGGTAGCCTCTTGGCGTCCTGTTCCGGTGCCCGAGTATTTCACACTCGGGAGCGATCAGGCTGTCTGTTATTCGTTCAGTGGCGCTAATTCTGCATCCGTCCATGATGATGCTATTCTCAATTTCACATGACGATAATCGGCATCGGTTTCCAATGCTTGTGTAGGGTCCCACGTATGTCCCTGCTTCAATAATGGTCTCCTTTCCTATGTGCGCAGGTCCCCTGACGGTCGCCCCTTTTTGAACTGACGCCCCTGCCTCGATCCTGACTCTTCCTTGAATTGACGTGCCTTCCTCGACGTGCCCTTGAATGTAAGAACTTGTCATCTTCTCATCAAGGATCAGCCTGTTGCCTGTCACGCATTGCATCGTATGATTCCAATAATGACAAGAGTGGGTGGAATTGAGCAACGTATCGAAGAATAGCACGGTCACATGTCAGGCCTTGACACTATCTTCCCTCTGTTAATGTAGCCACTATCTCTAGAGCCACTTCACTTCCAGATCAGGAGAGATAATGCGGGTCAGAGTAAGGTCTCGAAAAACAGAAAGTGCTGGTCAAATGCAACCAGATTTGAGACAATAAAAGCTAAAGTAATCCGGAACCCTGTTCGTGCCAATTGATTTGTTGCCAGAAGGGGAGAATATCAGGAGAAGAAGAACTCAGGCAAGAAGGAATTCCACGGTGTGGTTAACGACGTTTCTCCTCGCCGCCCTTCTGAGCAGTGTTTGTCCTGCAGGAGTTGCTCAAGCTGCAACATATAATACGGGTTTGCCATCCCGGCCTCGTCTTTTGATGCATAGCGGTATCAACATCCAATATCTGGTCAACACAAGCGAATTCTGGGGTCGCATGGGCGTGTCTGGCTTCCTTCTAGGGTACATTTTCTTCGACTGGCAAGCCAGCCCCTTCGATCCGTACGGTGGCCCTTCGATTCCCAATCCCCTTAATGGAACAAGCCAGCCAGATCCTGTTACTGTAGATTATCTCCTTGCATCGAATCAGGCAACATCTGGGTCGGGAATTACAGACAACGGAATTCACGTTAGGACCTTCTCTCGTGTGCGCCTGTTTGAAGAGAACAAGTGGGCTACTATTGTGGAGAACTTCCGGCAAGCAGCGCTATTTGCAAAATCAAGTGGGACCTCCATAATCAGCATAGACGTAGAGCCGTTCTTTGCTCAACTTGGTAGCGACTACCGTGCGGGTATCTACTCATCATATGATGACAACTGGATAATGCAATCTCTCTTCGATAAGGGCAGGAGAATTATGGTAGCGTTAGTGACCACCTATCCTGACGTTCAAGTATTATTGATGCCTGACGGAGACTACCTCTACACATTCTTCGGCAGTCAGACTTCAGCCAGCAACTACAAGTTCTGGATTAGCTTCTGGGATGGGATGGCGAGCGTCGACAACCCGCAAGGGATCATTTTGGGGGATGAGGATATGTACCGTGTTGTTGATGGGCGAATTGATCTACCAGCACAAATACTTCAAAACATCAATAGCACGATATACTCACATACTCAGTACAAGCAATTTTGGCTAACGAAAGCATCTATCGCTCCAGGAATTTGGCCTGTTGGGCGAACATTCACCGACAAAACCTCAAGGATGAGTGTGGGGTTCTTCGATTCTTTTATGAACTTGCTCGTCGGTACCCTTTCCCCACAATATAGTATCAAATACATCTGGATATATGGTGACGGCGCCGCCTGGTGGCAACTATCCGACCCAACACAATATGGTAAGCCCCTCTGGAACCCTCAAAGCCAGAGCGCTCCAACAGATCCGAGCCTGCCGCAGTATGAACAAATCATCGCCAAATACTTCGCCAAACCATTGACGACGCCAACCACAACCACTCTCTACACCATACCAATATTAAATTCCAGCCGCTCCACCTCCACTGTGTCGGCAAGTCAGACCTCGACTGGAATAATAAGCTGGACGTCCACCCCGACACAATCAACCACAACGATGACAAGCTCTGCGACTACAACAGCGAATCCCGAAGTCTCGGGTTTTCCCTTAGAATCGATAATTGGCGGCATTGTGATCGCACTCGTAGTACTCGGTGCAGTTCGGCGTCACCGGGGCCGCGGCAACTCTATGGGTCGTGTTAGTGTATGACCGGTGCAAGGATGGTTACCATCAGACCTGGGGCGAACTACTGCATCCACACCGATGTGTACTATGCCCGCAAGCAAGTAGGAGCTGGAGCGCGGCAACACCCGTTGACACACTTGCCACGCACGTATTCTTCCCCACGATCGACATCGACGACGCAAAGGACAAAGTTATCATAGGATTCTATTCAATGACACGTGACCCTACCTGGAATCACCGCTATGACCTGCAATATCCAATATCGAGTGGACTGACGCTTCGGCTCGTGTTCACTGTCAACACGTATGCGACCAGCACGCTGAGCACTGGTACGGCGGAGACTTTCGGAGACTACTTCCAGCTCGTCATCGTTTCCAGCAGGATCTACATAGGCTTCAATGAAAACTACGAAGAAATGGGAGAGACCATCGAGCAAACCATCACATTGGACCAGAAGCTTCGTACCACAGCGCTAACGCAAGCCACTTTCCGATTGATCGGTGTCTTCGGAGGTCAAGCAACGAAGGGCGCTCAGGGCCGCGCATACCTGAGCCTGCTGTGCCAGTGCTCAAGACAGACCGTTTGCGATTTACCATCACAGGAGAATGAGTAATGACCGGAGCGCCAATGCTTTGGAGAAACCCGACGTCATGGCTCTTTCCTAATATGAAAAACGAAGTGAAAAGTGAAAGTAGAAGGCATAAATGAAGGGAGCGTTGATGCAGTCCTCAGACTCTGTGAAGGGGTAAGATGAAAGAAGAACCTGGTGAGGTTCTGGAGAAAGATGTGGCTGGAGAATACAATACCTTCCGAATCTATATTTTCATGCTTCGGGTTCGAAGAGCCTCCGTCAGGGATATTGCAAGAGGTCTGGGCTTTTCCAGTCCATGGCTTGCGAAGCACCATCTCGAAAAGCTTGCTGGATTCGGCCTCCTCACGAAGAATGCGGTTGGGGACTATGAGGTGGTACCGAAGCGGTTCGGTGCGCTAAGGCTCTTCGTCTTAATGGGAAAGTGGATTATTCCTCACACCTTCTTCGTGGCCCTCATCTTTCTCGTTATGACGCTCAGCTTTCTGCCTCACGTCCTAGATGATCCATTGTTTGCTTTCGCGTTCGTCGCTTCGGTTATCGGGTTGGTCTTGACCTCGTACCTAACACTTCGAATGTACAGACTTCTTCCTTCTTAGCTTGTTCCCGCAAGTTCTTGCAGGAGCTGCGCAAGAAAATGGATAATATTCTGGGACCATCTTTTGTGTTGCTAGGGTGAGCAATAGT
>Ga0315280_10006197_pt1 | contig 16625 bp, 12 predicted proteins | sample YL17G06_40_MG_FD_203697 | JGI IMG/M metagenome (GOLD analysis project Ga0315280, IMG submission 203697) | Sediment microbial communities from Yellowstone Lake, YNP, Wyoming, USA - YL17G06_40 | ecosystem: Environmental > Aquatic > Freshwater > Lake > Sediment | place: USA: Wyoming | collected...
TACTAAAAAAGCCTGGCTTAATTTAGAGGGCCAATTATTTGACAGCGAAGCAGTTGCATTCAGTCTAAATTTTAGCTTTTAAGTAAATGAATAAAATAGAAAATTCGTTATTGGGTTACTTGCGTTTTTGCGTTATAGCGTTAAAACGCAATAACGCTATAACCCTATAACGCAATAACATTAAAAGAATGCCTATATACGAATACGATTGCCTTAATTGTAATCTAAAATTTGATTATTTAGTCCGCAGTAGCAATGATTCGGTTGTTTGCCCTCGTTGCAATAGCAAGGATTTAAGGCGGCTTGTTTCCAATTTTGCCTTCAGTTCCAAAGATAAACAGGGTAATATTACGAGCTCCTCTTCTGGCTGCGGTAGCTGCGCCAGTCACAGTTGTTCAACCTGTTCAAGATAACAATGGTAAATAAAAAACGTCTCATAAAACTTACCCAAAAATTAATTCAGATAAATTCAGAAAATCCGCCTGGCGATGAATCTAAGATTGCTGCCTTTGTGAAAAATTATCTTGATAAACTAGGATTAAAAACCAAGATTTATGAATTTAAAAAGAAACGCTCCAATGCGGTGGCACTTTTGGAAGGCAGGGACAAAAAACACTCCCTATTAATCACGCCCCATTTAGATACTGTACCTGCGGGTGAAAGTTGGCATTTTAATCCTTTCCGGGGCCAGATACGCAGCGGAAAGATATACGGTTTAGGTGCCACTGACTGCAAAGGAAACTTGGCGTGTAGCTTAGAGGCAATAAATAGCATTGTTGAGGATGGTATGGTTTTGGATTGTAATTTAATTTTTGCCGCCACTGCAGATGAGGAGAGTGGTTCTGATTTGGGCCTTGCCCCTTTATTAGAGAAAGGTATATTAAATCCGGATGAAGCAGTAGTTTTAGATTCTGATGATTTCGATATTATTATTACCCAGAAAGGGCTCATCCATCTTAAGGTCAAGATACAGGGTAAAAAAGCGCACGGTGCTTATCCCTGGCGAGGTATAAATGCTATAGATATTGCCATAGATATACTTAAAGAATTAAAAGCCCATAAATTCATTTATACAAAGAATAAGTATCTTAAGCCACCCACGCTGAACATAGGGACGATAAAAGGCGGAGATAAAGTGAATGTAGTTGCTGATTGGTGTGAATTTGAATTGGATGTTAGGTTTTTACCGGGCATGCCGGCAGTAGCTATTTTGAAATATATACGGGGCATTATCCGCAAATACGCCAAGAAATTTAAGATAGAGGTAGAAGGAATACAAAAACCTTACTGGATAAATAAAAACCAGCCATTAGTGAAATATTTAAAGATGGCAGCGAAGAAATTGAAAGTTAAGTCTACCATAAAAGGTTCCGAAGGCGCAACCACCATAACTTTCTTTCAGGAAAAAGATATACCTGCGATTGCAACGGGTTTCGGATGCCGAGGTTGTGCCCATATAGCGGATGAATATGTAAAGATTAATAATTTATATAAAGGTGCAATAGTATTGGAAGAGTTTATAAAAAAATACCGGTTTTTTGTCTAAAAGGGAGTGATATATGGAAGGTGTAAAATTTTCTAAAAGACCCAGATTAAAAAATCCTTATCTTGTTTGTGCCTGGCCGGGTATGGGTGAAGTTGCATTTAAGGCAACAATGTATTTGATCGGCCAACTAAAAGCTGAGGAGTTTGCAGAAATTCCTCCCGAAGATTTTTTCTATTCTACGGGAAGCATTGTCCAGGAAGGTATACTGAATGTCCCGGGATTTCCTTATGGCAAATTTTATTATTGGAAGAACAAAGCCGGCGAGAATGATTTGATTATATTTATAAGCAATGCCCAGCCGGATTTAGCAAAGGCGGATGACTATAGCAAGAGAATTATTTATGTTGCCAGGGGCTTTAAGGTAAAAACGATTATAAGTTTTGCAGCTATGCCGCAGGCCATAGACCATACACAACAGTCTAAGGTTTGGTTTACTGCTACTTCAAAAGAAATAATCAATATTTTAATGAAACATAATTTCGAGCTTTTGTCCGAAGGCCAAATTAGTGGTATGAATGGTTTATTCTTAGGTATAGCTAAGAAAGAAGGATTTGATGGGTTTTGTCTTCTTGGCGAAATACCCCTTTATACTATTCAAATTGAAAACCCAAAGGCGTCATACGCGGTCTTGGATGCATTAGCCAGGATATTAAAAATACAAATAAATTTTAACGCCCTTATAGATGAAACACATGGCATGGAAGGTGAAATTAACAAGCTGTTGGATTATCTTAAATTAGGCGCTCCTCCTGGCCCGATTGGAGAAGAGGATATAGAAAGGATAAAAAAGTCCTTAACCCAACTTACCAAACTGCCGCTCTCCGTAAAAGAAAATATCGAAAGGCTCTTTACACAAGCGAAGGCCGATATTTCCAAGGCTAAGGAGCTAAAAGCCGAACTAGATAAATGGAGCGTATATAAAGAATACGAAGACAGATTTTTAGATTTATTCAAAAAGAAAAAAGAAGAAAATAATTGATGGGTAACCGCAACATAAAAGCCGTCATATTCGATTTAGGCAATGTCTTGATTGATTTTGACCATAGGATAGCAGCAAAAAGGATAGCTAAATTTACTGACAAAACTCCGCAGGAGATATTTAATCTTTTCTTTGATTCTGAACTGACCGCTCTTTTCGAAGAAGGCAAAATCACCGCGCTTAATTTTTTTTCCGAGGTTAAAAAGATACTAAATTCAAAGTTAGATTATACTCAGTTTCTGCCTATCTGGAATGAGATATTCTTTTTGAGCGAAAAGAACCAGGCGGTATACAACTTAGCTAAAATCTTAAAGAATCATTATAGAATAGCGCTTCTCTCCAATATAAATATTTTGCATTTCGATTATTTAAAGAAAAATTTTTCTGTCTTCGATGCCTTCCACAATATAATTACTTCTTTTGAATCCGGAATCAGAAAACCCGACCCTTTAATTTACAAGAAGACGCTGGATTTGTTGGAGGCTGCACCCCAAGATACCTTTTATACTGACGACAGGGCTGAATTTATTGAAAAGGCCTACAACTTAGGTATCCGAAGTTTTGTTTTTAGGGATGCTGAGCAGCTGAAGAGAGACTTTTTAGGCAACGGCATAAGTATAAACTAATGCGAAAGTATAATATGTCTTTGGGAAAAATACTCCTTGGCCACGGAAGTGGTGGAAGATTAATGCATAGCCTTATCAAGGATTTACTATTAAAGAAGCTCAACAACCCTATATTAAAAGAACTTTCTGATAGTGCGTTAATAAATTATAAAGATAGAATCGCCTTTACTACCGATTCATTTGTAGTCAGCCCTCTGTTCTTTCCCGGAGGAGATATCGGAAAACTGGCAGTTTGCGGGACAGTAAATGATTTAGTAATGCAGGCGGCAAGGCCTGAGTATCTTTCTTTGGCACTTATCATAGAGGAGGGGTTTGATTACAATACGTTAGAGAAGATTATAGATTCTATTTCTATAAATGCCAGGAAGGCCGGTGTATATTTTGTTACGGGAGATATCAAGGTAGTTGAGAAAGGTGCCTGCGATAAGATATTTATTAACACCTCTGGTATTGGCAGAATCATAGATAACAAAAAACTATCCATAAAAAATATAGAGCCAAATGATTTAGTTATTATTACCGGCCAGATTGCGCAGCATGGTTTAGCTGTGTTAGCTAAAAGAAAAGAATTGGATTTGGGGTTTAATATAAAAAGTGACTGCGCGGCTTTAGGCGATTTAATTATCCCCATACTGAAAAAGACAGAGGCTATAAAATTTATGCGCGATCCTACGCGTGGCGGAGTGGCTACAACCTTAAATGAAATTGCCCAAAACTCGGGTTTAGGTGTGATTATCGATGAGAAAAATATCCCTGTATCTACAAAAGTAAAGGCGGCATGCGAATTATTGGGCATAGATCCATTGTATATTGCTAATGAGGGAAGAGCGATATTGGTGGTTAAGAAAGACAGTGCGAAAAAGGTATTAAATTTATTAAGAAAACACCCCTTGGGCCAAAATGCGCAGATTATCGGCACAGTGGTAAACGAACCCAAAGGTCGCGTAATAATAAATACCATTCTTGGCACACAACGCATTGTGGATATGCTCACGAGCGAGCCCCTGCCACGTATTTGTTGATGGTTATTTTGCTGCGGGATTTATTCGCGTGCTGAATTTTTTTGCCGTCTCCTACGGTTTACTCCTCATTTCCGTCAGTAGACTTACGCAAGGCAGGCGTGCTGAAGCAGAGTCGTAAATTCCGCCTACGCTCTTAAAATAACCTAGGCGGATCCGCCGTAGCACCTAAGTGAGGAGGCGGACCTTTTACAGACTCCTGCCGAACAATTTCTAACTTAGCGGGAGTTCCCCGCCTGTAAAGGCGGGGGAATCTATTTGTGCTGCTCACAAATCCCTACGCAAAATGCTTATAAATAGAAATGAAAACCAATAGATATCAAAGGAGATCCTATCGGGATTGGGTGAAGAATAAAGATTTATATCAGGTAAGAGTTATGGTAAAAGAGACAGATTTACAGGTTCTTACTGATAAGCCTGTGGATGAGGTTTTTATTAAAGAGAGGATTAATTCGTATCGTCGCAATATTGAAGACTATATAGACAAAGACAGAAGATTTTTAACTGCACTGAAACCCTTGACAGTAGAGCTTAATGCGGCACCTATTGTGAGAAAAATGGCTAAGGCAGCAAGGTACGCCAATGTCGGACCAATGGCAGCGGTTGCAGGCGCTGTTGCCGAATTTTTAGGCAGGGATTTATTAAGAAAAGGTTACAAAGATGTAGTTATTGAGAATGGCGGAGATATATTTTTGGTCGCGCGTAAGGCTTGTAAAGTAGGTATTTATGGGGGTAATTCAAAATTATTTAAAGGACTGAGTTTGAAAATAAAAGCCGAAGACACGCCTATGGGTATCTGTACATCTTCCGGCACCATAGGCCATTCTTTAAGTTTCGGTTTAGCTGATTCCGTAACAATTTTATCCAAAAGTGCATCTTTAGCAGACGCAGTAGCTACAGCTACGGCAAACCGGGTGCGATCAAAAAGTGACTTGCAGAAGTCTGTGGATTTCGTTAAGTCTATAAAAGGGATATTAGGCGTTATTATTATAATAAAAAGCCACCTTATCAGTTGGGGTAAAGTTGAGTTTGCAAAATGAATCATTTATCTGCAGTTTTTAATCCCCTAATTAAGAATTGAATTTTTCTCTTAAGAAGATTATAATATAACTTATTCAGATGCAAAGAATTAATCTTCTCTATGTGATTACTAAATTAGAATTAGGAGGCGCCCAAAAACAATTATTAACCCTAATCAGGCATTTAGATAAAAAGAGATTCCACTTATTCTTGTTTACTGCTAAAGATGGATTATTGCTCCCCGAAGCCTTATCCATAAATGGGCTAACAATAAAGAAATCAATATGTTTAGAGCGTCCGATAAACCCCTTAAAAGACCTTTTAGCTTTAATTGAAATTCATCGCTTTATTAAAAAAAATAATATTGAAATTGTCCATACCCATAGTTCAAAAGCAGGAATCCTAGGCCGTTTGGCAGCACGATTAGCCAAAGTGAAGATTATCATTCACGCTGTTCATGGTTGGAGTTTCAATGATTATCAACCAAGAGTAGAACGGTTGTTTTTTATATGGCTGGAAAGGTTGAGCGCACGGTTTAGCGATAAACTCATTGTTGCTTCAAATTATGATAGACAAAAGGGCTTAGATAATCATATCGGCAGGGAGAATAAATATACCCTTATCCATTACGGTATCGACTATACAGAATTTAATATAAGAGAGCAAAACATAAGAAAAGAGTTAAGAATAGATGCTAACGATTTGGTAGTAGGAATGGTTTCCTGCTTTAAACCTCAAAAATCCCCCCAAGATTTTATAAAACTTGCCTTTTTAGTTAGCAAAGCTTTACCGAATGTAAAATTCCTCTTAGTTGGTGATGGTATCTTGCACGGAAAAATAGAAAAATTGATCCATAAATTTAATTTGCAAAAGCAGGTTATTCTAACTGGTTGGCGCAGGGACATCCCTCGAATATTATCAGCAATAGATATATTTGTGCTTACTTCTTTGTGGGAAGGCTTACCTATAGCTGTATTAGAAGCCATGGCTTCTAATAAACCTGTAATCTCTACCGATACTGGAGGGGTAAGAGAGGTAATTACGGAAGGTAAGTCAGGATTTCTAGTTCTGCCTGGCGATATGCTCAAGATGTCAGAAAGATTAGCTGTTTTATTAAAGGATAAAAACCTGAGAGCAGAAATGGGACAAAATGCAAGAGACAGTTTGGATTTTAATTTCGCTCTTACGAATATGATAAGGGAGAGCAAAAATTTATATGAAGATATAATGAGAAGAAAAGGAGTTGTATATGCTAATTAATTATCTTCTTATAGTCCTTAGTGGCTTTTCAGCAGGAATGATTTTTGTATTGCTATTTAGAAAACTTGCTTTGCGATATAGGGTATTATCCCCTCAGGGAACACCCCTTATCGGCGGTATAGCTATAGGTTTGTCTTTTGTTCTTACCTGTTTAATAGGTTTTTCACTTTTAGGAAGCTTATTGAGAGAGGTAAGAGGTATAATTATTGCTTCATTTATAATGCTAGTCTTTGGGATAATTGATGATTGGAGGGAATTATCTATTCTGGCTAAATTTTTGGTGCAGATTATCGCTACATCCTTATTGATTCTCTTTGGCATAAGAACGCAGATTGTCCAAATTGGAAATCTAGCGAATATAATTATAACTTTTATTTGGGTACTGGGAATCAGCAATGCGTTTAATCATTTAGACGTAATTGATGGATTAGCCGCGGGTAGCGCAATTATTGTAAGCTTGGCCCTTTTTACGATTTCTATTTTAAATAGCCAACTTATAACGGCCATTTTATCTTTATCCTTAGCAGCAGCTGCTTTTGGTTTTCTAATCTATAATCTGCCTCCGGCAAAAATTTATATGGGTAATTCTGGCAGCCATTTTTTAGGTTTTGTCTTGGCAGGCATTGCTTTAATAATAAGTTACGCTCCCCTAGAAAGAAAGATCGCCCTGCTTAGCCCATTGTTTGTTTTTGGCCTCCCCATATTTGATACGGCACTCCTTATCTTGACACGCATAATTAACAAGAAGTTGCCTTTTAAAAAGAGCGAAGACCATCTGGCTTTAAGATTTTTGGCCTTAGGTTATTCCAAGAAAAAAACTTTATTAACGATGCTTATCTTATGTTTATTTTTCTCTTCCTGTGGGATATTAGTAAGCCAGGCATCAAATAAGTTCGGCATAATTATTGTTATCCTTGTTGTCTTAGTAAGTTTAGTTTTAGCTAAAAGAATGACCAAAATAAAAATTAATGGCTAAAAAGAGAATCTTTATTTTGGGCGCGGGGCTAGCGGGGCTAAGTGCAGCATGGCACCTGCAAAAAGATGGTCTAGGTTGCCAAATTTTTGAAAAGGAGTCCGAGGTTGGAGGTTTATGCCGTTCCAAAAATATTAATGGTTTTACCTTTGACTATGACGGCCATCTATTGCATTTTAAGCATAGCTATACGTTTAATCTGATTAAGAGTTTGCTCAAAAATAACTTGTTTGAGCATCAAAGGAATGCTTGGATTTATTCCCGTGCCTTCTTTAAATCAGTTGCTTGAAGGAACAATTGAAGAGAGCCAAAGGCAGTTTGGTTATAATGCTCGATTTTGGTATCCTAAAAGAGGGGGGATAAGCCAAATCTCTTACCTGAGATGCCTTATATAATCAAAGGATTTCCGCGGGAGATCCTTCTTTTATTTAAAAAATTAAGATGGAATTCTATTTTTAATATAAATTTAGGGAATAGACAGAAGAGATAACTCTAGATGCCATTGGATATATTTTCCTCAGAAAGATATGCGTTTCTTTCGCATAGGTTTTTTTCATAATTTTTCATCCTCTCTTATTTCCGTAGATAATAAAAGTGGGTTATATATTGAGGTCTCTTATTCTAAAGATAGGCCCATTGATAAAAGTAATATTGCCTTGCGTATCCGGGAAGACTTGAAAAAGGTAGGTTTGTTTATCTCAAAAGAAGATATTTGCGCTCAAGACATAAACGATATTAAATACGGCTATCCTATTTATGACGCTTATTATGGTCAAGTGAGGTCAGGGATTTTAAAATATCTTACACAGAAAAATATTCTATCTTGCGGTCGTTATGGCTCTTGGCGTTATTTTTCTATGGAAGACGTAATTCTCGACGGCAAAAGGGCGGCTGATTTTATTCTTAGAGATGCTTAAGGAAAGGATAAAAAAAATATATCTCTATCGCTATACCTTATGGGATATGGCGATGGTGCAACTTAAAGCAAAATACGCTGGTTCTAAACTTGGTATTTGGTGGGCAGTGATTATACCTTTAATATTGACAGCAAGTATTAATTTTGTCTTCAATGTGGTTTTTAAAATAGAAATTAAAAACTATACCCTTTTTGTACTCGCCGGGATTATACCCTGGTTCTTTTCTATGAATGCTTTGACAGAAGCAACGAATTCATTCATTATTAATTCTTCCATATTGAAACAAAGTGCATCCCCCCGCGAATTTATTCCCCTGTCATCTATTTTAGCCAATCTTCTAAATTTTTTAATTGGGCTCGTTTTTCTATTACCTTTATTTATTATTTTCAATTTTAGGGTAACCGGGCTTCTGCCGTTCTTGGTCTCGGTTATAATACTTAATTTCATCTTTATTATTGGTTTAGGAGTATTATTCTCATGTGTGAATGTTTTCTTCCGTGATCTTACTCACTTTATGTCTATTGGATTCATGGTTTGGTTTTGGATTACACCTGTATTTTATTCCTTAGATATGATACCCTTTCCTTTTCGCTGGGTCTGTCTGCTTAATCCTATGACCCACTATATTATTTTATATCAGGATGTTTTATTCCACGTAAAGGCTCCTTCTTTGATAGGTCTATTAGTAGTTTTTTTAATTTCCTTGATATCGATACTTGCGGGGTACTTCGTTTTTCTTAAAAAAGAACCCTTATTATTAAAAAGAATATGAGTGCAATAGAATTTAATAACGTCTGGGAGAAATACCGTATTAAATTCATAAAAGAAGGTAAAGTTTCTTGGGAAGAAGTTTGGGCTTTAGAGGATGTGAGTTTCAAAGTTGATGAAGGTGAAGTTTTGGGAGTAATTGGGGAAAACGGAGCGGGTAAGACTACCTTGTTAAAATTAATTGCAGGCATGCTTATGCCGGATAAAGGGAATGTTAATGTTCAAGGAAGAGTATCTACATTAATGGAATTAGGTGCGGGGTTCAATCCTGAATTTACCGGGAGAGAAAACATCCTTATAAATGCAAGAATATATGGGCTAGATGAAGAAAATCTACAACGGAGGATAGATAGAATTATAGAATTTGCAGGTTTAGATAGATTTATCGACGCACCTATAAAGTATTATTCTCAGGGCATGTACATGAGATTGGCATTTGCTTTGGCTATTTATGTTGAGCCAGACATACTTTTAATTGATGATATTTTGGCAGTGGGAGATGAAGAGGCACAACAGAAGTGTATTAAGAAGATATCTGAATTAAGGGGAGCCGGTAAAACTATTATTTTAGTTAGTCACGATATGAATATGGTAAGCAAGTTATGCAATCGGGTAATTCTATTAGAGAGAGGTAAGGTTATTAGAGAGGACTTGCCACAAAAGATTATTCAGCATTATTTGGAATCCGTAGGAGACAAAAAAGGCATTGCTGTTTTGGCAAAGGGTAAATTAAGAACCGTGTTTAATAACGGCAAGATAAATATTTCTTACGATGATAACCTTCTTACCAAAGGCATGGGAGGTTATCTATCTTTTTTTAACCCCTCTTCTAATACTTGGTTTCCTTCTTCCAATTTCTCCTGGCAGATAAAAAGTTTATCTTCCAATAAGATTATCGCCGAAGGGATAACTAGTGACGAGGTTCTCTCTCAAATCTGGACGCTTCAATTAGAAGATATCCAGTTAAAATGGCAGATAGAGATAAAAGAAGAAGTAGCAAAAGAAGCACATATAGATTTGTTTCTGATGCCGCAATATAAAGAGTGGTTAACTTTAAATAAAAATGGCGCCTTCCCCTCCTTCATTAATAAATTTAATTGGCAGGATTTAGGTTTAAATGATTCTCCAGAAGGCATATTAGGCGTGGTTGCGGATTCAACCTCTGAAGCAGGAAACTTCCCTTCTTTTATTTTAGAGAGAGAAGATAAGGATAGCCAAATAAAACTTTTCAATACAGGGTATGAACAGGAAGCGCGGATTATTCAAATATATTCTAGCAGTAAAAAATTTATTTCTCTAGATATTAGGATATTTCCTGAGAAAGATAAAATTGAAGATTATGTTATACACATCAGAAACCAATTTCTCCTCAAACAACAAGAGGAGCTGGTCAAGCTGCGTGCCTCTCGTACCATCTCCTCAGGCCATCTTCGTCTCTATGCTGATGTAGAAAATAAAGCAATAAGGCTCTACTACAGGGATAAGGAGATAACCCAAAGGGATGGATTACATACATCCTTTTTAATAAACAAAAGCTGGTATGACTTTACTTCTTCTGATTGGCAGATAACTAAAGAGAAAGATACGCTCTTGCTTAAATTCTTCTGGAAACTCTTTGATTTTACCCAGACCTGGAAACTTTTCCTTAAGGATGAGAGATTAATTTGGCAAATCGATTCTTTAGCTAATACAGCTTTAAATATTGATCTTATGAAATTTGGCTTATTTTTGCGAGCTGAATATAAAACCTTCTTCTGTGGTCATCAACAGGCTCATTTCTCTCAAGGGCTTACCTTTTGGCAGGATATCCCCTTAGATGCCCCTCAAGCCGGACTATTTGGCCTAAGAAAAAACAACGACCTTCCTGCAATTACCTTAAAAAATAAGCATAATCTTGATTGTATCATCCAGAATAGCGATTTAAGTTCTTCCTGTCGCATCCTGCAATTAGGGTTAAACAAAGATGCGTTCAAAGACAAAAGCTTTTCCCTTACCACTGAACTCAGTCTCTTAGAGGACGAAAGTTCTATTGATACCTATCTAAAAGGAGAGAAGGAAAAATTACTCTTAAAACAAAAAGCCGAGGAAGAAAAGCGCCGCCTCCAGCGTACCATCTCCTCAGGCCATCTTCGTCTCTATGCTGATGTAGAAAATAAAGCAATAAGGCTCTACTATAAGGACAAAGAAGTAACTAAAGGGAGAGGTTTATATAGTTTATTTTATACCTCTAAGAAATGGTTCAATTTAAATGATGCCCAATGGCAGATACAGAAGATCTCAGAAGAAGAATTAATTTTAATTTTGAATTACGAATTTCTATCCTTATCACAAATTTGGACTTTGACTTATGGAGATGAAGCTACCCTAAATATTAAGATTGAGATTGAAGTAAATAAGCAAATTTCTTTGGATAATTGGAATGCAAGATTGGAATTACAAAATAAATATGAAACTTGGTTAACTACATATGAAGGAGGTGATTTTTTAGTTAATAATCAATATATTAATAATATTGCTCCGATAAGATTAAAAGATAGTAAGGTCTCTAAAGTTATTTTGAAATCAGAGACCAATAATCATCCTCCTCAATTATTCTTTGAAGTTATCTCTCAAGTTAGTAGGTGGGTACTCGGTATTTATAAACGTAAGAAAGAAAATGAAGAACATGTCTGTCTTAATTTTGCCTTGATTATTCCTAAAAAAGAAACATTGCTTAGCCCCGGTAGATATACTTATTTTGAAGGAAATATTATTTTGGACAAAGATATTAAATTAGAAGAAACTACTTTGGCTGGGGGTCTTGAATTGAGTAAAGGGAATTTAAAACTTATTTTTGACCGAGGCAGAGGCAAGGTATTTTGGGGCGAGAAAGAGTTGACTTTAGGGTTAGGTATTTATACTTCAATACGTTCTTCGGGAATTTGGTATGATTCTTATCAGGCAACCTGGCAGATAAATGAAAAAAATGATAATAAAATTATTATTTTGGGAGATTGGCCATATATTCCCATTTCGCAAATCTGGCAAATTGAGCTAATTGATAAAAATTCAATCTTCTGGAAAATAGATACGGAGATTTATGAAGAACTGAATTTAGAAATAGAACAGACGAACCTCATGCTTTCTTCTGAATACAAATTTTGGGTAATCCCCGATATAAATAAGGGTGAATTTCTTAATGAATATACGCAGGATTATGACATCCTTCCTTTTAGATTCTGGTATGGTAAATCCAAGAGAATAGGAGTAATAGATGATAAACTTCCTTCTGTTTTATTTAATTGTAATTCAGTAGATGATTTTTTTAGAGCGATAGTGGAAAACACCGATTATCTTTATAAGGCGAGGCTACTTCAATATCAAAAGAGCAACGTTGCTAAATTATCGCCTAAAAAATATACCCACTTTGAGGGAGTAATAAAAATTGGGATTAAAGACTAATTATCAAAAGTTTAGAGGGCACCTAAAATCCGGCGGTTTATTTTATGCCGTTTGGCGGAGGATAAAATATTTTATCTTCTTAGTCAAGAAACAAAGAGATAAATTTAAATTGCCATCCGAGAATATGATTAGTAAAGGAAGGACAAAAATAATTTGTTCTAAATATGGAATAAATATATTTTGGGATGAAGTTGCAATCACTAAAGGCGTAGGTTTAAATGTTGGTATCAATACCTTGGGATTATGGACGGATTCTGCAAAGGCAGACTGGCAGATTTTGGAAAAAGGAAATAATCATCTAAAGCTCAAGGTGGTCTTTAAAGATTTATCTTTAAGCCAAACTTGGGATGTAGAAATCAAGGACGAACATGAAATATACTGGCAAATAGATATGGATGTAGAGGAGTGGCTACATACCGATGAATTTCGCATAGTGTGCCTGGTTAATCCGTGTTTTAAAAGTTGGATTAATAACTATCAACAGGGGGATTTCCCTCGTCGAGATAATCATTGGCAGAGTCTTTGTACAAGTGATATACCCACTTCCTTAGTGGGAGTAAGATTCCCTTTGAAAGATGAACCTTTACCATCATTTATCTTAGAGCCAAAACAAACTAATATGTTTTGTCTCGTCCAAAATCCTCCTTTAAATACTAATGCCCACATCATTGGCTTAAGGCATATTGTTCCAGAAGAAAGAAAAGATTATTCGCCTGGCAGTTATCATCTTTTTTCTGGCAAAATAAACTTATTTGAAGATGAGTATTTGTTGGATGTTAAGATTGAAAGTCTACGCCGAGATTCTTTAGAGAAAGCGATAGGGGATAAGATAAAATACAGAAAATCAAAACGCAAATTAAAAGTTCTATTGACTAATCTTCCTTGGCAAAGACAAGGCAAATGGGGAGTTCGTGCGGGTTCGCGTTGGCCACACATAAAGGATGAAAGCGAAGGCAACTATTTACCTTTTCCTTTCTTTCTGGCCTATGCTACCTCTTTATTACAGAAACACGGAATTGATGCTACTTTAATCGATGCTATTGCTGAACGGATTCCTGAAGATAGATTTTTAGAAAAGATTTTTGGAATGGAATTTGATTATTTAGTTGCTGAAACTTCTATTCCTTCGTTCTATTATGATTTGTATATCTTAAAGAAGATATCTCAAGCTGGAATTCCAATAATTCTTTGTGGTCCGAATGCTGAAATTTATAAGCCACAATTCTTAAAAGAATATCCATTTATTAGTTTTGTCTTATATGGGGAATACGAATTTACTTTGTTAGAATTGATTAAATGTCTAAAAGAAGATAGAGGATTAGCCAGAGTCAAAGGGCTCATTTATAATGATAACGGCACAATAAAAGAGGATCCACTGAGAGAGCCTTTTGATATAAATCTACTTCCCTGGCCTTATAGAGAAGGTTTGCCTATGGATAAATATTTGGATACTCCTGGAGATATGCTTATCCCTAGTGTCCAAATGATGGCTTCGCGTGGCTGCCCTTTTAAATGCCAGTTTTGCCTTTGGCCTCAGGTTATTTACAGGGGGAATCATTATCGTGCAAGGAACGTAAAGGATGTAGTTGATGAGATGGAATATTTAGTAAAGGGAAAGGGCTTTAAATCTGTGTATTTTGATGACGACAGTTTACCGCCAAACGAAGAAATTTTAATAAGACAGAGAGATAGAGTTAAACGGGTAAAGATTGGCAAATTGGTCAATTCCATTTTAAAGAGAAGCCATTTTGTAGAAAGGATAAATGGTAGAGAGGTAGCCTGTGATAATCCACAATGTATTGAATGCTTTGCCTTTAATCCGATTACTCTAAAAAGTGAAAGGACATTGATTAAAAGATTCATAAGACATAGGACCAATAAATCAATTTATGAAATTTCTTTAACTAGTGGGAAAAAGATCAAGGTAACCGAAGACCATTCTGTATTTAGTATAGACAGCAAGGGCAAATTATTTGCCAGTAGAGTATCTTTACTTAAGAAAGGTGATTTTTTGGCAACGCCAAAACGTATAGATATACCCTCTGAGTCCAAAAATAAAATTAATTTGGTAAAAAAATTATTAGAAAATTTACCAAGGCATCTTCTAAAAGAGATTTATGTAAAAAGTTATACTTATATACAATTTTTAAATAATATTAGAGAGAAAAAGAAGAAAATCTATAAAGATACAATCAGCTTGCATAACTTAAAAGGCTACCCCCCTTTTGTTATTAATAATGAAATTTTAGAAGAACACAAAGTTTATATAGGTATTAAAGGACAGCCGAAAGTTTGTAATTCAATAATTGAGAATTCCGAAGAATTATATTGGTTTTTGGGCTTATTTACAGGGGATGGTTCGGCAAACGATAATTTTTACATTATTAATTTCTTTCCAGGAAAAGAGTGTCTTATGTTAAAGGTGCAAAAAGTTCTTAAAGATTTGTTTAATTTAGAAGCAATAAGATGCGAAAAAATGTGCGTTGGTTTAGACTCTAAAATTTTCTATTTAATTTTAAAATACATTTTCCGAGCGACCAACGAGAGTGAAAAGAGAGGAAGTAAAAGGATACCAGATCTTGTTTTTAATAGCTCTCTTCAATTAAGGAAAGCTTATATTAAAGGATTTTGTGATGCAGAGGGTCATTATAATAAAAAAAGAATTGAATTTAATATCGTTACGGCTTATAAACCATTAGCCAATGATTTGCTTTATTTATTTTTATCCTTAGGAGAACGAGTGAAATGTTATGAACGTATTAATAAAAAGAGATATAAGGATTATATACTTGTTTTAAGTATTCCAGATTTGGAATTATTAGGTAGGGGATTAACCCATTTAAACAGAAGGAGTATCCCCTATGTTAATATGGATGAAGAGGTTATCGCTTCGATGACTTCTATAGAGAAGTATAATTACCAAACACTTGGATTTTATCCTTCGCCAAAGACTTTAAAAGGCATCCTAGAACGCACTGAAATTGAATCATTACTTTTTGAATCCGATATTACTTTTGAAAAAATAGTTTCCATTAAAAAAATAAAGTCATCAAAATATGTATATGATCTAGAGGTTTATCATAAAAATGAAATTGACAATTTTATTGGTGGATTTGGTGGCGTATGTCTTCACAATACCTTTAATATTGGCAAAGAAAGAATGCTAAAATTTTGTAAGTTGATAAAGGAAAGAAAGTTACAAAATATCCCTTGGGCAATAATGGCAAGGCCAGATTTAATGGATGAGGAAATATTGACAGAGATGAAATCTGCGGGGCTTTGGGCAGTAAAATATGGCGTGGAGTCTTGTATCCAGTCTTTTGTAGAAAATTGCCATAAGAATTTAGATCTAAAGAGAACTACTGAGATAATAAAGCTAACCAAGGAATTGGGTATAAAGTTCCATCTTACTTTTACTTTTGGTTTTTCAGGAGAAACCAAGGAGACAATCCAAAGGACCATCGATTATGGTTTAAGTTTAGATCCCGAATCGGTACAATTTTCTATTCTTACTCCTTTTCCAGGGACAAGGCTATTTGAAGATTTAGATAGGCAAGGCAGGATATTAACGCGGGATTGGAGTAAATATGATGGACATTATCATTGCGTATTTAAACCGGATAATCTTAAACCAGAGGATTTAGTAGAAGCAAAAAAGCGAGCATATCGGATATGGGGAGAATATGTAAGAAAGAGGCGAGGTTTTAGGGGAGATATCAAAAGATTTGAAGATTATATGCATAGGTATGGTTTAAAATATACCTTACGCAAAACTCTTAATTATTTAACATTTATATGGATAAAAAGACAAAGGTATTTAGATGGAACATATTGATAAATTAACACTTAAGGGCATAGAAGACGGAAGGCGTGCTTTTGTTGGACCACAGATTGTTCAAATTGATTTAACCGGTAAATGTAATAATAACTGCATTGGTTGTTGGGCGCATTCACCTTTCATAAAGGACTCTCCGCGGGACAAAGATGTTACTTTATCCTTTGATAAGATTAAAATATTAATTGAAGATTTATCTTATCTAGGAACAAAAGAAATTTTTCTTTCCGGTGCAGGTGAG
>Ga0315280_10006199_pt1 | contig 16621 bp, 13 predicted proteins | sample YL17G06_40_MG_FD_203697 | JGI IMG/M metagenome (GOLD analysis project Ga0315280, IMG submission 203697) | Sediment microbial communities from Yellowstone Lake, YNP, Wyoming, USA - YL17G06_40 | ecosystem: Environmental > Aquatic > Freshwater > Lake > Sediment | place: USA: Wyoming | collected...
CAACGACATAATCAAGATAGGCTCACTCAATCAAGCCTGCTAGGTCCCAATATCACATTGTCCGCAGTTGCTCATCTTTCGGCGATAAACAAGAATTTGCTGGCTCTGAAAAACGAATAACCTAAGTTAACTTAGCAACTTTGTCATAATAACCTACTCTTTAAGTAGTGCGACGCCATTAGGATACTGGTGAGAAACATGGAAAGAGAAACAGCAAGAAAGCTTAGGCCGTTCGACAAGCAATTCGTCCAGTTCTGCGAGAAATACTCAGAAGGCGCACATATGCTCAAGAAAGCCGCGCACAGCCAAAGCACCAAATCGATTTACTCGCGGGGAGTCTATTTCCTCACAGAATTTCTGCACAAGGATCCTACGGCGATAGTCACGGAATACACAAAGGACATAAAAGCCAGCCCTTACGACGCGTACGACAAATGGGAGAAAATCTTTGACCACTTCGCCGAATTCTTACAAGACAAGAAACTTAGCTCTGGAAGTGTCAAAGTTTACTATACAGGCGCGAAGGCGCTAATTGACACTAACGTTCCACGAAGCATGCGGTTACGAACGGAAACGCCGGAAGCCAACAGCAGAACCATCCCAGGCATAACCCTTGAGAACCTTAAGAAAGTCTACGGGATGTGCAACAGTAGAGAAAGGGCGTTTATATCGGTTCTAAAAGACAGCGGCATGAGCTGCGACGACGCGGTTCGCCTTAAAGTCAAAGACCTCGAAGGCTTCGAGCGTGGAGAGCAGTTCGCGCATCTGAGCGTTTACCGCCAAAAAGAAAAGGTGGAATACGAAACTTTCCTCGGACCGAACGCCGTTGACGATTTAAAAGCTTACTTAGAGTTGCGGAAGCAGAGAGGCGAGAAAATAACTCCTGAAACAAGCATCTTCGGTACGATATATGGAGAGCCTGGAGGGTTAAATCAAGCTGCTTTAGCAACCACTTTCGCTCGGATCCACAAGAAGACAGGCATCGTCATAAGCACGCATCGACTCAGGAAGTTCTTCGAGACTTACATGGCTTTAGTTGTGAGGCATCCCATTATTCTAAAATATTGGATGGGGCACAAAATCCACAAAGGCAGAGACATCGAAGCCCGCTACATAATACCACCGACTCCGGAACAGCTCGCTCTCTATAAACAAGCATATGCGAACATCGACATAACAGGAGCCACAGTGGAAAGCCGCGTCAAAGCTTTGGAAGACTTTAAGAAAAGCTTAACACCGGAGCAACAAGAGACTGCGCGACGTGCAGGATTTCCGATGCGAAAGACGAAGCAAGTCAGCGAACCACAAGCGGAAGGCGAGAACTGCGTAGATGGCGAACACTGCCAAAGAGTCGTGAGCGAAGAGGAGTTGCCAAAGTTCCTAACCGAAGGCTGGACGGCGACATTAGTGCTTCCAACTGGGAAAATCGTCGTCCAAAGGACTTAAGAATCCAATTTTTTTTTGGCGCATCCTATTCTTTAAGTTGCTCGATGCCTAGATGAAAAGGGAAGATGATAATGTGAAAGCGATACCTTGGAAGCAAGAAGATGATTGGGACTGTAAAGACAAGACGTTGGGCTGTGAAGGTTGTTACAATGTTATTCATGAAGGTTATCTAATAGGGTTCGATTCAGATAATGAAGCAGCAAAAGCACGCAAGATATGGGGAGCATTCAAGCCTTCTAAAGATAGTAAAGCAGTTTGTTGTCATCCTGATAATTGGCTCATTTGTGAAGATTGCCTTAATGAAAGGTTCATATTCAAAAGGAAAAGTAAGAAACCTTTTGAGGTGTCGTTGGTAAACCGCTAGAGTTCCAGAAAGGGCGCAGCATCGTCAAGTTAACTTTCCATCGTCGTCAGCCTAGACTGGAAGCTTCGGAAGTACCGACTCATCAACATAGGCGCGGGAAGGATTGATGTATCAGGAACGGTGAACTTAGCGAGAAAAAAGTATCGTGAACATCGTATCGGTTGCAGGTGAGTACCTATATCGGCCTAAATTAACTGTCAAGCAGGCTGGAAAGAAGAAAAAAGTTTAAGAATTTTTTGAGTAACTGTGAGGGGGAGACTTACTTGAAGAGTCTTAAGACACAAGACATGGAAGAGAACGAAGGGCGACACGACTAGTGCGGCACAAGAGAAGCAATAGCCCTCACTGACTAATTAGTAATGGATCCAGCGGTTCTCAGTTAACCCCCGATGCTAGTATTCGGCTCAGTTCTCGGCTCACTACTCAATTACTCAGTTACTTAGTTACTCAATTACTCGGCCCTTCTCGACCCCTCAGCTACTCGGCACGACCCTTACATAGTATCTTGCTAGGGTTATAGTAACACCATGGTATCGAGCGCACCGAAGGGCAGCAGATTAGGTCCATTTACGAACCTACTCTTTCGGATCCGAAACCCTAAGTCTTTTTGTGAACCTATATGACGACACGACGACACGACGATACGACGATGCGAGTATTGACCATCCGCGCGTCGTAACATGGAAGCGGCACAAAATCCGAAACCGTCAAGTCAAAATCCTATCCTATACTAAAGATAGTACATATACTTGAACTGGCCTGATCTGAGTTAACACTGCAGCGAACACAGCGCTTAAACAGTACCCTCATGCGCGGATACGATCATGCGCGGATACGATCATGCGCGGATACAGAGGTGCCGATGAGCAGTTTATGGGTCAAGCAGCATAACAGCCGAAGATTTATTCAGCGCTTAGCAGTTTAAACCCCGCATCCTGTTTCACGGCTGCTCTGTTCACGCGCGGCGTTTAAATCGATCTACGGTTTTAAACATAGTTCGCTGCTATGCGGCTTCTGCTCAGGCCAAATATTTGTTCTATACTCAAGTTACAACAACTAAATGGCCTGACCTGTTTAAGGCAGAAACTTCGAGACATCATCCCAACGACTACCACAACAGACTTTTAAGCCGTCAAAGACTTGATCAGCCGTAAAGTATTCGATCGGATGCAGCTTATAGCGCGGCATATCATATTTACCGTACTTGCTGCGCGGATGCCGTTCAAGCTCATCGCGCGACGTGTAACCGACAAGGCGAATAAAGCCGGCTCGGTAGTGCGCTAAAATGTAGAAATCTTCCTGCAGACGATAACGTGTATTAGCGGTTAAACCCCATTCATTCTTTGCGCTGGTCTTCACGTTGAAACTTATCTGCAGCATACCGCGCGCCGTAGGGTCTTCCGGCCACTGATACGGATGCTCCTCGGCATCGACGTCAAAGTGTCCATGTATCATATCTGCAAAGACCGATTTGTCATCGGCCACGTTGATGTAACCGTCCGGCTGATGCGCGGTGTTCACATCGTTAAACTTGAACACGAGGTGCCAGTCTTCGCCGAGAAGGTAATGCACCGCTATTTCTCCTATGTAAGCGATGAAATGATTACGCAAACATTCACAGTATTTCGCTAGATGTGCAGCTTTAAACAGTGAGTCCTCCTTCAGTTTAAGCTGGAACTCGTTGAATGACAGGTTATCAGGCACGTCGTTATGCTGTTTGTACCAGTTGAAATCACGGTAAATACAACCTCGCGCGGTCGCATATAGTTTACTCTTAACTTTTTCTCGCGTCTCGTCTTCTCTTAAGTTCATGTTCGCATCGATGACTTTTCCGACATTCACGACTATCATACTTATCAGCTCAGGTCATTTAGTTGTTGTAACTTGAGTATAGAACAGGTTTATGACCTGTCACCTCGAACTCTCTTTATCGTGCTCACGCTCACATCATACTTGTCTGCAAGAGCTTTATGCGTAATCTTAGTATCTACAGTCTTAATCTCATCGATTTCTTTCTCAGTCAGCTTTGTCGCTCCTCTCGGCCTTCCGGACTTCTGAGCCGGAAACTGCGCACGAAAAGCTTCCTCAACCGTCTCGTACGGCCTAGTGAAAGCATTCTCTGCAAAGACGTTTATTTCACGGTCGAGTTTACGCTTTCCGTCAAAGCTCCAACTGATCTTCTTTTTCTTATGCTGAGAACTGTTCAATGGGATATTATCGTGAATGAAATCCATGAGTCCTGTTAATCTTGTAGTCTCGCTTTCGAGGATAATTTCACGCTTTGATTCTAGACTTTTACGAACCATCTGCTCGAAATTCTTTTTCTTTTCGTCCGAGCTTCCCGGCACAGCTATCCCGCCCTGTGCCACATACGCGACTTCTCCTTTGTTCCAAGCAACGTAACAGCGGTTTCGGCCTATCCACAGCTCGTCAACTTTATTTTCAAGACGAATGCCGCTGTGAAACTTTGCCAATTCACGCGACACGTCGGTTTCATCGAAACGCGGATTTCCAAGCCAGAAACCGCCGTCCGTGCTGATCGTCAAGCATTTCTCACCTTGATTAATAGCCCATCCAGCCATAGACCGTGCTTTACCGAGAATCAGCGATGCCCATTCTATAACCCAGGAACCGCCGACTTCGCTTCTAGTGTACATGGCCCTCATCGCCTTTTTCTTTCCATAGCGGCGGAACTCTTCGCTTTCTAACCCTGACACATGCAGTAGTCGAGCTATATCTTCGGCTGTATGGCTCGGTTTCATGTATGCGAAACGACCGATAATACCAACCATTTTAGCCTTTTCGATTTGATATTCAGTGCTGTCTCTGTGTCCTTCCTTTTCTAAAAGGCTTTTTTTCTTCAACATATCCGCAAGAAACGGACGCAATTCACTGTTAATTTCGTTGTCCGACGGCATGAAGCCGTACCCGCGAAACTTAGTTATGTTTACGCCTAGAGTCAGCGCTTGATGAAGTTCGCTTAAAGTGCAGTAGCTCTTACCACGAAGCGGGAACATCAGCTTCGCATAAAAGTTCTCTTGTACCGGAAGAGTCGGATACATTGTGCCTTCCGGAAATTTGAACTCGACTTCACAAAAACCTTCAAAACCATCTTTAACGTCTTGAAGCCTGATCGAGTTGTACACGGTGTCCTCGTTGCTTAATGGCTGCAGGATTCCAGCTATGATGTACAGAGATTTGAAGTCCCATTGAGTTGCATCGATGTGCGGAAAGTAACCGCGCGCGAACGCCTGATTGTTGCCGCCCCAGTACGATAAGACAGCGAGTTCGCGAGCGTTTAGATCACCGCCGAATCGTAAAGTTTTCGCTATGTGTTCCCGCCAGACATCGTGCGGCATCTTTTGCCTTATCAGAATCTTTTCTTCAACAACAGGGCACGGTAGTTTCGTCATCGTACGCCGAAAAGCTGCAACTGTCATTGACGTGTAGGTCCCGTAGCAGTGCGGGTCAAGGTTCAGCTGTTTATAAGTTTCAACGATGCTGCGCCAAGCCTCAATCGCAACTTCAGCGTCTCTCACAGCGTAAGCGTCGTAGATTTCCGGATGCTTGAGCTGTAGCTCTTTCATGTGAAGCTTCCAGTAGTGATCGTCCAGACCGTCCACTTCGATCTTGAGCTTCTGGTAACCAACCGCAGCACCGACTTTGTCTAAACTTGTCTTCATGTGCCCGAAAAGATCAGCTATGTGCAAAGTAACAGTGTCTGCAAATACGTCGTCGAACCGTCGCTGCCACAAGATTGCCTTGTTGAACTCTGAAACTTTCGGACGTATCATAATGCCGTCGTGCGTCATGTATTCATCATAAAAATCAGAAATCTTTGACAGTTCAGCGATGGCGAAATGTGCTATTAGAAAAATATGCTTGCGAGGATCGACACCTTGCTCAGCGAGGAACTTCAGAGTATAGTCGAGCAACTCGTGCGATGTGATTCCTGCTTTTCTATTGATGTAGTAGATGCTTGACAGCCCGCGTCCGAGACTAAATTGCAGGCTTAATAGCTCGCGTTCGGCACTGTTGTCCTCGCTCGTAAATTCGGTGTCGAAACCGACGTCAACGTAGTCTTTCAGCATCCGACCTCGCTTCAGCGGCGTCAGTACGTGCTTAAGGTCCTTAAGCTTCAACGCTTCGACATCTTCTTTGCGCATCGTCTCTGCCTCATTCATCTTTGAAAAATAGTTTAGAGGGTCTCCTCTCGTAAAAATTGCCCAATGTGAAAAAATGCCTCCGACATGACTCTTTTTCTTAAAAGAAAGAATTTTAGTTCTTCTTTAAAAGCCTTTCCTTTCTTCCAGAGGTGAAACTTGGCGGATTTTGGTTTGTTGAATTTGCACGCAAGGCAAGACACGATGCGCCTGAGGCTAACTTCTGAAAAGGAGAAAACTGCTCAAAGTCCAAAGAAGAGACTGAGCAGGCAGTAAGGCAACTGGCTGCGCGTTATTTCTGTTTCTTGAAGCCATCTGCGAACTTGTTGTAATAATCTACTCCTTCAAAAACCGGAACATAATTCAGTTGACTCTCTAAACCACAACTGCACACTGCAGCGACTTGCTTCTTTTTCTTGTCTACCTCGATTCGCAATTTCTCCAGTCCACACTTCGGGCAGAAATGTGGCCCGTACAATAGTTTCTTGCGTTTGCTTCTTATGGCATCGGTAATGTATTCGGGAGTTTGATATCTCGTGTTTCGAGGTGACAACTCGGAAACCTCAACTGTATCTAGACGTGTTCATCCATTCAGATACCCTTCATCGGATAAGTCTCTTACGGTAACGTTGCTTGTCTGATGATTGTGCGCAAAGGATCTCAAGCAAAGCAATTATAGCTCGTCCTAGCAAACAGAACGCATGGAATACCCCGAGTTTCAACGCAAAATTGCGCAGATAAAAGAGATGGGCTACGTTCAAACTCACCGCAAAGGCGACACTGGAATTGGCAAGACTCTCGAAGATCTCTTGGGTATCACGGAGAACAATATTGCTGGGCCAGACTTCGCTACTTATGAGCTGAAGGCAGGCAGGAAGGAATCAGTTTCTATGTTGACCTTATTCACGAAAGCGCCCTTGCCTGCTGGTGCAAACAAGAAACTCTTGGAAATATTCGGTTACGCCCAAAGAAAAGTGCCTCAAGATTACAGACAGCTGTCTTTGGCTGGCAAAGAAGTTGACAAATCCGAGATTCCTGTCGAGGATAAGGAACTCCATGTGACGGTAGACGCGCTGAAACCGAACAGTGTTGGCTTGAAACTAGGAGTCAGGGAAAAGAAGTTGTTTATTGAAAACGACAAAGGTGTTGAGGCATATTGGGACAATGACATTCTAAGAGAGTCCTTTGAGAAGAAATATCACAGATTGGTCTACGTCTTGGCAGATCACAAGATAGAAAGTGGCAAGGAGCATTTCTGGTTTAATGAAGCGTTACTTCTAGACGGTTTCAGCTTTGAGAGATTTTCAGAACTTGTGGTAGAAAGCAAGTTGAAAGTGGACATCAGAATCGGCCACTATCCTGACGGGCGACTTCACGATCATGGAACCGGTTTCAGAATCTTGCCGAAGTATTTACCTCAATGCTTCAAGACTATTGAACAGATACTCTAAAATCTTGGCTTGGCGGTTTCCAGAAGTCAAGAATATATTCCATCGTTGCGCCGAGAGAGATGAAATTGTTTGGCCAGCCAAAAATTCCGACTTTGTTTACGAGGTCTCTCTTGTCCCAGATGAAGGTGTTTCTGAACTCAAATCCCACCTTCTGCAGTGCTTCTATGACGTAGATGTGGGTAAGGTGTCTCTTGTTTTCCCACCAGACATCATTTATATTGATTATGCAGTGAGCTCTTGGCTTCATTAGCGGCAAGATGCCTGCGTATATTTCTGTAAGGGCGTTAGAATATTCTTCGTGGTCCATTGTTCCCAAGTCGCGTTTATCATTTGAATATTGTTGGACTTTGAGGTATTGGCTATTTTCTCTCAGGTTTCCTCTTATGCTTTTGTTTAGTCTTGGACGGTTTAGCATATTTGCGTATGGTGGAGAAGTTATGCAAAGGGACACTGTGTTCTCGTCCAAATATACCGGGATGTTTCGTGCTTCATCGACTATTGCAGCTTGGCGAGTTTCGGACTCTAACGTTGTTTGCGCGAGTCGCTTCTTGGATATTTCAATATACTCCTCTTTCAGGTCAAATCCGACGGCGTTTCGTCCAAGATCCTTCGCGGCTACCAATGTTGTTCCTATTCCAACGAATGGATCTAGGACCAGTTCGCCCTTGTGAGTAAGAAGTCTAATGAAGTGGGCTGGAAGAGAAATGGGGAAGACCGCCGGATGTACGTTCTTGTTTCTTATGTCTCTGGCTTCGTAGTAGAATGCTTGAATTGCGACCATTCCTTTTACCCAGTCTTTTGCAGTTATGCAGCTTATGCGATTATCGGGGCACTTGCATGTTTTCTTGTAACCTATCGTGAGAGGCTCTTTGGCTTCTATTATGCTGGTCAACTTATCTCCCCTGCGTTTTTCTCAGCTTTTTCGACAAGTCTCTGAATAACGTCTTCGTAGGTCTCTCCTTTAACGCCTAGTTTCTTAAGCTTATCTCTTAACTCTGTAGATATTCTGACAGTCGTTGCTTCCTTGGCCATTTCATTACCTATAATAGCTATGCCTGTTATACGTTATTATAGTTTGTCTAGAGCACATATTACCGAAACAAAGAGCGCGCGTCTCTTTTTCATCGGAGCATCACGAAAGCAGTCGTTATCACTACAAGTTGCACCGAATAACCTAAGTAAAAGAACTTCTATTCCTTTAATTCGCTGCTATGGATGATGGAGGGTCACTGAAATTGAAAACTCTAGTCACATCCGCTTGGCCTTACATTCACAGTCTTCCACACTTAGGTAACATGGTTGGGTCAATACTGTCCGCAGATGTTTTTGCACGTTATTGTAGGCTCAAGGGTGAAGATATCATCATGGTTAGCGGCTCAGACGAACATGGAACGCCAGTAGAGGTTGAATCAGTGAGGCTGGGCATTTCACCCAAAGAACTCACCGACAAAAATCATGCAAAGCTTTCTGGACTACTCAAAGACTGGGGAATATCCTTCGACAATTACACCAGAACCGAGAATCCTGTTCACAAGGAATTCGTCAAAAAGACGCTGACAGAAATATACAACAACGGGTACATCTTCGCCCAAGAAACTGAAATGCTGTTCTGCGAAAAATGTAGCCGCTTTCTACCGGACAGATACGTAGAGGGAAAATGCCCCTATTGCGGCTATGAAAAAGCACGCGGAGATCAATGTGAAAACTGCGGAAGACTGCTGGAAACCACGTTGCTAATAGAACCTTATTGTGCTATCTGCAAGAGCACGCCTGTTGTGAAAAAAACAAAGCACTGGTACTTCGACTTGCCCAAGCTTTCCGAGAAAATCGGCGACTACCTCAAAAACAACGAACAATTGGCAAGCAGCACTAGAAACTTCAGCATAAGCCTGATAAACGAAGGCCTGAAACCGAGAGCAGTAACTAGAGATGTCAGCTGGGGAATCCAAGCGCCGTTTCCTGGCGCAGAGGACAAGAGAATCTATGTCTGGGTTGAAGCTGTCCTTGGCTACGTATCGGCAACGATTGAATATTTCAAGAACCACGGCGAACCAGAACGATGGAAGGAATACTGGTTCGACAAAGAAACCAGAACCTTCTATTTCATAGGAAAAGACAACATCCCCTTCCACACAATAATCCTTCCTGCACTATTGTTGGCTTCAGGCGAAAGTTATAACCTGCCATGGAATGTGTCCGCAACTGAATTCCTACAGTTCAAAGGGGAAAAAGCCTCTAAGAGCCAGAAAGTAGGAATCTGGATCGATGAAGCATTGGAACTCTTTCCTGCAGACTACTGGCGCTACTTCCTGATGGCAACGAGACCAGAAACAAAAGATTCGAACTTTTCATGGGAACTCTTCATAGAAAAAGTCAACGCGGATCTGAACGATACTTTCGGTAACTTTGTTCACAGAACATTAACGTTCATAAATTCCAAGTTTGATAGTGTGATTCCAGAATCTGCAGCTTTGGATTCAGATGCTGCGAAAATCTTGAAGATTCTTGAAGAGAAAGTAGAATCAGTTGCGGAAGAATTTGAGGCCTGCAGGCTGCAGTCAGCTGCGAACACAGTCGTAAGCATAAGCCGAATTGGCAACCAATACTTGAACGACAAGGAACCTTGGAATCTCATTAAGGTGGATAGAGCAAAAGCAGCAAGCATCTTTTCTGTGGCGGCGCAGCTGGTTAAGGCTCTAGCGATAGTGTCAGCTCCGTTAATTCCATTTGCTGCTGAAGAAATGTGGAAAACGCTCGACTTGTCGGGAAGTGTCCATGAACAGAGATGGGATGAGGCGATTAAACCATTGCCGCCAAACCACAGAATTGGCAAGGCGAAACCGCTGTTTAGGAAAATAGACGACAGCCCACAGGAGTTGGAAGAGAAGCTTGAAAAGGTCAGACAAAAGTGAACCAATAACGTCTAGCGTCTTAACAAGGCTCTGAGAACCTTGCAATTGAAAATAGACTTGCATGTTCACACGATTTACTCACCGGATTCTCTCATCACGCCTGAGCAGCTCGTTTTCTTTGCCAGAAAACGCGGTCTTGATGGCGTTGCAGTTACGGACCATGACCGGTTAGACAGTGCACTGAGGATTTCTAAAGAAACGGATTTCCTTATTGTGCCTGGAATAGAGATTTCCAGTCTGGACGGACATATTGTTGGGTTGAACGTTCAAGAAGTAGTTCCGAAAGGGCTGTCTTCAGAAGAAACAGTGGACCGGATCCACGACGCAGGTGGGATAGCGATCGCTTGTCATCCAATCGCGTTTTTCAAAGGAAGTCTCGGGAAGCATGCAAATTCAAAGTTTGATGCTGTTGAAGTGATAAACTCGTCTGTTGTTCCTTTTCGTTATTCTGTGAAGCGCAGTCAAGAACTTGCTTCACGTCTTGGGATCGCACGTGTAGCCGGCACGGATGCTCATTATGCTCCAGAAATAGGTTGCGCCTACACGCTCGTTGATGCTGAACCGCATGCTCTTGATATAGTGAATGCTATCAAAAACGGCAAGTGTCAACCTTTCGGTCGAGCAATACCTCTGAATCTGAGGTTAAAAAGGGAGGTTTCCATTTTCCTCAAAAGGCCCAAGTTTGAAAAGACATACGGCACAGAACTTGGAGAGAGGAAAGACGACGAGGATTTGCGCCAGCTACCCAGACGTTCTTGTACGCGAATTTGAAGCTCCGAACAAGGGTTGACTACTTGAGACGTCTTTTTCTGTATAAAATGATCGCTGACAAAGTGGTTGCCATGAATACGGGTACGATTACCAGCGAGGCAAACTCGGCCAACACATTGTAAGCGTAGTATGTTCCAGAATTGTCCGCGACAGCGGTGTTTCTAGCATTGTCGTAGGCAATTACGTAGAAGTCAACTGTGCTGTTGTGTGGTTGTTCTGGTATTATCACTCTCCACAGGCCGCTACTGCTGTCGTATGTCATAGTTGTGTTCCACCACTGACCAAAGGAATCTTTGTAGGAGAACAGCGCTGCTTTCACTCCACTGGCTTCAGATGGTTCGGTGATATTTGCAGAAACGGTTACGGTGTCGTTCGATGACGGCTGCTTCGGTTCCCAGTCGATCGACACGATTTCAGGAGGAACAACGTCCGCCATGGCATACGAGTATATCTGTGAAGCAACCCAGCGCCCGTTTGCATCCAATGCGTAGATTCTGTATTGCACTGATGTGTTGTATGGTTGTGCCGGTATAGTGGCGTTGAAATTGTCGCCATATTTCCTCATTGAAACGTTTTGCCACACATTATTGTACGTGAAGGATAGAAGAGCCTGGTCAACTTCACCGTGGTCTTTGATGATTGCTGAGACGGCAACATCCTCGTTATAGTTGGGCCTTTGCGGTGTTATCGAAATATCCTGAACAGCGACGAGCGGGACATTTACGAAAGTTGCCTGGTAGTAAACGCGTCCTTGCCCACATTCATGAGTATATGCGAACACAGGTCCTGTACCCCAGTCAGCAACGACCTGCGTGTCGTTATACAGCATTTCTACCGCAGCGTTGCTGTATCCAGATCCATCAATAAGGGTGTCACCAGTCATAAGAGCCGTACCAAAGGGGTTGTCAAGGGTAACATTAGCGTAGCCTCCTGTGTTCACGTAGCATTGAGAGCCAAACCATTCTTCCACACTCACGCTCGAATTGTCTCGAGGGTACATGTAAGTCCACCAATCTTTACAGTAGCACCGGAAATACTCTGGAACTCCTGATAGAAGCACAACGCCTCCACCGTTAGAGATGTATTGTCGGATCAGTGGCTCATTTTTTGGTTCGACCGCCCAGTAAGCGGAGAGAACGATGACGTCGTAGCCACTTAGATCCTCTGGTATGTCACCAGCGAACTTGACGTCGAAACCGCTCTTTTTGAGAGCGTCTGACACGGAGATACGCCATTTATCCATCTCCAGTTCTGTCGGCCAGGGGCCCCATGTTCTTCCGTCTGTGAGATGATGAGATTCCCAGTTGTCTTTCCAATTAACATACAATGCAGAGGTACCATTTCCCGCAGCCCACTTTGCTCCGGCGCCAAGTAAGGTCAAGGACGCAGGTAACGAAACAGGTTCTAACGTGATAGAGTTAAGTGCATTGCGCCCGAATGAAGTAGTGCCAAATGACATGTACAAAACAGCAATTATCGACAATGTTGAAATGATTCCAGCAACAATTTTGCGCAGCATTTTCCTCTCTCCAAGTCTATTACAGTTGAATTGAGCATTAACCTTTTCGGTGACCATCAGAACGCTGTGGTTCCAAGGTTTTTTATCGCTTGCAGACCTCACGTGGATCTAGGCTTTCGAGGTTGAGTGGTCATGCAATATATCTGTTTTGGAAATGTTTTGCGGTCGGCAACACGATTTATATTAAGATTTGCGATTTCGAATGACGTGATCAGTATGAGCAAGAGGTTGCCGAGCAAAGAATTCCTTGCACTTGCCGATATATTGTGGCAGGGCGCTGTGAAGGTCAAGTACCAGAATCCAGACAATTGGATCATAACTTAGACAGAACCCCTTTGCTAGGTCCATGTAATCGTTTTTATCGTTTGAAAATACGTATTTTGCCTTGCTTTCAGTTTGTTGGTGAAAAGCCAGAATTCAAGACATTAGTCCGGTCAAGAGTTTAATGTATCTAGAATTCGCAGTATTCATGAACTCCTTTGAGCAGTGGATCGCGTTTCTCAAGCTTCGATGGATTGAATTGATGAAAAGGTTGGTATCGCTGAGGATTTGGTTGCCGTTGATGATGACGTAGCCGCAATTTTCGTTCTGCTGGGGAAAGAGGGGCACTTTACAAATATGATTGAGCAGTCTTCATTTTCGCAGAAATACTTGCTTTTTTTACCCTTTGATAGAGGTTTTGCGCAATTGGGGCAGTCGACCATTTTCTTGCCTCAGACATGATACACATGTTTTCTGAAGTTATAGGGCGTTATTTCAGAATCGGGAATATAACGATAGCAGATAACACACTGTTGTGTTTTCGAGAATAGTTGGAGAGTCGCTTGGGAAAAAGAAGAAATACGTTCTAGACGGTTGCGGCTACTATAGATCTGTTTCCATTTGATATAAGTTGAGCTTCACGTCTAGTGGCCTTTCAGATTCTGCGTATGGTTCCAAGTTGAATAGCTGTGGAGCTATTTTTCCGAATCCGCTGAGGGTTTGAGGCGAGTCTACGCCTGTCATGACCAGCGTGACTTTCAACTTTCCTTCTTGTTGTGGGTTTACTCTGGCACCCCATATGACGTGAGCGTTTCCATGCATCATTTCTGTGACTATTTCTCCGATGCGGTTTACCTCTTGGATGGTCAAGCGGTTGTCTCCAGTGACGTTTATCAACGCTCCATTGGCTCCAGCATAATCCACGTCGAGCAATGGTGCTTTCAAAGCATTTCGGACTGCCTCTTCCGCCCTGTTAGGCGCATCAGACTCGCCGACTCCCACAACTGCCATTCCGCCTCGGCTGACTATGGTCTTGAAGTCTGCGAAGTCTAGGTTGATCAAGCTTGGAGTGGATATTGTCTCAACGATACCTTTTATCATGCTTGCCAAAACTTGATCTGCCATTCTGAAAGCCTTACGTTCTGGAAGCTGTGGAACAAGTTGCACAAGCTTGTCGTTGTCGATGACCACAACCGTGTCGCATTGTTTTCGCATTTCGGCTAGTGACATAGAAGCATGCTTGTCTCTTCCTTTCTCGTTTCGGAAGGGCATTGTCACAATTCCAACAGTAGCAGCTCCCTTGTGTTTCGCAATTTCTGCAACGACCGGTGCGGCACCTGCACCTGTTCCTCCGCCTAGTCCAGCAGTTATGAAGGCAATGTCAACTCCCGAAAGCAGATCTTCGATAAGTTTTCTTGACTCTGTTATTGCTGCCTTCCCAAGCTTTGGGTCACCGTGGACTCCGCGTCCTTTTGTGAGTTTTTGGCCGATCAGAACTTTTTGGTGGGCTTTTGAAGATTTCAAATGGTTGGCATCTGTGTTGACTACAATACATTTCGCTGAAGTTGGTCCCGACTCCATTATCTTGGTTACGGTGTTGCTGCCTGCTCTTCCGACGCCGATCACTGCTATGTGAAAGTCGCCACTTTGTTCGACTCCCTGAGCTTCCGCTGAATGTTGCGAGTATTTTAGGGAATTCTCGGTAGGACGTATCTTAGTCAACTTTGCTCCTCCGCCACAGTTCATCACTCACCAAATCACGGATGGCAACTCGGATGGCTTCAGCTCTATTTGGATAGAACCTTTCAACCACAAGTTGATCTAGCGCTTTGAGATAAGTTTCGGGCACGTAGAGTGTAATTAACTTCAACACATCTCCCTCCAGGTAAGCTTCAGAAGTCCTCGTTCGACCTTATACTTCTGTATAACATGCTGTAAATATGATATAAACATGCCGAGCATACCGTTCTTAAAGCTTTCCTGAAGCGTGTTTCAGATTTCTGTAAATTCGTCGTTGCATGAACCCTCATGTTTTTATTGCTTGTTGAAGCATTTAGGATATTGCGATGGAAATCTATGCGAGTTTTCGTGAAGAGTTTCGGGTGTTCGACGAATCAGGCAGACGGCGCTGTTTTGGCTGGGTGTCTAGCGCGGACAGGATATGAGCTGGTTGAATCGGTTTCGGCTGCAGACGTGGTCGTCTATAACACGTGTGCTGTGAAGGGGCCAACCGAGGATCGTATGATTGAAGCTGCGAAACGGATTCGTGAAGGGAAGAAGCTGGTTGTTGTAGGTTGTCTTCCGTTGATTAATCTGAGGAGGCTGAAGGAGGAGGTTCGGTTCGATGGCGTTGCGGGACCGGCGGTTGGTGAAAGAATCGTTGGGATTGTTAAACGTGTTCTGGGAGGTGAGAGGGTTTTTGCTCTAGAAGAAGGCTTAGGCGTCAACCCCAAGCTCAGTTTGCCTCGAGCAGAGGGGAATCCTGTTGTCAGCGTTGTTCCTGTTAGCTATGGGTGTTTGGGTTCTTGCGCTTATTGTTGCGTTGTTTTTGCTCGGGGGCGATTGCGAAGCTATGCGATTGGCGAAATAGTTGAGCGGGTGGAAGTTGACGTGAGGAGAGGATTTCGTGAGGTTTGGTTGACGGCGCAGGACACTGCGTGCTATGGAAGGGACATTGGCACTGATCTGGCGGAATTGTTGGGTTCTGTGTGCAAGGTTCATGGGGATTTCAGAATTCGAGTTGGCATGATGACTCCGAATTTGGTGATGGACATGCTTGAAGATGTCGTGGGTGTGTATCATGATGAGAAGATCTTTAAGTTTCTGCATCTGCCTGTCCAGAGCGGTGACGATGCGGTTCTCAAGCGGATGCGGCGGTTCTACTCGGTTGCCGACTTTAAGGACATCGTAGACAAGTTTAGGGCTAGTTTTCCAGAATTGACTCTTGCTACAGATGTAATCTGTGGGTTTCCCAGAGAAGGTGCGGAAGCTTTTGAGCGAACATTGAGGCTAGTTGAGGAAGTGAAGCCTGACGTGGTGAATGTGTCAAAGTTCTTTGCTAGGCCTGGAACGCTTGCAGCCGAAATGGAGAGCGATTTTGTGTCTAGTTCTGAAATTAAGGGGAGGAGCACTAGGGCTGGAGCGTTGGCAAAGAGAATGGCCTGTGAGAGGAATACGCGGTGGGTTGGTTGGAAGGGGGAGGTTCTAATAGATGAAGTTGGGAAGGTCGCTGGTTCTTGGGTGGGGCGTAATTTCGCTTACAAACCTGTTGCTGTTAAAAGTGCTGAACCTTTGCTGGGCAGAACTGTTACTGTGGAAGTCGTGGAGGCTTTTCCGACCTTTCTCGAAGGCAGAATTGTTTAGCAAACGACAGCGCGCGTGGTGTCGCCGATATAGAAGTGTAGTCCTTCAGTATGGACTATTCTATGTAATTTTCGGCTGTTTTCAGGTCAAAAAGGCCCTACCCCCTCCCCCCTAGGTTTTTGCTTCTCGCAGTACTGTGGCTGAGTCTTTGGCTAGTGCCTAGGTTGGTTCTCGATGTGCCGGATGCTTGGTTCGTATGTTGAGTTCCGCGGGGTAGACAAGCTCTTGTTTACGTCGGGAAACCGTAAGTGCTGAGTGTAAATGCCTTGTGTGCTTCTCATCGACTTAGTAAAGCCTGAATTCTGCCCGTTTTCCAAATTCGAAGTTGGAATTTAGATGGGGACAAGTTTTTTATGCGCTTTCCGCACTAT
>Ga0315280_10006200_pt1 | contig 16621 bp, 13 predicted proteins | sample YL17G06_40_MG_FD_203697 | JGI IMG/M metagenome (GOLD analysis project Ga0315280, IMG submission 203697) | Sediment microbial communities from Yellowstone Lake, YNP, Wyoming, USA - YL17G06_40 | ecosystem: Environmental > Aquatic > Freshwater > Lake > Sediment | place: USA: Wyoming | collected...
GGGCACGGTTCCTCTCGGTTTTTTCGAGAGGAGAGCGAGGAGTGAAACGAGCGCGGTTTCGAGGCCACTGGCCCGAGCCTTCCGCCGAAAAAACCAAAATTTTCATGGCGTGAAAAATCTCAGCTGGGAGCAAATCCTTTCCAGCCCCCCATATTCTAATCACGAAAAAAAAGATGCTTCCAGTTATCTATAAAGCATGGGGATAAAAAAATGGGGAGATGGAAGCGCTTTCCATCTCCCCTCTGACTTTTCTTGGTTCTAAATCTCGTTCAGCTCACTCAAGCCAGATCTTGACCGTCTCGTCATCCTCATAGACCTCGATAAGAGCCATCGGGCCCAGCGCTCTGAGCTCTTTGAAGACAGCCTGCAAATCGATGTCGTAATCTCCCTCATGAATCTTCATGCGCTTGTCGTTGGCGCAGCTGAGGAAGATCTCGACCACAGAAATAGGCAGAGTCACCTTCACTTTATCCTTGTTTGTCTTGTTGTCGGTCACGAGAATCTTGAACCATTTCACTTCCTTTCCCGCCTCATAACTCGGGTTTTCCTTAACGGCCTTTTTGATGGCCTGAAGGTCATCCTTGCTGTCGGCTAAAAGAAAGGGAGACAGAAGAAAAGTCAAGGCCATCGCTGCCAGAGCCAAAACCGCTAATTTTTTCATTTCCGACCTCCTTTAGTCATGGTTTCATGAAACTTCAATCTATCCAGATTTTAATAATCCGGTCCTTTTCTCGAATTTCGATAATGCTCCCTTTGGTTTTTGTGAGCTGATCGATAATTTTATCCAGGTCATATCTCTCTGCCCTCATGGCCGCGCGGTCTTTTTCCGGGATGGCGCGGAGAGCCAGGTCAGCCAAAGCCCAGGGGATGTTGATAGAAACCTCAGGCTCTTTTTTCCCCGTAACATAAACTCTTATTTTCAAAATCTTGGCGTTCCCCTCTTCCCTTTCTTGCTCCACTTGCTTCAAGGCGTTCGGAGAAACTCGCAGCAGGGCGATCTTGGCTCTGTCTTTAAGGTCGCCATCCTTTTCCTCTTCAATAATCTGCTTAAGCACGGGGATGGCCTTCACCGCCACAGACTTGTCCTTCACCAAGCTTAATCTGAAAGCCGCGTAATAACTGACTACGCGGTTAGAACTCTGAAGTCTTTCTTCGATCTTGCTCACATAGGATTTTTCTCCCTGGAGGGAAAGGTCGTAAGACAGGTCAATAATCGACGTTTCTGACTCTTCGATAAAACTTCTGTTCCTGTCTGGAAGCCGAAGATAATTTTCATAGGCCTTCAAGGCTTCCTTTTCCTTGCCTTTCTGTTTACCCAGGCACTTGGCTCTGTAGAAAACAGCCTGGGGAGCGACAGGACTCTGAGGATAATTGGCCAGGAGGTCTTCCAATTTTTCCTGGGCCTCCCCCCATTTCTCGTCGAAGAGCAGGATCTTCGCCTCCTGAAAAAGCTTCTCGTCGGGTGGGGACTGGGCCCTTGCCTGGAGGCCAATGAACCCCAGCAATATGATTCCGAAACAGAGGGCATATTTTTTCACCTTAGACCTCGCTTTCCTGCAGTTCTTTTCTCAATAAGTTTATTCTTAAGAGAAGCTTCCTCTCTTCGATCAGGTTTTGGATCTCCTGGCGCTGCTGTTCTGTCAAACTCTCGCTGATTTGGGCGAGCTCGTAGAAAAGGAGCTCGATCTGGTCGCAGATTTCTTTGGCCTTGGCCATCTGAGCTTTCTCCAGCTGCGGGTTGAGAAATTTCTTTTTCTCGAGAAGCTCCTTGGCTCGCTGAGCCGCCAGACCCCCCGGCTCAAATTTTCCTGGCCTGGCGCGAGATTCCACGAACTCGAGGAGCACATATTGGCTCTTTTCCAGATAATCCAGTGTCTCCCGCCTGGCTATTTCGAGGTCGACTCTGTCCAGGAACTCCCCGGAAGCGAAGAGCTTCTCGCCTCCATTCCTTTGGGGAAGCCTTCCCCTAAAAACAAGATAAGTGGCCAAAGCGCCGACCAAGACGCCGAGAAGGAGCCCGGCAAAAACGGCCCTGAGCTTTGGCGCGGAAAGTCGGAATCTTTCCCGCCCGGGCAGACGCCTCGGCCGCGCCTCTTCGTTCCAGACCGCATGGACGATTTTCTCCGCAAGCGCTTCCCAGTTGACCGAAGCCAGCGTCTTCTCCATTTCAGGATTCAAGGAACGGGCGCTTTGGAGCGTTTGCTGGAGTTGTTTGAGCTCTCGGCGGCAGAGAGAGCAGGCGTTGAGATGGCGTCTGACGTTTTCTTTTTCGCCCTCGCCCAGCTCGCCGCAAAGGAAAGCCACTAAGTTTTCTCTGACGCGTCGGCACTCGCTCATGATTCCATCCCCACAAGCGGGCCCAGCAGATTTCTGAGGTTCCGGACGGCCTTGAAATGGAGGGACTTGACCGTGCCCACGGAAATATTCAGGATCTGGGCAATCTCCTGGTACTGAAGCCCGTTATAGTGTTTCAGGACAAAAATCAGCCGCTGCCGGTCTCCTAATTTTTCGAGGCAGCGGGAGAAAACCTGCCGCAAGTCCGATGAGGTTGGATTGTTCGACCCATCGTCTGCGGCTAAATTCAATTCCTCGATACTCTTTGCACTCTCTAACTCTTTTCGCCTACTGTAGTTTTTGCGGTAATAATCGAGGCACAGATTCTTGGCCATCTGCAGAAGCCAAGCCTGAAAATTCTTTTCCCTTTCGTAGGCGTCGAGCTTCCGGTAAAGCTTCAAGAATGTCTCCTGGACGATATCCCTGGCATCTTCCCTATTCCTGAGGATCGAGTAGGCCAGCAGGAAAACTTTCTGTTGGTAGAGGGTGACAATGGTCTTGAAGGCCAACCGGTCTCCCCCTTTGGCCTTTTCGAGCAGAATCTGGATGTTCTCATTTTCCGCAACGTCCGTCCTGTCCATCCTCAATTTTCTTTTTGGCAGAAGACCGCAAACCTAAATCGCACCTTCAGCTATATCAGCACGTTCTCTTTATCATCATAAGCTTCACAAATTACTACGAAGGATTTTTTAAAAAGGTTCACCCGGACAAGAAAAAAATGAGGCGGGAAGCAGACCTATCCCCTTCGGGAATCGACCCCTGGGGGAAATTCCGGGAAGGCCAGGCTAAAACGGGGAATCTATATTAAAATCTGCCGAAATCTTTTCTCTCTCTCCGGTCTCCGCTTTTCTCTGCGCGCGGTCTCGCATCGTTGACGATGATTCTGCGGCCGTCAAATTCCGTGCCGTTTAACTTGGTCTTGGCGTCCTCGGCGGATTCAGCGTTAGCCATCTCCACAAACCCAAAGCCGCGTCCCTGGAGGATGTTCACTGAACTGACCTCTCCATACTGGGAAAAAAGATCCTTCAGCTTCTCCTCTGTGGTCCTGTAATTGAGGTTACCCACATATAATTTTGAAACAGACATAAATAAAACCTCCTAACTTTCATCATCCCCTTCCCATCTTTTCGATCCGGCCGAAAGATGACAAAAGTCAAGCCATTTTTTCACAACTGGGGAAAGAAATCAAGTGCTATTTATAGGAGAACCTTCCCCATAAAATTCTACCGCAACCTGTCTTTTTCTGCTATATTCTATTCTCTTATCCAAAACTCAGGCCTAACGAATCCGTAATAGAATTAAGGAGATGAAATGAAAAAAGGAAAATATGTGCTGATCATCTTTCTCATCTTTTTCTTTCTGGTGACAGCTACGGTTCTTTCGTTTATTTATTATGAGTTCAGGAGGCCTCCTGACATCAAGACTTATTCTTACCTCGATATCGACCTTTCCGGGTCCCTTCCGGAGTTTGCCGCTCCTGATTTCTGGACAAGTTACCTCCTCGGGATAAAACCCCTCTCTGTCTATGACATCTGGAAAAATATGCGCAAGGCTAAAGTGGACAGCCGCATCCGCTGCCTCCTCCTCCGGCTGGGCTATCTCGAATGCGATTGGGCCAAGATCAGCGAATTAAGAGAGGCCGTCTCGGATTTCAGGGAGTCGGGGAAAAAGGTCTATGCTTACATTGAAGAGGCCCCTGAATTCGACAAAGAGTATTACCTCGCCACAGCCTGTGACCGAATCATACTTCACCCCATGGGTTGGCTGGGAGTCAACGGCATCGGCGGCTGGGTGCCCTTTTTCAAGGAAGGGCTGGATAAATTGGGCATCGGGACGGATTATGTGCATGTCGAACAATATAAAACAGCTTACAACATGCTCACAGAAAAGGGATTCACCGAGGCTCACAGAACCATGCTGGAATCCATCTATAACGATATCTTCTCGCGGTACGTGCGGACCGTCGCCGAAGCGAGAAAGAAAACCGAAGAAGAGGTCAGGGGAATCATCGACATAGGCCTCTACCAGGGAGATAATGCGCTCAAAGCCGGGCTCGTGGACGACCTCCTCTATGAAGACGAGCTGGAAAAGCTTTTGCAGGACAAGGGGAAAAAGCTCCGCAAAACAAAGCTCTCCGAGTACGTTAGGATCAGCCCTGCTTCCTTGGGCTTGGAGACGGGGAGGAAGATTGCGCTCCTCTATGCCATGGGGCCCATAGTCAGCGGGGAAGGTATTTACCAGGCCATCGGCAGCCGGACGCTCTCCCGCTGGATCAAAAATGCGCGGCTGGACAAGTCCATTTCCGCGATCGTGCTTCGGGTGGACAGTCCGGGTGGGTCTGCCGTCGCCTCCGATGTCATCTGGCGGGAGATCGCCTTAGCCAAGAAAGAGAAGCCGGTCGTCGTTTCCATGTCGGATCTGGCCGGCTCCGGAGGATACTGGATTTCCATGGATGCCCATAAAATCGTGGCTCAGCCCCAAACCTTGACCGGCTCTATCGGCGTCCTCTTCTTAAAATTCAACTTCGCCGGACTATACCAAAAGCTGGGGATGACGGCTGAAAAACTCACCTACGGGCAAAGGGCCGATATTTTCTCTTCATTCCGGGCTATGACCCCTGAAGAGAAAGAATTCATGAAGAAGGAGATTCTCTGGTCTTATGACCGATTCCTCGCCAAGGCGGCCGAAAGCCGGAATATGACCAAAGAGGATATCGACAAAGTCGGCAAAGGCCGGGTCTGGACAGGAAGCCAGGCCAAGGATATCAAATTGGTGGATGAGTTGGGGGGCCTATCTAAAGCTTTAGAGATCGCCAAGAACTTAGCCGGCATTCCTGCCGATGAAGAGGTCAGGTTGGTTGTCTGGCCGAAAAAAACATCCCTCTTTGGCTCGCTCTTTGGAAGTCCGGAAGCCAGAATCAGCTTTCCCCTTCCTCCGGACCTCAAAAAGTTCTTCTCGACCTTGAAGGTCCTGGAAAAGGAGAAGCTTCTGGCGGTTATGCCTTTTTGGCTGCCTGCCGATTAGAACGGCTCAGGAACTCATTCGAATTTTTTCCAGGAAGGCCCGGATTCCGTCTTCTCCAGGAGATAGATCCCTTTGTCCTTCTCCGGGAGCTCCTCAACAGAATAAAGAGAATACTCCGCATTCTGGTAGGCCAGCGAAAGACGGTGGGTCATTTGGTATTTTCTGATCTTCTCTGTCCCCAGGGAAGTGAAACAGATGAGCGAAGTGTCTGAGCCTTTCTGGCCCTTGGCCAAGCCCTGGTTATTGCTTGTCCAGATCAATGAGACAGAGTAATTCGACAAAACATCGCCGCTGAGAGCCGGACTGGAAAAAAAACGGCGCACATCTTCCACTCTCTTCTTAATTTCTGTTTCGGGGAGATGAAAATCCAAATAGGAGTGAGCAGAATGATCCAAGACGACTCGCCGGTCAGCCAAATAGCAGACACAGCGCAGGCCAAGGGGCTGGAGAATAACGGCTTCGGGAGGGGTTTTCTTGCTCGTCCAGGCAGCGGCTTCGACGAATGAGCTCGAAAAAAACACCGGCTGCGGGGAACGCGTCTTGACCCAGAGGAAACGGACGCTGTTGGGAAAAGTCAGAAGCATGACGGCCAGAAGGAGAAGAACTCTCACCGGCCGGGTTCTCCGGTCAGAGAATTTGAACAGCGCCTCTAAGAAAAACATGCCCAGGACAATCAACCCCAGGTAATAAATATAACTGTTCAGGATATTCCGGGGGAGATTTATAAGCATAATGGTAAAGCAAAAGAAGGCGCCGATGGAAGTCCAAAAAAAAGTGGCGAGAAAGAACCTCATCGCCTCATCTCGACGTGGAGAAAGAAGACACCGAACCAGCGCTGGGAGGGAGAGGACGCTCAACCCGAAAGTCCCGAGCAGGAACACGAGGGCCGCCAACAAAGAGAGGGCTATATTGGCCACATTAAAATGGCCTTGATAGAACAGGCCTTGCCAGGCTGTTTGGAAGGCAGGGATCTTTAATCCTTGCAGGCTGCGGATGATCCAATCCGTGAATCTCAGAACATACCTGTAGCGAAATCCGGCCCCGGCGCTCAGGTAAGCTGTGCAGAGGAGAGGGAGGGAAAAAAGAAGAGTCAACACCAAAACACGAAGCAAAGAAAACTTCCGGAAACGCAAAGAATAAAAAGCGCCGCTCACAGCAAGAGCGCCGACAATCGGGACGAGGAAAAAAGCCTTGAATTCCCCGCAGGAGGCCAATAGGAAACCGGCGCTGAGCAGCCAGGACAGAGAATGATTTTCCAAGTATTTCATCAGGGCAAAAAATCCGGCCAAGAGCAAACCTAAGCCGGGCAAGAAGGAATTGACGCTCAGGATGTCAAAGAGATAAAAATTTAAAAAAACATGCCCTGCTTGAGGAGCGCCGACGAGGAAACCGGCCGCATAGGTCAGTCCTCCGCACCCAAAAAGAAGAACCCCCGCTCCGTATAAAGCTTTCTTTTGAGAATGAAAAAATCGGTTCAGGAAAACAAACAAAGAGAGAAAGGTCAGGGCGAAGAAAAAAGTCAGAAGAAAACGATGAATAAGGTCAAGAACATCAAGATGAAATTCGCGATAAAAGAGAGAAATGACGAGATCCATCCCGTAGTGGTAACCGAGCGGGAAGCCCGCGGCAAAAGGCATTTGAGGAGGAACCGAGTGGCTGAGCTCCCGAATGACGGCGTTGCGGATAAATCCGTCATAATAATGAAGGTTGACCAGGAGGGAGCCGTCGGGCTGACGTATTCCGTTGCGGTAATTGTCCATAAAAAGGACGAGGAAAATAAGAAAACAAAGACCCAGGAAAGCCAATCCTGTTCCCGTCAGCCTAAAGGTAAAATCATGTTTCCTAAGAGGCCTCAGGATGAGGTGTAAGACCGAGGCCACGAGCGCCGCGCCGACCCAAACCCAGAAGAGCCAATCGGCCTGAAGGAGCCGGGCAAATTTATAAATAAGTGTGCTGGAACTCAGGCCCAGAGCCAAACTCAACGTCAGACGCTCTACCCTAAGAACTTTGAGTTTGGTCAGCCAGAAAAGACAATAGCCGGGCGCCCAGACAACGGCAAAAAACGCCAGGAGAAACTTGCCATAATCGGCGAAGGAGACACGGAAATGATGAAAAACAAAATAGAAAAAAGCAAGCCCCAATCCGACAAGCGCGGCGAAGAAGGGAGCTCCATATCGTTTTTCTTTTTTCCCGGACGCTTCCAAAAAAGATTCCTCCTCAGTAGGCATAGGTAAAAGGGCAGATGGTCTTGAATTCGCAGTAGCTGCAAGTATGCCAATCCGGCTTGGCCGCGTAATTCTGGGAACGGATGCCCTCTTCCGCTTCTTTTATTTTTTGCCAGCCTCGCTCGAGCTCTCTCTGCTCCTTTTTAGCATGGCCGATGATATCCGATTCTAAAAAATAAAGCTGGGTCTCAAGGAGGGGCAGGGATTGAGTCTTGGCAAAGGAAAGAGCGTAAAGGTCCATTTGCAGGCTTTCTCCTGCTTTTTTATCCGCCTCTTTCTGGCTCTTCACTTCGGTGGCCTTGAAATCGATGATGACAGCGCCTTTGTCCTGCACATCGATCCTGTCCCAACGGCCCGTAAATTTTATTTTCTCCTGCTGCCATTTGAAGCTTTTCTCGAGAAAGGCCGGGTTATGCCCTGAAGCTTCTTCCCGTCGCCAGAAACGCTCGAGCGCTTCCCTCCCAGCTTTCTTCCTCAGCTCTTCATGCTCCCGGCTGAGAAATCCTTCGTTGACCCACAAGCGTTCATATTCCTCAATCAGCTCTGCTTCCTTAATGATTTTTCCCGCCAGCCTCTTTCTTAAGAGAGAATGAATCGTGCTGTGAAGGACCCGGCCGAAGACGAGGGTATGGTGAGGGAGGACGGGAATCCGCAGCAGATGCCTGAATTTGTATTTGAGCGGGCAGGTCAGGTAATCTTCAACCTGGAAATAGCTCAGGCTCAGAACATCCTTGACCTTAAGCTTAGGCAGGATCCTGTCCTCAGAAGATTCCAGGCCGTAGCGCCTTATTTCTTCTAAAGCTGAAGTCCGCAGGACCTCATCGGGCATCGTCGGGATATCCAATGCTTCGAGGACGAACGGGCTCACTTTTTTCAGCCGCTTCAAACCATAATCTCTGGCCCAGGTCAAAAAAAGATATCTCTTAGCTCTGGTCATGCCGACATAGAAAAGCCGTCGTTCTTCCTGCATCGAGCTTTCCTCGGCAGGCAGGTCTTCCTTTAAAATCTCATCCGGGACGGGTATCTTCTCCGGCCTCTCTCGGCCCGGAAACCTGTCGGCAATCAAGCTCACCAGAAAAACGACCTCAAACTCGAGGCCCTTGGCCTTGTGAACAGTCAGGACATTGACTGCGTCTTCTTCCAGTTCGGCTTCCGCTGTGGCGGGATTGTCCCCGACTTCCTGAAGGAGGTCGAGATGTTGGGAAAAAGACTGGATGGAATCGTCGTCAGCAATCTCGGAGAAATCTTGGATCTTCTCGAAAAAAAGGCGGAGATTCTTGATTTTGAGCTCGGCCTCGAGGCTTCCTTCTTCGACGAGTTTCTTGAGATAGCCCGTCTTTTCCAGGAAAGAAAAAACAACCTGCCCGGCATTGCGTGTATTAGAGAGGTCAACAAAATAAACCAGGTCCTCATAAATTTTTTTGATTCGCGTTGCCGACTCCGCTGAAATTTCCAGCGCCAGAGAGCCCTCGGCGATCGTCTTGAAGACCTTATGGAGGGAAAGATTCCTTTTTTGGGCGTAATTCGAGATAACGGTCAAATCATAGAGCTCGGTCCTGTAGACCTCTGAATGGGCGAGGAAAAAGAGGCTGCGGCTATCCTCAAAATCTGTCAGCGCCTTGATGAACGAGACGACATTCTTCACTTCCTCCTGGCCGTAAAGTCCCCGGCTCCCGGAAAAGCGGAAAGGAATCTGCTTCATGTTCAAGGCGCGCAGGAAGGCGTCCGCATCGGCGTTCCGCCGGACCAGGATGGCGATGTCGCCCCAGCGAAAGCCTTCGCTCAATTTCTCGCGGATGACTTCGGCGACTTTGTCCGCCTCATGGGAAAGAGTGTCAAACTGGAGAAGGTGGATGCTCTTGCCCGGCGCTTCAACTGAAGAGACGAGCCTTTTGTCCACTCTATACTGGAATTCGAGGCGGTTGGGATTGTTCTGCTGGATGAGTCTGTAGGCAGAATCGAGGATGGGCTGCGCAGACCTGTAATTTCTGGTCAGGACGATCTTTTTGGCCCCGGGATAGACCTTCTCGAAATTAAGGATATTGCTCAGCGAGGCGCCCCTGAAGCGAAAAATGCTCTGGTCATCATCGCCCACAACGGTCAGGTTTTGGTGGCGGGCGGCCACGAGCTTAAGCAGCTCGAACTGAATGTAATTCGTATCCTGGAATTCGTCCACCAGGATATATTTGTACTTCACCTGAAATTCCCTGAGCACGGAGGGCCGTTGGCGAAAGAGATGCACGACCAGCCTGACCTGGTCTTCAAAATCGATCTTTCCTTCCTTCTTGAGGAGCTCCTCATAAGCCTTGTAAACCTGGGCCATCTCCTTATGCTTGCGAGCTGTTTCTACGGCCGCCTCATCCTCGGCATTTTTCTCCAGCTTCTGGGCATATTCGAGATACTCCGGCGGACTGATATCCTCTTGCTTTAACCTCTTAATGGCGTCCAGCAATTCCTGGATGTGCCTGGTCGGAAAGCTGAGTGGACGATAATATCGCAGAGGCAGGCGGAAAAGGTTTTCTCTGAAAAAAATCGCTTGCTCGACATCATCTAAGAGTCTGAAATCAAGGGGATAGCCCAGGTCCAAAGCATAGTTCCTCAGGACTGTCTCGCCGAAGGAATTAAAGGTGCTGATATCGACAAAGGAGTAGCTATACGGAATAAGCTGGTCGACCCGCTCTTCCATCTCGTTGGCTGCCTTCTCGGTGAAGGTCACAGCCATGATGTCCTCTGGCTTGGCCATTTTTGAACCGATAAGATAGGCGATGCGGTGGGTAATGACTTTTGTTTTGCCAGTTCCGGCTCCGGCGATGATAAGGAGGGGTCCCCGGCCGTGGGTGACAGCGTCTTTCTGGGCAGGGTTAAGGTCTTGGAGAAAATCTTGCGTTTGCTTCAAAGATGGTCGAGGCATGATCAGAAAGCAGGAAGAGGGTTTTATTTTTTTTCTTCGTTTTTCTTGAGGATCACTTTTTCGTCAGGTTTTATCAACCCGAGTTTTTCCCGGGCTTCCTTTTCTACGGCCTGAGGATTGTTCTCGAGCTCCTCTATTTCTCTCTCCAGCTGGCTTTTCTTGGCCTGCAACCGGTCGATCTCCTGGAGGAGGGCCTCATAGCTTTTCTTCGCCCGGTATATCTCTATGAGGCCTTTCTTCCCGAAAAGAGTGGAGATGAGGAGGACAAGAAAAAAGAATCCGACAGCCGCCAAGATGAGCTTTTTCCGCAGGGACGGACTCTTTCTGCTTTCATTTCCCATCAGGCCAGCCTTTTCACTCCATAATTCAGCAGCTTTTCTAACTCCTTCCTGGTCCCGGCCTCGGCATAACAGCGGATAAGAGGCTCAGTCCCGGAAAACCTGAGGAGAAGCCAATCATCATCGTCAAGATCAAGTTTGATGCCGTCTATCCTTTCAACGGCCACGACTTTGCGGCCGGCCAGGTAGGCCGGAGGATCGATGGTGACCTCCTTCAACTCCCGCTCATTTTTTGGGTTAAGGGGAATTTGCCTTTGGCCGCCGAACTTCCTGCCGTATTCATGAAAAAAATCTTTCCGCAGCTCGGTCAGTTTCTTCCCGGTAACCGCCATCATCTCAGCCACAAGAAGCCCGGCGAAAATCCCATCTTTCTCAGGAAGGTGGTTTTTGAGCACAATGCAGGCGCTTTCTTCGCCTCCAAAAATGATCTGTTTGCGCAGAAATAGGTCGGCCATGTATTTAAACCCAACGGGCGTCTTGTAAAGAGTGAGGCCATACCGCCGGGCCACCCGGTCAATCAGGTGAGTCGTGGCCACAGAGCGCGCCACGCCTCCACGCCAGCCCTTCGTCCTCACCAGGTAGTCCAGAAGCAGAGAGAGGATCATATTTTGAACAATGAAATTCCCGTTTTGATCCAGGATTCCGAACCGGTCACCGTCGGCATCGGTCGCGATGCCCAGGTCACAGCCGCTTTCTTTGACCAGCTTCTTGAGCTCCTTAAGGTTCTCTTCGCTGCAAGAAGGCGTAACCCCGCCAAAGTAGGGGTCAACATAACCATGGATTTCTTCGATGGGGATATCATTCTCTTCCAGAATCTCATCCAAGTACTCCCGGCTCGTCCCGTAGAGCAAATCCACACCTATTTTCAGCCCCGCTTTCTGGATGGCCGCGAAATCGATTTTTTTCTGGATGAAATCCAGGTAATCTTCTTGGAGGTCAATCTTCTCCACGAACTCTTTTTTGGGATAATAAGGACAAAATACCGGGTCTCTGGATAAACGCCCGATTTCCTCTTCAATCCGATCCGTCTCAGAGGGAAGAGCAGGAGCTCCTGTTTCCAAGTTGAGCTTGAGTCCATTATATTCAGGAGGGTTGAAGGAAGCGGTAAAGTTGATCCCTGCCTGGACCTTTCTTTTGATGATCTGGAGAGCCTGAGCCTGAGATGGGGCGTCTCTGTCCGTCAGCAAGACATGGATCTGGTTATGGGAAAGGATTTTGGCCGCTTCGCCCGCATATCTTTCTGAGAGAAAACGGGTGTCATAATTGACCACCACAGAAATCTCACGGCCGGAAAACCTCTTTTTGAGATAGTTGGCAATGGCTTGGACAACAATCCTGACATTGGAGAAGGTGAATTCCTCTCCCATCACAGCGCGCCAACCCGAGGTGCCGAACTTAATCATTATCTTTTGCAAAAATTAGCACAAGAGGGGGAGAAAAGCAAATAGGCTCAGGCTCGTGGCCTCGAAATCGAGCTCGTTTTCCCCAGCGTGCAAAACAAGCTCGATTCGCTCCCTTGACAGACTCCTCTGATCTTTTTAATTTAATGGGAGTGATAAAACCGAAGCCGGCTTTCCTCAGCGCCGTTTTTTTTGTCTCCGCCGCCACCCTTTGCTTAGAAGTTTCCCTAACGCGCTATTTTTCCATTTCCCAGAATTACCATTTTGCCTTTTTGATCATCAGCATCGCTTTTCTCGGCTACGGGGCCAGCGGAACATACCTCTCGTTCTTCGAGCGCAGGCGCAGCCTGGAGCCGGATAAATTTTTAAGCCTCAGTTCTCTCCTTTTTGCTCTGTCCATCCTCCTGAGCTTCTTGCTCTCTAACTCAATTCCCTTTGATTTCTACCAGCTTCCCTGGGACAAAAAACAAATCATTCTTATCTTTCCTTACTATTTTTTCTTTGGGCTCCCCTTCTTTTTTGCCGGCGCCACAGTATCATGTGCGATCACCCGCCTGGCCTCAGCGGCTCACAAGATTTATTTTTTTGACCTGCTCGGAGCAGGAGCAGGCTCCTTTTTCGCCGCCTTCGTTTTTCTTCCCCGAGGAGAAAAGGGAGTTTTTGGGTTCATTTCTGGGTTGGCCCTCATGGGCTGCTTTCTTTTCAGCCTCAAGAGACGGCCTCTCTTCCGAGGCTTTATTTTCCTCCTTTTCCTGGCCGAAGGTTTGATTTTTTTTCTTTCACCCGGCTTGTTAGGTTTCCGCATCTCCCCCTTTAAAGCTCTCCCTCAAGCCTTGAGATATCCTCAGGCCAAACATTGCCTCAGCAAGTGGAATTCTTCCTTCCGGGTCGATGTCGTCGATTCGCCGGCGACAAGGTTTGCTCCAGGGCTGAGCCTTCTCTACGGAAATAAACTTCCTCCTCAGCTCGGTCTTTCAGTGGACGCCGATGAGCTCAGCGCTATCACCAAGTTCCAGGGGGCTGATGATCCTGCCTGGAAATTTTTCTCTTTTCTTCCTTCTTCTTACCCCTATTTCGTCCTTTCCGCGCCAAGGGTCCTGATTTTGGAGCCAAAGGGCGGATTGGATGTGCAGGCGGCCGTGACTTTCAAAGCGCCCCAAATAAAAGCCATCGAGAGCAATCCCCTAATCGTTAGGCTTCTCCGCACCGAGCTGGCTTCTTTTTGGGGAAACCTCTATAACCAGCAACCGATCGAAGTCATTTCCTCCCAGACGCGGGCCGCGCTGAATAGAGAAAAGGCAACATATGACCTGATCATAATTTCCCTCGCAGACATTTTTGGGGCTTCTGCCACAGGTCTCTACGGGATCGGCGAAAATTACCTCTTTACCGTCGATTCCTTCAGCCATCTCCTGGACCTCCTTACGGCCAACGGCATCATCAGCCAGACTCTTTATCTCCTTCCGCCGCCAAGACAAGAGGCCAAAGTCTTGGCTACATGGGTGGAAGCTCTGGCCAAGAAAGGCCTCCAGCCTGAGCCCCGAATCACCGCCATCCGGAGCTGGGGAACCTTCAGCTTATTCATCAAAAAGAGTCCCTTCACTCCTGACCAGATCGCCAAGCTTAAAGATTTCTGCCGCGAGCGCTTCTTTGATACGGCCTATTATCCAGGAATAAAAAAGGAAGATCTGAACGTCTTCAATCAGATGGACAGACCTGTTTATGAGGAGATCTTCCTAAAGCTCTTCTCTGCGCCCGCCCGAAGAGAATTTTATAAAGATTATCTTTTCGAGGTTGAACCTGCCACAGACAATCGCCCGTTTTTCCACAATTTTATTAAATGGAATAAAGCCAAGGCCACTTATGCTGCGCTGGGAAAAAACTTTTCTGTCTTTTTTCAAGGCAAATTCCTCTTAGCTATTCTTTTCGTCCAAGCCTGCCTAGGGGCTTTTATCCTCATCCTTCTGCCTCTCTGGATTTTTCGGAGAGAAAGAATCTCCCAACGGCGAACTTTCCCCCGGGTCTTTTTTTATTTCAGCTTGATCGGAGCCGCCTTCATCTTCATTGAAATCGTTCTGATCCAAAAATTCATCCTGTTCTTAGGCCAACCCCTTTACTCTATCTCTACCATCATCTTCTCTCTTCTCCTCTCTTCGGGATTGGGCAGTCTTTCGTCCAGAAAAATCCTGGGAAAAGCCCCGGTTCGAAAGTTGAAGAGCATTCTTCTTTTCTGCGCCGGCCTCATTGCTTTTTACGTGCTCCTCCTGCCAGCCTTTTTTGATAGATTTATGAGCTTAGGCCTGGGCCTAAAAATGGCCGTCACTCTTATCGTTATTTTCCCTCTCGGGTTCATGATGGGGTTCCCTTTTCCAACCGGGATTCGCCTTCTGGAGAAAACCGAGAGACGGCTTCTTCCTTGGGCTTGGTCGGCGAATGCCTTTTCCACAGTGATTAATTCTATCCTGGCCCAAGGCATAGCGCTAAGCGCAGGTTATAACGCTGTGTGGATCTTGGCCGCCGGCGCCTATTTAGCCGCCCTTCTTTGTCTCCGCTTCGCCGATCATGGGAACGAAGCGCACGCCTGAAATCTGCCTGACTTTGGGCTTGTTCTCTACTTTAGTGATGAGCGTGAGAGTCTGGAAATAAAGCGTGCTCCCCAAGGGGATGATGAGCCGCCCTCCTTCCCTCAGTTGATCAAGAAGAGGACGTGGAATATGATTGGCGGCGCAGGTGACGATAATGGCATCAAAAGGGGCCTTTTCTTTCCAGCCAAAATATCCGTCTCCCGATTTGACCTGGACATTCTTATACCCGAGCTCCCTGAGCGTGCGGGCGGCTTTCTCGGCCAAGATTTCTCTGATCTCGACAGAATAGACTTGATCTGTCAATTCAGCGAGGACGGCGGCTTGATAACCGGAGCCTGTCCCGATCTCAAGAGCTTTTTCTCCGGGCTTTAGCTCGAGACACTGAGTCATTAAGGCCACGATATAAGGCTGAGAAATGGTCTGGCCCTCATCGATAGGCAAGGGATAATCATCATAGGCATGGTCACGGTAGAAAGGACTCACGAACATGTGGCGCGGAATTTTCATCATAGCGTCCAGGACGCGCCGGTCAGTGATATCGCGTGATGCCAGTTGCTCCTCAACCATCTCGATCCTTTTCCTTTTGTAAACGTCGGCTTCCTGCCCAAGCAAAAGAAAAAGCGAAGTAAAAATCAGCACGCTAATAATGGAAAGGCGAGAGAGAAGACAAAGTCTTATGAGCTTCACGTGTTCCTGGATTGGTCGGTCCTTTTTATTTTCTTCTAAACAGAGCGACAAATCAACCTATCCGGAGCAGGAATTCCCCCAATTTCAGGCTTGGCGGTCAAATAACTTCCGCATTGGCTATCTTTTATAGATCATGCCAGATGGAATCGCCGGGTCAAGGAGATGGTCAGAAGCGATCGTTGAAGATTTAGCCTTCCCCTCGCTTCTTGGAGGGGAAGACTGCCTCCAAGAAGCCGACGTGGGCAAATGCGCGTGCCTCCGAGCACATGGCCCTAGCCCTCTGCAGGCGCCGAGAAGGACGGGGAGGGAATGGCGTGAAAAATCTGAACGGGAGCGAGGTCAATCTCCTTGACCGAAAAAATTGGGGGAACTTCTCATCCGGAGGCATCGCACCCGATAGATGAGAAGGGCCGATGATTTTTCACCTCCAATTTCCTCTCAAAAGGTGATTGACGGCCCGGCCAGGCCTGTGGGATGGTAATACAGCATGGAAACCTATCAATATCTTGAAGAAATATTGTTGACAAAGCCTATCTTTTCTGATATTGACTTTTATAGCTTAATTGCAAAAAGAAAGAATGCCTTGGATGGAAAACAGAGCCGTATATCCCGGCTTCTTCGATCCCATCACCAACGGTCACGTCGACATTATCTTGAGGGGGTTAAGGATATTCGACAAAATCATCGTCGCCGTGCTGAAAAATCCCAAAAAGAGAGGTCTTTTCCCGACTAAAGAAAGGGTGGCCATGATCCAGGAGATCTTCGCTTATCAACCGGAGATTGAAGTTAAGGCCTTCGACGGCTTGCTGGTCGAATTTGCTAAGAAAAATAAAGCTAATATTGTGATGCGGGGACTGCGGGCGGTGTCTGATTTTGAATACGAATTTCAGATGGCCTTGATGAACCGCAAACTTAACTCCGAGATTGAGACGCTCTTCATGATGCCAAGCGTCAATTATTCCTTTCTCAGCTCGAAGCTGGTCAAAGAAGTTTTTCAGTTGGGGGGCTGCGTCAAGGATTTGGTCCCTGAGATTGTGGAGAAGAGCCTCAAGGAAAAACGCAAAAAGGGCAAATTTTTCGTTTCTCAATAACCTATAAAATAAAAGGCAGGAACAAA